>Ga0137407_10000551_pt1 | contig 24982 bp, 28 predicted proteins | sample CZOMad2_2_16fung_FD_108410 | JGI IMG/M metagenome (GOLD analysis project Ga0137407, IMG submission 108410) | Vadose zone soil fungal communities from Angelo Coast Range Reserve, California, USA - CZOMad2_2_16fungal (Illumina Assembly) | ecosystem: Environmental > Terrestrial > Soil > Vadose... | reverse complement strand
GGGTTGGGAGGTCAACCCGACAGTGTACGGTCCGCGAGAGTTTCGGGAGAAGCTCGCCGCCAAGAATCACTTTTTGTCGGCGGTCGCCAAAGAAAAGAAGCTGTTCGTGATTGGAGACGAGCGTGAGTTTCGCCGATTGGGTCAAGAACGGCTGGCTCGTCGCGCATAAGAGCAGCAAGCAGGAGATCGCTAATCTGCTTGGAATTGTGGCGCGCGACAGTCATCACTATCGGGTTATTCAATCGCTGGAACTCACCGTGGGAAAAGACTCCAAGTTCATTGGAGCCTTCGACGCATTCCGTAAAAAGAGAAATGTGGGCAGTTACGACATCGGCGGAGGAATTTCTCATCGCGAAGTGGAAGAGATGATTGGGATTGCGCAGAGTCTGCAGCATGACGTCGAGCAATGGATCCGCAAAAGCCATGCTTCACTTCTCTAGCGAAACGACGATTTCCTCTTTCTCCGGAACCGCGCTCTCTGTTCTCGCCATGGCGTTTCGCCTCTCTACGTAGCGGTCCAGCTCGAGCCGGTCAACCACGCGGCGCTCGCCGAGCACAAAGGAAGGGATGATTTTTTCCCGCAATAAGGTTTCGACCTGCCAGGTCGTCGCACTCAGGTATTTCGCGGCATCCTGAATACGCATCAGGCGGGGAACAACGATCGCCGGCAAGGACCCGCCAGGATCGTCGACGACCGGCAAAATGGCGATGAGCTTTGTCTTGGTCGTCATGGCCCACCCGGTCAAATTCCCTTGCTATCCACTCTTGCTTCGTCCGTGCGCATTTCATCGGGGCCGGTGCCCGTCCTTTGCATTTCGGCTTGCGCCCTCAAAACCGTGCGCCTCGCGTAGTATTCCGGATCGTGTTTGTCATGCGCACGATAGTCGGCGATGCGGCGCATCACCTCCTCGGGCGCGTCTCCCCGCGAAAGGGCACGTTTGGCGTACGCCCAGTCCGCTTCCGACTGGCTCCGGTGTCCACGGGGAAGAGAGCGTGTCGAGCGTGAAGAGTCGCGGGCAAACCGGGCCGAGTCCGGCGAATCGTCATTCACCGTGAATTCCCGCAGCGAGTAGATGCGGCCGGATTCCTGGCGTGCCTGAACAATGAATTCCCCGTCCCGCGCGTACTTGCGATTTACGAAGCCGGGCACACGCAACACGCGTGTGGCGTCAGTGGCCGCGGGATCGCCCCCAAAGTGATTGGCCAGACAGTGCAGCAGTGACTCCGCCTGTTCAAGGTCCGCGCCCTCAATCTTCCAGACGACCTGATGCTTCGCCGGAGATGTGTCGAGCACGAAGTTCGGGCGCGGCGCGTCGAGAGAATCGCGCACGTTCGCAAGGGCGGCTTTGGCGTCTTCGTCGAGATCGAGGTAGACGTGGCGGATTTCGCGAATGCTCTCCTTCGTGCGGCTGGTAGCGCCGTCTTTCAATGGGTTCATGCCGATGAAAACGTCGGAACCTGAACGATTCTGGTCCCGAAGCCAGTTCTGAAATTCCGGGACCACAATGGTCTCGACGCTCGCAATACGCTGGAGCGTTTGGCCGCGATGCCGGTTCACGAGAAGAACCGCGACCTGGTGTTCCGGTTCGTGGAGCGCGAGCGTATATTCCGAGGCAGATAGCGCTCTCGACTGAAATTGGACATCCAGTTTCACTGACGATCCTCTTTCACGTACACCGGCGTGAAATCGAAGTGATCCGCATCCGGGTTGTAGCCATGCAGTTCCAAGACTTCAGAAATGAAGCGCTTCCCCGGCCTGCGTTCGACATGCACGAGAACCTCGATGAAGTCGGCTACGTTCGTCTTGATTGCGGAGTACGGGAGTTCCACACCGCTCTCGAGGACGCAACTCGTGAACCGCGCGAGACCTTGCTTCGCTGAATTTGCATGGATTGTCGAGAGCGTGCCGGCGTGACCGGTATTCAGGAGTTGCAACAGGTCGAATGCCTCGCCGGACCGGACCTCACCCAGGATGATTCGGTCTGGGCGGTGACGAAGCGAAGCCTTCAAAAGATCGCGGATCGATACGGCTGGGACGCCGCTTTGCTCGCGGCGCGCTTCGAACCGGACGAGATTCGTCTGAAGCAGGTGCAGTTCCGCGGTGTCTTCGATGAGGACGATCCGCTCGTCCTCGGGAATGAATCTCGCAAGCGCCGCCGTGAGCGTGGACTTACCGCTGCCGGTACCGCCGCAGATCAAGAGCGACTTCTTTCGCAAGACATAGTCTTCGAGACGGTTGGCAAGCTGGCGGTCAAGCGTTCCGACGCGAATCAGGTCCTCCATATCGAAGTGGCGTGAATTGAACTTACGAATCGTCAGCGTAATTCCGTTGAGGCTACAGGGCGGGATGACCGCGGCGACGCGGCTGCCGTCCGGCAGACGCGAATCCAGAATGGGCTTCGATTCGGAAATGTCGTCTCCCAAGCGCCGAGCGATGTTCTTGACGGCAACGAGCAGCGACCGCTCGCTCAGCGACACACCTTGCACCTGTTCCAAAAACCCGCTCTTCTCGACGAAGATGCGCTCTGTTCCGTTGACCATGACTTCGCTGATGGAGTCGTCGAGGATGAGGTGCTCGATGGGTTTCAGAAACGGCAGGATCACTTCAAATCCATTCATCACAGGGCTCCTTCCGCAAGCTGCTCGAAGTACGACTTGTTGGGGTCGTTGAAGTAAGGCTTTAGGTAGCAGAACGTAGGCGGCATCGGATTGAGGCCGTCGTAGGCGATGGCGACCGACTGAGCGTTTCGCAATTCGGTGAACGTCTTCATGTCGAAACGGAAGTCCGTCTGGGTGTTGTAGCTCTTCGAAGCGGTGATGTTGGCCTTGTGCGAAAGCGCCTTGCCCGTCAGCAAGCTGACGCGCGCGTCATGGCCGCTCTCGGACAAGTTGTAGCTCACCTTCAGACGGTCTTCGCGCCCACAGAGTTCGCTCGCGGTTCTCGCGGAGAAATCGTCCGAAAGCGTCAGGAAAATCTTCGTGCGAAAGGTCTGGAGCAGCGTGCGCCAGCTGTCGCCCGGAAGGGTGGAGCGCAGCGAGCTGACGCTCTGGGTGGCGATGATGGGAATGCATTTGGGCTGGCGCGAAAGACTGAAGAACTTTTCATCGCCCGTAGGATCGCTTTCGCCCACGGTTGCGAAGTGCTGATACTCGTCGCACAGGAACAGTACCTGCCGCCAGGGCTGCTCGGGATGCGCTTCCATTTCCGGAACGCGGTTGAGCACGGCGCGCTCGAAATCAAGCTTCATCATGACTCCGAGCGCCTTCGCGAGGCCAGGATTCATCCCGATGGGGAAGTTGAGGCAGCAGACCTTGCCGTTGTTGATCAGCCACGAAAATGAAGGAAGAGGCCGGCCAAGCTGGTTCGCAACGTTCTTCTGCGGGTCGTAGCATTCCCGTTTGGGGCAAAAGACTTTTTTCACTTTTGGGTTGTCGTCGAACAGCGAGAGAAATACGGAAATCCCCTCGACAATCGAGGTGCGCAGCTTCGGCTCAATCCTGCGCCAGTCCTCTTCGAACCAGCGCTTTACCGCCTGCAACTGGTCGAGCTTGTCGGGGTCGGCCTGCGACGGATCGAGCAGCGAGCGGGACTCATAGGGGATGCCGCGTTTCCGAAGGGTCTGCCGGAGTACGGAAGTCGCCGGCGCAAGATAGCGGTCTTCCGTCGGATCGTGGGTGAATCCGAGGCCGGCGAGTTCTTCGATGCGATCGCCATAAACGCTCGGTTTCAGGGCGATGGAGTGTTTCCCAAGGATGATTTCCTCGGCCTCGTAGATGCGCTGCTCCAGAAACGGCGGAGAGATGGCGCACTGATAGACATCGAAGAGCGTCACGTAGCCGAAGGCAACCTTATATAAGAGGATGATGAACTTCACGAGATTGGTGTAGGCCTGCTGCCAGAAGGGCTCTTTTCCCCTGCCGAAGAGGTTGTTGAGGAGCGATGCGATGTTGAAGGCCAAGGCGTAGGCGTCGAGATCGTTGTGGAGAGGGTTGTAGCGGTAGTCGCAATCGAGGGAAATCTCGATGTAGTCGTCGCCGCGGCCGCAGCGCTCGAGAATCTCCCTGACGCGGTGGCAGAAGTCCCCTTTTACTTCAAGGACCAGGCCGCCGATCCTCGTATCCTTATTATGTGCATGGTAGCTGAGGATCTGTTCGGCGAAGGGGTAGAGGCAGGCGGAGGTCTTTCCGCTGCCGACCGCGCCGAAGACGGCGATTCCCGTGAAGAGTCCGCGTTCGGGAACGATGAGCCAGGAAGGTGTGCGCGACGGCCCCGGTCTGCGCGGTTCATGGACCTCTCCAATCACGACAAACAGATCGTCCCGTTTGCGGGGATCGGGATAAGGCGGAAGCTGTCCTGCCGTGACGCGCCGCCCGAGCTTGAGCGTGAATACGTAGAGCGCGGAGAGAATCGCGGCGTAGATCATGTACGGCGTCGAAAACAAGCTGACCCAATAGAGCCATTCGAAACTCACGAGCACGTTAGGCGCGCGCGAGGCAATGACCTCGAGGAAGAGCTGATGCTCGGGGAACGGCAGGCGATAGAAGAGCACGAGCCCTGTGACCATCGCCAGGAGCGCGGCGACGAAGCCGCGCGAATCGAGCGCTCTGCGAAACATCGGGTCAGCCTTTCTGCGACGCAGCGCGCGCGGACTCGGACCGTTTCTCGTCGCGCCATTTGCGATAGTCCTGATCGCGCCAAAGGTTTTTCTTGATGACGATGTTCACGACGTGGTCCGGAGTGCTGTCGATGAAGCGCGCGTAGTCTTCAAGGAGCTGCTTGACGGGCTCTTCGATCTTTACTTCGAGAGAAACGACGGCTGGTGCTTTCTTAATCAGTGGCATGGTGGTTGTCCTTTCCTGCGAGATTCGAAATCCGCTCCGAGCCGATTTGGTGATTTTTCCGCGGCTGGTTTTGCTTCGGGGTTTCCGTTCAAGTTCCTGATTTCGCAGTGCCTCTTCTCCACCAGGAGTGCAGAAGCTGGTGAAGACGGAGGTGCGAAAGGTAATTTCTGCGTTCTTCACTGCTTCTCCTCGGCATTAACGCCGTTACTTCCGGCTGCCTTCAAGATTTCTGCCTCAAACTCGACGTGATGAGTTTTGCCGTCCGGCGGGAATTCCTCCCGGATTTGACCTTCCGTTGTCCTGCCCGCTTTCCACCCGCGGTAGAGATGCTCGAACCGCCCAGCCGCGAACCGCTCTTTGGCCTGATTGCGAAAGATCAGATCGGCTTCCGATACCGCTGCGTACTGCCGCAGGTCCCAGGCCTTGCGGATCGAGAAGTAGCGCACGAGGTCCTCCACCGGGTTCGACGAGAGCGGAACGGTGACAAGGGAGTTGAACAGTTCCCGCGCTTTGCCGAAGTGCGACGCGCTCCTTGCGAGATAAAGAAAACGAAGGGCGGGCAGGGCTCGGAACAACGGAAGATAGTCCGCAAGATGCCTCGCAAATTCCGTCAGATTGGCTTCCGCCGGCTGAATGTAGGAGAAGGCGACCACAGGTGAAGAAGAAGGCCTCGGGACAAACATCGGGAACCGGTCGACGAAATAACGGGCCGTGGGTTGCGCGTCGGTTTGTCCGTGGTAGGTGCGCGAAGGCAGAATGTGCGATGGAAGGCCGCACGTTTGTTCGAAATACGCGCGCTTTTCCGCCTCGGTTTCGAGGTAGTCGTAGTCGAGATGCGCGAGGATGAAATCGAACATGTCGATTCGCCGCTGCACGTACTCGACTTCGTGTTCCCTCCGGTTACGGAGGTTTTCCCGGCCGAGATGCCGATAGAGCTTCCGCGCGAAGACGTGGTAGACGAGGCCGTAGGTGGGAAAGCATTCCGTCCGCACGTGTTTGCGCGCCTGCAGTTTTGCCCAGAATTGCGTGGTGCGTTTACCCCAGTGCGCGCGTGTAAAGGCAAGGAACTGCCGCGCGCGAAAGTATCCGGAATGCGTCGCGACGAGGTAAAGGAAATGCGCTTCCTGGGGCGTATAGCCAAAGGATGCGAGAGTCTCGAGGTGTGCGGGCATGGGATTCATAGCGCAAAGATCCTGGCGGTGAGTTCCTGTTCGTCGAGGATGCGGCGGAGGCGCGGAGCATCTTCGCGCGGGCTGTAGAGTGCGAAGCCGGCTTTGGCCTTTTCGGCGACGCCTCGCGGGCGATAGTGGCGCGTCGCCAGTTCCAGATCGATGCGGCGTAACTCCAGATCCGCGGTCTGGTATTCGATCCGTACGTCGGGAAGCGGAATCTTGCCGTTCACAACCGCGAGTCCATGTCTTGCGGCGAGAGTCGCGATTTCGTGCCGGTCATTCTGTCGTTCGCCGAGTTGCTCCCGTTCTTGGTTCACATGGCTCTTGAGTTCGTAGTCGAGGATGACGCGGAGGGGACGGCCGCCCGCGCTTTCGATGCGGGCTGCCTCGGCATGAAACAGCCGATAGAGTTCCGCGTCGTGTTTGGCTTCGCGGGGTTTGACGATTCCGTGGTAGAGCGCCTGATTCTCCGGAAACCGATGGGTCGCCCGAAGGAGTTTCTTTCCCGCTTTTGTCAGACCGACGACGCGAAGAGAATTGCGGCCGGAAGTCGGCAGCGTCCGTTCGACGATGAGTCCCTGTTTCTGCAGGTGACCGAGGTCCCTCTCCATGCGCGCGCCGTCGCCTGCATAGACGAACTGACCCAAGTCGTCCGCGGCCACCACGCGAAATGTTCCAAGGTCAGACATGGTCTCCACCTCGGATTCGCGAAGCAGGAACGTGCGGCGCCCGAGCGAATAGGCGCGGCGGCGGTCTTCGTCCTCGGGGCGCAGATCGCGATCCTCGCGCGGATTGAGTGGCGGTTCAGTCGGAGCTTCCCTCACCTGCGGGAATTGCGGGCGAGGGGACTCGTTTCGAGCGCTCTGCGTCCGATCGAAGGATTCGTCGGCTCGTCTCGGATCGCGCGGAAAACTATCTCTCGACATGGCGTTCCTCGTGAGGCGCGTCCGGGGCAATCGACAACTCGATTTGACCGACATGAAACTGCTGGTCGAGGTGAGAGAGCTTTCGTCCCGTGTCTTTCAGGAAGAATTTCCGCTGGAAAAGGAGGGCGGCGCCAAACACGTTGAGGAACAGCACCGCAGCAGCACCGAAGAGGACCTGCCCATATTCATGGAAGAGCACGCTTTTGTAGGGGGCCATGAACTTCAGCTGGTCCATCAGCCAGAAGCCGTAGGCGAGCAGGAAAGCGATGGTGATAAGGAGGGCGTTGGCGATCATGGGGTCCTACACGTTTCGAGAAGTTTTGAAAACCAATTCCGAAGGAGGAGCGGGCGGGAGTCCGCAGCAGCCGAGGCTCTCCTGACGCGTGCCGTTTGTTCGGAGGGCGAAGAGTGGTGGGATGGGCTGTGGCGATTGCGAGGAGGAAGGCCAGAGAGTAAAGGAAGAGGTGGCGCGCGGAGGTTGGGCCGAGGCTGCCAGGCGGACGCCCGCGACTCCTTTCTCTCCGTGCGGCAAAGAGCTCATTTGAACGCCTGATCTTCGCGGAAGTAAGAGATCGTCAGTCCCAGCGGATTGATGGGAATCAATTCATTCGGAACACGCGACTGGAAAATGAAAACGAAGTTCGCGGTGTACAGGTCGCGCCTCAATTCGCTGTGGTCCGCAGGCGAGTAATAGACCATGTAGAAATCGACGCGGGCGCGATAAGGCGGAGTCTGGAGTTCTTCGAGCGAAACCTTCTTCACATCGATATCGATTTCGGAGGACGACGTGTTCGTCAGAAACTTCCGGATGATGTCGTCTTTGCGGTAGGTGTCGAGAATGCCGTTCGCGAGCTTGCCGTCGAGGAAATAGAGCGATTTTGCGAAATCGTCCTGGATGGTGTAACGGTTGCGGCGGTAGTAGAGCTTGGTGAACTGCGAGAGAAAGTATTTGGCTTCGGCATCCTGCGGTTTGTATTCGAAGTTGTGATAGTTGATGGCTTCAGCGCGGCCGAGATCGTCGATGCGAATGACGAGCGGACGAAAGTTCTCGAACGTGCGAATCGTACGAAGATCGATGAGCGCCAGAGCAACGCAGACGAGGGAAAGCAGTGCGAGAGCAATCTTGAGGTAGGTATTGGTCACCATCGGGTCACCGTAGGATTCAAGGTACAAACGCTTGGCGTCGTAGAAAGAGGCATCGCGGTCCATCAGAGCTCCCTTGCCACAGTGGCCGCGGCAGCTGCAGGCGCTTCAAGAATTCCGGCCGAGCTGCCCCCTGCGGTGCCGCTGAAGATGTGATTGGTCAACGCAGGCACTTTGAGCAGGACGTAAATCGAGGCGACGAACGTAATCAGAAGTACGGGAAACCAGCCGATGAGCTGGAGAGTCGAGATATTGCCGGTGCCCTCGGGGGTGAGCACGCCAATAATAAGGTTGCCGATGATGTAGACGACCGCGGCGGCGATGACTTCATAGAACGCATATTGCAGGAAACAGCGCAGCCAACCCCAGAAGAGCCATTCGAGTTTCGGCACGATGAAGAACGGAACAAAGATAGGGCCGACGAGGACGCAAACCGCGGTCGCGATGAATCCATAGGCGATGAAGACAATCGAGATCGCCTGCGCGGCGGCAAGCAGGATGATGACGATGATGTAGATGGCCATGCCCAGAAAGTCGGTGACGCCGGGCGCGTCGATGCGGGCTTCAAAGTCTCCAATGCGGTCCACGATGGTTTGCAGCTCGGTTTGATCGATCTTGTTGGCGAGAAACTGCGCTTCGTCGGTGACGAGGTTGTGGAAGCTGACACCGATGCCGGGGATCGGCGTGCTGTAGTAATTGACCATCGCAAATCCGAAAGCAATGGTGAGAAGGAGGCTTGCGAAGTTGTCGAACTGGAAGGTGTACTTGCCGCTGGCAGCGGAGAGTGCGGATTTGATGCCGTACCAGGCGATGAGGATCGTGGCGAACATGCGAAAGAGGTTCTGCCCCATGGCGTCGAAGAAGCCGAGGTTCTGCGTCAGGAGATCGTTGATCGCTTGATACATGAACTGCAGGAAATCGGTCTGCATGGTCTCGGCTCCTTCGCGGTCAGTAAGCAATGCAACTTACGGCATGCGGAAGTTCTGTAACGAACTGGTCAGGGTACCGGTGACCAGAGTCAGATTTGAGCCGAGGCTCGTCTGCCTACTGATTTCGGCGTTGATGGCATTGGTCGTCATTTCCCGCTGTTGTTTCGCGGCGATGGTCTGCTGCTCCAGGAGTGAAGCGAGGAGTTTGTTCGAGTCCTGAATTGAACGCAGCGTGAGCACATTCGTAGCGTTGATTTTGTTCAGGACCGCGACCTCGGAGTTCAGGCTTTGGTCGTCGGACAATGAGTCCTGCTCGAGGTTGTTCATGCGGGCTTCAAGCGCCGCGGCATTTCCGCGGATCGCGCCTATGGTAGAGAGCGCATTCGTGTTCGCGCCGTCGGCAAGTTCGACCGAGGCGTACTGCGATTTGACGCGAGCTTGTTCGTAGTCCGGCATTCCATTGAGTGCGGCCTGGTTATAGTGGCCGAGCTGGGTCGTGGCGCGTAGATAGCCATTGATGGTATGCAGGTCGGTGTTGACGCCTCCGAGCCATCCCGACGTATTTCCGTAGGTGTTGGTGGCGGTGACATTCCGCCAATTCGAGAACTGCGCGCGATATCGGGTTGGCATGTTGTGCAGGTTGCGCGACATCTGAAGCGCGAGGTTGTACGCGGTGACGACCTGCGTGTAGGTTTTCTGCAACTGCACAAGATGCTGCTGCAGCTGGTAGTAGCGGAGCAAGGCGTTGTGATAATTCGTCGGGTCGTAAACAACTCCGCCGAACTGGGCTGAGGCGCTGCCAACGCAGAAAACGGTCACAAGCAAGACGGTTAGGATCTTCTTTCTCACGGACTTCTTCCTTTCTTCTCTCAGAGATTTGAAGGCATGGTGTGGTTCGTGTAGTCAGGGAGCGCGAGGTCGCCCGACAGATAGACCTTGACCCGGTGCCCCTCGCGGATCGTGATGGTCGGAAGAACGTTCAGGAATTTGTCGAGAATTTGCGCGGAGGATTGCGCGGTGCTTTGCGCGAATCCCTGCCGCATGAGGTCGCTGCCGGAAGCGGTGAGAGCGCCTGAAGCGCCACCCTCGGCGACGGCACCGATCGCTCCGATGGCAAGTGACACGCCGAAGATGCGCAGGTAGTGGTTGTTGACCTGGTCGCGCAGGCCGACGTCGCCAATCTGGTTGAGCCCTTGAAAGCGGTCGAGGTTTGCCGAAAATCCATCCGGCATCACCATTCGATGGAAAAGGACGGCAAGGCGGGTCTGCCCGAAGGCTTCGACCTTGCGTGTTTCGCCAAGTAGTTTGGTGCCGGCCGGTATCAAGAGATGCTGCCGGTCGTGCGAGTACACGTCTGTGGTGAGAAGGCATTCGACGGGTCCTGCCATCTGCCCATCGAGCCGGTTGATGAGAACAGTTTCGAGTACGGTTCCTTCAAAAAGAACGTAGGTTTTGCCCGTTGCCGTAGCCGGTGCGCCCGCCGGCGCGGCAACCGGGCTCCGTGTTTCCTCCTTTCTCGTTTCCTCCGCGGAAGGTTTCGGCCTGGTCGCAGCGGCCAGGGGCAGGACAGGTGGCGGCAAGGGTTTGAGAAGTTCCGCGAGTTGCACCGGACTCGCGTCGGCAGCCGAAGAAAGCGAATTGCCGTTTTCTTCGTGAGCCTGCGGAGATGACGGTCCTTTCCGATAACTCAAGGCGACGTTTGAAGCGAACAGCGAGAGGTAGTCGCGCTTCTTTCGTTCGGCTTGAATCGCGTCTTCCGGCCGTTCGGACGAGTTCGCGTATGCGGGTGAAGGGGAAACAGTCTGCGCTTCCGGGCCCGGACCGAGCACCCGGGTTTGTTGAGGGAGAGCGTTCTGAGCGACGATTTGTTCCCGCTGCAAGTCCTCGATGCGTTTCTGCAGTTCGACGATCTTCGCTTCATTCACTTCGAGTGGCGGCAACACAGCCGGCGCGGGCGGCGCCGCCTTGGAAGGCGTGGCGGGTTTCTTGCCGCCCGTCAGCCACATGATGAGCACCATGAGAACGGCGAGTCCGGCGAGCAGCCAGGACTGCACGTTTTTCGGGAGCAGACCAGGAGGCTTCGGCGCTTTGTCCTGAATGGTCGGAACGGAAGCCATGTTCGCTCCTTTACTTGGCAGCGTTCTGCCGCATGAAGTTCAGTTTCTTTTTCCCAAGAGCGAGATAACCTGCGTCGACGACCTTCGGAACGATGTACACACCGTTTTCAAGTTGGAACGACACGAGGTTCGGCTTGCCGTCCTTGATTTCGTAAAAGACCGGTTTCTCGCGGGCCGCCGACCGGATGTAGGTGAAGGAGTCGTCGTGGTAGACGGCGGAAACGAGAAACGGTTCGCGGGACGCTTTGGGATCAAGCACGTAATCGAAACGCAGCTTGGTTGCATACGTGGATCGGAATTGATTGATTTCCTCAGCGGCGCGCACTTGCGCGGCGCGAACTTGTTCGGCGGTTTGCTGCTGGAGGTCCGCCATTTCTTTTTTGTAGGCTTCCGCATCGGCCGCGTGGACGTAGCCGCGCAGAACGGTTCCGAGTGTCGAGCCTTCCTTTGGCTCGATAAACAGCTTCAAGTCAGGCTGTGCGGTGGGGTCGCTGCTGATTTCCGCCAAGAGAAAGGAATAGACATGGCCGCTGGCGGTGATGAGGTTGAGATTGCTGCGGATTCCGGCCTGTGCAGGATGGACGTAACAAAGGTTGTGCGAGCCGTTGATGATCCAGAATTCCCGGTCGCCGGTCGTGAAATCGAGAATCTCTTCCTCGTCGGGGAGAACAATGAGCGTCGAGAAGCGAAGCTTCGCGTGAACGGGAACAATGTCTTCCTTGCTGTACTTCACGGTGCGTGCGCCAGGTTCCGCGGCGCTTGCCACGCCGACGCCTGCTAAGAGAAAAACTAAGAAAATCAGGCGCGAAAAAAGCCGATACCAATTCCGATTCCCAAGCGTCATTGCCATTCCTCCTTTGAGTTGACTGACTACGAATCCCGGTGGTCGAACCAGCGCTTGATCGATTGCGCAAGGAGCACGAAGGCCGTCAACACTCCTGCGACGGCAAGCGCTACGAACGAAAGACTGATACGAAAGTGCCGCGCAATTTCTTGAAGGGGCGGAATCACGGCTGCACTCCGGCCAATACGTCGAGTCCCTTTTCGAAGCCGTAGGCGTCGAACGCTTCCTTGCGTTTGCGGTTGTCGTACGGGTCGTTCGTGTAGAGCCAGTAGCTGCGACGGTCGACGTGAAGATTTGCGACCTTGGCAAGTTCCGGAGTCTTGAGCAGAAACTGCTGTTTGGGGATCAGCCCGGCGATGAGGTTCACTTCCGTGTCGTTCAGATGAAACTGGCGGCGGTACAACTCCTGGTCCATGTCGGGATTGGCGAGAAAGATCTTGGTCGCGCAGCTTTCGACGATCACGTCGAGCAATTCCGAACGCTTGAGTTCGTCGAGCGATTGCGTGGAAAGAATCATCGCGGCGTTGTGCTTGCGCCAGGTCTTGAGGCCCTCGATGACGTACCGTTGAATACTGGGATTGCGGAGAAACACCCAGGCTTCATCGATGAAAAATGCCTTAAACGTAGAGGAGATGTCGCGATTCGAGATGACCTCATTCGCGCGATGCAGGATGTAAAAGAGGAGCGGTTCGAGGAGTTCCGGGTAGCGGCTCATCTGCTGGAAGTCGAAGCACTGAAACCGCGAAAAGGACATGGTGTCCTGGGGATTGTCGAAGAGAAAACCGAACTGCCCACCGCGCATCCACTTCGCCAGCGCGTAGGCGAGCTGGCGGGGCAGAGTGTTTGCCAGCACGTCGAGGGTCCGCAGGGCCGGATCGAGCGAATAGAGGTTTTCAATCTGCTCGTAGAGGTCGCGGTCGGTAGTTTGATCAAGCGTGCCAACCGAACTTCCGAGCAAGACCTTCACGAAGAGCGCAAGGAAATCGAGGTTCGCCTTGGTCGGCGGGAGGCAGAACGGATTGATGTTAAAGTCGCTCGATTCGAGGCCGACCGGAAGATACGACCCGCCGAAAAGGCGGGTAAGGCTTTCAAAGCTTCCGCCGAGATCGAAGATGAAGGTGTAGGGGTCATACTTCTGGAGATTCGTGATCAGAAAATTCAGAAGGAAGGACTTCCCGCTGCCAGTGCGGCCGAGAATCATCGAATGCGCCGTATCGCGGTAATGGAGATTCAAAAAGTAGGGCGTGCCGTGATTGGTTTCGAGCGCAGCGAGATATTCCCGGCGGAGATGGTGATTCCGCGTTTCCCCGGAATGCAGGGTAAAGAGAAAGGATAAATCGGCATAGTTCGTGTTGAGGAGGTAGAGATAGCGGAGATTGAAGGCGCAGTTGCCCGGTACCGCCGCAAGGAAGGAATTCAGAAGGTTGTAGCGCTCCTCGTAGAGCTGAGCGTCGTGAACGCCAAAGATCTTATAAAACTCGGCGGCCGCGCGCTCGACCGCGGCGAGGTCGTGGTCATAAATGACCACCGTCAATGAAAACTGTCCAAAGTAATTTCCCCGAAGTTCCATCTCCTCGATTCCCTTGCCCAACTCGCGCACTTGGGATTCTTTGGCGTCGTCGAGCAGCGTGTCCCGGGCCGTTGCATCGTTGAGGTTGACCTGGCTGAAGAACGAGCGCTTGGTGTTGTGGAAGTGCCGGCGCTTGGCCTGAATGGCGCGGCGCGTCTTGCCGGGTTCTTCTTTTTTCCATTCGGTGACGACGTGGTAGTTCGCGTGCACGTCGAGGAGCCCTTTGAGCAAGAGGGGAAAGGTGTGGGCGGAAGGTTCCTTGAGCGTGAGAACTTTGACGAAGTAGTCGTCGAGGCGCAGGTGACTGCGATGGCATTCGAGGTGCGACTCGCACAAGTAGTAGTCGAGAAAGGTGTCGTGTTTCAGTTTGGCGGCGTCGAGTTTTAGAGGATCGAAGTTGAGCGTTCGTTTGAGAACGACAAAGGCTTCGTCCTTTCCTAGAATTCGAACAGAGACGAAGTCGCTGACATGAGTTCGAAAGCTTTCGACCTTTTGCCGCAGAGTTGCCTTGGCTCGGGTCAACTGCACGTCGTCGAGGCGGACGGAAGCTTGGGAGGAGAAATGAGCGCGAAGCTCAGCGATCGAGCCCCGTGGATTCTTGCCGAACTCGAAAAGGCTGCTGGCAAGCGACCGGCGGGCGGAAAGCGCGGGGCACAAGACCACCAGGTAGATGGAAAGAGAAAACAGATTGTCGGATTTGGCGGTGAAATAGGCGACGCGGTCGCGGATGGCGGAGTCCACGACCGCCTTTCCGCAGAATGTATGCGGAATGGCCTGGCGATTCCGTTTGAAGAGGAGTTGATAGACGCGATAGCTTTCATCGAACAACCGCAGCGCAGATTCCAAGCGCTTGGTGAAGGCGTCAATCGTCGTGGTATCGAGACACTCGTAGTCGACGCCCTGCAATTCGAGAACGATGCCGGCGTCGCCCGATTTCGTGAGAAAGACGTGCGGTCCAATGAAGCCGAAGAGGTTAACCATGGCGTTGAGTGAGCCGGTCTCTTCGTAGTTCTTGAAGATGCGTTTGAGGTTCAGCATGGTGTCGCTCGCAAAACCGAGATTGGAGTCAGCTTCATGGGATCGTATTGGCGGCGCAGCTTGGCCGCATGGAAGAGCAGTCGGAGGATCTGCGGGTCGGTGACGGTCGCCCAGCGGGCGACGAAATAAAGAAGCAGGAAGATGCACAAGCCGCCGAGAAGGCTTCCCAAGAGGTTGAACGTGGCGGCGCCGAGACACATGGCGAAGAAAAAGAGCTTCCGCTCCGCACCCAGAATGGTGAGCGGGCGGGAAAGCGATCGTTGGACAGGATTGATCCTCCGCGTGTTTGTCATGCGCCTTCTCCGTCTCCAACCAACATCATGGAAACAGCCAGGCCATGAAGTTGACGGCCGCGATAGCCATGCCAACGCCAAAGAGGACGCCTGCGAGGACACGCTTCGAGCCCCCTTCGCCGAAGGCGAAGGTCAGACCGGACACGACGATGGCCACGAGCGAGAGTCCGCGAGCGATCGTGCTCGTGAATGCCTGCTGCAAGACATTCACGGCGTTCTCCCATGGCGAGTTGCCGGTTGTCTGCGCAAAGGCAGGTGCCGCGAGCATCAGACCAAAGATCAAGCTTAGAAATTGGCGCGCGAGTCGGGAGAACGAGATGGTGCAGCGAAGGAATCGTTTCATGGCTATGGGCTCCAGGCGCAAGTTGTAGGGAAGCGTTCGCCACTCCACGGACGGATCGAACGCAGCGGTCTAGAGGACATCCTGTGTTCACAGAACAGGAGTGAGCACGAGCCCGGAACTAGATGTCCCCTGCGGTCTTAAGGACGGTTCGCGACAAGACGGGAAACAGCCTGAATCCCTAACAGCAATTCCGTCCGAGCGTACTTGGCAAAAACTTCCCTCTATATAACTAATCAGCGAAACGCGAGGGAATTTGTGTCGCACCTTCCCCAAAAAAATTTTGCGCCGCGCATCGCGACGCAGTTCGGTTCGTTATGTAGATTCTTTCGCTCCCTCGGGAGTCGCGGCCGGAGACGGTCTTCGCGCTGCTTTGCGAAGCTTTTGGAGAAGGCGCTTAATCTTTTGCCGCAAAGCGTTCGAGTATTCCCCGTTTTGCTCCGCGAAATTTCCTTCTAGTTTGATATGGACGAGAAGTTCCAAGTCCGAGCCGGTGAGCAACCCTTCCCTCTGGCAACGGCAGAGAAAATGCCGCAAAAGGACAGCCTGCTCGATGGGTTCGGAAATTCCACAGACAACATCGAGAGCAGCGAGCGGTTCGTCACGCTCCGCATTGCCGGGAGTGCGCGTTTGGCGCTCTGCCCACTCGAACATGCTGCGTTTCGCCATGCGGGAGATGGCAAAGGCGAGATGAGAATTCCTTGCCAGCAACTCTTGGGAGTCAAGCGCTTCGAGCAGCGAGGCAACCAGGTGCTGTGCGGTGTCCTCGTCCGAAAGGAGAGGATACCGTCGATTGAGTTGTCGGACGGCGGAGTGAAGGACGGGGATAAACGCGAGCAGAAGAACATCGCGCAGAACAGTACTTCCTCCGTTTCTGTGCCGGAGGTGAAGTATTTCGTGAAGAATCCCATCTGCGGGATGCGTCCCGTTGCCGTTGCTCCGGCAGGAGCGCAAATGCGCGGTCAGTGCAAAAGAGTTCGGAAATGCGGACAGCAGAAAGCTCGAAGCGGTCATATTCGAGAAGTTTTCCTGAGAATCAAGTTCACGCAACTGTTGTTTCAAGTTGAATTCCAGTTCGCAGAGGAGACAGTGGCTCGAGGAACGAGTTCTCATAGCAGGCCCCCAGATTGCGACCATCAGGGCTGGTGCGCCGTTGCGCGCTGCGCGAATTTCTGCGCATCTTGAGTTTTCTGTCGGCAGCGGGGACGGGGCCGGCAGCGATACTGCGTGAGCGATAAGTGCTCGTCTCGCTTTCCGCACTACTTGCAATGCGGTGAACGAGAAAAGCCCGCCCATCCTCTTAGAACGAGGGCGGTCCTGTGTGCCTTTTCTTTTTCCGGCCGGATTTCCGGACACGAAAGGACGCGCCGCTCCAAGCGGCCTGGCACGCAAGCCGTTTCGCGGCCTGCGTGCTGTAATTGGCGTCCAGTTCGACGCCGGGTTAGGCAGCAGGAGCGCTGCTAGGGCCAACGGGAAGAGTCCCATCGCGGAGCGGACAAAGAGCAAGCGAATCCAAACGCGGATGGCGCCGAGCGGCAATGGAACAGCGATGCGGTGCAGTTCAGGAAGGAATCAGGGATGGCGCGAACGGAAGGGCAACTAAGGAACGACCAACAGGAGAAAACAAAGGCCCTCCGGCTGTGCCGCAGGGCCCTCATGCCGAACGCGTCAGAACGGAGGCTCGCTCGGGTCCGACGCCTGCGTGGTCGCGGGCGCCTCGGGCTCGGGTTCATTGCGATCGAGCTTGCGCACGACGTCTGCGCGAATCGACCACGACGTGACCTTCGCCGTCTTGGACTTCTTGCCTTTACCGTTCGGCTGCTCGTAAGTCGAGCTGACGAGGCTGCCTTCGATGAGGACGTGCGCACCCTTTTTGATCGCGGTGAGGACGTACTCGGCGAGCCGTGGACGGAAGATCGAGACGCGGTGCCACTCGACCTTCGAGGCCCATTCGTCCTCGACGTTTTTCCAAGAGCGCTGCGTCGCAACGGACAGCACGGTGAACTTCGAGCCGTTGCCCTTAGCTTGGCGTTGCTCTGGGTCCGCCCAGACGAATCCAATGAGAGTTACTGAGTAAATAGGACATAACTGTTTTTTCTCCTTTTTCTGCCCCATTTTCTTGGGGCACCTAGAGGCGAGTGGCTTCTGCTTCCAAAGCGAGCGGCTGCTTTATGGGAGGGAACCCAAATGCTGTTAAGGGCGGAACCGGGAAAGCAGAGGCCGCGAAGCTGCAGGACGAAGGAATTAGCCCGAAGCAGTGGCCCAAGAAGAATGAGTGGCAGAAAAAGGCAGACGTACCGGACTCGGTAGGAGTCGGCTGAGGAAGAGACGGAGGTTAGAGTGAAGCGAAAATACGGTCGAGAGTTTTACGCTGGAACAAAGGGTCCGTTGGATGAACAGCCCGGGGCGAATGAAACCTTCGCTACGAGTGGACCCGCAGCAATGAACCGCGTATCGCGAGGGCGAACGTACTCGGGTGAGCGTTGCAAAGCGAACAAGCACAACGATAACGACGCACTGGTCCGTCGACTGCCTTGATCTTTTGCGCTAAGCCCCAAACTGCCGCAGATGATGGTCCATGTGGAGGTAGGCGTGACGCATGCGCTCTGTCCTCGACATCTGACCAAGCATCGCGTGAGGAGCGAACTCGCCACGCGAAGTACAGAAGCGCTCAAGAAGTATGCGTAGGTTCTCCAAATCAGACGCGAACTCCGTGGGTGGCGTACCACCTTGCAGCTGATCCATTTCAGGACGTGTCTTGATGCCGCGAGGCCACTGGAGCGGGACCCATAACGCTAGCCACTTCAGAAGTGTGCGCTTCAGGAAAGTGCTCGAGGGACTGATGTGCTTTTCGTTCAAGGAAGCCCTAAAGGAATCACTCAGATGACAAACCATCTGATGCGCGGACATAGTTCCCCAACAGGGCCGACTGTCTGGATGTACCTTGGCGAGTCGATCGAGTATTTCGTTCCGGTCGCCAGGACTCAAGAGAGTTTTCATTGGGAATGATTTTACTCGCGAACTTAAGCGAGCATTTTACTTCTTGAGGCCGCACCCGTCACCCTGGCCCCTCCCTCCACTCCGGCCTAAACGCTCCGCCTACGGCGTCGCAGGCCTTCGTTCCGTGAGGGGCCAGGGCAATAAGTCAGTCCAAGCTTGATCGAAAGGGTGTTCTGCCACACGGAAATGGTCTTGCCACCGGACGCAGGAATTGGCCCGAAGCAGTGCCCGAGAAAATGAGTGGCAAAAAAAGGGCGGCCTACTGAACTCAGGAAGAATCGGCGTGAGGGCAGGGCACGTCCGCCAAGTTAAAGCGGGGAAGGTCCGAAAGTCGCGTTCCTTTTTGAAGCCGCTACTGAGCGTGCCCCTCGAAGCCAGACGAACGCCACAATCTCTGCGAGTAACTCGTCCCAGGGGTTTGCGATCGTTCCTACAGTAAACTGACTACGGTCAAGTGGCCGCAGGCTGCGCGATTCGTTTCCGAGTACGCGTCAATACCCCAAAATGTGCAGGCCACGAACGGCACTTTCTTCGGGATACTCGTGAAGCCTGCCTGGGTGCTAGAATTCGCGCGAAGCAGACCGAGCTACCACCATGACTAGCTCAAATAGACTGGCTGTCGTGTCGACTACCGTTCTCTTTTGCTACTACGAGATCTACAGATGGATCCCTCTCGGGCCATGGAACGGAGAGCCCCGCTGGCCCGTCAGGAATGATCAGTTCTACCCCGACATAGTCATTGGGCTGCTCTTGTTGTGGATGATTTGGAACTTTATGCACCAACGAATTGTTGGCATGTGGATAGGCACGGCGCTACTGACTCTGTGGATTGGGGTGCATTTGAATGACTGGTGGATTCCCTATGCCCGCGGAACCGGAGTAGAGCGCGATGGCTTTTACCGTTTCTACAGTTCACGCACGCAAGTCTTACCGGTTATAGGCAATCACCATCCGCCAGACGGTGGTCACACGATCCTCGATCTTCTTGTTCTGGTGGTATTCGTCTTAAGCTTCGCCGCGGCGTTCGCAAACAGCCGCAAAACCTGGCGACCCAAAAGTGTATAAAGGGTCGGTCAAGAATGACTCAAAAGCATGCTTTAATAACCTAACCGTCGGCGAGAGAACCTCCGCAGAAACCTATTCCACTTAACATATAAGTAGGACATGAAAATGTCTCCTTTTTCTGCCCCATTTTTCTGGGGCACCCAAAAGCGAGGGCTGCTGCTTCCAAAGCGAGCGGCTGCTTTATGGGAGGGAACCCAATGGTGTAAGGGCGGAACCGGGAAAGCAGAAGCCGCGAAGCTGCCGGACGCAGGAATTAGCCTGAAGCAGTGCCCAGGAAAATGAGTGGAAGAAAAAGGGTCGCCTACTGAACTCAGCAGGAATCGTGTGACGGGGAGGCCCACCGGGGCCATAGGCACAGCGAGGATCGTCTGGACCGCGGTTGTGGTTTGTCTTTCGCTAGCAAGAAGAATGCACGGTCAGTGTCTGCGGATAGTCGGCGCGGAAAAAGACCAGGCCGGAGGGTGGGGCTCGTGGTGGAGCCGAAATATAGCGTGGAAATCGACACGGTGTCGCGCTGGCAGCTTCGGTGAGACGGATCATCAGACTTAACTGTGCCGGGTAGGGGGCGATTTTTTGTGTTGAATCGAAACATGTCGAAAGGCAACAATATGGCCAATGAAGAATTCGCGAGAGACCAGTATCGGGCCGGCGCGAGATTGGCAGGTCATCCAGCGGCTGGAATGCCCTCAGTGCCAAAAGCGCTATGTGGGTACCGTATGGAAGAGCAGCCCTTCCAAGTGCCGTCAGTGTGGCGTCGAACTCCGCCCCACTAATCCGACCGCCCAATCTCCCAAAGGACCTGGGGACACCCAAGCTACTTAACCATCTGCAATAAGACAGATCAGAGCAGAAGGATCCCTCTCAGAATCGGTGCGATGACAGATTACCCGAGACTCTGCGCAGGGCGACGTACTATGCTTGCATTCGAGTCGGCGTACAAATTCGGATGGTTGCAGGGTTTGGGAAGTGATTGAAAGCGAAGCAACGTTGGTTGCGGCGGCCCGATACGTACCGAATACACAATTATTGAGCATCCCGTTCCGCAGCGAATTGATCCACTCAGCTGCCTAAACCTCATGTTTTCAGGGGCCAACCCAACCAATTGAAGGAGTGAGACGGTCGAATCGAGCGTCGCACTTTAACTCATCTGGCGTATTTTGCAAGTAGATTGGCGCGTTCGGCTAGTGCGCTCCGCCGGTGCGTACATCTAAAGTGTGGACGACAAGGACGTTCGGGAAATGCGCGACGGCACTCGAAACGTCGAAGAACGGGACCAAGCCCCAGGAGAACGTGCAGGCAGCACATTAAGTGAAGGAGGAACCGGCCAATGAATTTGTCTCTTGAGAACAAAGTCGCACTAGTCACCGGGGCAGGCTCAGGTATGGGCCTGGCTGCGGCGCAGGCATTTGCCGCAGAGGGTGCTGCGGTCGCACTGGTTGACATCAATGAATCGGCCGTGCGGATAGCCACCGAGCGCCTGGTCGCTGCCGGCCATAAGGCGATTGCTATCCGCTGCGATGTCACCGATGAAGCTCAGGTGAAGGCGATGGTCGAGCAGACAGTATCGGCATTTGGGCGGCTGGACGCCGCGTTCAACAACGCCGGTGTGCAGAGTCTCGCCGTTGAAACTGCTGATGCCACTAGTCAAGAGTTCGACCAAGTGAATGCGATCAATCTCCGCAGTGTCTTCCTCTGCATGAAGTACGAATTGCTCCAAATGCGCAAACAAGGAAGCGGGGCCATCGTGAACAACTCTTCTATCGGCGGCCTCATAGGCATCCCGGGCCGGGCCATCTATCACGCAACGAAACACGGCGTGATCGGGCTGACGAAGAGCGCAGCGCTTGAATATGCCTCCAGAGGCATTTGCATCAATGCCGTGTGCCCCGGTGCAATCGAAACACCGATGGTTGCCGACATGATCGCCAAAGAACCCGAAACAATGAAAGACATCACGAAGGAACAGCCCATCGGTCGACTTGGTCGGCCTGAGGAGGTTGCCTCTGCTGTTCTGTGGCTTTGCAGCCCTGGTGCAAGCTTCGTGATCGGACACGCACTCGCGGTGGATGGCGGGTATACCGCACGCTGACGACGAAACAGAAAGAAATCGAAATAAGGAGATTAAATCATGCGAGGAGCTGTCCTGTACGGGCCGCGCGATGTACGCTTCGAGGAACGCGAGGTTCCGAAAATCATCAAGCCGACGGACGCCGTCATCAGGACCTCGTCCGCGTGCGTGTGCGGGTCTGATTTGTGGCCGTATCGAGGCATTCAGCAGACTGCTCAACCTACCCCAATGGGGCACGAGTATTGCGGCATCGTGGAGGAAGTAGGGCGCACGGTCAATTCGATTAAACCCGGCCAGTTCGTCATCGGTTCGTTCTTCGCGTCCGATAACACCTGTCCCAACTGCCATATCGGATACCAATCGTCCTGCCAGCATCGCGAGCTCGTCGGCGGCGCACAGGCCCCCTTCCTGCGTGTCCCGCTCGCCGATGGTACCTTGGTCGCGACACCTGATATTCCTTCGGAGGACTTGATCCCGAGCTTGTTGACGCTCTCCGACGTCATGGGTACAGGTTGGTTCGCGGCCGATGCGGCGAACGTGAAACCTGGCTCAACGGTTGCGGTGGTCGGTGACGGCGCGGTCGGATTGCTAGGTATGCTCTCCGCTAAACAGATGGGTGCGAAGCGCATCATTGCGATGAGCCGTCACGCGTCGCGGCAGAAGCTCGCTCGAGAGTTCGGCGCGACCGACATCGTGACCGAGCGCGGCGATGAAGGCGTGGCACGCATCGTGGAGCTGACCAACGGAGTTGGCGCGGATTCAGTGCTGGAGTGCGTCGGAACGCAGGAGTCAATGATGCAGGCGATCAATTCCAGCCGCAAAGGCGGATACGTGAGTTACGTTGGTGTTCCGCACGGTGTCGAACTCAACGGTGAGCAGCTGTTTTTCTCCCACGTTCATTTGCACGGTGGACCTGCTCCGGTGCGCCGCTACTTGCCCGACCTGATCAAGCTGGTTTGGGAAAGGAAGATTGAACCGGGCAAAGTATTCGACCTAAAGCTGCCTCTCGATCAAGTGGCGGAGGGCTACCGCGCGATGGACGAGCGCCGTGCGATTAAAACGTTGCTGTCTCCGTAGTCGCTTCGCTGTCGAGGCGGTCTGGGATATCAAAACATCAAGTTGGATGCAAGGAGTTAAGAAGAATGGAAATCAAAAGGATTGGCTCGCAACCTTCCGCGAAGGGTCCGTCAGAGTGGTTCACTGGGATGGTTCGTATTGATCCGCTTTTTCAGGCACCCGATCCCGCCCTTGTTCAAGGGGCTAGCGTTACGTTCGAGCCGGGCGCGAGAACTGCATGGCACACTCATCCGCTCGGCCAGACCCTTATCGTCACGGCGGGCTGCGGCTGGGCTCAGCGCGAAGGTGGACCGATCGAGGAGATCAGACCGGGTGACGTGGTCTGGTTCTCGCCCGGCGAGAAACACTGGCATGGCGCCACGCAGACCACTGCTATGACGCACATCGCTATTCAGGAAAAGAAGGATGGGAAGGTGGTCGACTGGATGGAGCAGGTTACCAGCGAGCAATACCGCAAGTGATTCGGTGACGATCTTCAACAAGCGAAGGAGGGAACAATGCCTCACGTTATCGTCAAGCTCTGGCCTGGGAAATCCGAACAACAAAAGACTCGTCTCGCTGAAGCAGTTACCAAGGACGTCATGGAAATTCTGCATTATGGTGAGGACTCGGTTTCGGTGGCAATGGAAGAGGTCAAGTCTAAGGATTGGGTAGAGAAGGTGTACAAACCTGACGTTAAGCACAAATGGGATACGCTTTATAAGAAGCAGGATACGATGAAAATGACCTGTGACTCGGGTGTCGCGGTTAGTGTGTGACTCTGACTGGAACGATCACGACGAGAGCGACAGTTCCATTTGATTCCCCGAAGTAGAATTACGCTCTTGGTGAGCCATGACTAACCGATTTCGAATTTCGAGCACGCTGCCGCGAAAGCTAGAAGAACTGGGCCTTTCGCTGGATACAGCACTGCGGCAAGCTGGTTTGCCGATGGGATTATTCAACCAGGACAAGATTCTAGTGAGCACCCAGGAATTCTTCGCGCTTCATCGGGGAATTGCTGAAGCCAGCAACGATGCCGGCTTTGGCCTGAAGCTGGGGACCGAGGAGCGCTTCGAGCGCTACGACCCGATCAAAATCGCCGCACTCTCCGCGCGGTCGTTTGGGGACGCTGTCGAGCGGCTGTCGCGCTACAAACAACTCACTTGTCCAGAGGAAATCCGTGTAGTCGGTCGGGGCAATGAACGCACCGTCGAGTTCGTCTGGCTCCTCGCACACGAGAAAGAGCCTCCGTTGTTGGTGGACGTGTGTTTCGCGTGGATTGTTGGTATCGCACGTCGAGGCACTGGGCGGGCGCTGAATCCGAAGCGCGTGGAGTTTCAACGAACTCCGGTACACCGAGAAATGTATGAAGCGCATTTCCGCTGCCCCGTTAAATTCAAGTCCAACCAGAACGCCTTGATATTCAGTAAAGTGGATATGGAGCTGCCGTTTATCACCTACAACCCTGATTTGCTGGCAACTGTGGCGCCGCAGCTTGAAGCGGAGTTGGCCGAGCAGCTTGCGCAGAGAAATTTCAGTGAACAAGCAAAAGGCATTCTGAAACAACTACTTGCGGGGCAGCGTCCAGGCATAGACGATCTCGCAAGAGAGCTACACATGAGCACTCGAACATTGCAACGGCGACTGACAGAGCAGGGCATATCATTTCAGCGTTTGCTGGAAGAGGCCCGTCGTGAATTGGCCCGTCACTACCTGCTCCACTCGTCTCGGGAGTTGAACGAAACGGCATATCTCTTAGGCTACGAGGACGCCAATTCCTTCTTCCGGGCTTTCCACCAGTGGGAAGGGACTTCACCCGGACAATGGCGGATGCTCCAAAATAACCCAGGGCAACACTAGGTAAGTCCAACTCAGCGCAGACTGATGTGAGTGCTAGTCGGGAAGCGAGAAATTCTGAAGCTGCGCACTCAAAGAACCGGGGAAAGCGCAACCCCGCGAATCGAGAGCAATCGGCGAGCTTCCTGAGCATGCGCTTCGATAAACCGAAAGTGCGCTGCCGCGTCTCTGCAGAGACATCGGGACGGTTTCGACCTTTGTGAGCGGCCTGACACCATGGGTGACGCGACTCGAACCCTCGACTTCCTGCCTGATAGGCAGGTGATGCGGCCTTCATTCTTGTCAATTCGGATGGTTGCGGGGCACTCGGAACTTAGTGCGGCAGAACAGTTTCTGGTTGCGGAGGCTTGATTTGAACCAACGACACAACGGCCAGAAGATTTTGCTCGTCTTGTTCAACCCGGCTTGTAGGAAGTGATCTCCGCGCTTGGCATCGACTCTGAACGGATTACGAGCAACTAGGAATGTAATGCAAACGACGCAGACGGCGGTATTCGAGAGACGACCCCCTCGGACAAGACTCGCCCAATATTCTTTCCCTGGCCCCTCCCTCCACTCAGGCATAAACGCGCCGCCTGCGGCGGCGCAGGCCTCCTTTCCGGGAGTGGCCAGGGAGACGCACGACATGCTTTAATGGCTAAACCGCCGGCGAGCAAACCACGCCCGAAGCTATTCCACTTAACATATAGATACATGATTTGATTCTCCTTTTTCTGCCC
>Ga0137407_10000548_pt1 | contig 25092 bp, 23 predicted proteins | sample CZOMad2_2_16fung_FD_108410 | JGI IMG/M metagenome (GOLD analysis project Ga0137407, IMG submission 108410) | Vadose zone soil fungal communities from Angelo Coast Range Reserve, California, USA - CZOMad2_2_16fungal (Illumina Assembly) | ecosystem: Environmental > Terrestrial > Soil > Vadose... | reverse complement strand
GTTCGCGAGCACTGATCGGCCGGTCGCTCGAAGAAGGCGCCGATCGGCCCCCGCACTCAGCGCCTGGGGAACACGAAGCACGAGGTCCTGCGTGAACGTGCGGATCGGCTTGCCATCGGGCCAGCGTGTCCCATGGGGACTTCCGCCGCGCGCGACCGTGCGGATGCCGTCGCGGACGATCCGGCGGAGCATGATCACGCCGCGGTCCGTCGACGCCAGATTCTCGAGCGCGTGGACCGCGATCGTCCGCTGGCTGGACTGCGCGTCGAAGTCGGCCGGAACGCGCTGCCGCTCGGCGTAGGGCCGGTCGTCGGACTGGCCGAAGCCCGGCTGGCCTACCTGCTCCGGCGTGAGCCCCCAGGCCGGATCGACCTGCGCGAGCTCGAAGTTGGTCGTGTGGGTGTCGTCGTTGGGAACGGCCCAGCGAATGATGACGGACCGGCTCGCGGGTTTCGGCTCGCTGGCTTCTTCGATCTCGCGCGTGAACTGATGGACGTTCGGCGGCATGAAATCACACACGCGGACCCACACGAGGTCGCCGACCCGCCGCGTCGCCAGGTACACCATGCCGGCGTCGGTCAGCTTCCAGTCGAGCTCGGGGACAGCGCCGAACGCCTCCGTGAACTGGTAGCCGCTGCTGAGCGCGTGCAGAAACGCCGTGTGCACCGGGTCCATGCTGTTGTCCTTCACCTGGAGCCAGTTACAGGGCAGCATGAACTTCGCGGCGGGCATCAGCTGATGGCCCGGCACATCGTAGCTATCGTAGACGGGGAACGCGGGACGCCGGTCGGGTGGGCCGAGGTACGCGAACACGAGCCCCGCGAACTCGTGAGTCGGATAAGCGCCCTGCCAGATGCGCTCCTTGAGCCGACTGCCCGCCGGCTCGCCGGGCGTTTCCAGGCACCGTCCGTCGACGTCGTAGACCCAGCCGTGATAGCAGCAGCGGATGCCGCGCTCGAGCGGGATCCCGAATTCGAGCGACGTCCCGCGATGGGCGCAGTGCAGGTGCAGCACGCCGACGCGCCCGCCGCGATCGCGGAAGACGACCAGATCCTCGCCCAGGATCCGCGTCTTCAGCGGCGTGGCCGTGAGATCTCGAGCGAACGCGACGGGTTGCCAGAAGCGGCGCAGGTACTCACCGCACGGCGTGCCCGGCCCCACTTCGGTCAGCTCGGGGTCAGGCGGGGGAACCTCACGGCGACGATAGCCGTCGAACGGACCGGCCTTGGGCTTGGCGACGCGCGATCGGGCTCGCTTCACGGCTCTCCTTCCTTAGCGCCGACGAGCGAACCGAGTCAAGTCGCGCGGGGTGCGTCTGAACGCACGCGCAGCCTCCAAGACCAGGAGGCTGCGTGTGGATGGACGATACCGCGCGATCGCTACGAACGACTACCAGCGACCGCGGTGATGGTGATAGCCCCCGCCCACGGGGATCGGCACCAGGAGACATCCCGCGGTGCTGATCGAGACGACACACGCCAGCAGGAACATCACGCCCAGGCGACGAAGAACATTTGATCTGGCCATGGTTCTCAAGCCTCCTTGCAGTCAGTCAGCAATTGGTTGGTACCTATCCCGCTGCCGGGGGCGGCGGTGGCGAGCCGACCGGCGGCGCGTCCGGAGCAGCGGGCATCGCAGGCGGAGGAGGTGCGGCGATGTACGCCTGGGCCGGTACCCAGGCCCAGTAGTAAGGCACCGTGATCCCGTCGCCCCGGAGCTCATAGCGGCCGGTCGGGTAGTTGACGACGGTGGCCGTGGGCGCCGCGAGCATCACGACGCGCCCGCCCGTCCACCACCAGACGTAGTACGGCGACCAGAAGCCCGGGCGATGCTCGAATCGCCAGCCGCGGCCCCGGTCGAAGTGCCAGTCGTTGTGGCGGACGAACCCCCGATTGTCGAAGCGGGCGTGCTCGTCACGCCAGACCGGCCCGTGCCGCTCGTCCCGCCACTGGGCCTGGGCACTGGTGGCGAGCGTCAACCCCGAGAACAAGCCCAGCAGCGACACCACCATGATCTTGCTGTTGCCGAGCCTCATTTCCGTGACCTCCTGGCCCTTTAGACGCACCGGCACTCGGCGGCATTTCGTAGGACTTGCAAAGTAAGAGCTGCATAAGGATATTGAGCGTGATCATGTCCACCGGGAATCTCTCCCGGCTCGATCCCGAAGAGGTCGCCAAGGCTGTGACGGACTTCATCAACGCCACCATCATGGCGCGGAGCAGTCCGGTGCGACCCGACGACGATCTCGAGCTGGCCGGCCTCGACTCGATGGCGCTGCTGAAGGTGCTGCTGTTCATCGAGGCTCACTACGGGTTCTGGATGCCCGACGAGGATCTCGTCGCGGAGAACATCAGGACCGCGCGCGCCTTCGCGGCTTACATCTGTCGACGGAGCGCGTGAGCACGACACAGGTCCGCCGACTTCCCCTTCGCGGCGCCGATCTCGTCCTGGTCGCGATGCAGGCGCTCTGGAAGCACGAGGGCGTCAGCAACAACACGCTCATGGTCGTCCAGTGCGACGGCCCCCTCGATCCCGCGCGCACCGCGCGCGCGCTCGAACGCTTCCTCGAATTCTGCCCTTGGCCAGCGGCGCGCCTGCGCCGCCCGTTCCCGTGGGGGCCGCTGCACTGGGCCGCGCGTTCGCGCGCCACCTTGGCCGCGCCGCCCGTGCGCCACCAGCGTCTCGCGGCACCCGAGGCGCTCCACGCCGAGCTCGAGGCCGAGCTCAACACGGCGATCGATCCGCGGCGCGAGCCGCCGCTGCGCCTTTCGATCTTCGACTGCGCATCGGATGCGGCGGGGCCGCACAGCGCCCTCGTCCTCACCTGGTTTCATCCCTTGATGGACCCGCGCGGCGGCCAGAACTTGCTCGCGCACCTGGCGCATCTGGACGAGACCGATGGGCGCGCGCCGTGGGGAGGCGCCCCGCCGGCGTTCGCGACCGACCCGGATCCGCGACCGCTGAAGGAACGCGGGCGGCTCGGGCGCCGAAGTCAGCGCTACATGCGCGCGCTCGTGCCGGTGTCGCCGGTCTCGCCCGGCACGGGATTGACGACACCGGGACGCGGCCGCTTCAAGCAGGCGAGCTTCGTCGGCGACGATCACGGAATCGGCGGCGTTCGCTCCACGCGCGAGGTCTGCTGGCGCCTGGCGCTGGTCGGGCGAACCATGGCCGATCTCTGGCGCCGGCGCGGGCTTCCCGACCTGCCCTTTCTCGTGCCGGTCTCGGTCGACCTGCGACCGAAGGGTGAGCCGGGAGCGACCTTCGGCAACGTGCTCGCCTTCCACTTCGCAAGGTTCAAGCCCTCGGAGACGACCGACGTGACGGCGCTGACACGAACGCTGCGCGATCAGATGACGGATGCGCTTCGCGACGGGCAGATCGACGCCAGCGCGGTCGCGATGGAGTTTCTGAAGTATCGTCCGCTCTCGCTGATGCTGCGCGATCTCCCCGGCACCGCGACGCGGGAAACCTTCTCGTTCAACTGCGCCGACCTGGCGGATTTCCCGCCAGCGCTCGAGAAGCTCTTCGGACGGCGGGTCGTCAACGCGTACCACGCGCCGTCCGTGCTGCCCCGGCCCGGGGTCGGCGTATTCTTCAACCGTTGCGGGACCAAGAACAACCTGGTCGTATCCTGGGTCGAGGGAGCGATGAAGGAAGAGGAGGTCGCGCGCATCGTCGAGGGGGTCCGCGAGGGCATGGGATGGCGGCCGGCTCGCTGAGCTACGACGTGGTCGTGGTCGGGGGCGGCGCCGCGGGATTGGCCGCCTCGGTGGCGGCCGCGCGCGCCGGCGCTCGCACCGCGCTCGTCGAGCGCTACGGTTTCCTCGGCGGCATGGCGACCGCGGGCATGGTGAGCACGGTCTGCGGCCTCTATCTGACCGCGTCCGACGGGCCGCCGGAGCCGCTCAACGAGGGCTTCGCCGACGACGTCGCGCGCCGGCTCGCGACCATGCCCGGCTGCGGCGAGCCGCTCCGCCGGGGCCGGACGTACGTGCTGCCCTACACGCCGTTCGCTTTCGCCTGCCTGGCTGACGAGCTCACCGTGTCGGCGTCGCCGCTCGATGTCTATCTGCACACGTTCGTCACCGGGCTCGAGACGGGCCGGGGCCGCGTCGAAGCGGTGCGCGTCACGACGTGGGAGCGTGAGCTCGAGCTGGCGGCGCGCGTCGTGGTGGACGCGAGCGGCGATGCCGTCGTCTCTCATCTCGCCGGCTTCGCCACCGTGACCGCGCCCGTGTCCGAGCGCCAGCTATCGTCCCTGGTCTTCGTCCTGCAGCACGTCGACACCGAGGCGCTGGGATCGGGGCCGCGCGTGGCGCTCTTGCGATCGCTGGTCACCGCCGAACAGGAGGGACGCTTGCCCAAAGGGGCCGCGAACCTGGCGCTGGGCTCGTCGCCTCAGCCCGGCGAAATCGTCTGCAAGCTCACCTTGAGCGGAATCGCCGAGGAGCTTCCCGCCGGCCGCGATTTTCTGACGGTCGCCGAGCAGGAGGGCCGAAAGCGCGCGCTCGCCGTCACGGAGTTTCTGAAGACTCAGCCCGCGTTCGCCCGCGCCTTCGTCTCGCACGCGGCGCCGCAGGTGGGCGTCCGCGAGAGCCGCCGCGTGCTCGGGCGCTATCAGCTCACCCGCGACGACGTGCTGGGCGCCCGCCAGTTCGACGACGGCGTCGCCCGGGCGAGCTGGCCGATCGAGCTCTGGGAAGAAGGACGGCTCGGGGCCACCTACGAGTGGCTCGACGATCGGGCTCACTACGACATCCCGCTCCGTTGCCTGCAGGCTCGCGACGTCGACAACCTCTTCGTCGCCGGCCGGTGCATGAGCGCCACGCACGAGGCGCTCGGCTCGGCCCGCGTGATCGGCACCTGCCTGGCGACGGGTGAGGCCGTCGGGCGGGCGGCGGCGCGCCAGGCGGAGGCGCGATGAATCTCGCCGACCTCCTCTTCGCGACCGCCGAGCGGCACTCGCCGCGCCGCGCGGTCACCGACGTGCGGTCGGGCCGGTCCGTGAGCTATGGCCAGCTTGCCCGCGAAGCGGAGCGGGTGGCCGCCTTCCTCAAAGCCGAAGGCGTCGAGCCCGGTCAGCGAATCGGGCTCCTGGCCCCGAACGACCTCACGTACATGCCGGCCGCGTTCGGTCTGCTCGCCGCTGGCGCTTGTTTCGTCCCGCTCGCCAGCAACCTCACGCCGACGGAGATCGCGGAGATCGTCCGCGAGGTGCAGCTGAACGGGTGCCTGTCCTGGCCCAAGGCCGCGCCGCTGCCGAGCGCGCCGGGCCACGCCGACGAATCCGCGCGCCGCGCGATCGTGAAGGGCGGCGACTGCGACGGGTATACGTTCCAGTGGATCGATCGCGGGGCCGAGGCGCCGGCCGAGTTCCACAAGCTGAACGCCGCGTTCATTCGGTTCACGTCGGGAACCACCGCGCGGAGCAAGGGCGTGGTACTGTCTCACGAAGCCACGCTGGCGCGCGTCGAGGCCTCCGACCGCGTGCTCAAGTTCAGCGAGGAAGACCGCATCCTATGGATGCTGCCGCTCGCGTATCACTTCGCCGTCACGATCACGGCCTACGTCCGCGCCGGCTCCCATATCCTGCTCTGCTCCGACACCTTGCCGAAGTCGATCGTCGACGGGGCGCGGCGGTTCAAGGCGAGCGTGCTCTACGCGGCGCCCCTGCACTTCGAGCGCATGGCCAACCTCGGACCGAGCGAGCCGCTCTCGAGCATTCGCGTGACGCTGTCCACCGCCGCGCCGATCTCGCCGGCCATCATGGAGCGCTTCGAGTCGGTCTATCGCGTGCCCGTCGGACAGGCGTACGGCATCATCGAGGCGGGTCTACCCTGCATCAACCTGGGAACAGAGGGGCTTCCCCAGGCCTCGGTGGGCCGTCCTGTTCCCGGCTACGAAGTCGCCGTGCTCTCCGACGAAGGCGAGCCGCTGCCCGCGGAGACGTTGGGCGAGATTGCCGTGCGCGGCAGCGGGCTCTTCTCGGCCTACTACTCACCGTGGCGGCTGCGCGAGCACATCGCCCTGGACGGCTGGTTCCTCACCGGCGATCTGGGCTTTCTGGACCGCGCGGGCGCGCTTCACCTCAAGGGCAGGAAGAAAGCCCTCATTCTGGTCGCCGGGCTCAAGTTCTTCCCCGAGGAAGTCGAGGACTGCATCAACCAGTTCCCGGGGGTCAAGGAATCTCGAGTGTTCAGCCGGCCGCACGCGCGCATGGGCGAGGTGCCCTGCGCCGAGATCGCGGTGGACCCGGCCGGCTGCGACCTCGATGGCCTAAGGTCGCATTGCGCCCGGGCTTTGTCCTCATATAAGGTGCCGCTCGAGTTCACGATCGTGGATGCGGTCCCCAGGACTCCGAGCGGCAAAATCCGCCGATGAGAATCGCGATCGTCGGCGCCGGGCCCTCGGGCTCTGCCCTGGCCATCCTGCTGGCGCGTCAGGGCGCTCAAGTCACGCTCTTCGACGACGGGCGACGCCCCGAGCTGCTGGTCGGCGAATCGCTCGTGCCGGCCGTCATCCCGATCCTCCAGCGGCTCGGCCTCGAGGAAGAGACCGCGAGCTTCAGCCGCGTGAAGCCGGGCGTGTCCTTCATCTGGTCGCCGACCGACCGCTTCAGCTTCTCCTTTGCGCGGTTCGCGCCGGGCGTCTTTCCATATGCGTTCAACATCCCGCGCCCCCGATTCGACGACGCGATGCTCGCGCGCGCGGTCGCCTGTGGGGTCGAGCGCGTGGTGGCGCACGCGCTCCTGGAGCCGGCGACCGACAACGGGCGCGAGCTCGGCCTGGCTCCGGAGACCGTGGCCGCGGCCCCGACGCTCGGAGGCCGTCAGCCCGACCTCGTCGTCGACGCGACCGGGCGTGCCCGGCTCGGCGCGCGGGCCCTGAACATCGGCGCCCATCTCGGGCCGCGCAAGGACGTGGCGCACTTCGCCCACTTCGAGAACTTCGCGTGGGACGACGATCCGGGCCAGGTGCTCATCCGCCGCCTCGACGCCGGCTGGAGCTGGTGCATTCCGCTGCAGGAGCGGCTGTCGATCGGTATCGTGCTGGGCCGCGACGACGCCGCCCGACTCGGCGCGAGCCCGGCCGAGCGCCTCGAGCGGGCCATCGCGACCGACGCCTGGCTGTCGACGATCGCCGCCGGCAGCAAGCGCGTCACGTCGGTCGCGACGTACGCCAACTACCAGCTGATCTCGCAGCGGGGCCTCGGCCCGGGCTGGGTGATGCTCGGCGACGCGTTCGGATTCGTCGATCCGATGCTCTCACCCGGCGTCTACCTGGCTCTTCGCTCGGCCGAGCTCGTGGCCGACGCACTGGCGCCCTTCGCGAAGCCGGGCCAGGCGCCCTCGCCTGCGGAGCTCGAAGCGGCGCTGCGGCCGTACGCGGCCACGCAGACCGCGATGCTCACTGCGTGGCTCGATCTGGTGGCGACGTTCTACGACGGACGGATGGCGGCGCTGTTCAGGGCTGGACGCGACTGGATGGCGGTGGGAACCAACGCCTTCAAGAGCGCGGCTCAGAACCACATCGAGCGCCACATCGCGCTGCAGGCCTCGGGGATGGGCACGTTGCGGCCGTACAGCCGCGGCCTCCTGCGCTTCATGGGCCGCTACGGACTGCGCGGGGTCGAGCCGACCGAGATGGCGATCCGCTAGTCCACCAGCCGCGGATTACGCCGGCTTCAGGGCGATGTATTCGCTCAGGAGGCCGCCGCGCACGCGGTGCTCGATCTTCGCGAATCCGCTCGACTGCAATACGCTCAGGATCTTGTCCGGCGCCACGCAATGGGCGATCGTGTCCCAGTAGTACTTCATCAGCAGCTCGGCTTTGACGCTGCCCGTGCTGACGCGCGTGACGCGCGGCAGGATGCTCTCGAAGTAGACGCGGAAGAAGCGCTGGCCGAGCGGTGAGCGCGGCAATGTGATCTCGAGGATCAGGACGCGACCGCCCGGCTTCAAGACGCGCAGGCACTCGCGGAACGCCACGCCGAGGTCGGCCACGTGGCGCAATGCGTACCCCAGGCAGAGGAAGTCGAAGTGGCCGGTCGCGAACGGAAGCTCCTCGACGGTGCCCTGCACGAGCGGAATCGCGAGCGCCTTCTTCGCTTCGCGCAGCATGCCGCCGCTCGGATCGAGCCCGACCACCGACCCGGGCTCGCGCAGGATGCGGGTGGCGCCCTGGGCGATCATGCCGGTGCCCGTGGCGACGTCGAGGAATCTCATGCCGACCCGCAGCCCTGACTGCAGCAGCACCCAGCGTCGGTAATAGCGTCCGGAGCCGAGCGAGCCCAGGCCGCACACGAAGTCGTAGTGCTCGGCGGCATTGTCGAAGAGGGCGTTGACGAAGGGCCGGCGATCGCTCTCGCTCTCGTAATACTTCTTGAGAACAGGATGGGGCACCGCGCGGCTGTCGGCCGCGTCGTACGGGTCTCGCGCGTCGCTCATATCGCTGTTGGCGCGCCTCCGCGTCGAAACAGTACGCGACCCCGACGGCCAAGGCAAATGACGATCGGCGCCCTTGCGAAGCACCGCACTCTCGCGCAGACTACCCGCGACACACCAAGCCAAAGGAAGGGCGCCATGCGAGTCACCGCGGCGGTTCTGTACGACGTGAAGAAGCCGGTCGTGGTCGAAGACGTCGAGCTGCTCGAGCCAGGCCCCCATGAGGTGCAGGTGCGGTGGGCGGCCAACGGCGTCTGCCACAGCGACCTGCACGTGATCACGGGCGACTCCCCCCACCCCTTGCCGGTGGTGCTCGGACACGAGGCGGCCGGGGTCGTCGAGAAGGTCGGTCCGGGGGTCGAGACCGTGGCCCCCGGCGACCACGTCTGCTCGAGCTACATCCCGTCCTGCGGCAAGTGCTGGTATTGCATCGGCGGCCAGCCGACGATGTGCGCGCTTCGCGACAAGCCGCGGTGGTTCATGTTCGACGGCACGCCGCGTTTCAAAAAGGACGGGCGTGGCCTCCATCACTATCTTCAAGTAGCGGGCTACGCCACTCACTCGGTGCTCCCCGAGGAAAGCGTCATCCCCATCCGGAAGGACGCGCCGCTCGACGTCGTCTGCCTGGTGAGCTGCGGGGTGCTGGCGGGCGCGGGCCCGGTCTTCAACCGTGCCAAGGTCCCGCCGGGCGCGAGCGTGGCGGTCTTCGGCTGCGGCGGCGTCGGCCTCAATACGATCCAGGCCGCGCGCCTCGTGGGAGCCGGAAAGATCATCGCGGTGGACGTCATGAAGCAGAAGCTCGCGTGGGCCGAGGAATTCGGCGCGACGCACGTCGTGGACGCCTCGCAGGAGGAGCCGGTTGCGCGCGTGCATGCGCTCTCCGGGCGCGGGGGCGTCGACTTCGCGTTCGAGATGGTCGGAACTCAGCGGACGATGGAGCAGGCGCTGCTCTCGACCCATCGCGGCGGCACCTGCGTGGTCGTCGGCGTCTCGCCGGCGGGCACGCGGCTCTCGATCGATCCGTCGCTCCTCTTGCAGCAGCGCGTCCTCACCGGAAGCTCGTTGGGCGGCGGCCATCAGCGCACCGATGTGCCGATGCTGATCGATCTCTACATGAGCGGAAAGTACAAGCTCGACGAGCTCATCAGCCGGCGCCTGCCGCTCGGCGAGCTGAACCGCGCCTTCGACCTCATGCTGCAGGGCGAGGTCAAGCGCAGCGTCATCGTTTACTCGTAGCCACGAGCGCCGGGCGCTCGCGCGCGCCGTTCCGGTCCGGGCGCTGGCCGGATCGGATGATCAGGGCCAGGACTCCCGTCTCGTACAGCTCCTCGGCGAGGAACACGGCGCCGAGGACGATGAGCCCGGTTTGCGCCAGGAACACCCCGGCGGCGAACGCCGCCGCCGCGAGCGCGATGACGAAGCCGCGGATCCCGCGGACGACGTCGAGCGGCCTGGCTTCGCGCAGGCCTCGCGCGAGCGTGCGTGCGCCCCGGGCGGCCGCGAGTATTCCGACGAGCATCACCAGCCCGGCGACGATCTCGCTCAGTGGTGGTGTGTAGAGGTTCGTCATTCGCCCTCCGTCCGTAGCCCCACTCTCAGGATGTGCGTGAGGGCCCTGACACACAACTACCTGGGAGGTAAAACTTCGCTCTACAATCAACCCGGCGATGGGTGCCGAAGCGCTCAAGGCAAAGATCAAGGTGTGCATGTTCGACCAGTACGGCACGGTCGTGGACATGCAGAAGGGCCTGACGGAGGCGGTCACTCCCTACTTGCAAAAGAAGGGATGGAGCGGTCGACCGGACGCGTTCGTGACCTGGTGGCGGCGCACGCACTTCGAGAACTCCATGATCGACGCGCTGCTTCACAAGGAGCACACGTCGTACCGGGAGATCGGGCACCGCGCCGTCGCCTACACGCTCGAGCGCGCCGGAATTCCCTACACGGCGGACGAGGTTCGCGCCCTGGTGGCACAGATCGAGCGGCTCCCGCCGTTTCCAGACGTGCCCGAGGCGCTGGCCCGCTTGAAGGCGCGATACCGGATCGTCGTGCTCTCGAACGGCGATCCCGACATGCTGGAGACCGCCAAGGCCTTTCACAAGATTCAGTTCGACGCGGTGATCTCGGTCGCCGTCGCCAACTCGTTCAAGCCCCACGTGGCGACGTACACGAAGGCCGCCGAGATCGTCGGCGTGCGGATGGACGAAGTCCTGTTCGTCGCCAACCACGCCTTCGATTGCATCGGGGCCAAGGCGGCGGGGATGCACACGGCGTTCATCGACCGGCGCCGGCGGCCCTTCGGCGAGACGCCGCACCAGCCCGACATCGTCACGGCGGACATGAAGCGCCTCGCCGACATGATGGTGTGAACGGGTGGACGGCTCGTTCCTGACGTTTCTCGGCGTCTCGATTCTGGTGATCGTCGCGCCGGGACCAGACACCGCCCTGACGATCAGGAATACGTTACGCGGCGGACGGGCGGCCGGGATCGGCACGGCGCTCGGCGTATCGACCGGACAGTTGATCTGGGCGGTGGCGACCAGCGTCGGCCTGGTCGCGGTGCTGCTGGCCTCCGAGCCCGTCTTTCGCGCGGTGAGGCTCGCCGGCGCCGCGTATCTGATCTGGCTCGGCCTGCAATCCCTGCGCGTGGCGCTCGGTGCGCGCAGGCCGTGGCCACCCGTCGAGTCCGAGTCCGCCAGAGGGCGCCTGCGCTCGCGAGCCGCGTTCGTTCAGGGCATCGTGAACAATCTCGGGAACCCGAAGATGGCCGTGTTCTTCGCGAGCGTGCTCCCGCAGTTCACGGCGCCCGGACAGGGCATGGTCTCCGCGCTGGCGCTGCTCGGCGTCGTCTTCTCCACGCTGACGTTCGCGTGGCTGGCCGTGTACGCGACGGTGATCGCCACGGCGGGTCGCTTTCTGCGCGCGTCTCGCGTGCAGCGCGGGATCGAGGCCGTGTCCGGCACGGTCTTGATCGGACTCGGCGCGAGGGTGGCGGCGGACGCTCGCTGAGCGAAGCAGGAACATCCACGCGCCGAAGCCTCGGCCGACGCCGCGATCCCGGCGCGTGGACTCGTCAGCGGTGGTTCGTTCGGTCCGCTGATCAGCTGCTCTTGGCCCCGGCCAGGGCGGCCGCGCGCCGCTTCATTTCGTCGGGCGATACGTCCTCCTTGTGTGTCCCGACGTGCCACTGATGCCCAAACGGGTCCTCGATGGTGCCCATGCGGTCGCCGTAGAACTTGTCCTCAACGGGCTGGACGAGTTTGGCCCCCTCGGCCACCGCGGATTTCACCGTCGCGTCGACGTCGTTGACGTAGAGCACGATGCCCACGGCCGCGCCGCCGAAGGCCCGAGGCCCGCGCGCGCCCATGTCCGGATGCTCGTCGGCCAGCATGATCACCGAGTCGCCGATTTTGATCTCAGCATGTCCAAGCTTGCCGTCGGGACCGGGCATCCGCATGCGCTCGGTCGCGCCGAAGACCCGCTTGTAAAACTCGAGGGCCCGCGCCGCGCCGTCGATGACGAGGTATGGAGTGACGCTGTGATATCCCGCTGGAATCGCTTTCACCTTGCCGCCTTTGCTCATTGTTTCACCTCTGTTGCGTCGTGGTTTTTCCCGGATGCCACCCTGGCGAGGCTCCGATTCATCCTACGCCCGCGGGCGAGCGTGTCCAGCCGGAGCGGAGGTGTCCTAGCCCGCGACGGGCGCGAGCTCGGCGGGATCCCCGGAGATCGTCGTGCGCTGCATCAGCCGCTTGTAGCGCACGGTGTCGTACGGCGTGGCCCGGTGCAGAACCGCGCGGTTGTCCCAGAATGCTCCTCGAACGCCGCCAGGATATCCGCCCACGTCCGCTCGTCGAGCTCGCGCGTGATGTCGACGCCGTCGATCCGCGCGGCGAATACAGGAGTGAGTCGGGTCACGACGATCTCGCTCAAAGGTCCCTCACGCCTGTATTCTGGACCCCGTGATCATCCACCTCAACTTCTTGCCGAAGCCCGGCGAGACCGGCGCCAGCGAGGTCCTGGCCGCCCTGTTCGCGCTCCTCGATCGAGGGCCCCTCGATCCGGAGATGCTGCCGCACTTGCGCTTGCACCTCGACTGGATCCAGTACAAGGCGAACTTCCGCGAGCCCGTCACGGTGCGCCTCACCGCCGACGCCCAGGGCGAGCGGATGGCGCTCGCCGAGCTGGCGATCGATCTGCGCCGGGCGCCGCGAGACGGCCTGATCGATGCGCTCGGCGGCGCGTTGGCCTCCGTGGGCGCAGTCGAGCGCGACGCCGATGGCCGGGCCGTCGTCGAGGACTGGGTGCCGCTCGGCGAGAGCTCGATCTGGCAGTTCAATCGGTTGTTCTGGCAGCGTCTGGCCGACTGGGAGCGCCAGTCAGGTCGCGGCTTCGAGGCGGCGCTGCCGAGCGGCCGGTCGGACGCCAACGATCCGGCGGCGGTGGCCGACGCGGTCGCCGACTTCTGGACGCTGCTCGTCGAGCTCGACAAGCGCGGCCAGCTGCCGGCCGAAATCTTCGCGCTCGAGATCGGCGTCGGCTCGGGCACTCGGGCCGGGCTCTGGCTCGACCGCTTCAAGGCGATCGACGAGACCCGGGCGACCGGGTTCTATCCGCGGCTGCGCTTCCTCCTCGCCGACTATTCGCTGCCGACGCTCGATCGCGCCATGAGCGCGGTCGAGGCGCACCGAGACGTGGTCAGCATGATCGCCACCGACGCGCTCAACCCGCTCCGCGCGCTGTCGTTTCTCCGCTACAAAATCCTCTACGTCCATCTGACGAACGTCTACGACAACCTGCCGGTGGACGAGCTCGTCCGGCGCGACGGCCAGCTCTATCTCGTGGAGACGCGCGCGTACCTCCCGGCCCCGGCCGCGCGCGCGATCACGGCGGCTCACGGAGTCGGCCCGACCGAGCTGCGCCCGACCATCGCGCGCCTGCTCGAGACGGGCCCCGATCTCTTCGGCGATCGCGAGCGCGGCGTGGCGTTCTGGCGAGCCGTCTGGGATGGTCTCTGCCTCGAAGAACGGCTGCGCCGTCTCGAGGGCACGGCCGACGTCCCGCTGCCGGCGGGGCTCCACGGCGACGATCTCGACGAGCTGCTCGCGACCGCGCCCGCCGACATCCGCTTCCACATCTCGCGCGGCGCCGTCGAGAGCTTCGTCAACACGGTCCCCCTGCTGCATCCCAAGGGCTATCTCCAGGTGCAGGACATCTTCGTCGCCACCATGGACGAGTACCGTCAGGGGTTCCGGGGCCCGGGCAAGCTCGACGGCTCCGTCGTGAACTGGGTCAACGGCGCGCTCCTGCAGGCGGTCGGCGCGCGGACCGGGTACGACGTCCACTTTGCGCCGTTTCGATATCGCGCGGGCTCGCGCACGAGCATTCTCTACACGACACTCCGCGAGTGAGGCAGATCATGGCAGCTCAATACCTTCCCACCGCCGTTGTCGGCAGCTACTCGATGCCGGCCTGGCTGGAGCGCGCCAAGAACGATTTTCTCCGCCGGCGGATCACCGCCCACGACCTCGACGAGATGCACGACGCGGCCGTGAAGGCGGCGATCAAGGACCAGGAGGTCGCCGGGCTCGACGTCGTCTCGGACGGCGAGCTCCGGCGCGACAACATGATCGACTACTTCGCGACCCGGCTTCCCGGCGTCGAGATCGATCGCGGCTCCAAGGCCTCGTACTACGACTTCTACGACAGCGTCGTGCGCAACCGCATGCCGATGGCGCCGCTCGGCCTCGTCGAGCACTTCCGCTTTCTCCGTCGGTTCACCGACCGGCGGACCAAGGTCTCCATCACCGGGCCGCATTCCCTGGTCAAGCGGATCCGCAACCAGTACTACCCGACGGAAGAGGCGTTCGCGGTCGAGATCGCGCGCATCATGAACCTCGAGCTGCGTGAGCTGGTCCGGGCCGGCGCCGAGCAGATCCAGATCGACGAGCCCTACTACTCGGGCTTCCCCGAGGACTTGCCGTGGGGCGTGCGCGCCATCAACGCGCTCGTCGACGGGGTGGACGCGCGGGTGAGCCTGCACGTCTGTTACGGCAACCGCTACGGCAAGCCGTCGTGGGAGGGCAGCTACCGCTATCTGTTCCCGGCGATCCTGGAGGCGCGGATCCATCAGATCACGCTCGAGTTCGCGCGCCGGGGCAGCGAGGACCTCCGGCTCTTCAAGGAATTCGACGCGCCATTCACGCTCGGGCTCGGCGTGGTCGACGTGAAGACGCACGACGTCGAGACGCCCGCCATCGTGGCCGAGCGGATCCGCGAGGCGCTCGCGATTCTTCCGGTCGATCGGCTGTCCGTGAACCCGGACTGCGGCCTCCTCCATCTTCCCCGCGAGGTCGCCTTCCCCAAGCTCGGCGCCATGGTGGAGGGGGCCCAGCTCGTCCGGCGCGAGCTCCAGGGATGACCAACCCGCTGCGCGACGCGCTGGCGACGAACCGCTTCTGCTACGTCGTCGAGCTCGTCGCCTCGGCGCTCACGCGCGAGGCGCGGCTGCTCGAAGCCGCGTCGGGGCTCGCGAGGATCCCGGCGGTGGTCGCGGGCAGCGTCACCAGCTACGCCGGCGGCGCGATGGGCCACGATCCCTTGCGAGTCGCCGCGGCGGCGCGCGCGCGCGGGCTGACGCCCAACATCCACCTGACGTGCGTGAGCCAGGATCGGCGCGGGCTTGCCAAGAGCCTGGACGACATGCACGCGCTCTCGCTCGAGAACGTGTTTGCGCTGACCGGCGATTATCCCGGCGCCGGCGATCAGCCGCCCGTGTTCGACCTCGACTCCGTCCAGCTCGTGCGGCTCATCGACGAGCGTCGTCGGGGCGGCGTGCCCTTTCACGTCGCGGTGGCGGTCTCGCCCTTCAAGTACACCGAGGCCGACTGCGTGTACCAGTACATCAAGCTCGAGAAGAAGATCGCCGCCGGCGCCGACGTGGCCGTCACGCAGGTCGGCTGGGACGCGCGGAAGTTCGCGGAGCTCCGGCGCTACCTCGACGAGCGCGGGCTCTCCACCCCGCTGCTCGGCAACGTGTACGTTCTCGGGCCGAAGACGGCGGAGCGGATGGCGACCGGTCGTCCGCCGGGCTGCTGGGTCTCGCCCGAGCTTCTCGCCGCCGTGCGCGCGGAGAGCCGGGCGAAGGATGGCGGGCGCCAGGCCCGGCTCGAGCGCGCGGCGCGGACCGTGGCGGTTCTGCGCGGGCTCGGCTACGCGGGGGCTTACCTCGGCGGCACCCACGACGCGGCGCACATCGGGTGGATCATCCGGCGTGCCGACGAGCTGGCACCGAGCTGGGAAACGCTGGCGGCCGAGCTCGACTATGGCGCCGTCGGCGGCTTTTATCTCCCGGCTCGGAAGAGCTCGAAGAGCTCGGGCGCGTCGACGGAGCGGCCGCGCGCCGAGCTCCTCCCGAAGGTCCTCGACTGGCTGGGGCGCGCGCTCCCAGTCGATCACGACACCTGGACTCGCCGCGCCCTCACGCGCGCGTTCGCGTGGATCGATCGCCGGAAGCCCGCGGCCGCGCTGCTCGAGCGCGTCGAGCTCGCGATCAAGAAGCCGCTCTTCGGCTGCCAGGCCTGCGGCAACTGCGTGCTGGGTCATCTCGAGTACGTGTGCCCGCAGACGTGTCCCAAGCAGCTCCGGAACGGACCGTGCGGCGGGACGGACCAGGGCCGCTGCGAGGTGGTTCCCGACAAGCCGTGCATCTGGGTCGCCGTGTACGACCGCGCCAAAGCCGCAGAGGCGCTCGATGGTCTCAAGACCTACGTGCCGCCACCCGATCGCCGGCTGCGCGACACCAGCTCGTGGATCAATTACTTCCTCGATCGTGACAGTCGGCCGACCGCTGAACGCCCCTGATCTGTGGGGCGTGTCTGCAACCGCCAGAAGTTGCCGACCGAACGCGCGGGGTTCTGGTAATCTCAGCCGAACTCACGCCAGCGAGGAGACCGAGATGAGCCATCGATGGTTGGCCGTCGCCCTGACGCTCGCGCTCACCTGCCTGTCGTTCACGTCGATCGCCACGCAGGACAAGCCGATCGAGCTGAAGTTCTCGAGCTGGGTGGGTATCGCCCACGGTCATCACACGGGCGTCATGGTTCCGTGGGCCAAGATGATCGAGGAAAAGAGCGGCGGCCGGCTCAAGGTGACGATCTACCCGGGGAGCACGCTCGGCAAGGCCGCCGACCACGTCGATCTCGTCACCGGTGGGATCGCCGACATGGGCTTCGCCTCACCCGGGATGACGCCCGGCCGCTTTCCGCTCATCTCGGTCGCCGAGCTGCCGCTCCTGTTCAAGTCCGGCAAGGGCGGGAGCATGGCCGTGTGGTCGCTCTACGACAAGTATTTCAAGGCCGAGTTCTCGGGCATGAAGGTGCTCTGGATCTGGGTGCACCCGCCCGGCCACTTCCACATGGTCAAAAAACAGGTCAAGGTGCTCGAAGACCTGAGCGGGCAGAAGATCCGCGCGGCGACGCCGATGCTGACCACGATGGTCAAGACACTCGGCGCCGTCCCGGTGAGCATCCCGGCTCCCGACACCTACACGGCGCTCGAGCGCGGCACCGTGGACGGCACCATCTTTCCGTGGGAAGCGATCTGGTCCTTCAAGCTCGCCGAGGTGTTGAAATACCATGCGGTCGTCAGCCTGTACGCCTCTCCACTGTTCACGCTGATGAACCAGAAGAAGTACGACAGCCTGCCTCCCGATCTTCGCAAGGTCATCGACGATCTCAGCGGGGCTTGGGGCGCCGAGTTCAACGGCACGGTCTGGGACAAGAACGAGCTCGAAGGGATCGCCGCGGCCAAGAAGGCCGGCGCGACGATCTACACGGTGCCCCCGGAGGAGCGCCAGCGCTGGGCCGCCAAGCTCAAGCCGATCGAAGAAGATTGGGTCAAGGACAAGGAAGCCAAGGGGCTGCCCGGCCGGCAGCTTCTGAACGACTTGCGGGAGGCCATCAAGAAGTACGACCCCTAGGCGGCGGGCGGGACGCCGTCATTCCGATCATGCGCAGGTGGCTCGACCGCTGCGAGTGGGCGCTGACCCTGGTGGCCGCCGTCGCCACCTTCAGCATGATGCTCCTGACGACAGCGGACGCGAGCGGACGCTATCTCTTCAACCGTCCGATCCTGGCGGCCTACGAGCTCACCACCAACTACTTGATGATCGCCGCGGTCTTCCTGGCCATGCCGTACGCCTATCGCCAGGGCGCGAACATTCGCGTCACCTTCCTGGTCGATCGGCTCGGCCGCGGAGTGAAACTCGCCGTCAACCACGTCGTGCAGATGGTCTCCATCCTCTACTGTGCGACGCTGGTTTTCGCGACGTTCCAGCAGGCGCGCCACATGCTCCGGACCGGGACGACGTTCGTGACTCTGGAGCTGCCGCTGTGGCCCGCACACCTGGTCGTGTCGATCGGGTTGTTCGTGACCGCGCTCATGATGCTGCTCGACCTCCGTGAAGTGCGGCGCGGACGTTCCAGCCTCTTCATGGACGGCTGAGACCGTGGCCTACGTTCCGTTCCTGGTGATGGTGGTCGCCCTGCTCCTGGGCGTGCCGATCGCGTTCTCGCTGGCGGTCGCGGGCATCGTCGGCATCGTTCTGCTCGGCGGCGACTGGAACGTGGTGCTCCGAGTGCTCGGGACCACGCCCTTCAGCACGGCGGCGGAATACGTGCTGACCACGATCCCGATGTTCATCCTCATGGCCTACTTCTCCGCCTCGGGCGGCCTCGCCCGCGATCTCTACTCCGCGGGCGCCCAGTGGCTGTCGCGGGTCAAGGGCGGCCTGGCAATCGCCACCGTCTTCGCCTGCGGCATTTTCGGCGCGATGTCCGGCGCGAGCCTGGCCGCGGCGGCCGTGATGTCGAGCATCGCGATGCCCGAGATGCGGCGGCACGGGTACTCGGACGACCTGGCCGCCGGCGCCATCGGGATCGGCGCGACCCTCGACATTCTCATCCCGCCGAGCGTCGGCATGGTGATTTACGGCATCACCACGCAGACCTCGATCGGCAAGCTGCTCATCGCCGGTGTGGTTCCCGGCATCATCGTCGGGATCTTCCTGATCCTCGCGATCCTCGTCTGGGTCCGGGTCCGTCCCTCTCACGCCCCCGAGACGTACGTGGTCTCCAGAGCCGAGCGCTGGGCGGGTCTGCGGCGGATCTGGTCGAGCCTGTTGCTGATCCTCCTGGTGATCGTGCTGCTCTACACGGGCGCGGCCACCCCGACCGAGGTCGGCGCGCTCGGGGCCTTCCTGGCGGCGGCCATCGGCGTGGCGCTCAGGCGTCTGTCCGCGGCCGGGGCCATCGACGCGATCCGGCAGACCATCAAGACGTCCGGACTGATCTTCATGATCCTGATCGGCGCGACCATCTTCGGCTACTACATGGCGATGAGCCAGATCCCTCAGCACGTCGTCGCCGTCGTCGCCGCGCTGGATCTCAACCGCTGGGTCGTGATGTCGGGGATCGTCATCGCGTACTTCGTGGTGAGCATGTTCATGGACGAGCTGCCACTCCTGCTGCTGACCTTGCAGCTGACGTTTCCCCTGATCGTCTCGCTGGGATTCGACCCGGTGTGGTTCGGCGTCATGTCGATGCTGATGGTCTCGATGGGACTCGTGTTTCCCCCGGTGGGCATGATCGCGTTCGTCGTCAGCTCGAGCGCCAACGTGAGCCTCATGAAGGTCTACACCGGCACGAGCATCCTGATGATCGCGCTCGTGCTGACGACCATCCTCATCATGATCTTTCCCGAAATCGTTCTCTGGCTCCCCAACACCATGAGGTAACGGCGCGGCGCCGTCTCAGCGCGGCGGAGCGTTCTCAGAAGATTTCCGGGCACCAGGGCGCCGTGTCGCTACGGAAGAGCGCGTCGGCGCGAGCGAGCGCGCCCCGCCGGAGCTCCGCGACCCGCAGGGACCGACCGAGCTGCGTCCAGGTGAGCCCGCCGAGATAGACGGCGCCCAGCGCGGTCACGTCGCCCGCGAGATCCGGCGGCTCGTCCGTGCGTCCGACACCGTCCGCCCCCACGCGCCAGCGCCCCTGGTTCCAGGGGCAGAACTCGTCGGCGACCTCGACGACCACCGCGCCGGGCGCCGCGTACGCGCGCGCCGATAGCGCGGCGCCGACGTCCACGAGCCGAACCCAGAGCCCGTCGCGAACGTTCGCGCGGAGCCGTCGCGGCTCGGCGACCAGCAGCAGCAATGGATGATCGACCGGCAGCAGCGACGCTCGCGTGCGCGCGATCCAGTCGACGTCGAGCAGGAACCGCCAGATTGCGCGCGTGGCTTCGGGCGAGTCCCCCATCGCCTCCACGACGTCGAGCGAGCCGATCTGCACGCCGCGGTCGGACCCCGCGTTGATGCGGTAGAGCGCGTACGCCGCCGACCGCCCACCGGCCTCGAGAACGGCGCACCGCAGATCGCCGCCGCCGCGACGCCGCCATTCGGGATCGGCCAGCGCGCGCGCCTGCCACCACGCGGACGAGCGCGCGAACATGCCGGGCGTCACGGCCGCCACGCGTTCCCACACGGGCGCCACGAGAGGCTCGGCCTCACCGAGCGGCACGAGTCGCGACTGCCCGAAAGGCTCGGCGGGCGCGTGGAACGCCGACCGCTCGCGAGGAAGATCGACCTCGATCGAGTACGAGGCGAGGCCGTATCCGAATCGCCCGTAGATGGTGTCCTCGGTGGCCCACAGATACGCGACCGACTCGCCGTTCTCGCGACATGCGTCGAGCTGCGCGCGCATCATCGAGCGCAGGACGCCGCGCCGTCGATGGGTCGGGAGAACGCCGACGACCGTCACGCCCGCGGCACGCACCCGTCCGCCGGGGACGGTCAACGTGAACGGGAATGCACCGGCTCCGCCGACCGCGCGGCCGTCGTCCCAGACAGCGTGCACACGTTCCGCGGGCAGGACGCGCGCGAGCGGCGCGATCTGATCCTCATTCGGCCCCGTGCGTCCGAAGTAGTGCCAGATCGGGCTCACCGCCGCCCGCACCTCCTCCACCGACGCACACACCCTAACCTTCCAATCCACCCAACTCCCCCCACTCAGCAACACAAGCCCACGACGACTCAGCAGCAAAACGACCAGCGCCGAAGCGCACACGGCTCCGCATCTCACGCCGCGTCACACCTACCGGTCCGCCCTACTCGGACTCCGCGTTCCACGGGCCCTACCTCAGACCGCTCCACACCACCCCGCTCTACGCGGCGAGCTTCGGATCACGCTCGTCCGACCATGACGGTCGAGGCTCGACCAAGCCCACGCGAAGTCGGCCGGGCGGGGCAGGTGGGGAGTCCCTCCCGGGATCCGTGTAGTCAGCGTTGCCCGCCGCGCCGAGCGTGAGACTTACCGGAGACCATTACAGCAGTCGGATCCCGGGAGGGACTCCCCACCCCTGCCCCGCCCGGCCGTCTCCACGAAGAGCTAGGTCAAGCGCTTACCGCGAGTAGCCGGGACGAGCTGCCCGTAGCGAACTCCTTTGACCGCCAAGAGCTCGTTGGCGATCGCGCGAATGCGGCGCGCCGAGCCCCTGAGCGCGATGACCTCGAGGCAGGAGTGCTCGTCGAGGTGGACGTGCAGGCTTGCCGTGATCGAACGGTATCCGTGGTGCTGGATATCCGCGAGCTTGTCGGCGAGCGCGCGCGTCTCGTGGTCGTAGACGAGGGTCAGCACGCCGACCGTCTCGCCCGGCAAGGTCGCCCATTCCTCTTTCACGAGCTCGCCGCGGAGCAGGTCGCGTACGAACTCGCTCCGGTTACCGTAGCGCCGCCCGGAGCGCAGCCGATCCAGTGTCCGCATCAGCCGGGCCGGCAGCGAGACCGTGAAGCGGACCGCTCGTTCCTCGTCCATGGCCGAAATGTACTGGATCGGCCGCTGGTCGTGTGGTATTACCTTTCCCCGCAATGTTCATACGTGCTTGCGTGGTGTTCCCCGCGCGCCTCCTCGCGGGAGTGGTCTTGCTCGTCGGCGTATCGATGTCCGGCGTCGCATCGGGCCAGGAAACTCCTCCGACGACTCAGGAGACTCCTCCGAAGCCTCCGGAGGCGCCGCCGCGTCAGGAAGAATCGATCTTGCCGCCCGTCGTGGTGACGGCCCCGCCGCCGGTCTCGGCGTCGTCCGAGGTCTTCATTCCCGGGCGCGACTTCGAGCTCCGACCTCAGGGCCGGCCGGCCGACATCCTGCGTCTGGTGCCCGGGTTCGTGATCAGCCAGCATCAGGGCGGCGGTAAGGCCGAGCAGTACTTCCTGCGCGGGTTCGACGCCGATCATGGCACCGACGTCGCCCTCTTCGTCGACGGGCTTCCCGTCAACTTCCGCAGCCATGCCCACGGTCAGGGCTACGCCGACCTTCACTTTCTGATTCCCGAGACCGTCCAGCGTCTCGACGGGTTCAAGGGCCCGTACTTCGTCGAGTTCGGCGATTTTGCTACCGCCGGCGCGTTCAATTTCGTCATGCGCGACACGGTCGACGAGAACTACGCCGAAGCCGCCGGCGGCTCGTTCGCCACCCAGCGCTACCTGACGCTCTTTTCTCCGACGCGCGACGCGCTCAAAACCCTCGTCGCCATCGAGTACTACCGGAGCGACGGCCCCTTCGAGCACCCGAACGGTTATGAGCGCTTCAACCTCTTCGCCAAGGCGAAAGCGAGCCTGACCGAGACGATGGATCTCTCTCTCTGGGCCTCTCACTACCAGGCCGACTGGCACGGCTCGGGCGAAATTCCGGCGCGAGCGGTCCGGGCGGGGCTCATCTCGCGCTTCGGCGCCATCGACCCCAACGAGGGCGGCAGTACCCAGCGAACCAACGTCAACCTCGATTGGCGGTGGCGGCCGACCGAGAACCAGCTCCTCACCGTGCACGCGTACGGCACGTACTACGTGCTGAACCTGTTCAACGACTTCACCTTCTTCCTCAATGACGAGCAGAACGGCGATGGGATCAACCAGCGCGATCGCCGCTACATGGCCGGCTTCGACGCGCTCTACCAGCACCAGAGCAAGCCGTTCGACATCAGCCTCACCAGCTCGGCCGGGTTCCAGTACCGCATCGATACCCCACGCGTCGTGCTCGCGAACTCCGTGCAGCGCCACCAGCTGGCGCGGACCCAGGACGTCTCGATCGTCGAGCAGTCGTACTCGCCGTTCGTGAAATTCGACCTCGTGGCGCTCTCCTGGCTGCGCTTCGTCACCGGCGCTCGCGGCGACATCTTCAGCTACGACGTGAACTCGCGGGTGAACACGACCGGGGACGACCTGAACGGCAGCGTCACCAAGGCCCGACCCAACGTGAAGGCCAACCTGGTGCTCGGGCCCTGGTTCCAGACCGAGTTCTTCGCGAACTTCGGGACCGGATTCCACAGCAACGACGCACGCTCGGTCATGGCCGATCGCACCGAGACGGCCCTGCCGACGGCGCGCGGCTACGAGTTCGGCGTCCGGAGCAAGGTCATTCCGCGAACCGAGCTCTCGCTGACCTACTGGGTGCTCGATCTCGCCAGCGAGCTCGTCTTCGTCGGCGACGAGGGCACGACCGAGCCGCGCGGCCCGAGCCACCGCGAGGGCATCGAGTTCGCGACGCGCGTGCAAATACTGGAAGCGCTCACGTTCTCGGGAGACATGACGGCGAGCCGGGCCGAGTTCGACACGGGCGCCGCGGTGGCGCTGGCGCCGCGCTTGACCGCGCGCGCCGACCTGACGGCACGCCTACCGTGGGGTCTCGCCTCGAGCTTCGGCATGCGCTACCTCGGCGACCGGTACGCCGACGAGGACCGGCACCAGACCGCCCGCGGCTACCTGCTCTTCGATTTCACGGCGCGCTATCGCTACAAGTGGCTGGAGGCGTTCCTCAGCATCGAGAACCTCACGAACACCGAGTACCGCGAGGCGCAATTCTTCTTCACGTCTCGACTGGCCGGCGAGCCCGCCACCGGCGTGCCGGACATCCACTACACGCCGGGCAATCCGCGGTCCTTCCTCGGGGGTCTGGCGGTTCGGTTCTAGACGCTCAGTCCCGGTCGCTGATCCTAAACTCGACCGGAACCCGCGCCCACATCGACACCGCTCCCGCGGAGTTGAGCGCCGGCTCGAAGCGCCAGCGACGTACGGCGTCGGCGGCCGCCTCGTCGAGGGCTTGATGTCCCGCGGATCGCTCGACGCTGACGTCGCTGACGCGTCCATCGCTCTCGATGTGGATGCGCAGCAAGGTCGTCCCCTGGATGCCGGCTCGTCGCGCCGACTCGGGGTAGACGGGACGCACCTGATAGCCTCCGCGTGGCCGTGCCGCTCGGACGATGGGGCCACCGACGGGCGCATCCGGAGGTCGCGACGCCACGGCCGATCCTCCCGCACCATTGGCGCCGCGCTCTTGCGCCTCGCGCGCCGGCCTGGCATCGGTCGCTGCGCGGGCGCTCGTCGCGGTGCTCGACGACTCTCCGCTTCGATCGGGCTCCGAGGCCGTCGACGGGCCCATGACGATCGAGCTATGCGGCGGGCTCGGCGTGCTCTGGGCCGGCGGCGGTGGCTCGGGCGCCGTCACTTCGCGGGGAGGCGGCGGCAGCGGTTGCGACGGCGGCGCCACGGATTCGTCGGTCACTGGCACTGGAAGCTTTCGCGTCTCGACCGCTCGCGGCTCAACCACCGGGAGAGCCGCTGGTCGCGGTCGTAGAGCGGCAGCCGGCGCCGGACCTGGTGGCGCGATTTCCACGGGTTCGAGGTCGAGCCACGCCACCCGAGGCGCTTGCGTTGGCGCCAGGGCCGCTGAGCCGGCAACCACCACGAGCATCCCGAGGCCGAGATGAATCGCCACCGAACAGGCGAGCGGTCGAGCGGTCCGCCTCAGCCTCTGCGCCGGTTTACGGGCCTCGACCATGTCGTCCGTATCGGTCGAGAATCTATGCGCCCCAGTCGATACCGCCACGTGAACGACGAGCCCCTCCCCGGTTCCGGTGACGACGCGCGGCCCTTGACGTGTGAACTCTGCGCGCTTCGTCATATCATGCAAACGCCGCCTATGATACGGCCTCTTCGAGGGGCTCGCTCGACTAACGACAGGGGTACCGCGAGCGGAGAGCGAGACGGGTTGGCGGGGGCGGACTACTTGATCGCGACGGCCTTGACCTGACGGAAGTCGGTCAGGCCACCGAGCGTCTTCATGACGCCGTCCTGCACGAGCGTGGTCATCCCCTCGGCTTTGGCCTGCTCCAGCAGCTCGGCGACGCGCGCCTTAGACTGGATGAGGCGCTTCATCTCGTCGGTCGCGATGAAGAGCTCGTGGATACCGAGGCGGCCGCGATAGCCGGTCTTGTTGCACGAGGCGCAGCCCTTGCCGCGATAGAGGACGAACGACCCGTCGTACTTCTGGCCGAGGCTCGCGAAGGCCTCCTCGCCGAAGGCCTGGACGAGCTCGTCGAACTCGGAGCGCTCGGGATGGTACTCCTGCCGACAGTCCTGACAGATGCGCTTGACGAGTCGCTGACCGAGGATGCCCAGGAGCGCGTCGGCGAAGCTGAAAGGGTCGAGCCCCATGTCGAGCAGCCGGATGACGGTCTCCAGCGCGCTGTTCGTATGCAGGGTGCTCAACACCAGGTGGCCGGTCAGCGACGCCTCGATCCCGGTCGACGCCGTCTCCTC
>Ga0137407_10000546_pt1 | contig 25207 bp, 20 predicted proteins | sample CZOMad2_2_16fung_FD_108410 | JGI IMG/M metagenome (GOLD analysis project Ga0137407, IMG submission 108410) | Vadose zone soil fungal communities from Angelo Coast Range Reserve, California, USA - CZOMad2_2_16fungal (Illumina Assembly) | ecosystem: Environmental > Terrestrial > Soil > Vadose... | reverse complement strand
TGCAAGATCTTGCAGCGCAAGTCATCGGAGTATGCTTTTGCCATTCTCAGTGTTGTCGCGGAATCTCGCCAGCCCCAACCTACCACACTCCTTCCGAGAATACTATTTACTAAAAAGGTATAATGAATTCCTCGTCAAACGTCATCTTACGATGATGCCGTTCCTGGTCTTGAATGTACCGGACGGCCGCTGGAACAATGGAAGCGCTGACACTAAATGCGCCGTAACCTTTCTGCCATGCGAACTTCTTTCCCATCCACTTTGAAGAATAGGCTTTGATCAACAATATGGCCTGGGCAAGCGCCAGCGTTGGCGAAAGTTGCATCAGGATGTGGATATGGTCCTCCATTCCACCGATCGCGTGAATGAAAATTTTGTTCTTCTGGCAAATGGCCGCGATGTAGGACCATAGACGGCCCTGCATTTCTTTTGGAATAGTCTTGCGCCGGTCTTTTGTGCTGAACCACTAAGCTGCCTACCCACCGCTCCCTGTCCCAGCTTACGCAAAAACGGCGCAAGCCAGGCCAGTGCGCGGTGGGCTAACTTCTCTCCGCTCCTAGCGGCGCTTAAGAAGGTTGTTCGTCCACGGTTTCTTTCAAAACCAAACGAAGAACAAAATGTTTTTGATGTTGACCAATGGCAGCTTGCGCAGCCTGCTCGATCAGCTCGAAAGAACACTTACCGGCTGAATTGAACGCAGGGCTTGGTTGAATATATCGAACTCCCTAGCGGTTAACATGACATCGACTATCCCTTCAGCATCGAGGCGGGTAGCAAGAACTGGGAAGTGAACGCGAAGAATCTGGCGGACGTGTGTCTTCCAATAGTACTCGTGCCCAGATGATGCAAAATCAACAAGAACCGTCTCGACATCGGCAACCATTTCGGGATCATAAGAGCGAGTTGCGATTAGCAATCTGTGCGGCTGTAAGTTCACGACAACTATTATAGCGAATAAATAGCGAATAAGCAATGCATTCTAAAATTTGGTAGTGGGTCAGTTTGGAAAACTGACCCACTAGCAGTATCAGCGTCTAGCGATTCGCTTGCGAATCGCGGGCCTTTAGGCAGACGTCATCGCTAAAATTTCAGGCCCCAGATAAACCACAGCCGAGGGCGGATATACTCCATAATTCTTTTCGCAATTTCCATCTACGGAGCTGGAATCGCCCGTTTGGTGAAGTGAGCAGGTGCGGGTCGATATCCACTGCGGGTGCGGATGCGGTATTTCTTCGCCGCTTCACCCGTCAAGGTTACTTTGATGGAGCGCCAGCCCCGGTTGGGATTGGGCTGCGGGTAATAGCTCAGAGAATACAGGTGGGACACATCGGCCCGAATCGAATCGAATGCTTTGTGCTGGTCGCGCCAGTGTTTGGCAAAATACGCCTGGCCGCCCGTGGCCGCGCTCATTTGCCGGAAGACGGAAGTAGTAACAACATCGAGTGTGGCTTGGTGGGTGCTGACAATATAGATCGGGATGCCTTCCGACTGGGCCAATTCGCTAATGTCTTCAGGAGTCACCATGCTGGATTCGTCGGGGCCGTTGGAGAAAATCACCAGCACTTTTCTGCCGGGAAACTGGCCGGCATCGCGCAATGTCAGCAGCAAAGAGTTGTAGAGAGCGGGTTGGTCTCCCGCAACTGTAGACCGCACGCCTCGCAGGACCTGCTCCCGGTCGGCTGTGAGCAGCGCGCCGCGATAGAGGTTGCGGCTATACGCATAGAAAGCCACGCGTTCCGGATTGTCCAAGGACTTCACAAAATCAGCGATGGCGTCCTGCGCCAGGGCGAAGTTCCGGTACATGTAATTGCTGGTGTCGAATAAGATGAAGACGTTGGCCCCCGCCAGCAAAGAGTTTGCCGGCTCCGGCTTAAGGTTCTCCGCGGCCATATCGACGGTCCTCTGCGGTCCGTTTCCTTCTCCAAAGGAGGAGATCTTTTGCGGAATGTTGTCCTCAAGAATCTCAAAGCTGGAAGGACCCAGGCCGGTGACATAGTTACCCTTGGAGTCGGTTACCGCCACATTCAATTGCACCAGGCTGACTTCCACGCGCAGGACGGATTTGTCGGATTGGCCTTCCTGGGCTTTGGCAGCCCCGTCCGCTGTCACAGGCAGGGAGGTGGGAGAGCCGGAGAAGGCCCCCCAAAGGACCGCTACCACAAGCCCGAATCGCCTTACCATAGATTCTCCTTACGCAGTCGTTTTAATGTCCTGGAGCAGCGCCGCTTTTCGGCATCGGCAGAATTTTACCTTGGCGAAACTCCTCACCGGTTTCCCGCATCGCGCGCAGGACAGCCGGCCAGTCTTCCAAACTGGTGGCAAAGAGATTCTCCACCATGCGATGTGTCAGCTCGGGCACCAACCGGTTGAGCATGACCGGCGGGTAGCCCATCTCGTCCGCCAGGCGGCCCCAATACAGGTTGCTGGAATCCCAGCACTCGGCCATCAAGCGGCTAGAGTAACCCATGAAAGCGGGAAACGGCTTGATCCTCAGCAGTTCTCGGGCGTAGGTGTGCGCCAGAGCCGGATGAGGCACCCCAAAATCCTCTGACAGCCGCTCCGCGCTGACCTCCACCGGATGGTCGCGCACCAGGCTGTCCAGTTCTTGTCCCGCTTTGCTCCAGCGGCTGTCCTCTCCTGGAAATCTGCGGCGGAATTCCGATGTCAAGTAGAAGCTTTCCCCAGGCAGCACCTCGGCCAGCGCCTCCTGCTGGTGTCCCTCACGCAGTTCCGTTTCGATTCTCCCGGACTTTTCCGGAAGCATGCGGTCGGAAAGGATTTCCATGACCATACCGCGCAGTTGCTCGTTTCCAGCGGCAGCAGTCAAGAGTTCCTCGCCGCTGCGCTGGTAAAGGGTGACTGCGTGCAACTCAGGCTGGGTGACTCCCCAAAATCGTGGGAGAACCGAGCTGGTCAGCAGGCTTGGCACCAGATCTTCCCAAATGAGCGATTGCACGTTGCCTGGGACAATAAAGTTCTGCTCCATCTGCGCCAGGGCATAAGGGAGACCAGTGAGGGAACCGGCCAGATGACTGCCGCCACCCGCTCCCCAGGAGCTGATCAACCTGGGAGTTGTCCACGGCTGCTCCCCGGTGTTGTACCCTTCCGCATAATCATGGGAGCGGACAAAAATCGTGTTGTTGTACAGCATCTGAGCGCCTGGCGGATCGTAGTATGTGTAATTCAACCCCACCAGAGTGTCTCTCAGGAAGGGAGCCAGGCGGCCGCGGGCCTCCGCCCAATCCTTGGCAGTTCCTGTGCGGATGATCCTCTCCAAATCTGTTCGCGTTTGCAATGTTGTATGGCGAACATCGGAAAATTCATGACCGGCTTGAATTTCTTGCAGGTTCCGGTTGAAGATCGGCCGAGGCAGCTCAAACTCTCGAAGCTGCGCAGCCAACGGGAGCAGAGTTTCGGCGATGGCGTCGCCGTGCGCCATCTTGTCCAGGCCGGCGCCGAGTGCAAACAAGGTGTCAAGAGATACCAGGCGCTGGGCATCCATCACGGACCTCATCTTCCTGGCCAACTCTTGCTTTGCCTGTTGCGCTTCCGGGCTGACCATGTTCGGGCCCGCCAGCAAGGCGATGAGTTCGTCCTGTGACAGATCAGGCTGTCCGGCCGCGGCTGACAACAATTGACTAAACGAAGCCCGCGTCGCATCGAAAAGCTGGGCCGAGGTGCGGACTTTAGCAAAAGGACTGATGACGCTCTTCCAGGACTCGTTCAAACTTGCGTTGGAGATCTGTCCCTGCCGCACCAGGATTTGCCAGAGCTCAAGGTTGGACTGAAAAATGCCAATGGCATTGGCGCGCACGGTCGGGAGGGCAATGCCATCAAGGGCGCCCGCGGTGTTGATGAAGCTGGCGATGGACTCGCTGTTGATGCCGGGAAACTCGGAGAAAATAAGATATTGGTCGCCGAACCGCGAGAATTTTTCCGCCAGCAAGCGGGCTGTTTCAGGAGTCAATCGATCCTGGGAGGGCCGCCTGCGGTCGATTTCGCTCAGCGTCAGGTAAACCTGCGGTGGTGCGCCTTTCTTTAAATCCCGGGAAAGTCCAAACAGTGCTTCCAGCAGTTGCTCAGGATCGTTCAGCTTGTCGGCTCGCGCGGCCCATTCCCGGTTTCTCTTGGAATCGCGGTTGTGGCCTATGATTTCTTTCCATACGGGCAGGCCTCCGGGGACCAAAGGACGCTCGGACTCTAAGGGCACCCGCGAAATAAGGAGCCAGAAACCTGGGTCCGCTGGCAAAACAGCCCGCGCCGGCCCAGGGGAGGTTTCCTTGCCGCGCAGAGCCGCATAAAAACGCTTCAATCTCCGGGAATCAGTGAAATAAGCCTGCTGGGACAAGTTGACATAAGACAGCGCATCAAAATACGCAGCCAGCCAGCCATCATCGGCAGCCGACAGCCGCTCTACGAATTCTCCCGGCGACCGAGGGTCCGCGCCCACCAAGTCCTTCCATGCCGGTTCCGCCGATGTCCCGCCCGGAACCAGCACCGCTCCGGACCGGATACGGATCTGGTTGCCATAAAAATCCAGGACCTTAGCGATGCGGACGAGCCTCGGCAGTCCCAGAGATTGCCGCAAAGCGATTGCGGTTTCACTGTCCATCCCCGCCAGCGCCGCGTAGAGATGGGCCAAAGAGGGGCTGCGTAAAAGAATGTCAACCAGATCGCCCTGGACCGGGTCACCCTTGTGCCCGGTCTTGGCGCCTTCGGTAAACGCCGCCCAGTCATTCAGCGCGAAAAGCGTTGTGACCCGGGCTGAAGAATAGGGAAAAACGAAAGGCTTACCTCCCCGGAGTGATTCCTCAAGTTCCGCAAGAGGAAACCCGGAATCGATGGTAAGAAAAGCTCTCTCGGAATCGGCCACCTGCAAGGAAGTTTCCGGCCCGCAGGCCTGGCGGAGTTGGTAGCCAAGAATGGCCAGCAAGGGCTGTGCTCCGTCACAGTTTGTAACGCGAATAACGGCTTCAGGGCCCGCCAGCGTCACCAGCTCTCTTGCCTGCTGCACGTACCGCCGCAACAGCTTCAGATATTCCGTTGATTTGCCGACGACATAGCCTCTCTCGTTCATATTGTGCGCCAGGAGAGGCAGTACTTCATTGGCGGGGACCTTCTGGCTGATGCCGGCCATTCGCAGAAAGGAGCGCAGCGGGCCCGGAATCGTGATCTCGGCTGGGGGCGAGGGTATCGGCGCTGCCTCAGGAGAAGGCTGTGCCGTGCCCGCCGCGAGCAAACTCACCGGACCTGATGCATCCGATGGTGAAGTCTCTGCGCCCCAAAGGGTGCCCGGCAGACAAAAACATGAGGCGATCAAAAGGAAAACAGATACGCAAAGAGGAGAGTTCATTGGCTAAAACTCCTTTTCCGACCCCCCGGCCTATAAGCCAGCCACGATAAATCATGAGCGGGAGAAATGAAAGGTATTTCCATGCCTCTTCTGCATGAAGATTCTGTTATTTATGGCAAACGCCAGCAAATGTTGAACTGTAGACGGCCCTGCATTTCCTAAAAATCGCAATTGTGTCGGCCTTGCTTGCTGAAGATTAAACAAAAATTGTTTTGTGATCACTGTGAAACACGAACGTGGCGCCCTCCAGGGCTCATCATTCTGCTTGCCTGCCACCACGTCTCGCCCCCGGTTTCCATGGCAAATCTATGGCAGCCTGTTGCCCAAAACTGCACAGTCGGCACGGAGATACCGATCTGAAAATACTCCTTTAATACCCGCCGTAAAGTTCCGTTAACCCGTAGTTCTTCTTATTTCCTCACACTTATTAACCCTCGCAGCACCCAGTGTTTACGCGATCTCCTCCCGCTATGGGTCTAATACAGTAGGGCCGCAAGACCAGAAGTTGGTCCGGCTCGCGGGGGTAAGAATGAAATACCTAAAAAGCAAATGGACGATCATCGCCGTGCTAACCACTGCAATCGGTGTACTTACGGCATTTAAACTTGAATCAAAGTCAGCGCCGCAATATTTCACGGAAAGCGTGCAGAAGGGCGACATTCAAAACGTGGTCCAGGCCACGGGCACCATCAACGCCGTGACCACGGTGCAGGTGGGCTCTCAGGTTTCCGGGACGATTCAGACGCTCAACGCGGACTTTAACTCGCATGTGAAAAAGGATCAGGTTGTTGCGCAGATTGATCCCTCCTTGTTCCAGGGTGCTCTGCTTCAAGCCAAGGCGGATGTGGCGGACGCGCAGGCGAATCTGGCAGTAGCCAAGGCCAATCTGGAAAAGGCCCAGGCCGCGGCGGTGCAAAGCAAACTGGATTTTGACCGCTATACGGCGCTGGCAAAAGATGGCGTGATCCCCGCGCAGCAGCTTGATTCTGCGCGCGCCACTTCACAGAGCGCGGACGCGGCTGTTTCCGCGGCCAAGGCCCAGGTAACGCAGGCCGCCGCCCAGGCGCAGCAGAAGTCCGCTGCTCTTACGGTGGCGCAGACCAACTTGGCGCACACCACGATCCGCTCTCCCATCGACGGTACCGTCATCGCGCGCAGCGTGGATGTCGGCCAGACCGTGGCGGCATCATTGCAGGCTCCTACGCTGTTCACTATCGCGCAGGACTTGACCAAGATGCAGGTGTACGTGAGCACGGATGAGAGTGATGTAGGCGCGATCCGGGCTGAGCAACCGGTCACGTTCAAGGTTGACGCGTTTCCCACGCAGACTTTCACCGGTAAGGTGTCCGCGGTGCGCTTGAATGCGACCACGGTCCAAAACGTTGTGACCTATACCACGGTGGTGGATTTCGCCAATCCGGAGATGAAGCTGTTTCCGGGTATGACGGCTTACGTGACCGTCCCCGTGGCCACGGCAACCGACGTTGTGAAGGTGCCCAACGGCGCGTTGCGTTTCACGCCTGACTTGGCGGCGCAGCAACTCACCGACCTGTACCAGAAGTTCGGGATCGCTGCGAGTGCCAGTCGCGGGCGCAAAAACGCGCAGGCATCACAGCAGCAGATGGCGACCGCGGTGGTTTGGAAGATGAACGCCGACAAGTCGCTGGAACCGGTCCAGATCAAACTGGGAATTACCGATCACACCACGACGGAAGTTGCGCAGGTGACGAAAGGCTCGCTGAATCCGAAAGACCAGCTCGTAACCGGCGCAGCCACGGCAGCTAAGACCGCAAGTACAACCAAGGCCGCTCCTGGTGTTGGTGGTACGGGAGGAGCCGGTGGAGCAAGGATTCGCTAACCGGAATCACGGGACAGAGACCAGAGATCGGAGGAGATTATGGCAACCCTAAGTCAAGTTGAGATCAATGCAAGTGCGGTGACCACGCCGGAAGCTGCGACCGGTATCGTCCCGGCGGCAGTGGTTCCGGTGATCCGTGTGGAGGACGTGCACAAGTCTTACGATCTTGGAGAAACCAAGGTGCACGCCCTCCGCGGAGTGAACCTGACGATTCAGCCGGGAGAGTTCGTGGCCATCATGGGTTCCAGCGGCAGCGGCAAGTCCACGTTCATGAACATGCTGGGTTGCCTGGACAAACAGACCAGCGGCAAATACACGCTTGAGGGTGTTGATGTCGCCAGTCTGGACAAGAAGCAACTGGCGGCCATACGCAATCGCAAGCTGGGATTTGTTTTTCAAGGTTTCAACCTGCTCGCCCGCACCACCGCGCTGGAGAACGTGGAGTTACCCACGCTGTACGCCAAGCTGGATAGAGAAGACCGACTCGTCCGCGCCAAACAGACTCTGGAACTGGTGGGTCTAGGGCAGCGGATGGACCACTTTCCTTCTCAGCTTTCCGGTGGACAGCAGCAGCGTGTGGCCATTGCGCGCGCGTTGGTGAACCGTCCGGCGATCCTGCTGGCCGATGAGCCCACGGGCAATCTGGACAGCCGCACCTCCGTGGAGATCATGCAGATCTTTCAGGACCTGAATGATAGCGGGCTGACGATTGTTCTGGTGACGCACGAGCCGGATATCGCGCAGTACGCAAAACGGATCGTAGTTTTTCGCGACGGCAAGATCAAACACGATAACCCGGTACAGGACCGGCCACGCGCCGCAGAAGCGTTAAAGACGCTGCCGACAGTGGATGACTAAAAAGAATATTCACAGAAGTCTCTGTGCAGGGCTAAAGCCAAGAGCCAAGAGCCAAAAGCTAGTAGCTAGTAGCCAGCAGTTGTTTAACCCACAAGGGGGTATTTATGGATTTACTGGCAATTTTACGCATCGCAATTCGGGCATTAACGCGCAATAAGATGCGCTCTCTGCTGACCATGCTGGGCATCATTATCGGCGTGGGAGCGGTGATCGCAACAGTGGGTGTGGGCCAGGGCGCGCAACAACAGGTGCAGGACCAGATCGCTTCTCTGGGCACCAACCTGATCTACATCAGCTCCGGCAGCGTGAATAGAGGCGGGATCCGGTTGGGCGGTGGCGCAACCAAGACCCTGCTCTATGACGACATGAAAGCCATCGTGCAGGAAGTGCCGACGATTTCTCAGGCAGCGCCCGGCGCCAGCGCCAGCGCGCAGGTGGTCTCTGACAATCAGAACTGGAGCACGCGCGTGACCGGTACCGAGCCGCAGTACTTTGACATCAGGAACTGGGACTTTGCCCTGGGCGCGAACTTTACCCAGGACGATGTGACCAGGTCGACGAACGTGGTGGTGCTGGGTGCAACGGTGCAGCAGAATTTGTTTGGCAAGGCGAATCCGGTAGGCCAGACAGTGCGTATCGGCACGCTGCCATTTCAAGTTGTGGGCGTGCTCGTGGCCAAAGGGCAGTCAGGACTGGGGCAGGACCAGGATGACGGCGTCTACGTTCCGATCACCACCCTACAGAAAAAGATCTCCGGACAGAACTGGCTGCAATATGTGATGGCATCCGCAACGTCGCAGCCGGCGAGCTACGCTGCTCAGGGCCAGATCACGGCGCTGTTGCGGGATCGTCACCGGATACGCGCGGGCCAGGATGACGACTTCAGCGTGCGCAACCTGGCCGACGTGGCACAACTTGCGGACGAGTCCGCCAAAGTAATGACCATGCTGCTGGCTTCGATCGCGGGCGTGTCGCTGATCGTCGGCGGAATCGGCATCATGAATATCATGCTGGTTTCCGTGACGGAGCGCACGCGTGAAATCGGAATACGCATCGCCATCGGCGCGACGGAGTCTGATGTACTGCGGCAGTTCCTCAGTGAGTCCGTGGTGCTCAGCCTGGCGGGAGGCATCATTGGAATACTCTCAGGCGTTGGCGCTTCCATGACCATCACCAAGGTGCTGGGATGGAACATCCTGATCTCGCCGACGGCGATTGCATCGGCAGTGGTGTTCTCCATGGCGGTGGGAATCTTCTTCGGCTTCTATCCGGCGCGGAAGGCGGCCATGCTTGATCCCATTGAGGCGTTGCGGTTTGAGTAAGACTTACCCCCCTTACTCATGACGATGGCCCGGTGTGCGCACGCCGGGCCATTTCGTCGTTGCGGCCAGCAAACTTACCACGGATTCACGCGGATATCCGCGGATGAACACCGAAAGCGGCCCCGAACTTTCCTCGCGTCTTTACAATCCTTACCGAACTTATCAAGACTAAACCGCCGCATAGAGCGCTTATGGGTTCTTATTAGTGTAAAGAAATAACTAAGACCTGAACGGGTGAGTGGAGAAAAAGGTCTTGGCTGAAAGGGAGGACTTATGAATCGGTTGAAAATAATGCTTATTGCCGCGGCATTGATGACTGGCAGTTCGGCATTGGCGTCGGCACAAGCCTACGACCGTGGGGGAAGGGAATATCGCAGCAGCGACCGCGATAGAGACCGGGATAAAGATCGTGATCACTACAAGCGAAGCTACGATCGCGATGACCGTGGCCGCCACTTTGACAGTGATCGCGGCTATCGCGATCGGGATAGATATGATCGCGATCGACATGATCGTGACAGATATGATCGTGACCGCCACAAGCGAGATCGCGACGACTATCGTAAGTACGAACGTAGAGACCACTATCACGGTAGCTAAATCCCTTGCAGGCTGTCGGCGGAGCATGCATGTCATGTTCCGCCTTTTTGTTTTGTGCGAAAGAACATGCGTTTTGCGTGCGCGGAATTTCTTCTCAACAGTACCCAACCGAACTTTACAAAACCAAACTGCAACCAAGACGACAAACCAGGTCCAGAAGTGTTCTTACCTACAAGAGCAGGAAATCAGGAGCCAAGACCTGAGCTGGTTTTCAAGTTTGATTCAGGATCTGGCCGACAAAAGGGAGGACTTTATGAATCGTTTACGAGTATTGCTGATCGGTATGGCATTGATGACTGGGGGTTCAGCTCTGGCTTCGGCTCAGACTGTGAGTCTGCAACTGACGGCCTATCACGATCGGGACCGTGATCGCGACCGGGATAGAGACCGAGACCATGATCGTCGTTACTATCGCTATTACGACCGGGATGACCGCAGGCATTTCCGGGATTACGACGACCGCAGATTTTATTATGAACACGACGAGCGGAGATTCGATCGCGCTCACTGGCGCTGGGACGGGTCTTTCTGGCTCCATTGGGACGGCCGTCGCTGGTGTCGTTAAAGATTGGCGTTAATCCTTGTAGGTAAAAAGGATGGGGCGGAACATGCGTGAGCATGTTCCGCCCTTTGAGTTGCTGTCGGCCTGAGCCATTGACCCGCATTGGGGCGGGCGGGACAGGGCTCAGGCGGACAGCCCTTGAGCGATGTCATTCAAGAAATCGTCATGACATTCTGTAGCATGTTTGATCCTTCGTCGATAGTCGATCCAAGCCCGCAGGGCGGAATTATTGAGCCGACCGCGTCAGCGGTGGGTTGGCTTGGAAACAAAGGTCCGACATTCTCGCTTCGCGGTTTGCGTTGTCCTGATGCGGTTATGATGATAGATATGCCGCCCTTTCAAGGCTCGCACTCTATACCCCGCTTACCCACCGCTGACGCGGTGGGCTTAATAAATTGCGCCTTTGCCGGGCTGGCGTCATACCGGTGCGAACAAAAAAGAGGAGGGCGGCATTCTTACCACCCTCCGGCCATGCTCTTATTTGTAGAGCGGCTACTGGTGCCGCACCTCGCCCACCGCAACCACGGTCGAGTCAAGTTCGACAAAGAGTGCGCGATTGGCATTCACCATATAGACGATGTTGTTTTGTGTTCCCAGCGGAGTTTGCAGCGCCATGGTGGCGCGTCCGTTGGCGGCTACGGAAAAATTCCCTTTCAGTGCCTGCCCGAAAGTGATCGAGCCCGTATTGTTCAGGTCGACAATGCCCGTGAGTGAACTGGAGCCGTCCGCCATGAATTCCGCAATGGAGTCCAATTCTCCCACTGCGGTGGCGCCGGTAAAGTTCAGCCCGTAGTTGCCCTGGAAAGATCCGTTGGAGAACGCTGAAGTTTGTTGTGCCAAAGCCATTCCACTGGTAACAAATCGGTTATCCACTTCCAGCGCAATCACGCCCGCGGTGGAAGGATAGACAACAAAATTGAATGTGCCGGCTGAGTTAGTCAAAGCAAGCGTGCCCCGGCCGTTGGCGGCAAGAGAATAAGTTCCGGTCAGCGCCAGGTTGGAAGTGAGGATGCCGGAGTCATTGAAGTCTTCAACGCCAGTGGTGATATTGCCTGCTCCGTCTGACGTTAGAACTCCTCCAGCAGCGAAGGGACCATTCAGCACATCCGCGCCGGCAATGGTGAAAGCAAAAGGTCCGGCAACAGATGCGTTAGAAAACGGTCCTGTCTGGCGGAAGGCTTCGCCGCCGAGCGCCGTGCCAGCGTCAATTTCGGCGAACTTCAGGTGCGTGGTGTCTACCACGTAGAAAGCGAGGGTCAGCGTCCCAACCGCTGTGTTTAAAGTTGCCGTGCCGCGGCCGCTTCCCGCCACCGGGGTCGTACCGGTGAGGACATGGTTGGTGATGATTACGCCGTTATCGTTTAAGTCGTCTACGCCGGCAGTGATGTTGCCGGCAGCGTCCATGGTGAAGGAACCGGCGCTCGCCGTCGGGTTGCCGACGGAGTCAATGCCAGAGAGACTGAAGCCAAAAGTACCCGCAAGGGCCGCATTGGAAAACGCGGAAGCTGTCTGCTGATCAATGGTGCCGCTGCCGGATGCGGCGGAGTCAAAGCGGGTTACCAGGGCGTGGCCGCTGGCAACCAGAACAAAATCAATCTGCGAATTTCCCGCCGATGAATTCAGCGTCGCTGATCCGCGCCCGTCCGCGCGGACCACATAGGTGCCGGTGACAGACGCATTGGTGGAGATCCCAAAACCACTATTGATGTCTTCCATTCCGGAAGTGATATGCCCACTGCCATCTGCCTGAAAACTTCCGGCTACGGACAGAAAGCCCTGGGCATCAGAGCCGTTGTAAGAAAAAACGTAACCGCCGGTGAGGTTGGCATTGGTAAAGCCGCCTTGCGGCGGCGGGAAAGTAGGTGAATTTCCACCCCCACAACCCGCCAACAGAATGAGAAGTGTTGTTATTGCAATGAAGAGAGTCAGATGCTTGCTTGCCGGCATGATTTTCACCTCGCGCTGTATACGTGATTTATGAAGTTACGGAAATATCGCCTTCCGATTTTTCCTGACCAACGGCGCAATTGCGGTGCCAGGAACATGTAAAGAGATCAAAACAGAATTCTATAAACACAACACCAAAAGAGCAGACTAGTTGTTGTGCGTACCTAATTGTTTAACGGGCCAGTGCACCAAACCCAGGACACACTCTTCAAATTAGCCCGATAGTATGAGTCGCTGCGCCACTGCTTGTGATGCAAACTTCAACCCGTAGGATCACTAAGGCTAGGTAAAGTTTTGTTAAATGCTGGTTGATTCTAGACCCCAGAATATCCGCTGTTGGAACGGAACATTAGGATCGGGCCCCCCAGGAAACGCCGCTGGCGGCATAGTCAGTCTTTCCATAAAAATATTTTTACCTCTTGATTAACTAAAGTTAATTTCTTACAATTGCGGCATGAGTTCTTCGTACCAGTCCGCCTTTCGCCAGGCATTGCAGGAACTGGAGCGCCTGTTGACGCAAAAAGACGGGCTGGAGCGCAGAATCTCCGATTTGAAAACCGCTCTTCCCACGCTGTCCAAGCTGGCGCGGCCTTCCAAACACGAGCTAACCACCATGGCGGAGCTGATTGGCGCAGCGGAGACCGGTTCCATCAGTCTGACCCGCGCAGTGCGTCTGGCGCTGGCCATGGCGCAGAAGCCGCTGACCACGGTGGAGATTCGCGATCGCCTGGTGGAACGCGGTTTTGAATTTTCCAGCTACAGCAATCCCATGGCGGCCATACACTCCGCGGTGAACCGCATGATGGCGGTAGCGGAAATTACCGCGGCTGCCGGCGAAGGTGAACGTCCGGCTTATTCCGCGGTAAAGGGTGTGGTCCGTCCGATTGTGGTGAAAGACCGGGCGGAGTTAAAAAAGGCCATGGACCTTCTTGCCGGCAAGTATGAAGAAAAAAATCAATCCTAAGAGGTTGTGATGACAGGACCGGAACAGGCCAGGCGCGCTTATGCCGCCGAAATCAAAGCCACAGCCAACATTCGCTCACACGCGCTGATATGTGTCGGGCCGCAAGGCCCATTTCAGCTCCATCAGCTTGCAGTTGCATCAGGATTGACGCAACGCTTACTTTTCATCCGCTATTCTCGATAAACGCTAGGCAAGCAGAGGCCGTCATGGCAAAATGATTCCGCGAGACCCCAAATATCTGCTCATTCATTGAGGCCCAAACATCATGGTTTCCTTTCAGAGAGGTGACATGACCGGACGTCACCTGCGTCACGCGCGCAATTTTGTAATTTGCTTTGTGCTGGCAGTTCCCCGGTTCGCCTTGGCTCAGAGCGGCCCGACTCAAGTCGGACCTCTCAATTTGACCGTTCCGCAGGGTTGGACTATCCAGGCAAACACTTCGCCCGCTCGGATCTATTCAGCGGACTCCACTCCCGCGGCCTACTTCTCCGTGGAGTTTCCTGCCGCCGAACCAACCACCCTGGACGTGCGTCAGCGGCATACCCAGATTTGGGGGAACCTCTCCGGGCTGGCCAAGCCCGGCAGCTCGCCCCAAAGCGGCGTCACCGGCCCTTTTATCTGGACCAGGGGTGAGATGCAGCGTTCCCCCGGCAGCAGTGAGATGATGGCCCTGTACAGCGCCAAGTCGGGGTCTTCTTATATCGCCGTGTTCGTGGACGCAACGCGCGCTGATCTGTTTTCCAAGAATCTTCCCGCACTGGACGCCATGCTCAGCCGCGCGACTCCGTCCGTTGCGGCTTCCGCTCCTGCTTCCGGCGGTTCCGCTCCAGCGTCCTATGGCGGCAATTCGACTGGTTCTAGCCATTCGCTTGGTTCCAGCAATTCGCTTGGTTCCAGCAATTCGACAGCCCCGCAGTCCAACGCCACCGGTCTGGCCACGCTCAGTGAGTATGGGTTCGCTGTTCCGCCCACGTGGACCGCCACTAAGTATTCAGACGGCATCGTGCTGATGTCACCGATCTCGGTCACGAATGAAAGGTGCGTGGTCACGGTCTCGCCCATGCGTCCGTCCAGCGGGGCCAACTTGCTGGCCGAAGCCGACAGCATATTCCGGGACGTCTATAAAACTTATGAACTCAGAAATATGACAAACCGTGGTACCCAAATGCCGGCGTCGATCGTGCATGGCATTTCCGGACAGGGTTGGGAGTACGTGATCATAAGAAGAGGGGTTGCGCCCCGAGGCTCGCCTGAATCGCGCCTGGGTTTTGTTTTAGTCGCAAAGCTGAACAATCGCGTGGCCGTGATTTCCGGTGTTTCCAAAGACCCTCTGGTAAGCACCTGCATGGGCGAGTTGTCCAAGGGAAACGCCTGGCCCAGGTTCTTCTACAGCCTGAGCTTTAAAAACTGGTCCGCTCCTGACCAGACGGACGCCATGCGCAAAAGACTGGCAGGGGTCTGGACCTCCGCCACCGGCACCGCCGCCGACCAGATCACCCTGGCCGGCAACGGCCGCTTTGCCAACGCCGCGGCCAGGCAGCAATACAACCAGATTTCCAGCACGGAAGCCCTGGTAACAACCACGGCCGCGTTCGGCAACGGGGCCTATACCCTGAGAGGCAACACCATCACCATGGTCCAGGATGACCGCAAAAATCAGCCTGAAACCGGCTACATCCGCATGGAAGAAGAAAGCAAAGATGAGGGACGGACCTGGGCGCCCATTCTCTATTTGTTGCGCGTCAGCTCAGTCAATGGCGAGGACTACGAAGTGCGATATAACCGAAGGTAAATCGGTATGGGCGTGCGCGTAAGCGTTGCCGCGGAGGGGGCTCCGGTAATTTGATTACTTGTGGGTTTCAGGCCTGAGTGCCGCCGAATAACCAGTGCCTTTCCAAAACTCATCCGGCATCTCCAATGTCGGTTTACCAACCCAGCCTCGCTCGACCTGGATGTAATACGCGGAGCGATCCGCATTCGGATGGTAGCTAACGCTTTGCAGTGCGATCTGGTCCCATTGCCCGGTAAATTTCAAATCCTGCAAGGAGTCGGGATACTTGCCGTAACGCACTTTGTGCAGTTCGATCAGCGCCACGGCCGTCTTCAAATGTTGATCACCAAACATGTTGTCCGGCCCCTTTGTTATGCCTGATGCAGCAAGCGTGTGAATCATCAAACCCACGCTAGCCAAGACAACCAGAACCAGAACACCAATAAGGATTGGGCTCAGTAAGGTCCTTCGTTTCGCAGGATGCGGTAGAGGGGGCGGAGGCGGAGGTACTGGCATCTCGTCCATTCGGAGGATGAGCATAGCACGGTCTTGAGGCGCAAGACTTGATTCTCCAGAGGGCTAGTTTGCTGGCCGGTTCAAGTTGCCGGGGTACCGGCATTGGCAGCGTGAACACCATCGACCGGTGCTCCATCCTTCGAGCGGCGGCCATGCGACCGAAAACGAACACCTCGGCGAAGTTGCCCTGTCAAGATGTACTTATTCTCAATTGATTCGCTTTAAGCAAACGAGCTAAGATCGCCTTGCGCGCCCCAGGGCGGGAGCGGTACGGATCTTTGAAAACAAGGGCTGCTATCGGCTCTGGCCGTTAGCTTTTGGCTTTGTGTTTGGTGGCTGCTGGCTGGATGGTAAGAGCATCGACCACTTCAAACTGTCTCAACCAAAGCGTTCACCTTACGCACGCCGGGGTGGAGTGGGGTGACCTGGGGTGACAGTGGGGTGGAATGGGGTGAAACGGGGGGGTGGCAGGGAGGGGGGTGAAGGATTGCGGCCAGGTGCCGGGTGCCCCATCCTTCGCGCTTTTTTGCGAAGGGTGGGAAATAGATACCTGTCGTTTGGTTTTTTAGAGGTAATCCCCGTTCTACCCAGCCTCAAGGCCCGGCATTATATAATGGTCACGTCTTCTTAATTTCTCTGGAGCGTCCCTTTCCATGATCAAGTTTTTGCAGAGCGGCAACAAGGCCGCAAAATACATTCTTGGCGGATTCCTGCTGATTCTGGCCGCTAGCATGGTCACGTATCTCATTCCCGGCTTCGCGAGCGACACAACTCTGAGCCGCACGGGCGTAATCGCCACGGTGGGTAGCCAGGAAATCCGCAATGATGAGGTCACCAAAGCGGTACTGGCGCAGACCCGGGGACGGCAGGTTCCAGAAATGTACATGGCCATGTTCCGGCAGCGGGCGGTTGAGCAACTGATTCAGCAAGCTGAGATCACCTATGAAGCCGAGCGCATGGGCCTGAAGGTCTCGGATCAGGAGGTCCAGGACGAGTTACAGAATGGGCCCTACAAGCAAACTTTTTTCCCGGAAGGAAAATGGATTGGATCGGACCAGTATAAAGCTCTTCTCAAACAGGCTGATTTAACGGTGGAGACCTTTGAGCGCGGCCTCCGGCTTGACCTGCTGCGGCAGAAGCTGTTCACGGCGATTGATGCCGGCGCAACTGTGCCCGACTCCGCGGTTGAGGCGGCCTATAAAGAGCGCAATACCAAGGTGAAGTTCCAGTACGCCATCCTGAGCATGGAAGATGTCCAGAAGGGAATCAAGCCGACGGACGCAGAACTCAAGGCCTACTTTGACGCCAGCAAGCCGCGCTACGCGAATTCAATTCCGGAGAAACGGCAGATCCGCTATTTTGTGCTGCCCGACAAAGATACAGCCGATAAAGTTACCGTTGATGCCGCGGACCTACAGAGCTATTACAACGAGCATCAGGAAGACTATCGCGTTCCCGATCGCGTCAAGGTCCGTCACATTCTCATCAAAATTCCTCCCGCGGGGCCAGATGGCAAGGTTGACCCGAAGGGCGTGGATGAAGCGCGAGCCAAGGCGCAGGACATCTTGAAACAGGTGAAAGCAGGCGGGGACTTCGCCGCACTCGCCAAGAAGAATTCGCAGGATGCGGGCAGCGCAGTGCAAGGCGGCGAAATTGGCTGGATCGTAAAGAAACAGACTGTCGAGGAGTTTGAAAAGATAGCTTTTTCCCAGGCCAAAGGCCAGATCAGTGATTTGGTGCAGACTTCTTTCGGGTTCCACATCATCCAAACAGAGGAAAAAGAAGACGCGCACCTGAAGCCGGTGGCGGAAGTGAAAGCGGTGATTGAACCGACGATAAAAACACAAAAGACCAATGATTTGCTGGGGAAGATGTCTGCTGAAGCCGAAGATCTGGCGCAGAAGCAGGGACTGGACAAAGCCGCAGCCCATTTCAAAGCGCAGGTGGTGTCCAGCAACATGATCAGCAATAAGGACGCGCTTCCGGGAGTAGGGCCGTCTCCAGAGCTTATGAATGCGGTATTCGCCACCGCGGAAAAATCAGGGGCGCAGGCTGGACGTACGGCGCAGGCCTACGTGTTTTTTGAAGTTACCAAAATTGAACCGCCCCGCACGCCATCCTTGGAGGAAATCAAGGCCACGGTAACTGCTGACTTCAAAAGCATGCGCGCCAGCGACCTTCTGCGACGCAACGTTCAGAGCATGTCTGACCGCGCCCGCGCGGAGCACGATCTGAGCAAGGCGGCAAAAGAAGCGGGGGCCACGTTCAAGACCAGTGACTTGGTTGACCGGATGGGGAAAGTTCCGGATATCGGGGCCGTGAGCGGAGTGAGCGCGGCCTTCACCATGAAGACCGGAGAAATCAGCGGGCCCATCACCCTGGGCAACAAGCAGGCCGTACTGGAAATTGTTGACCGCCAGGAGCCTTCTTTGACTGATCCTGAGTTCGCCAAGCAGCGTGATGGATTGCGCGAACAGCTTGCCGAACAAAAGCAGCAGGAAGCCTTGCAAATCTATATGACCAATCTGAGCGCCCGCCTGAAAAAAGAGGGTAAGGTGAAAATCAACGAGGCCGAAATGGCCAACCTGACCAAGCCGCGTAGCTGATACTGCCATCTTAAGGAATTATGCAGTTCCAACGCTCGGCGGGAATCCTGCTGCACCCGACTTCGCTTCCTTCGTCAGGGGGGATCGGAGACCTGGGCGCTGAAGCCTATGCGTTTGCCGATTTCCTGGCTCAATCGGATCTGAGGCTTTGGCAGGTCCTTCCGTTTTCGCCGCCGGGCATGAGCAATTCGCCCTATTCCGCCATTTCCGCATTTGCCGGCAACCCTTTGTTGATCAGCTTGGAACTGCTGGTTGAGCGCGGCTGGATCTCCCGTGATTCCCTCAACAAAAGCGAACTCAAGAATCGTGCCGCTGCGCAGAATCGCGTTGACTTTGAGGCGGTAAAGGCTTTCAAACTTCCTCTTTTGCAGCAGGCCGCACAGAACTTCTTGCAGGGGAGCAGCGCTGACCTGGGACGCTTTGCCGACTTCAAACGCGAGAGCGCCTGGTGGCTGGAAGATTTTGTGCTGTTTGATGTAATGCGCAATGCCGCTGCGGGAGCCACCTGGAGTTCCTGGTCTGCGGAGTTGGCGCGACGCGAACCGGAAGCCCTGCGCAAGTTCGGGCTGGAATACCAACGCGAACTGGAAGTGGAGCGGGTCATCCAGTTTGCTTTCTTTGAGCAGTGGCAGGCGCTGCGGCGTTACTGCGCGCAACGCGGCATCAAGATCGTTGGCGATGTCGCCATTTTCGTCAACTATGACAGCGCCGACGTATGGCGCAACCCTGAGCTTTTTTATCTTGATGAAAATCTTCAACCCACGGTCGTGGCCGGCGTGCCGCCGGACGCATTCAGCGCGACAGGACAGCGCTGGGGCAATCCGCTTTACCGCTGGGATGTCTGCCAAGCACGGCGCTATGACTGGTGGGTGCAGCGCATGTCATGGGCGCTGAAGACATGTGACATCGTGCGGCTTGACCACTTCCGTGCTTTTGAAAGTTACTGGGAGATTCCCGCCGCGGAGCCCACAGCGGTCCATGGCCACTGGGTGAAAGGCCCACAGGACGATTTGTTCCGTGTATTGCGTGACCGTCTGGGTGATCTTCCTCTTATTGCCGAAGACCTGGGCATGATTACCCCGGAAGTGCATCAGTTGCGCGAGCGTCTGGGTGTGCCAGGGATGAAGGTGTTGCAATTTGGTTTTTCCGATCCCGGCGCACACATCTATCTCCCGCAAAACTTTGTGCCGGATTGCGTGGTTTATACCGGCACGCATGACAATGACACAACGGTCGGCTGGTGGCAGTCTTCCGCAAGCAAAGAAGAGAGGAACCATGCGGCTGCATACTTTGGCGAAGCCAAAGACGGGATACACTGGGCGCTCATTCGCGCGGCGCTTGCTTCCGTGGCCAGGCTGGCGATTGTTCCGCTGCAAGACGTTCTTGGACTGGGCAGTGAAGCTCGTATGAACACGCCTTCCCAGAGTGACGGCAACTGGGGCTGGCGATTTGAAGCCGGCGATCTGACCCGAGAACTGGCGGAAAAGCTGGCGGCGCTGTCCGCTGTTTGTGACCGGACATCTTGAATAGTTCTTGAATCAATCTTGAATGATTCTTGAATCTCTTGAAATTCAGACTGATTGAGTCGGTAGTGGTACAGTTTAAACCTACGTTACAGAATAAGTGGTGCCCGCTGCCGTGCATCTCTGGAGGTAAGGATGAAAGCATCTATGGTTTATCGAATCGCTGCTGTTCTTCTGCTGCTTTTCGCGGTAGGACACACACTCGGCTTTCGCGAGTCTGATCCCAAATGGGGAGTTGATGCCCTTCTGGGCTCAATGCGGTCAATTCACTTTGACGTGCAGGGGTTCAACCGCACCTATTGGGACCTTTTTGTGGCGGCCGGATTCTCCGTCGGTGTGTTGTATCTATTCGCGGCGGTATTGGCATGGCAGCTAGGTGGCCTTCCGGCAGCCACTTTGTCGCTCATGCGCGGCACTGCGTGGGCGTTCCCCCTTTGCTTTGCCGCCATCACGGTTGTGAGCTGGAGATACCTCTTTATCATACCCATCGCTTTCTCTATCGTGATTACACTATGTTTGACTGCGGCGGCATGGCTTTCAGCGAAGCAGGTTCCCGTGCCTCCATTGCGATAGTAAGGTGAGAGGATTCAAATTGCACCACTTACCATTGCGGCCCGCCGTGCTTTACTAATAGGTGCGCAACGAGGACAATAAAGAGTTTGGAGAAGGAGAAATAGTTAGTATGCCAGTGTCAGGTGAATTGATTCGCATGATGAATTACGTGGACGATATTGCAGCCACGCTACGCCGCGTTCAGGTGGGTATTGCAACCATGACAGCGGACGAGAAGAAGCGTTTGGCTGACTATATGCGCAACTCTGATCCCAGTTTTATCAAGATGGTGGAAGCCCTGGACAAAGTCTAACGGTGGCGGAAGTCCGGACCATCGCCGTGATTGGCGCCGGGGCCATAGGACGGGGGATTGCTCACGCAGCCGCCTTGGGCGGCTACAGGACCATCCTGGAAGATATTGTTCCCGCCAGCTTGCGCCGGGCTGAAGCTGAAGTTCGCCGTAATCTGGCCCAAGCCGTTGAGTCGGGCGAAGTCAGAAAAGAAGACGCGGATGCCGTTTTTATCCGCATTGAGTACGCCTCCACGGTGGAGCAGGCGGCGCGCGAGGCCGACCTGGTCATTGAAGCCGTGCCGGATGAAATGGAATCCAAGATTGAGATCTTTACCCTGCTGGACAAGATCTGCAAGCCCGGCACCATCCTGGCTGCAAACACATCTTCCCTAAGCGTGACTGACATTGCCGCTGTTACGTTCCGGCAGAACAAAGTCTTGGGCATGCGCTTTCTTGAGCCTGTGCATACCATGAAATTACTGACACTGGTGCGCGCGCCGGCCACAGATGAAGCGAGCGTCGCTGCTTGTGCGGAGGTAGGCCGCAGCATGGGCAAAGTGGTGGTAGTCGTCAAGGAACAGGGAAGCGTGGGGACGCTTTAGGATTCGTTGCGCCGCAAAAGTCTGGCGTTGGACAAGTGAATATCCAGTGGCGTCAAACCGGCATCTGCCGTGCCGCTGGCTTTCTGGCGCTCCGGTTGTTCTGGGCATACCATCTCAGCGACTGCGGTAATCTTGCGCCGCAGGTATTTCAGATCACCCGGCTTCACAATGTAATCATCCGCGCCTGCGTCATACCCGGCCTGAACATCTTCCGGTCGGCCATTCGAGGTAAGCATGATTACATAAGGAACAACTTTTGATTCGCTGGACTTGAGCCACTTACACAGCTCAATTCCGGTCATTCTGGGCATGTCCCAGTCAAGGATGCAGACATCGACATTCTGAGACTGCAATACCTCGCGGGCGGCTTCTCCATCCACGGCGGAGACCATCTGGTGGCCCCATTGAACTACAGAGCGTTCGAGGATCATGCGGGAGAGCATGTCATCCTCGGCAATCAGTACGGTAAAGGCTTTCATGCTGGGTCTATCGGCAGAGTAGCCGCTAACTTTAACGTTAAGTACAGTACTTTTGTCTCGTTCTTAAAAATCAGGGCCCGGCCGGAAGGCCGCGCCCTGAAGGTAAGCTCGATATGTTGCGCGGCGCGAACTAGTTCCCCGCCGGCTTGGCAGCACCCATTCCCGGTGTGGGAAGTCTGCCATCCGCTCCGTTGGTCAGCGCGACGAATGCCGGATCTTTAAATAACGATGCAAAGACGGCATCCACACGCGCTTCCATCATCTCTTTGCTCCGAACCGACTGATAACGCTCATATTCGAAGAAATGACGCTTGAGCAGAGAGATCGCTTTGTCCTTCTGGCCGAGCTGAGCATAGATAGCGGCAAGGTTATAGGATGCGCACAGAATCGCTTCATTTTCTTTCGCGATCTTCAGGGCTTCATCACCGTGTCCGTTGCCGGCCATGAAAGCGGCGGCAAAGATCAAGTTAAAAGGTTCATTAGGATCCAGCGCCAGGGCCTGGCGCGTGTACTGATCAGCCTTGGTCCGGTCGCCCTCAGAGTTCCAATAGACGGCCAGGTTGCGATAGGCCAGGGCCAGAGGATATTCCTGCACTGAGCTTTCCATCAGGGCCAGGCCTTTTTTGAATTCGCCTTCATGAATGGTCATCTTGCCCAATCCGTGCAGCGCGACGGCGCGTGAGAGCGGATCAGCAGGCATATTCAAGATGGTTTCAAACGTCAGCCGAGCTTTGTCCCAGTCGCCGGTATCGTGGCGATAGAGTTCACCCAGGTAACGCAGCGGCGTGGGATCGTTCGGGTCCATGTTGTGCGCCGCGGTATAGAGCTTTTGCGCTTCTGTATATTTTGCCGCGTTCTCGGCCATCAGGCCGGCACTCATGGTGTGCTGGATCTTGGCGCTCAGAGCCGGATCAAAGTTCGGACCCTCCGGCATAAGGGACGCATCCACGTCAGTCACGCCGAGCTTCTTGAGTTCCTTGGCCGCGTCCTTGGCCCGTTTGGGGAACATGCACTTCTGCTCCACCACGGCGCGCAGTTCCTGGATGGCCGCTTGGTTATCGCCGGCCTTGGCTTTGGCTTTGGCGCTTTCCATCTTCTCTTTGAGCGCGTCTTCGCGCTTCTTCATCTCGTTGTCAAGGAGCTTTTCCAGGTCGCTGACGTTCAGCTTGCCATTCTTGTTCTCGACCTTGCTCACTACGGTTCCGTCAGGCTGCGCCAGCACTGCTACCGGCAGCTTTCCATCGGGCACAAATTTCTGTCCCATCGGGGTGCGCGCATCCACAATGCCCATGGTCACGCACTGTTGCGAGTAGAGCTGTAGGGTGCGTGATTCGCGCAGGCTGGATTTTTGCAGTTCTTCAGGACTTTGCGGGAACCAGTACACCACCAGCCCGGCTTTCACCGGAGCATCTTCTGGCTTAATCAGCTTCCATGGTACTTGGTAGGTCTGCTGGCTCATACCGCCGCCAGTTGAGCCGCCACCCATGCCACCCATCCCGCCACCGCCCCCGCCGCCGCAGGTGGCCCAGCTTTGTGGAACCAGGAAAATGAAGACCATTACCAGTGACAATATGCGGTGGGTTAGGGGTATTTTCGCTGTTTTCATAATGCGAGAATTATAGCAAAAAGTTTGCATAGTCGACCGGCAAACGAACGGGCAGCCGGGATTTACGGAAACGCCCTAACCGCTGATCTACGCAGATGAACGCAGATCAAGGGAACAAAGCGGCATCACGCAGATTGCATTTCAGGAACGTTGGAATCTATCTCCCGTTTTTTCTGCGGTGATCCGCGGCGATTTTCCCCTGACTTCTCCGCGCCTCCGTGGTGGATTCTTCCTATGCGGAGGGTTCCTTTTATTTAGCCAGCCCAAAGAACCGAGCGGCTTTCTGCGCAAGCGATATGCCTTCGGTCTGCTCAATTCTGTCATTGATATTGTCCAGCTTGTGGTCGGCGCGCTGGATTATCTGCAAATGAAAATCGGCGCCGGAAGCGGCAAATATCTGCTCGGTGTACTTTTCAGACTTAAAGGCCACTTTAGACAGACCCTTGGAGCCTTGCCCGCCTGCGATGGGAACATTCTGGTCGTCCGCCCCGTGGATGGAGAGGATATGTTTTCCCCGAGAGCCAGGGCAATTCTGAACGCTAACATTTAATGGCCCGGAGACAGAAACGGCGCCGCCATAAAGACTGGTTTCACACATAAGCCGCATGGTCATCATCGCGCCATTGGAATGGCCCATGCCATACACGCGTTTAGGATCGACGCCGTATTTGTCCACCAGATAATTGACGGCGCCCGTGATATAGCCGACATCGTCTACGTTCTTTTCCGCCGGGACCCCGCAACAACCGCCGCCCGCATTCCAGCCCAGCTTGTCCGCGCCGAACATCTTCGTCACGGGTGTGCCGTTCAGGTAGGCGACCATAAAGCCGTTTTTTGCGGCGACCTCGTCCATCTTCAACCCTTTCTCCGACGCTCCGCCCTCAATACGCGAAGCATTGCCCAGCCCGCCATGCAGTACGATCACGAGCGCCCTTGCGCCTGCTGCCGGCAGGTTCGGCGGAACATAGGCCAACAGATCGCGGCCCTTATAATTCTCTGTGGTAACGCCGGGCGAGGGCGTGGTTTCGCTGTGTCCGCTTAACAACAACCCTGCGCTTATGAAAATTGTTAGGAGTCTGTATCTCGAAGAGGATACCTTCATGGTTATTTCCTTCAGGGCAGCCATCTGTTTTGAAACCCGAATCGCCTCAAACAGTTGCGGGGTCAGTGTACTTATTAAAACTCAGGGTGAACGGCGAAAAGGTATTTGAATTTGCCAAACGCATGGGAGCAGAGCCGGGCATTCTTTGGGCGCAGGAAGGAGAATTTGTGATTGAAATCCACCCGTGGCAGACCGCACCACCTCGTACCTAGAATGAAAATCTACACCATCGGACGCTGCTGGGAAGCTTCTAATTCGTTTATTGGATGAAATATCGCCATTACACTCACAATCTCAAAAACTTCAGGTGTGCCCCGCGGCCTTGGTGTACGTTTTTACGTTATGACCGCAGCAAATTTTCGACGCATCGCTCTTAGTTTGCCGGAGGCCGTGGAAGGCTCGCATTTCGGGCACGCCGATTTCCGCGTGGGAGGAAAAATCTTTGCCACGCTCGGCCTGGAGAAGGAAGGCTATGGCGTGCTGCTGTTAACGCCGGAGCATCAGGCCGGGATGGTGGAGGACGCGCCACAAATCTTTGCACTGGTCCCCGGCGATGGGGCGTCAAGGCTCCACGCGCGTACTCCTGGCCAAGGTCAAGCCCGACATCCTTGAGGACGCGTTGCGGATGGCATGGCGCAGAAAAACGCCGAAACGCCTGGTGAGTAAGTAAAGACGAGGCATGCCTCGTCTTTAC
>Ga0137407_10000545_pt1 | contig 25219 bp, 22 predicted proteins | sample CZOMad2_2_16fung_FD_108410 | JGI IMG/M metagenome (GOLD analysis project Ga0137407, IMG submission 108410) | Vadose zone soil fungal communities from Angelo Coast Range Reserve, California, USA - CZOMad2_2_16fungal (Illumina Assembly) | ecosystem: Environmental > Terrestrial > Soil > Vadose... | reverse complement strand
GCCGGGTCGAGGATACGCGCCGCGAGTTCTTCGCGAGCGTCTCCCACGAGCTTCGGTCCCCCCTCACGTCGATCCGCGGCGCCGCCGAGCTCTTGCGCGAGGGCGTCCCCGGTCCGCTCACGGTCAAGCAGAAGCGGCTGGCCGACATCGTCTCGGACAGCTCCGGGCGGCTGCTCCGCCTCGTGAATCAGATCCTCGAGATGTCGCGCCTCCAAGCCGGGCTCGTGGAGCTCGAGCGGAGCCCGCTCGACCTTGCCGAGCTGGTCGACCGTGCCGTCGAGGAGCTCCACCCGCTCGCCTCCGAAGCGAGCGTGGCGCTCGAGTGCGAGCGTATCGGCACGAGCTTCGCCTACTTCGGCGACGTGGAGCGCCTCCACCAGGTGCTCGTGAACCTCGGCGCCAACGCGATTCGGTTCACCGAGCCCGGCGGCCGCGTCGTTGCGCGCGTGATCGATGCGGGGTCGGAGTTCGAGCTGCAGGTTGAGGACACCGGGGTGGGCATCCCCGCGGACGCGCTGCCGCATATCTTCGACGCCTATCGGCAGGCGCATCGTGAGCGGGGCGGCACGGGGCTCGGCTTGGCCATCGTGCGCGGCATCACGGAGGCCCACGGAGGCCGTGTGACCGTCGAGTCTCGAGAGGGGAAGGGCAGCCGCTTCACGGTGCTTTTGCCACGCGCCTAGCCCGGCACCACCCCCCGTCGCCGACTCTTCACCACTTCGTGGCGGGGGCGTCACGACCCCTCGGTACTATCAGTGGTAAGGATTGAGCCAGTTGATCAATCAGTTTCTTACCACTGGCATGAAATCGAGTCCCTATATGGCCCGTAAGTATCTGAATTAGCGTTCTACTACCCTAGCACTTTCTTTGCATGCCGTTCGGACGTGCTGAAACTCTATCGGGAGGCGACAGTGCAAATTGATCGAGTCGAGTCCGTAGCCGTCGAATCCGTAGCCGTGGCCACGCCCGAGCCTTCGCTCTTCGATGGTCACCCCCGGATGCAAGCGATCCGCTCGATCATCGAGAGCATCGCTGACACGGATACGACCGTGTTGATCCGCGGCGAGAGCGGAGTCGGCAAGGACCTCATCGCCCGTGCGGTGCACGCGGCCTCCGAGCGACGTCGGGGGCCGTTCGTCAAGGTCAACTGCGCCGCGATCCCTCAGGAGCTGCTCGAGTCCGAGCTCTTCGGTCACGAGAGAGGCGCATTCACCGGCGCCCATCGCCGCAAGCCCGGACAGTTCGAATTCGCGAACACGGGGACGATCTACCTGGACGAGATCGGCGAGCTGCCTCTCGCGCTCCAGGCCAAGCTCCTTCACGTGCTGCAGGACTTCCGGTTCTCCAGGGTCGGCGGGCACATGCCGATCGACGTCGATGCGCGGGTGATAGCCGCCACCAACCGCCACCTCGAGGACGCCATGGCGCGCGGGGAGTTCCGCGAGGATCTCTACTATCGGCTCAACGTCGTCGAGATCCAGGTGCCCCCCTTGCGGGAGCGGCGGGAGGAGATTCCGGCGCTGGTCGCGTGGTTCCTCGCGAAGTTCAACGCCCAGTACGGGCGGAAGAAGACGCTGTCGCCCCAGACGCTCGTCCGGCTCACGGGACACGCATGGTCGGGCAACGTTCGCGAGCTGGAGAACATCATCCGGCGCATGGTCGTGCTCGCGGATGGAGAGCAGGCCTTCGAGGTCCAGTTCGCGCGCGCGCGAGGCGTGAACGCCGTGCCCACCCCGCAGCCCTCACCATCGGTCACCGAGAGCCTGCGCGAGATCGCCCGCCGCGGCGCCCGCGAGGCCGAGCGCACCGCCCTGGCGGAAGTGCTCGAGCGCGTGCGCTGGAATCGCGCCGAGGCATCTCGGATCCTCAAGGTCAGCTACAAGACCTTGCTCACCAAGATCGCCGAGTGCGAGCTGGCCGCGCCCGCGCGTCGCCTCTCCTGAGGGTACGTCGCGCCGGCCCACCCGCGACTTGACAAGGCGCAGGCGGGCCCCTAAGGTCGCAGCGCCATGAACGAGCTCGACGCGCTCGCCCGATCGCTCGCGACCACCCTGAAGGAACGAAAAGAAACCATCGCGGTCGCCGAGTCCTCCGCCGGAGGCTTGATCTCCGCCGCGCTGCTCTCGGTGCCCGGGGCCTCGGCGTACTTCCTCGGCGGCGGCGTGATCTACACGCAGGCCGCGCGGCGGGGGCTGCTGCACGTTCCGGACGACGCCGTGAAGGGCATCCGGTCGAGCAGCGAGCCGTACGCGCTGCTCAAGGCACGCACGATCCGCGAGCTCCTGGGGGCCACCTGGGGGCTCGCCGAGACGGGCGCGACCGGGCCGACCGGCAATCGCTACGGCGACTCGGCGGGACACGCGTGTATCGCCGTCGCGGGTCCCGTCGAGCGCGCGATCACGCTCGAAACGGGCCACGGCGACCGAGAAAAGAACATGTGGGCCTTCGCGAAGAGAGCGCTCGAGCTCCTGGAGACATCGCTGGCCAAGCAGTAGGAGCCCGTCGGATGCGGATCGTCTTCTGGAACATCCGGGCCGGCGGCGGTGTCCGAGTCGGCCGGATCGCCGCGCAGCTCGAGCGCTGGACCCCGGACGCGGTCGCCCTCTGCGAATTTCGCGCGACTCCGCCAAGCCTCGAGCTGGCCCGCTCGCTCGCCGCGCTCGGGCTCGGGTACCAATGCACGACGGCCGAGCCGTCGCGGCCCAGCGCCAATCGCTTGCTCATCGCGACACGGTTCCCGATGCGCCGACTGCGTCTGCGGGTCGGGCCCGGCGATCCGGGCCGTCTCCTTCTCCTGGCCTCGGTCGACGCGCCCGAGCCCCTCACCCTGGGCACAATGCACGTCCCGAATCGGGTGACCGGACGGAAAGATCTCTTCTACGCCGCCATCCTCACGCTGCTCGGCCGCTGGCAGCGCGGGCCCACGATGCTGCTCGGCGATACGAACTCCGGCCGCCCGGGCCTCGACGAGGAGACGCGGGTGTTCGGACCGCGAGAAGACGCATGGTTGTCGGGGCTCGAGCAGTCGGGATGGCTCGACGCGTTTCGTCTTCTCCGGGGCCCGGCGCGGGCCTACACCTGGTATTCGCCCAATGGTGGCAACGGGTTTCGGCTCGATCAGGCCTTCGTGAACGACCAGCTCCGGCCCCGACTCAGGGACGTCCGCTACGATTGGGGCCGGCTTGCGGGGCGTCCGGGCCGTCGGCTCAGCGACCACGCCGCGCTGCTGGTCGATCTTCATAGCTAGATGAGGTAGAGTCGAAAGCCCGATGCGCTTCGGAACCTACTACTTCCTGCAGGCGCCACCCTCGATCGCCCACCCGGATGTCGTCCGCCGTGAGATCGAGCAGATGACGTGGACCGAGGAGCTCGGCTTCGACAGCATCTGGCTCACGGAGCACCACTTCATCGACTACGGCCTGTCGGTCTCGCCGGCGGTCCTGGCGGCGGCCGCCGCCATGCGGACGCGGCGGGTGCGCATCGGACTGGCCGCGGCGATCCTTCCCTTCCACGACCCGGTTCGGCTCGCCGAGGAGCTGGCGATCGTCGACATCCTGAGCGAAGGGCGTCTCGACGTCGGCGTCGGCCGTGGCAACCGCCCGGTCGAGTTCGAAGGCTATCGCGTGCCCCAGATCGAGAACCGCGAGCGCTTCGAAGAATGCCTGGCGATCATCCTCAAGGCGTGGACCATGGAACGCTTCGCCTTCGAGGGCCGCCACTTCAACATCCCCGAGGTCCGCGTGATCCCCAAGCCGCTCCAACGGCCTCACCCGCCGGTCTATGTCGTGTGCACGAGCCCCGATACGATTGAGGCCACGGCCCTGCGCGGCGCTCCGATGCTGAATTCGCTCTTGCGCGGCGGTGTCGAGCAGCTCGCGAAGAGTCGCGACACGTACGTGAAGGCGTGCGAGAAGGCGGGCCGAAGCGCCGCCGAGGTCGCGAGCCTCCTGGGCCGCTGGGGCGTGTCGCGGCACGTCTACGTGGCGCCGACCGACGCCCAGGCGCTCGCCGAGGCGAAGGACGCGGAGATGTGGTACCAGGAGTCGCTGCGGCGGTTCCTGATCCCCGAGCGGATCGATCGCGTACACCCGCTGCTCCAGCCGGGGTTCCGCGCGCTCGAGGAGCGATTCGCGAAGGTTTCGTGGGACGAGCTGGTCGCGGAGAGCGTCGCCTTCGGCTCTCCGGACACGGTCGCCGCGCGGATCGAGGAGTTCCGGCGTCTGGGCGTCGGCGAGATGCTCTGCTGGATGAACTTCGGCGGTCTACCTCAAGACAAGGTGCGGCGCTCGATGGAGCTCTTCGCCCGCGAGGTCATGCCGCGGTTCCGCTGAGGCGACGCCGTCAACTCCCTCGTCACTTCGCCCGGCTCAGCACCAATCCTATCGCCTTCGTGAAGGCTCCGACCGTGAACGGTTTCTGGAGCAGCGGGCCGAGCTTGGGCGCGTCGACCGACACACGGTCGCTGAGGTAGCCCGAGACATAGAGCACCTTGAGCTCCGGTCGCGAGGCCCGCACTCGCATCACCCACTCGTCGGCGAACGACGGTGGAATGCCCACGTCCACGACCATCAGATCGATCTGGCCGGGATGCTGCTCGCTGAGAGCCAGCGCCTCGTCCCGATCGCCCGCCTCGAGGACCACGTGGTTCTGCAGGTGGAGGATCTCCCGGATCAGATCGCGAACCTCGCGCTCGTTCTCGACCACGAGGACGGTCTTGCCCTCGGCGCCCGCGGCGGCCGGGATCTGCGGGAGAGCCGGTGCCGGCGCCAAGGCTTCGGTGACGCACGGCAAGTAGATCTTGAACGTCGAGCCGGCGCCGGCGTCGCTCGTCACGCTGATCTGGCCGCCGCACTGGGTGACGACGTCGTACACGGTCGCCAGCCCGAGCCCGCTGCCGCGCCCGGGCTCCTTCGTCGTGAAATACGGCTCGAAGAGTCGCGCACGGGTCTCGTCGTCCATTCCGAATCCGGTGTCACCCACCGCCAGCATCACGGCCTGCCCGACGTTACCGGTCTCGATCGTGAGGCGCCCGCCGTTGGGCATGGCATCGCGGGCGTTGACCACCAGATTCATGATCACCTGGCCGATCTGGTGCGGGTTGGCATTGACCCGCGCGAGGCTCGGACTGAGCCGCGACACCAGCTCGATGGCGTCGCCGAGCAGCGGCTGGAGCACGCGCGTGACGTTGCCCACGAGCTGGTTGAGATCGACGGGCACCGGCGGCGGGACTGCCCGGCGGCTTCCGGAGAGGATCTGCTGGGCCAGCGCCGCACCCCATTCGGTCGCGCGCTTGATGGCCTCCGCGTTCCGGCGTAATGGATCGTCGGCGCGCAGGCGCTTGAGCATCATTTCCGTGTAGCCGGTGATGACCGCGAGCAGGTTGTTGAAGTCGTGGGCGACGCTGCTCGCATGCCGACGCAGGGTCGCGTTGTCGGCCAGCGCCTGCTCGAGCCGCGCGGACTGCTCGCGCGCGGACACCGCGCCGCCTTCGGTCATCGGGACGCCTCGTCGCCGGGGGAGCTCGGCGGATCGGGCACGAGGGACAGGACGATCGTGAACGTCGTGCCGTGCCCCCGCGCGCTCTGGAAGCTGATCGCCCCGCCGTGGTCCTGGACGATCTTGTGCGCGAGCGCCAGGCCAAGCCCCGTGCCGCTGTCCCGAGTGGTATAGAAGGGATTGAAGATCCGGTCGGTGTCGGTCGGCTCGATGCCGACTCCGGTGTCCTCGACCTCGACCTTGACCCGACTCGCCGCCCGCCAGAGCGTGGGAGGCACCGGGTCGCGCGTCCCCGCCCACCCGGCGCGCACGGTGAGCCGGCCGCCGCGCGGCATCGCGTCGAGCGCATTGGCGATCAGATTGACGAACACGCGGTAGAGCGCGTCCTTGTCCGCCTGGATCGACGGCACGTCGCGCGCGTACTCGCGCGCGACCTCCACGCGCCGCTCGTCGAACTGAACGACGTAGAGCTCGAGAGCGCGGTCGATCAGCTCGGGGAGCCTCACCAGCGTGAAGCTCATCCGCGAGGGCCGGGCCAGCTCGAGCAGGCGCTCGACGATGCCATTGATCCGCTCGAGCTCGCGCGGCACGACGTTGCGGAATCGCTCGCGGAAGCTCGGGTCGTCGAACTTCCGGTCCAGGTGCCGGCTGAACGTGAGGAGCGACGTCAGCGGGTTCTTGATCTCGTGGGCGAGGCCGGCGGCGAGCGTGCCGAGCGCGGCCAGCCGATCCGACCGCCGCAGGTCGCCCTCGAGCCGGCGCACGAGCGTCACGTCGCGGAATACTCCGATGACCCCCAGGTCTTTCCCCTCGCCCCCTTTGAGAGGCGATGTGCTGAACTCGATCGGCAGCACGGTGCCGTTCCGGCGCCGGAGTTTGAGCGGCACACTCGCGATCGGCGCGCGCGACGCGAGGGTCTCCGTCAGGAGATCGCTGATCTCGGAGGTGTGGGCGAAGAGCTCGGTGCAATAGCGGCCGACGGCCTCACCACGGAAGAAGCCGGTGAGGAGCTCGGCGGCCGGGTTGAGCGTGACGAGGCGTCCGTCGAGGTCGATCGTCACGATGCCGCTCGTGAGCGACCCGAGAATGTTGTCCGTGTAGCTCTTGAGATCGGCGAGCTCCTCGAACTGCCGCCGCAGTCCGGCATGCGCCTCCTCCAGCGCGGTCCGCTGATGGAGCAGCTCTGCCGCCATGTGATTGAAGGCGGCGGCGAGACGGCCGATCTCGTCCCCGGTCGAGGGCTCGATCCGCTGGTTCAGCTCGCCGCGGGAAATCGCGGCGGCGCCTTCGGCCAGCTGCTGGACCGGACGTGCGATGCGGCGGGCGACCAGCGCCGCCGCCGCACTGCCGAGCAGGAGCGTGACCAAGGTCAGAGCGCCGAGCTCGAGCCGCGTGCGCTGCAGCTCGGCGTCCATCCGCCGCTTGGAAAGGCCGAGGCGTACCGTGCCCCACTTACGCCCGTCGACGAGCACGGGCACGGCGAAGTCGTAGACGGCCTCGCTGGCGGTCGTGACCGTCTCCTGCGTCAGGGGCTCGACCGTGCCGGCGGCTCGCTCGTGCACGGCGCCGTGGAGAAGGAGTCCCACGCGCTCGGGGTACCGGCTGTGGGCGGCCACCTTGCCGTCGGCGTCGAGCACGACCGCGTACACGACGTCGGGCTCGGCGGCCATCCGCACCACGTTCTGCTCCAGCGCCGTGAAGTTGTAGAGGAGGAGCGGCCCGTACGAGATCGCCGCCAAATTCCGGGCCAGCGCCTCGCCGCGCCGCTCAATCTCGGAGATGATCCCCGCGCGCTCATGGTGGTCGACCACGACGATGACGCCCGTCATGATGAGGACGATCACGAGGATCGTGCCCAACAGGAGCTGCGAGCGCAGCGACCCGGGTCTCATCGCTGGCGCTCGAGCCAGATCTTACGGAACGGAATGTACGGATCCCCCAGACCGTTCACCTCGATGCTCTTGACGTAGGGCTGGAACAACCGCTCGTAGGTGTGGTGGAACACTGGGACGATCGGCGCGTCGTCGAGGATCAATTGCTCGGCCTTCCGGTAGCGTTCGACTCGGTGCTGGAGGTCGGTCGCGCTCCGAGCGCTCGCCAGCATGTCGTCGACGACCGGATTGGCGTATCCGAAGACATTGCGCGCGCCCCGTGAGTGGAACAGCTTCGCGAGGAAGTTGTCCGGGTCGGGGACGTCGGCGTACCACGCATAGAGAAAGACCGGCAGCTTTCCCTCGTCCATCATCTTCGAGAAGGCGGGCCAATTCGTGAGGTACTGGAACTCCACCGTGACGCCCGCTGCCGCCAGCGCCTTCTTGATCTGATCGTGCTCACGCAGGATGTCATCGCGTCTCGTCCCGGACCAGATGGTGATCGGCGGCAGCCCGCGACCGCCGGGGTATCCGGCCTCGGCAAGCAGATCGCGGGCCTTTTGCCGATCGAACGGATATCCGACGAGGTCGGGATTGAAGCCGAGCATCCCGGGCGGAAGGATCCCGCGAGCAAAGGTGTACTGGCCGAAGAAGACGTTCTGGATGATCGCCTCTCGATCGATGGCGTGGACGATGGCCCGTCGCACGCGCCGATCGTCGAGCGGCTTCACGCGCGTGTTGAACCCGTAGAAGCGCAGGCTGATCATCGGGCGCTTGACGTAGATATGACTTCCGCCGGCGGCCAGCGCTCGGCGGTCGGCCCGCGGCGGCACCGGGGCGTCCTCGAGGTTTCCCTTCAGGAATTCGTCGTACATCGCGTCCCGCTGATCGCCCGGGAAGACGCGATAGACGAGGCGCGAGAGCTTCGGTGGCCCATCGAAGTGCTCCGGGTTCGCGCCGAGGACGATCTCCTTGCCGCGCTCCCAGCGGACGAATTTGAACGGCCCGGTACCGATCGGCCGCGCGCCGAAGGCCGCCCCCTGTGCTTCGACGAGGTCCCGGGGCACGATCTTGGCCTGACCGACCGGGATGACGGCGACGAACGGGACGACCGCTTCGCTGAGGGTCACCTGCACGGTGTGCCGATCGAGCGCGGCCAGACCCGATACCGTCCGGGCGCGTCCCTGGGCGAACTCGCGGGCCCCCTTGATGTTCAGGAACAACTCGGCCGCGCCCGAGCCCGTCTTCGGGTCGAGCAGGCGTGAGAACGAATAGACCACGTCGTCCGCGACGACCTCGCGCCCGTGGTGAAACTTCACGCCCTTGCGGAGCTCGAACGTCCACGTCAGCCCGTCACGCGAGGCTCGCCAGAACTCCGCGAGCGCCGGCTTGATCGTGAGGGTCTGATCGAACTGGACGAGGCCGTCGAAGATCTGCTGCGAGACCGCGCGGCCGTACGTGTCGGCGATCCGCGCGGGATCGAGCGTCTCGGGGTCTTGCCCCAGAGGCCGCCGGTAGACGCCGGCGCCCTCTCGATCCGGGGCATGGCTCTGCGTTCCCGAGCCGAGACTGATCGGACGGTTGAGAACGAGCGGCGCCAGCGCGATAGCGCATACGAACGTGCCAAGGGCGAGGACGAGCAGGAAGGGGGGCGCGATGCCCCCCTTCACGCCCAAAAGGTTCCTAGTCGGAGCCACCGTCCGCAGTGCCGACCGCCTGGAAGACCTGCGTTGAGCTGGACGTCGCCGACTCGATCACCGGCGCCACCAGCAAGAACGACGCGACCACCGCTGCCACGACAACGATGCCGGCCCATGCCTTCGCCATTGCTTTCCTCCTGAGCGGTTGAGAAGCCCTCCCCATGAGGGCTTCGAAAACATAACCGCGACGAGGCGAAGCAATTCAACGACCATTTTGGGTCGACATCATCATCGAAGGGCAAGCGCCTGTTTCGCAACGGAGAACTCGTTAGCTCGCGCCCGACATCGCCTTGCTGTCGCACAGTGACTGTGCGCGCCGCCCAAACGCTGAGCGCCCAGTAACTGGGCGCTCCCCGCTCAGCGCTCGGCGCCGGGCGCGCGGACTCCCCAGCGCGCGAGCTTCACCCGAAGTGAGTTGCGATGGACCTCGAGAATTCGGCCGGCCTCGGTGAGATTCCAACCGACACGCTCGAGAACCCGCAACACGATCTGGCGCTCGAACTGATCCGTGGCCTCGTTGAGCGGGAGGGCTTCGGCCGCCCGGACCTTCGTGGCTTGCTGGGGCAGCGAGACGTCCAGGGGGAGGTCGTTGAGCTGGATGACCGGGCCCTCGGCCAGAACGACGCAGCGCTCGACGACGTTTTCCAGCTCACGCACGTTGCCCGGCCAGCGGTAGGCTTTCAAGGCGGCGAGCGCCTCGGGGGACAGTCCCTCGACGCGCTTGTGGAACCGCCGGTTGTCGCGCCGGATGAAATGGTCGACGAGCAGGGGGACGTCCTGGATGCGCTCCCGCAGCGGCGGCACCACGACGGGCACGACGTTGAGCCGGTAATAGAGGTCGTCACGGAAGACGCCGCGTCCGACGGCCTCCTTGAGGTTGGTGTTCGTGGCGGCGATGAACCGCACGTCGATCTTGACCGGGCGCGTGCCGCCGACCCGTTCGATCTCTCGCTCCTGGAGCACCCGGAGGAGCTTCGCCTGGAGCTCGGCCCGCAGGGTGCCGATCTCGTCGAGGAAGAGCGTGCCCCCCTGCGCGAGCTCGAACTTACCGAGCTTGCGCTGGTGGGCGCCCGTGAACGCGCCCCTCTCGTGGCCGAAGAGGTCGGACTCGATGAGGGTCTCGGCGATCGCGGCCGGGTTGACGGCGACGAAGGGCCCCTCGCGCCGAGGCCCCTGATGGTGGATGGCCCGCGCGACGAGCTCCTTGCCAGTGCCGCTCTCTCCGGTGATCAGTACGGTCGTCGACGTGCGGGCGACCTGCGCGATGAGGCCGTGGAGCTTCTCGATCGTGGGATGGCGCCCGACGATCTCGTCGAGATCGTGGGCGCGGGCCAGCTCGGAGCGAAGGAACGCGACTTCGCGCTCGAGCGCGCGCCGCTCGAGGGCGCGACGCGACAGGGACAGGAGCTCGTCCTCCTCGAAGGGCTTGGTCAGATAGTCGAAGGCGCCGAGCTTCATGGCGGCCACCGCGGTCCGCACCGTTTTCACGGCCGTGACGAGAATCACTTCGATGCCCTCGTCGAGAGCCTTGATGCGCTCGAGGACCTCGATCCCGTCCATCCCGGGCAGGCGGATGTCGAGGAGTACCAGATCGACTGCAGAGGCGCGGACGACGTCGAGGGCGCTCGGACCGTCGGGCACGTCGACGACGTCATAGTGGTCTTCGAGGATCAGCCGGAACGACTCCCGGACGCCGGGGTCGTCATCTACGACGAGGACGACGGGGCGCGCCATCCCCGGACTCTAGCACCAATCCCGGCGGCGCTGGCAGCCGCCTGGAGTCCGACGGCAGCGTCGCGTCAGAGACCGTATCGGACGCGTGACATTGACGCGTCGTCCGCCCGATCGAACAATCATCTGGTGCTCTCGCGAGTTCTCTCCGCAGCGCTCGTGGGCGTCGAGGCCGCGCTCGTCCGTGTCGAAGTCGACGTCAGTCCGGGGTTGCCCATGTTCACGATGGTCGGTCTTCCGGACTCGGCTGTTCGCGAGAGCCGTGAGCGAGTGCGCAGCGCCATCCGAAACGCCGGCTTTGCATTTCCGTCCGAGCGGATCACGGTGAACCTGGCTCCGGCCGACCTCCGCAAGGAGGGCGCCTCGTTCGATCTGCCGATCGCGCTCGGCATTCTCGCGGCTACCGGGGTGGTCATCGACGGACGCATCGGCCCCTATGCGGTCGTCGGTGAGCTGGCGCTGGACGGCCAGATCCAGAGCGTGCGCGGAGTGCTTGCCGTCGGTCTCGCGTGCCGGCGACAAGGGATCGACACGCTCGTCGTGCCGCTCGCGAACCACACGGAGGCGCTCGCGGTCGACGGCCTCAAGGTGCTCGCCGCGCCGACCCTGAGCGACGCCGTGGGTCTCTTGAACGGTGGAGACCCCGTGGCCGTCGCGCCGGCCGCGCTCCCGCTCGCGGCGGTCACGGACGATTTGGATTTCACCGACGTTCGCGGGCAGGCGCACGCCAAGCGGGCGCTCGAGATCGCAGCGGCCGGCGCTCACAACGTGCTGCTGGTCGGCCCACCCGGTGGCGGAAAGACGATGCTGGCGCGACGACTGGCGGCGATCCTGCCTCCCCTGTCGCGCGACGAGGTGATCGAATCGTCGACCATCTGGTCGGTCGCCGGTCTGTTACCGCGACACGGAGAGCTGATGAGCCGGCGCCCCTTCCGCGCTCCGCACCACACGATCTCGGTGTCAGGGCTCATCGGCGGCGGCAGCCCGCCGCACCCGGGCGAGGTGACCCTCGCGCACCTCGGCGTTCTGTTCCTGGACGAGCTCCCGGAGTTCCACCAGCACGTACTCGAGTCGTTGCGTCAGCCGATCGAAGACGGTCGCGTCACGATCGCTCGCGCCAGCGGTGTCAGCGATTTCCCTGCGCGGTTTCAGCTGGTCGCCGCCGCGAATCCGTGCCGTCGCGGTTGCCCCTCGCTCGACGGCTGTCTCTGCACGCCCGCCGAGCGCGCCCGGTACCTCGGCCGTCTCTCGCGGCCGCTCCTCGACCGCATCGATCTGCATGTCGAGCTGCCCGCGCTGCCGCCGGGCGACATTCAGGGCTTGGCTTCGGGCGATGCCAGCGAGACGATCCGCGCACGAGTGGGCGTCGCCCGGCAGCGTCAGCGCGACCGCTTCCGCGCGAGCTCGATCCGCGTCAACGCCGCGATGAGCTCACGCCAGGTTCGACGCTTCTGCCGGGTCTCCGCCGACGCCGAGCGACTGCTCGCCGCCGCGATGACCCAGCTGGGGCTCTCGGCCCGCGGTCACGATCGCGTCCTCAAGGTCGCGCGCTCGATTGCCGATCTGTCCGGATCCGACGCGCTGACCGTCGAACATTGCGCGGAAGCCATCCAGTATCGCGGGCTCGATCGTCAGTGGCGAGTGTGAGTCGCGCCCGTCTACTGCTTCTGCACGACGACGCGGCCTTCGGCGTTCACGAAGACTCGGTAACGGCTTCCGTCCTTGCACGCCACCGCGTAGTCGTTGTCGCCTTGCTTCGTGGCAGTCACGACTTGCCCGCAGGGTTGGCCTTGTAGCGCAATCACAGCCGTCAAATCCTTCAGCACAGCCGGGTCATCCGCGGCCAGCGCGGGCCCGGCCATGAAAATCGCCGTCGACACGATCGAGGCCCGGACCTTGGTTCGCCAGCTCATCGCGCCTCCTCCAGTCAGAGATTCTTGAACTTGTCGGGATCGACCAGGATGCTCCAGAGCGCCTCGCGCGAGGACGAGACATCGCGGGCGAGGGTCGGATCGCCATCCTGGAGCAGAGACAATACCTTCAAGAGCAGCAGGTCATAGGCCTGTCGTAGCTTCGCCAGCCGCGCCTGGTCACGCGACTGATGGAACTCGCGGCACTGATCCAACAGGTCATCGACCTGGTTCTTGAGCGAGAGCTTGGTGAAGACACCGATCGCCTTCGTATCACGCAGACGCTTCTCGAGGGAGCCGAGATCCAGAGTTGCCACCTTTGCCGGCGTCGCAGGTGTTGGCGCCGCGGGTGTCCGTTCGGCTGGTGCTGGTGCTGCGGGCGCTGGCGCCGTCGGTGTTGGCGATGCCTGTGTCGGTGGTGTCTCTGTCGGAGGTGCGGCGGGTGTTGGTGTCGCCTGAGTTGACGTCGCGGGTGCTGGCGGTGCGGGGGGCTCCGGCGTGGGTTGCTTCTCCTGATCAGGAGCGCTCGGCTTCTGAGCGATATCTCGATCTGGTGGGGCCGCCTTCTCGAGGGGTGACGGCGCGCCCCGAGGAGCTGGGGGCGCAGCCTTCGAAGGCTCGGCGCGCGGGGGCGTCGGGCTCTCCACGGCCGGTTGAGCTTCTGGCTTGCTCGCCGGGGCCGGAGTGGCCGGCGCGGTCTCTCGTCTCGCGGCGCTATCCGCCGGGCGCGAGCTCGGCGGAGTGCCGTCGCACGCCTGGCAGAGCAAGACCAGGAGGCCGACTGCCACGACTCCCGCGCTGTTCCCGATCGTCACTGTGTTCTTCGCTTCCTGCTCCCTGGATCACGGGTCTCAATTCCAGCATGCCTGACATTCATCCGGATGCGAACCGTGCCCCATAATGAGCGCCATGTCCACCTTGCGAACGCACAGCCTCTTAGTGTGGGACGCCGAGCGACCCCCGCTGATTTTAGTGCACGGGGCGGCGAACTCGGCGCGCGTCTGGACCTTCTGGCAGGACGAGCTCGCCCGACGTGGCTGGTCGTCGTACGCGATCGATCTGCGCGGTCACGGCGCGAGCGCGGCTGGCGATCTCAGCGCGACTCGAATGGCCGACTACGCCGCCGACATCGTCGCGCTCGCGCGCACGCTCCGTCAGTCTCCGATCCTCGTCGGCTGGAGCATGGGCGGGCTCGTGGCGATGCTGGCGGCCGCCGCCAGCAACGCACGGGCTTGCGTAGGCCTCGCGCCCAGCACCCCGGCGCGGATACTCGATGCCGCGATCCCACTTCGCGCTGGCACCTTCGGCCCCGAAGAGTATGGAATCGTCGATCGCGATCCCGATCGCCAGCCGGCGATGGCGGATCTCGATCGAGCCGAGCGTATGGTCGCGCTCGAATCGCTTGGCCAGGAGTCTCGCTTCGCGCGTGACGAGCGAAAGGCTGGCGTCGTCGTCGATGTGCAGTGCCCGATGCTGATCGTCACCGGGACGAGCGACACCCAGTGGCCTCGGCAACGGTATGACGATCTACACTTCGCCGCCGATCACGTGAGCATCGACGGAGCCTCGCACTGGGGATTGGTCCTGAATCGACGCCTGCTCGCGGGGATGGCCTCGGCGGTCACCAGCTGGCTCGACAAGATGATCCTGCGCGGGACGCCTTGAGGTCGGAGCGGCCGGCGCGCCCGGCGACCCGAGGCGCCTAGCGCCGGCCGCGCGGCGGGATGTTCGTGTAGACGATCGACCCGTCTTCGCCGACCGTCCGATAGACGGGGGTCGGCGGTGCATTGACCCCGGCGTTGGTGGTTCCGTCGTAGTGGTAGAGCACACGGGTCACGTAGTCGCGCGTCTCCTGGTACGGCGGAATCCCTCGATACGAGACCACCGCCTTCTCGCCCGCGTTGTACGCCGCCAGGGCCAGGGGCAGATCGTGTCCGAAGCGCTCGATCAGACCGCGAAGGTGCCGCACGCCGCCGTCGATGTTCTGCTGTGGGTCGAAGCTGTTGCGGACGCCGAGCATCGACGCCGTCTCCGGCATGAGTTGCATCAAGCCCTGAGCGCCCTTCACCGAGACCGCGCGCGAATTGAAACCTGACTCGACGCGGATGACAGCCTGGACCAGCCGCTCGGGAACGCCGTAGCGCTCGGAGGCTGCCTTGATCTCGGTTGCATACCGCGCCGTGTCAGCGGGCGGCAGGCGCAGAAAACCCGCGGATGTGCCGGACGAGTACCCGGCGAGGTTCTTGTACCGGGGATCGGTCGGCGCGTTGGTGAAATGGACGGTCCCGTCGCCCTCGGAGAGCCGATAGACCTGGGCGCCGGCCGTCGACCAGGCGAGAAGCACCGTAGAAACCACCCCCAGGACACACCCGTGGCGGGACATACGGCTATGTTAGCCGAGCCGCCGCCGCCCCGACAAGGCAGAAGAACGGTGCCGGATCGCCTTCAAGTATCCGGAATCAGGACGAGAATGCCATCCGTTCGATCTCAGGCCACGTCGGCGCGTCCTCGAGGGCATGCTTCAGGACGTCGGGCAACGAGTTCACCAGGTGGATCGTCATCTCATCCCGGACGCGGGCCGGGACGTCCTCCATAAGATTCTTCGCGTTCCGCCCGGGAATCAGCAACGTCCGGATCCCGGCCCGATGCGCGGCCAGCACCTTCTCCTTGATCCCGCCGACCGGCAGTACCCGTCCGGCAAGGCTGACCTCGCCGGTCATGGCCAGACCTGGGCGCACCCGGCGCCCGGTAAGCAACGACACGAGCGCCGTCGTCATGGTGACACCCGCCGAGGGTCCGTCCTTCGGGATCGCCCCCGCCGGAACGTGCACGTGGATATCCGACGTCTCCCAGAATTCCGGCGCGATGCCAAGCTCATCGGCGTGCGACCGCACCCACGAGAGCGCCGCCTGGACCGATTCCTTCATGACGTCGCCGAGCTGCCCGGTCAACGTGAGCGTGCGCTTGCCCTGCATCCGCGTCGCCTCGATGACCAGGACGTCGCCACCCACCGGCGTCCAGGCGAGGCCGATCGCGACACCTGGAACGCGCGTGCGTTCCTCGACCTCCTCGAGCTCGAAGCGCGGCACGCCGAGAAACGACGTCACGACGTCCGGCGTGATCCGTGCCGCGTCCGTCTGTCCTTCGGCGCGCCGGCGCGCCACCTTCCGGCAGACGCTGGCAATCTCCCGCTCGAGGTTCCGCACCCCGGCCTCGCGCGTGTAGCCGCGGGCCAGAAGGCGTAGCGACTCGGGCGTGAACTCGATGTCCTTGCCCGTGTCGAGCCCGTGCTCCCGCGCCTCCTTGGGCACGAGGTGGCGCTGGGCGATGGCGATCTTCTCTTCCTCCGTGTACCCGGCCAGCGGGATGATCTCCATCCGGTCCCGTAGCGCCGGGGGCACCGTGTCGATCACGTTCGCCGTCGTGACGAACAGCACGCGCGACAGATCGAACGCGACGTCCAGGTAATGGTCGCGGAACGAGACGTTCTGCTCCGGGTCGAGCACCTCGAGGAGGGCCGAGGCCGGGTCGCCGCGAAAGTCCATCCCGAGCTTGTCGATCTCGTCGAGCATGAACACCGGATTCTTCGTCCCGGCGCGCCGGAGTCCCTGGATGATCTGGCCCGGCAAGGCGCCGATATAGGTCCGGCGATGGCCGCGGATCTCGGCTTCGTCCCGCATGCCGCCGAGCGAGATGCGGTGGAACTTCCGGCCGAGCGCGCGGGCGATCGACCGCCCGAGCGAGGTCTTGCCGACGCCGGGAGGGCCCACGAAGCAGAGAATCGGGTCCTTCCCGGCGGGGCGGATCTTCTTCACCGCCAGGTACTCCAGGATCCGCTCCTTGATCTTCTCGAGTCCTTCGTGATCCTCGTCGAGGATCGTGCGCGCCGCGCCGATGTCGACGTTGTCGGCCGTCTCTTGCTGCCACGGCATCGACACCAGCCAGTCGATGTAGGTCCGCGCCACGGTGTACTCCGCCGCAGCTGGCGGCATCTTCTCCAGCCGGTCGAACTCGCGAAGCGCTTCCTTCTTCGCCTCCTCGGTCATGCCCGCCGCCTCGATCTTCTGGCGGAGCGCATCGATCTCTTGCGTGCGATCGTCGGCGTCACCCAGCTCCTTCTGAATCGCCTTCATTTGCTCGCGCAGGTAGTACTCCCGCTGCGTCTTCGACATCTCCGACTGGGCTTCCGACTGGATCTTCGAGCCGAGCTCGAGGACCTCGACCTCTTTCGTCAGAGCCGCGACGAGCCGCTGAAGACGCTCGGCGACACTGATGGTCTCCAAGAGCTCCTGTCGCAGGGCCGTCGGGAGGGTCGGAAGCGAACCGGCGATGAGATCGGCGAGCGCGCTCGGGCTCTCCGCGGCGCCGAGGATGGTCGCGAGCTCGTCCGGCAGAGTCGGGGACAGCGCGACGACCTTCTGGAAGAGCCCGGTCGCCGTGCGCGCCAGCGCTTCGACCTCGAGAGTAGCCGTCGAAGGCGCCTCGTCGGTCAGACGTTGGATCCGCGCGCGGAGGAACGGCGCCTCCTGCACGACGTCGCCGATGCGGAATCGCGTGAGCCCCTGGACGACCAACCGCAACGTGCCGTCGGGCTGCTTCAGCGCCTTGTGGATGAGGATCACGGTGCCGATCGAATGAAGCTCCTGGGCGCGCGGGTCCTCCGCGGCCGGGTCGCGCTGCATGACCGCGCCGAGGATCCGACTACCCTGGAGCGCCTCCTGGACGAGCCGCACCGATCCGGAGCGGCCGACCGCCAGCGGGATCACCGCGTGCGGCAGGATCACCGTGCCGCGCAGCGGCAGAATTCCCAGGACGTCTGGGATGCTCAGCTCGTTCTCGTCACGCTCGCCAGCCATATTTCTCCTTTCGCGCTAGAACAGATCGACGGGCTTGAGCTGGCCGGATGCCGCGCGAACGAGAGCCTCGCGTGGCTCTTGCGGTCGACTCTGACCCGCCGTCTCGCCGCCCTCCTCGCGGAGGTAGGCGACCAGATCTTCGATCTGTTTCTGCATCTCGATCATCCGGCGTCTCATCTTTAAGATGACCTCGATGCCGGCGAGATTCACACCGAGGTCGCGCGTGAGCCTGAGCAGCCGCGCCAGCTCATCGACGTCCTCGGTGGAGTACATGCGCGTCCGACCGACGGTCCGGCTCGGACGCACGAGTCCCTTCTTCTCGTAGAATCGCAGCGTCTGCGGGTGGACGTTCAGCATGTCGGCGACCACCCCGATCATGTAGAGCGGCTTGCCGCGATCGGTCACTCGGCACCTCCCCGATAACGCTCCAGCGCCGTCCGCGTTTCGACGGGCATCAACCGCGCGAGCTGGCGGACCAGCTCGTGCGTCCGCGCGTCGAGCCCGGTCGGAACCTCGACGCGAACCGTCACGTAGAGGTCGCCCGTCGACTCGCCCGTCAGTCTGGGTAGCCCCTGACCGCGCAGACGAAACACCTGCCCTCCGGTCGTTCCGGGCGGCACGACGAGCACGGCCTCACCCGAGGGAGTCGGCACCCGGATGCGGGCCCCCAGCAAGGCCTCCCACACGCTGATCGGGACGTCGCAATGCACGCTGTCGCCCTTCCGGCGAAAGAACGGGTGCTCTCCGACCCGCGTGCTGACGATCAGATCCCCGCGCGGCCCTCCGAACGGGCCGGCATTCCCCTCACCGGCAACGCGAATCTGCGCCCCGGAATCGACTCCGGCGGGCACCGCAACGCCGACCGGTTCGACGGCGCGCCGGACGCCCCGCCCCAGGCACGCCGCGCACCGCGCTCCTTTGTGGATGCCGCTCGCCCCACACTCCGAGCACGGTGAGAATCGCTGAATGTCCAGCCGCACGCTCGTTCCCCGAACCACTCCGGCAAAGGACAGGTCGACGACAGCGTGGACGTCGTCGCCGCGCCGGCCCTCCGCCGGCGCCTCATCGGCCCCGACCGCGTGCCCGAATCGGTCGTACATCTGGCGCGCGTTCGGGTCGCCGAGCACTCTGAACGCTTCCGCGATCTCCTCGAAGAGCTCGCGGGCGCGCTCGTCCCAGAAATTGACGTCGGGCGAGTACTGCCGCGCGAGGCGCTGATAGGCTCGGCGCACCTCGCGCGGCGCGGCCGTGGCCGCGATGCCCAGAACCGCGTAGTAGTCGCGACGCATCGACGGCTACTTCTTCTTGTCGCCCAGATCCTCGAAGTCGGCGTCCACGACTTCGCCTTCCTTCGGACCCGACGGGCCCTGGGTCGACCCACCGGGCGCGCCCGCGCCGGCCGGCTGGCCCTGCGTCTGAGCCTCGCGGTACATGATCTCCGCGAGCTTGTGCGAGGCGTGACTCAGACTCTCCTGAGCCCGCTTCATCCGCTCGACGTCCTCGCCCTTCAGCGCCTCCCGCGCCTCGGCGAGCGCATCGTCGATCGCCTTGCGATCGTTCTCCGACAGCTTGGCGCCGTGCTCACCGAGCGTTCGCTCGGTCGAATACACGAGCGAGTCGGTCTGGTTGCGCACCTCGATCTCCTGCTTGCGCTTCGTGTCCTCGGCGGAGTTCGCCTCGGCCTCTTTCATCATCCGATCGATCTCGTCCTTCGTGAGGCCGGACGACGCGGTGATGGTGATGTTCTGCTGCTTGCCGGTCGCCTTGTCCTGGGCCGCGACGTTCAGGATGCCGTTCGCGTCGATGTCGAAGGTCACCTCGATCTGCGGGATCTGGCGCGGCGCCGGGGGAATGCCCACCAGGTGGAACTTCCCGAGGGTCCGGTTGTCGCGCGCCATGGGCCGCTCGCCCTGAAGCACGTGGACTTCGACCGAGGTCTGGTTGTCGGCCGCCGTCGTGAAGACTTCGCTCTTCTTCGTCGGGATCGTCGTGTTGCGGGTGATGAGCGGCGTCATCACCCCGCCCAGCGTCTCGATCCCGAGCGAGAGCGGGGTCACGTCGAGGAGCAGGAGGTCCTTGACCTCACCGGTGAGGACTGCGCCCTGCACGGCGGCGCCGACCGCCACCACCTCGTCCGGGTTGACGCCCTTGTGAGGCTCGCGGCCGAAGAGCTGCTTGACGGCCTCTTGAACCTTGGGCATGCGCGTCTGACCACCGACCAGAATCACCTCGTTGATGTCCTTCGGGCTCACGCCGGCGTCCTGCATCGCCTGCCGGCACGGGCCGAGGGTGCGCTCGACGAGATCGGCCACGAGGGCTTCGAGCTTGGCCCGCGTCAGCGTGAGCACGAGGTGCTTGGGGCCGCTCGCGTCGGCCGTGATGAAGGGCAGGTTGATCTCGGTCTGCAGCGTCGTCGAGAGCTCGCACTTCGCTTTCTCGGCGGCCTCCTTCAGCCGCTGAAGGGCCATGCGGTCCTTCAGGAGATCGATCCCGTGCTCCTTCTTGAACTCACCCGAAATCCAGTCCATCACGCGCTGGTCGAAGTCGTCGCCGCCCAGGTGGGTGTCGCCGTTGGTCGCCTTGACTTCGAACACGCCCTCGCCGATCTCGAGAATCGAGATGTCGAAGGTCCCGCCGCCCAGGTCATACACCGCGATCGTCTCGTCCTTCTTCTTGTCGAGGCCGTAGGCCAGCGCCGCGGCGGTGGGCTCGTTGATGATGCGAAGCACTTCGAGTCCGGCCACGCGGCCGGCGTCCTTGGTCGCCTGCCGCTGACTGTCATTGAAGTAGGCGGGCACGGTGATGACGGCTTGGGTGACCTTCTCACCCAGGTACGCCTCGGCGGCCTCCTTCAGCTTTCGCAGGATCATGGCCGAGATCTCAGGTGGGGAATACTGCTTGCCCCTCACCTCGATCCGGACGTCGCCGTTGGCGGCCTTGACCACTTTGTACGGGACGAGCTTGATCTCCTGGAGGACCTCGTCGTAGCGACGTCCCATGAATCGCTTGATCGAGAACACGGTGTTCTCGGGATTCGTGATCGCCTGTCGCTTGGCGACCTGTCCAACGAGGATCTCGCCGTCCTTCGTGAATCCCGCGACCGAGGGCGTCAGTCGGCTGCCCTCCTGGTTCGCGATCACGGTGGGATTGCCGCCCTCGACGACCGCCACGACCGAGTTGGTCGTCCCGAGGTCAATGCCGATCACCTTCGCCATGTCGATTCCCCCTTCTCCTTGGTTTCATGGCGACGGAGCGGGTCGACCCGCCCCGTCGCGCAACTTCGTGCGACTCGACCGACTAGATGATGTCGATCTTGATCGCCTTGGGCTTGACCTCTTCCGCTTTCGGGAGCGTCACTTCGAGCACTCCGTCGCGGTACGTCGCCTTCACCTTCTCGGCCTGCACGGGCATCGGCAGCTGCACGCTGCGCTCGAACTTGCCGTAGACGCGCTCGACGTGATGGACGCTCTCGTCCTTGGAATCGCGGTTGAAGGCGCGCTCACCCTTCACGGTCAGCAGGTCCCCCGTGATCGACAGGGACACGTCCTTGTCCGTGACACCGGGAAGCTCGAAGTTCAGGACGAGGTCATCCTTGGTCTCGTGCACGTCGACGACCGGCGCCCAGGTTTGCACCGCCGGTCCAGTACTGGAGGCGCTCGGCCTCCCGAGGAAGTTGTCGAAGAGGCGGTTGACCTCTCCCTGTATGTCGGTCATGTTGCGGAACGGATCCCACCTCTGAACCGAAACGAACGGACGCCAACGCTCAATCGCCATCTCTAAGCCCTCCCATGGCTCTAGCCGGTCTCCTTGGACCCCGGCATCTATTTGAGTACGTAACTCATATATCATCTGAGTACAGTCCTGTCAAATTGGTTCCACAGATTTCCGCAAAAGGGGAACAGGGAAGCCCCCTGCCGGTCAGGGTGATAGGGTTGGCCGATGCGGTCGGGGTGTGCGTTGGTCGCGGGGGCCGCCGTCGCTTTGCTTGGGCTAGCCGGAGCGTCGCTTTGGGTGGGCTCTCGACTCCTCCAGGAGCCGGACGTCGTGGCGGCCATGGGATCCCCTGAGGATGGCGTCAGAGGTCAGCAGAAGATCTTCGAGGTGGTCCGCAGCGAGCCCTCGCGACGCGGGGGACGTCCCCATCAGGTCGTGATAACCGAAGCGGAGCTGAATCAGTTCGCGTCCAAACATCTCGTCGAGGTCGCGAAGACACCCATCGTCGTTGGGGCCATCCGCCTCGCCGGAGATGGAGTCGTCGAATTCAAAGCGCTGCTCCGTCTCCGGGATCTCCTGTCAGCCTCGCCTTTCATGACTGTCGCCAGTCTCGCCCCATCCGCCTGGCTGGAGCGACAGGTCTGGCTCCACCTGATTGCCAGGACGAGCCTGGAAGTTGGAGCTGGCCGCAGCCAGCGCCGCTATCTTCGGTTCGACGTCCAGCGGCTCGCGATCGGCCGCCAGCCGCTGCCGGGAACCCTCTTGCGGCTTCTCCCGAGCCCTGGGCTCCAGAGTCTTGTTCGATGGAGGATGCCCGATTCGGTCGAAGGGATCACGATCGAGCAGGGGACCGCGACGATCAGGACCTCTTCGTAGCGTGCACGTAGCGAAGCTGGAGGTCGTACAGAACCTCCTCGAGAATCCGATCCTCTTCGGGCGAGCGGTGGCCCTCGGTCTTCTCGCGCAGCAAGATCAGTAGATCGATCGCGTCCGCGGCCTGGGCCAGGTCGATCTGGCGTTGGCCCGTCAGGGGATCGGGCGCGTCCCCCAGCGCCACCACGGCCGAGCTCGCGAGCATCATGAAAAGCCCGGCCAGGCTTCGCTCCCCGACCGGGCCCGGCTCGGGCGGCGCAACGTGTTGGGGTTCCGGCTCGACGGGAGCCGGCCGGGAGGGCTCGTCCTCGTCCAGCCGCCGGCGTCTGTCCGTGACCTTGAAAACGTCCTCGGGCTCACCCTGGGCCATCGGGCTGAGCCTAGCACAGGCGAAAACCCTTGCTGTATAATCGGTTAGCCCCAGGAACGGCAATGACCGACTCCCCCGGTGTTCTCTTTCAACGGCTCCTCGACATCATGAAGCGACTCCGCGAACCCGGTGGCTGCCCGTGGGATCGCGAGCAGACGCCCACATCGCTCAAGCCCTTTCTTATCGAGGAAGCGTACGAAGTTCTCGAAGCGATCGAGTCGGGCCGCAGCGCGGCCCTGCGCGAAGAGCTGGGCGATCTTCTGTTCCAGGTGGTCTTCCACGCTCGCCTCGCCGAAGAGCAGGGCGACTTCACGATGGCCGATCTGGTCGCGCAGCTCATCGACAAGATGGTGCACCGTCATCCGCACGTCTTCGGTGACGCATCGGTCGGTACCCCGAGCGAGGCGCTCGTGCAGTGGGAAGCGATCAAGCAGCGTGAAGCCGAGGAGCGAGGCCAGCGTCGGTCGCTTCTCGATGGCGTCCCGCGCGCGCCGCCGTCGTTGCTACGAGCGCAGCGAGTTCAGAGCAAGGCCGCGCGCGTGAATTTCGACTGGCCCGACGCGCGCGCGGCGTTTCTCAAGGTCGAGGAAGAAATCCGTGAGGCGGCCGAGGCGCTGGCCTCGGGCGACGCCGAGCGCATCCGTGAGGAGCTGGGCGACGCGCTCTTCTCTCTCGTGAACGTGGCGCGTCTGTCGTCGCTCGACGCCGACGACGCGCTGCACGGCGCGATCGAGAAGTTCCGGCGGCGCTTCACGGGCATGGAAGCGGAGCTGGCCGCGCGCGGCAAGTCGGTGAGCGCCGTCGCTCCTGACGAGCTCGAGCGGTCTTGGGAGGCAGCGAAAGCGGAGGAGCGCGGCGAGAGACGGTCATGAAACTCAGGATCGGCCAATCATCGATCTCGATCGAGCGCGGCGACATCACCGACTGGGAGGTCGACGCGATCATCAACGCGGCGAACTCGACCTTGGCGATGGCCACGGGTGTCGCCAGCACCATCAAGCGCAAGGGCGGCGTCATCATCGAGGAAGAAGCGATGCGACAGGGACCCGTCGAGATCGGCGAGGCGGTGTTGACCACCGGCGGCAACCTGGCCGCGACCCACGTGATCCACGCCGCGGTCATGGGTCCAGACTTCAAGACGGACGCCGACCAGATCGCCACGACGACGCGCGCGGTCCTGGCGCTCGCGGCCAAGCACCGCATCACGTCTCTGGCCCTGCCCGCCCTCGGGACCGGAGTCGGCCATGTCCCGCCGGCGGTGTCCGCGAACGTCATGCTCAACGCCGTGGTGTCTCATTTGAAGGGCAGTCCAACCGGCCTGAAGCGAGTGGTTTTCGTGCTTTACCAGGACGATGCGTACAAGGCCTTTACCGATACGTTGAAAAGACTCGGTGGGGTACAGTAGAAGATTACAATGGCCCAGCAGCAGGTGAAGCTCGGGCAGCCTGTCAATCGACGCCTCGGGGACCTCCTCGTCGCGGACGGACTCCTCACCGCCGAACAGCTCAAGAAGGCGCTCGCGGAGCAGAAGGGCTCACCGGAGAAACTCGGTTCGGTCCTGGTCCGGCTGAATTTCGTCAACGAGGACCATCTCATCGGGTTCCTGTCGCGACAGTACGGCGTGCCGTCCATCACCCTCGCCCAGCTCGACATCGATCCCGACGTGCTCAAGCTCGTGCCGCCGCCCATCGCGCGCAAGTACGAGGTGATCCCGGTCCGGAAGATGGGGAACTCGCTCGCGCTCGCGATGGCGGATCCGACGAACGTGTTCGCGCTCGACGACATCTCGTTCATGACGAATCTCCAGGTGTTGCCGCTGGTCGCGTCACAGACAGCGATCAAGAAGGCGATCGACCGGAACTACGAGTCCAAGGCGGAGGCGATTTCGACCGTCCTCTCGGATATGCAAACCGACCTCGCCAACGTCGAGGTCGTCGAAGAGGGCGAGGAAGGCGCCAAGGTCGACGTCTTCGAGCTGAAGGAGTCGGCCGACGAGGCACCGGTCGTGAAGCTGGTCAACATGGTGCTGGTCGACGCGATCCAGAAGGGCGCCTCCGACATCCACTTCGAGTCGTACGAGAAGATCTTCCGCATCCGCTTCCGGATTGACGGCGTCCTGCACGAGATGCTGGCGCCGCCGAAGCGGTTGGAGGCGGCCATCCTCTCGCGCCTGAAGATCATGTCGAACCTCGACATCGCCGAGCGCCGGCTGCCGCAGGACGGCCGCATCAAGCTCCGGTACAACAGCCGCGAGATCGACTTCCGCGTGTCGACGCTCCCGACGATCTTCGGCGAGAAAGCGGTCCTTCGAATCCTCGACAAGGAATCGCTGAAGCTCGATCTGACGCAGCTCGGCTTCGACGAGTGGAGCCTCGACAAGTTCAACGCGGCGATTCACCAGCCGTACGGCATGGTGCTGATCACCGGGCCGACCGGATCCGGCAAGACCACCACGCTCTACTCGGGGATCCACACGATCAACTCGCCGGACGTGAACATCATGACCGCCGAGGACCCGGTTGAGTACAACCTGAAGGGCGTCAACCAGGTCCAGATCAACGAGGGGGTCGGCCGAACGTTCGCCGCCGCGCTCCGCTCCTTCCTCCGTCAGGACCCCGACGTGATCCTCGTCGGTGAGACGCGCGACCTCGAGACCGCGCAGATCAGCATTCGCGCCGCGCTCACCGGCCACCTGGTC
>Ga0137407_10000542_pt1 | contig 25240 bp, 23 predicted proteins | sample CZOMad2_2_16fung_FD_108410 | JGI IMG/M metagenome (GOLD analysis project Ga0137407, IMG submission 108410) | Vadose zone soil fungal communities from Angelo Coast Range Reserve, California, USA - CZOMad2_2_16fungal (Illumina Assembly) | ecosystem: Environmental > Terrestrial > Soil > Vadose... | reverse complement strand
GTGGGCGCCGACATCCCGCACCTGCTCTTCCACTACGCGAGGTGGAAGTTCCGGCATGACCGCTTCGTGACCATGGTCCCAATCGCCCCGGACGACGACGCGCCCCTCGCGGGCCTCTTCGACGCCGTTCTCTGCCTCGAGACCTTCGAGCACTTGCCGCGGCCCCTGGCCGTGGCGCAGCATTTCCATCGTGTTCTGAAGCCGGGCGGCCATCTGGTCTTCGACTACATTCGCTCCAACGCCACCGGCCTCGATACGGCGGCCGCTCTTCGCGACCGCATACCTACCATCGAGTTCATCTTGGGGAACTTCGACGTCGTCCAGGGACGCGTCACCGCGGACGGCGCCCACGTCGAGCCCGCCGTCCTCCGGAAGCGCTAGATTCCCGATGTCGACACGCTTCTGGCCGTGGCTGGCCCCCGCGGGAGCGCTCTTCCTCCTCCAGGGCGTCCGAATGGCATGGCAGATGCCTACATGGCCCGACGAGAGCGCCTACCTCCATCTCGGCTACCTCGCCGCCACGCACCAGATCAATCTGTTTCAGGACGAAATGTTGGGCGCCCGCATGCCAGTGCCGTTCTACGTAATCGGCATGTCCCAGGTTCTGTGGGGCAGGGATCTCTTGACCGCGCGCCTGTTTTCCCTGGCCTTCGGCCTGGTGGCGCTCGTGCTGGTCGCGATCATCGCCCGGCGCATTGCCGGAAATCTTGCGGGAATACTCGGGGCGCTCTTCCTCGCCGGCAACGGCGTGCTGGTTGGGTACTTCGCCACCGCAACCTACCATGCGCTCGCGGCGGTCATCCTCATGCTCGGCCTTGCCTTGATCGTAGGTGTCCAGAAGCGCTCCGTGAACGTCGCGGGCGTCGCGATCCTGTCGGTCCTGTTCCTCGTGCGCACGAACCTGTGGACCATTCCCCCGGCTGTCGTGGCCGCCGTGGCCCTCCAAGTTCGCAGTGTCCCTTATGCCATCACCCTCATCGGGACCGCCCTAATCATTCCCGTCACCTTCTTCGCCTGGGACATACACCATCTGAAGGTGCTGGCCTATGTGCCGGTGATCGGCGGATTGGTCCGCCCCCTGGGCTTCCAGTCGACCCTTGACCTGACCGCCTTCGATGCACAGATCCGCGGGAACTGGCGGATGGCAACGGTTCGGACCGTACGAATGTACGAAGCGTGGGTCGTCGCCGCCGCGGTTCTCTGCTTCGCTCACGTTGCCACGGGACGCTCACGGACATCCGAGCCCGGCCATCGCGACCCTGGTGCGATCCTGGCCCTTCTGGCCTTCTTCATCTATGTGGCCGTGAGTCAGGTCATTGTCTTTGCCAATCGCCTTCCCCAATACCCCGCCTACTTCCCGTCCTGGGCACCGCTGGCCGCAGCCCTCCTCGGTGCCGGCTTCGCGGGATTGCTCGGAGACCCCCATCAAGCTCCCTGGAGACGCCATGTCGTTCAGGGCACCCTTGTCCTCGTCCTTGTCTACCCGGCCATTTTCGTGCGCCATCCACTTCTACCCGTACCGCCGGCCCATCCATCGGCGACGGCACAGCTCCGTCTCGCGGCCAGACACTTCGAGCGCCTCATACCCCCGGGCTCACGGGTTTTTCTGTGGGGCAACTCGCTGCCGCTGTACCTGGCCGGGAGAGATCCGTACCTCCAGCAAATTTACTCGGATGAGCTCCTGGCCGCGGTGGAGGATACAGCGGCCATCCAGCGAAATGGCCTGTGGGGCATGAGGGACATCGAGCGATGGCTGTCCACAGACGCGGGGTACGTGGTCCTGGACCCGCGTCTGCTCGAGACCGGCCTGGCCACGCGCGGCCAGCAGATCCGACTCATGCGCAGCCTTCTCGAGAAGCACTTCGAGCTAATAGGCCGCGTGGATGACTATCAGTGGTTTCCCTACGACGTCTATGCGAGGAAGGGCTGACAGACCTTGACCCTCCGCTTCAATCGACGTGAATGCGCACGGTATCAGGCTCGCCCCGCGATGTCTTGAGCAAGCTGGGTGAATCGCCGGCCCACACGAGAAATTCAAGCCGATAGTCGCCGGGGTCGTACGGAGCCACGAAAGCGAGTTCGCCATCGAGACCGCTATTCGGGCTTGATCCCACATTGATTGTTTGCCGGATCTCATCGCCAGGATCCATCCGGATATCTCGGTAATATGTGCGGTATGAGATCCGGACCGGCCCGTGAAACAGGGAGTCATCGGTCCCGAGCGCAATGCGGATCCAATAGAAGCGTGCCCGTTCGATTCTCTCGGGAAACGAGAGTGTCCGAATGCTCAGGTCGGCCGGTGGGCTGGGAACCGCCTCGGAGGGTCGCCACAGGAAGCGATAGACTTCCCGGGTCCTTCCGTCCTGCGGGTCCTTGTCTCGAAAGACCCGAACCACCTCGGCTCTCGCCTGGAGCCGCGCGTAGGACTCGGGCAGTAGGTTTTCCGGGTTCAGAAAGAGATATGTCGGACGGATGTCCTCGAGAAATCGCGGCTCCAGCGTGTGCCAGAACGCTACGGTACGAAATCCGGCCGGAATGAAGTAGGGCTGCCAGCTATAGACCTTGTCCTTGTACACCCTGATGCCATGACCGACAACATAGACGCCAGAGAACATCCCGAGAACCGAGTCCCTGAAACGCGGGTTGCCTTGATCGAGATACGAATCGGACACCAGAGTCTCACCCGGGAGGGCGATTGTGTGCAGACGTTCGCTCGCCGCGACATCCACTCTATCGCACCACTGGCTCCTTCTGCTGCCGCACGCCCATTCCGCTCCACTCAGATAGAACTCCGTGGGATGACCAGCGGCACGTTCCAGTTGGCGAACGACCAGCCACAGAGACTTCGACGACGATAGCGCAAGAATGACGACAACCAGTCCAATCGCAATGTTTTTCCGGCTCGGCCCGAGACGTGCCTCGCGCTGGAGCCACCAGGCGGCGCCTGCACCGAAAAGCATGGCCGCCAATGTGCCGCCCAGCATCAAGAACCTCACCGACTCGGGATTGAACCTTCCAAAATCAACAGCCGCGGGTACGAGTAGAGAAACGACGGCGGTGATGCCGATCATCGAGCCGAGAAGGCTTCGCCTCCACAGCATCATTCCCATCGTGAATGGCAGAAGAGGAACAAACAGACCCGCCTCCCGCACGAATCGAAGGCTGAACACGCCGTACTCATCTCCCGTCGGTGCCGTGATTCGAAGGCCCGGCTTTGGGAATCGAATCGATACTTCCTGTGAGACGCCCCTGAAGTCCTCTGTGGTTGCAACACTGCTATGGCTCGACAACATGCGGCTCTTCAGCGCGTCCGTGACTGCTCCACCTTCAACCGCGCTGAGCACAAGGGCCCCCGCAAGCATGGCGGCCGTCGCCTTCATGCTCGGGAGACGACGTCGGGGCTGCCAGACTGTGTAGCAACAGGCCATTCCGACGATTCCGATTAAGAGGGCTCCAAAGTGGGTCTCGTACACCAAGGCGTACGTCCCAAGACTCACAGCGCTAACGATGATCCGCCAGACGCCTCGACGCTCAAGCACAGCAAGAACGAGATACATGTTCGCGAACAACAGTAGATATGCGAAGGTGTTGTTGTTCTGGAAAGTCTCGAGCAGCCCGTTTCTCGTCGCATTGTTGACGGCGAGGAAGCCGAACAGCGTCGCGAGCAACGCCGCGCGTCCGATCCTCACAAAGCGCCGCCACACGAGATACCCGAGTACGAGTGTCACAAGATGGTTCAGAACGGTGAGTACTGACTGTACTTCCAGAAACCGTCCGCCCGCGAGAGTACTGAAGGCCGCGATCGTCAAATCGCGACCATAGTGCCCGCGATACGGAAACTCCGGAAAGTACGGATTGCGCGGAGGGAAATTGTTGTTCAGATAAGCCCCCATGAGAGGACCGTGAATCCATATATCGTCATCGACCTGCTGCATCTGCCACAGCAGTGTCGTAATGACTACGGTGACGGCCATGGCCGTCAGTACTGCGGCGTCCAAGCGAGTGAGGCGTTCCATCCGGCCGCGGACTGGGTTCAACCATAGGAAGGACAATGAGGCACCAGCGAGGACGCCGATGGCGACGTACGTGGCGACCCGTAGCCCAGTCACATAGAATGCAGCATTGACCAGAGCGAGGAAGAAGGTCAACCCGAGGGCATAGGCCATGCTGAGTCGCATCAAGAGCCTGGACTCGCGGAGAACACGCCCGGTCAGAAAGTAGCCAAACACGAATGGGAGGACGACAAGGAATACCCTCACCGCGGATTCCGTCGACTCGGCACGCGCACGGCGGACCAGAGACAGGCGCCGATTGCCACAACGTAAAATGCACAAAGGACCCACACAGTAATCATGGTTGGCCAGCGGTTACGTAACGCGCTCCCCACCCTAAGCGGAATGACGACATGCTGCGCCGTCACGTCCGCGCCATCGCGCTCGAAGAGATAGATGTTTAGGGGGCCCGAATCGCGATGTCGGGGCGTCTCCATTCTCAGCACCCACTCCATTGACTGCCCCGGCTGAAGAAGGACATTGGGTGGAAGGCCACGGACTACGTCCATGCTGGTGAGACGTGCTTGAGAAGGTGCCCTCCAGAACTTCCAGCCCAGAGCCACGCAGCGATCACTAACGACGCCAAGCTCTTGCGGGCGATCGCAGCCCCTAATGGTCCGATCTCCCGTGTTCCGTACGCGCAGGGTCACGTACGCCACTGACGACGCCTCTATTCGCTCAGGCGAAGAGAGGATGATCAACTCGGCCCCAGCAGCACGCGGAGCCTCGGCTGACAGGGCGAGGGCGGAGTAGATGAGGCTGACTGCCACTGCACTCTGAACGCCGGCCAGGATCAGCAGGGCTTTATGCGGATGACCCGGACGCGGCAATTGCGCTCTCGGCAGACGCGCAGGCCTCACTCGTGATGACCCGTCGTGCCACATCCATGGCCGGCAGGCATCGTTTCTTGGCACGTCCTCAGGGCTTCGGCCACGACCGTCACATGATCATTCGGAATACCTGGGTAGAAGGGCAACGACAGCGTCATGTCGCCGATACGCTCCGCGACAGGAAACGTCCCCACTCTGAATCCGAAGCGCTCGCGGAAATAGGTCAGAAGGTGGATGGCGCGGTAGTTGACGACGGTAGGGATGCCCCGCTGTTGGAGTCCGGCCACGACCTCGTCGCGACGACCGTTCACTATCCAGACCGGGAAGAGGTGGTGGGCGTGCTTGACGCCGGGGAGGGTCTGCGGCCAGGTCAGTCCAGGCACCTCCGCCAACAAGCTCCGGTAGCGGTGCGCCAACTCTTCGCGCTTCCGCCAGGTCACGTCGAGGCGGTCCAACTGGGGCAGAAGCAGCGCCGCATGGATGTTGTCCATGTTGTACTTCCAACCGAACGTGACCATGTCCCAGTGCTGGTAACCCTCACGCGAACGATCGTAGGCCGTCTTGGTCATGCCGTGTAGGCGCAGCAGGCGCAGGCGTTCCGCTAGCGCCGTATCATTGCAGACGATGGCACCCCCTTCACCACAGGTCAGGTTCTTCGTGGCGTAGAAGGAGAGACACGCCGTGTCCGATAGCTGCCCGGGGCGGATGCCGTCCCGCTCGCCTTCGATGCAGTGGGCCGCGTCCTCGACGATGTGAAGCCGGTGCTTGTCGGCGATCGCCCGCAGCGCCCGCATGTCGCACATCTGGCCGTAGAGATGCACGGGGATGATAGCCCGTGTTCGCTCCGTGATGGCTGCCTCGACCTTGGCCACGTCCAGGTTACCGGTCTTCTCCTCGACGTCCACGAAGACGGGAGTGCTCCCCGCCTCCACGATGGCGGTCGAAGTGGCGATAAAGGTCATGGGCGTGGTGATGACCTCGTGTCCGGGGCCCACCCCAAGGGCCGCCAGCGAGAGGTGCATTGCCCCCGTGCAGCTCGTCACCGCGATGAGGTGGCGGGCACCCATGTACTCCGCAAGTCGCCGCTCGAGGCGCTCGACGGTCGCCCCCGTGGTCAGGATGGGTCCGCTAAGCACCTCCCGCACCGCGTCGAGTTCGGCCTGGCCCAGATCGTGTTGGAAGAAGGGAAGGGGCGTCGTCAATGGAGCTCCCGCTTTCCGCTCGCCGAGATGATGGGGATGTGGCGCATCCACATCTGAGGACGCCACCACGCCTCGTTCTCTCGGTACCACGCCACCGTCTGTTCGAGTCCTCGCTCGAACGACGTGCGGGGGCGCCAGTCGAGGAGCTTCTCCGCTTTGGCGCGGTCGCAAGTGTGTCGGAAGACCTGGCCCGGCCGGTTCCCGATGAATTCGATAGGCACTTCTGCCTTCATCTGCGCCTTGACAGCCTGCGCGATCTCCAACACCGTCAAGTGGCGCCCGGTCCCGAGATTCAGCACTTCCCCTGCCACCTGCTCACGCGGGACGTGGAGGAGGCGGTCGAGCGCGTCGCAGTGGTCATCGACGTAGATGAAGTCGCGGGCGGCCGAGCCGTCTCCATGCACGCGCATAGGCTCGCCCAGGATGCACGAGGTGATGAAGCGCGGCACCACCTTCTCCAGGTGCTGGTAGGGACCGAAGTTGTTGAAGGGGCGGACGATGACGGCGGGGATGTTGTAGGTCGCCCAGTACGAGTATACAAGCCGGTCGGCACCGCATTTCGCCGAGGCGTACGGGCTCTGTGGGTTGAGAGGATGATCCTCATCCATTTGCTCGCTGAGGGCAGAGCCGTAGACCTCCGAGGTCGAGATGTGGATGAAGCGCTCCACCCTGTCGCGGAACTTGGTCACCGCATTGGCCACGGTCTGAGTGCCCAAGACGTCCGTCTCGAAGAAGAGGCGGTTGTCGTAGATGGAACGGGTGACGTGAGACTCCGCGGCCAGGTGGACGACGACGTCGGCCCGCGCGATGAGGGTGTCTATGAGCTCGCTATTCCGCACGTCGCCGTACCAGAACTCGTACCGCCCGGATTGCTGCGCCCCTTCCGGCAGATTGGCCACGCTGCCTGCATAGGTCAAAGCGTCGACCACGAGGATCCGGTACTCGGGGTACTTGTCGTAGAGAAGGCGGGCGAAGTTACTCCCGATGAAACCCGCTCCGCCCGTCACGAGGATGGTCTTGGTGCTCATAGGGGTTTACCGGCTCCCGCGCGTGCGAGGACAGCCAGGCTCTCCTCGCCGCAGTTGAACAAGAGGTCCACGATGGACAAGTAGGGCACGAAGTCGCCGTGCTGCTGCGGATAGACAGGGTGCACGTAGTCTTGCCACTCGATCTCGATTCCGTGCCGCGCGAAGAGCTCCCTGTCGAGATAGTCCTTGGCGGAGTTGCCCGAGAGATACCGCTGCGCTCCCGTGTGCTGGCAGAGGGCAAGCAGGCGCTCGCTTTGCTTGCCCGCGATGCCGAGGGCGGAGGCCCGCAGGGTCGGCCGCACCAGACCGAGCCAGCCGCAGATGAGCTCGGTCACGGCGAGGTCGAGATCCACGAGGAGGGACCAGCGCCGTTCGAGCATCTCCTCCAGCGCGGGCAGGTACCGGTGGAGGTGGGGCGCTTTCCCGTAGAACTGCCGGAGTGTTCCCACGTGCTTGCGCGCCCACGGGCTCCGGTTGTCGATCTCCACCTCGAGTATGGCCGGCCAGTTCCGCCCGGAATGGAGCACGGGCACCGTCAGCCAGTGCGGCGCGCCGCCGGGGGCCTTGACCCGGTTGCGGTTGCGCCAGCCGTGCTTGTCGAACTGAACGTCGTCGTAATAGACGAACATGCTCGATCGCCGCATCTGGTCGAAGAATCCCAGCCACGGCAAGTAGCCCGGCTGGAGTACGACGAGGGTAACAGGCTCCATCAGTACACGCTGCCCTCGCCGAGAAAGTCCTCAGACCACACGTGCAGCGCGAGGAGCGAGAGCACGCGGTTGGCGAACGCGGTCTCGCTACCTTGAAAGCGCGTCAAGAGCGTCGCCACCCCCCCCGGCTTCACGAGCCCAGCCCGCCGCACGCGCTCAGGGTGCAGCGTGCCCTGAGTCAAGCCCCCCACGTAAGACATGAGCCACCGCGATGGCGAACATGCCGAGGAAGCGCGAGAGATGCGGGGCGATCTCAGGGTACATACTGGTGTGGAAGCGATGGCCCTTGGCCCCGAGGGCGGGTCGGAGCTCGGAGAAATTTTAGAGCTCGCCGTTCTGGGCCATCCACACCCTGTACCGGTCTCGTTCGAGAGGGGCTGGCGGCCGCCCTCGACGTTCTGGATGGTGAGACGGCGGGCCCCCGAGGTGGAGCGGCGGCCGGAGACCAAGAACTCGTCGTCAGGCCCGTGATAAGGGAGGGGACGGAGCATCACCTCGGCGGTGGCCGGATCGGACGCGCCAAAGACGCCAGCGATTCCGCACATCGCTAGGCCTCGGCCCGATCGTGCAGGATGCCGAGGCGGATGACGTCCACGCGCCCCTGGTCCTGGACACGGTCCGCCACGAGCAGCCCCTCGCGGGTGAACCCGGCGTGCTCGAACGCTGCCGCGGCGCGGGGGTTCGTGACCAGCACGTCCGCCCAGAGCTTCTTGAGCTCGAGAGCCCCGAAGGCGATGCGGACGAGGACGCGGAGGGCATCCGTGCCGCATCCCGTACCCCAGGCGCTCCGGTCGCCAATCACGATGCGCACCTCGGCCCGTCGGTGGCGCGGGTGGATGTCGTAGAGCCAGACGAGCCCGATGAACGCGCCGTTGGCCAGGCGGTCGATGGCGAAGACGGCGGCAGTAGGCGAGCTGACCAGGGCCCGGTACCAGGCCTCGTGCTCCGCCTCGGTCACCTGGCCGTCACGGTCTATGAGCCGGGCCACCTCGGGATCATTGACCCAGGTGCGGTAGCGCTCGGCATCGTCCGGCTCGAAGGCCCGGAGCCGCACGAACTCGCCCTGCCGCTCCGCGCCATCCCGATCCGAGAGGACCGGCTTCATGCCTTCGGTTGGTGGGTCTCCACCTCGACGCCCAAGTGGCGCGTCATGACCTCCCGGAGGTGGTCGCCCGAAGTCTTGAGCACCTTGAGCCAGCCGTGCTCCCAGTCGCGTACTCCGGCCAGCCACGCTGAGCAACCGTGGCAGGGCCAGGCCTCGGCCCCGCGGCCCTGGAGGCGAAGGCGCCGGTACTCGTTGAATGCCTCGCTCCGCCAGACGTCGCGGATGCTGGCGTCCCGGAGGTTGGGGAAGAACTTCGACGTGCGGAAAGAGATGTCCTGGCCGCAGAGGGCAACCCGGTCGAGGGTGTCGACGTTGAGTCGCTCGAACGGCCACACGCAGGCCTCCTTGCGCTCTGCGGGCAGGTTCCCGTAGAGGTGCTTGTTGAGCGCCTTGGCGAGTGGAAGGTTGGTGTCGTCGTCCCAGGCCATCTTCTCCCGGAGCTTCAGGGGGAGCAGGTCGCCGGCGTGCTGCTTGTAGAACTGGCGGATCACGGAGTTGCCCCATCTGTGTATGGGCACCAATTACAGGGATAGATGACGGCGATCACGACCATAAGCGGAAATTCTTCCGCGCCCGGCCAGAGGCCGTACGTCTTTCCCGTTGCCGTCGTCATGCTTCAAACTCCCCTACCGGTACGGTCCGCGACCCGATAGCGCGTGGGCCGTCGCGCAATAGTAGCGCAAGTGTCCGGGCGAGGTCCTGTAATTCTGGCTTTGCTTCAACGAGCCGAGCTTGCTGGAAGGCCCAGTGCGAAGGGCGCAGGCGCCGGGAGAAGCAACCCCGGTAACCCCACCACGGGTTGATCGTGCCCGGGGGCTTCATGCCGTTGTTCTGGGCGTCCCCACCCGATGTCGATCACGCTCGGCGCCTGCTGCGTGATGCTAGCGCGCCTCTGCGAGACGGGTCAAGGCGTCGATTGCCCTTCTAAACAAGTGTCATCATTCCCACGCATCAGCGCCGCCGCTCGCTAATAGCTACTTCCGAGGCATCACTGGATGGGTGCCGCCGTCAAGGACGGTCGGGCCCGGAGCCGCAACCACACGAGACCGCCAAAGATGCTCAGGACGAGGAACTGGGAGAAGACGACCACCGAAATGCCGACGGCGAGCTCTTTCGAGACGCCGAGGCTCGCGAAGAGAAGGTAGTGGAGCTGCTCGCGGAGGCCGATACCGTTGACCGAGATCGGGATATTGGAGAGGATCGCGATAGCGACCAACACCAACAGGATCGCCAGATAGGGCACGGCGAGACCGGCCGAGAGCAGGAAGTAGAGCTGGTAGACCCAACCGAGAGGCACCGAGTATAGAAGCCCGGCCAGGAGAACGGCCAGAATGATGCCCGGCCGTTTGCGGAGCGGGCGGCCTCGCTTTCTCACAAGCTCGACCGCCTCGGCGACCCTTCCCATCAGAGGCATACGGCGGAGGAGCAACACAACCGGAGCGAGCCTGAAGGTCAGTGCGGTGGCCAGTGTGGCGACCAGCACAACAAGGAGGACGAAAAGCACCTTGCGGGCCACGATGAAGGCGGGGGTCGTGATGTCGAGCCACCAGACGAGCATGCTCCCACACGCGGCCAGAGACAGGAAGCCTAGACCGCGATCCACGAAGACGGAGGTGGCGACGGTCGCGTAGCCCTCCTCACGTCCCAGGTAGTACACGCGCGCAGCATCCCCGCCGATCATCGTGGGAAGGAAGTTGTTGAAGAAGGTGCCGAGCAGGTATTGCTCGGCGAGTTTCCAGAACGGCACCCGGAGACCCATCGCCCCTAGCACCAACCCCCACTTGAAGACGTAGAGGGCCTGTCCCGCGACCAGTACTCCGAAGGACACGAGGTAGAACCAGAGCGGCGTATGTGAGAAAGCCGCCCGGAAGACCGTCCAATCGAAGTTGCGGAACAGAAGCGCCAGAAGCGCTCCCGTGACGACCACCTGAAGGCCGATGCTCAGTCGCCTAAGGCTCATCGACGGGTATGATCCGACCCTTGCCCTTGTCCGCGCGTCGTCCGAGGACGATCCAGCGGAGCCACCAGCGGAGGATATCGGTGATCGAGCGCAGAATAACCGCCGGGCGCGACCCCTTTGCCACGCCGCGCCGGCGCTTGAGGAATGGCACCGGGAACTCCCTGATGGTGGCTCCCTTCCACCACACCTTGAGAAGGCTCTCGGGATTGGTGAAGGCGCTATCAGACTCGAGCGTGATCGACTGGATCAACCGGGTGGGATACACGCTGACGTTCTGGTAGTCCCGCACTGGCAACTGGAAGAGGGCCCGAATCAGCAGATAGTTGATGACGGATACGAGCGCTTTGTAGAAGGTATCCGATCGCCGCCCGACGAGGCCCGAGAGAGACATCGTGTCCCTTCGCACGCCTTGGAGCACGTCAGAATCTTTGCCGAGATAGGGCAAGTACTCGCCGAGTCGCGAGAGGTCATACGACCAGTCGACGGTCTGCCAGAAGAGATAGTCCTTCCGGGCGAGTGAGATCGCCATCTTGTGGTTGTATCCTGATCCTCGGTTCTCCGGATTTCGGTGCAGCCTGAGCCACGGGCGGCGGCGCTGGTGCTCTTCGATGATGGCCGCCGTACTGTCGGTGCTGCCATCGTCGATCAGGACAAGCTCGAAGTCGATGGTCAGGCCGGCGAGAAACTTCTCCGCGCGCTCAATGTACTCGCCGATGCTCTCCTCTTCGTTGAGGGCCCAACCAAGCATGGAGAGGCTGAGCGCTGTCTCTCGGGACACGTCGCGACGGACGGCCATAACATAGCATTCTAGCCGACTGGTCGCATCAACCCCCGAAAATTGGCGCCGGCACATGGCGTGTCATATAGACTCGGGCCGATGCTGCGTCCGCGGCTTCTGCCCGTGCTTCTCTATGCGGTTCTGTGTTCCGTCATCGCCGTCTGGGTTCTTCTCGATCGGCGGCCCCCGGAGTGGGATCACGCCAATCACCTCGAGCGGGCCGTGGACTGCCATCGCAGCCTGCGCATTGTGGCCGACACGGGCACCCGCGAGATCCTCGAAGCCTCGTCCTTCTATCCGCCGGTGGTGACCTGCGCGGCCGGTCTGCTCTACTTCGTCCTGCCCATCGCTCCCCTCACCGCGCAGGCGGTGATGATGGCGTTTCTCGCTTTGGCTATGGCCGCCCTCTACGGCCTGGGCCGGCGGCTGGCCGATGTGGAGACCGGCGTCTGGGCGGCCTTTCTCTTCGCCACCGCTCCCTTCGTCGTCTTCTCACTCACGAATTTCCAGCTCGACCTGCCCCTGGCCGCCATGGTGGCCCTCGCCCTGTACGCGCTCGTACGCTCGGAGAGCTTCGGCGACGCGCGCTGGTCGCTGGCTCTGGGCGCGGTATTCGGCCTCGGCATGTTGACCAAGCCGCCCTTCGCCATCTACGTGGCGCTGCCCGTCCTCTGGGGTCTCTGGCGCGCCCTGCGATCGCCCGATCGCCGCCGTCGCCTCGGCTGGGCGGGGGCCGCGCTCGCCATCGGCCTCCTCCTCGCGCTGCCCTGGTACGGGCCGCGCCTCTTCGGGCTGCCCATGCAGATCCTCAACCGCTCCTTCAAGCAGGCAGCCGAGCAGCAGAACCCCGAGCCGCTGACGAGCGCGGCCCTCACGTACTATCCTCGAACTCTCCCCACCCAGCTCGGGCTCCTCGCGGGGCTCCTTCTCATCTGGGGACTCTGGGCGCTCAGGAAGCATGGTGCCGCGCGCACGATACTCTGGCTCGCCACCCTCGGGCCTTTCATCGTCTTCTCGCTGATCCAGAACAAGAACCTGCGCTACACGCTGCCCATTCTCCCAGCCGCGGCTCTCGTAGCCGCCGTGGGTCTCCGTTCGCTGCCCGCCCTCGCCCGCCGATGGACCGGCGTGATCGTGGTGGCACTCGGCGCCTTGCAGGTCTCGATGGCGCTATTCCAGATACCGGCACCGCCGATCTTGCCCGGCATGGTCATGCCTCTGGCCCTCGGCCGTGCCCCGAGCCGCGCCGACTGGCAGCACGAGAGGATACTCGCGGACCTCGGACGGGAGAGCGGTGGCCGGCCCGCGACGGTCTCGGTCATTCCCAACGACAACTTCTTCTCCGTCTCGAACTTCCGGTACGAGGTCGTGCGGCGTGGGCTGCCCTATCGCATGACTCGGGCATGGAGCGATGCCCCGCTCGGCGTCGACTTCGTCATTCTCAAGAGCCGTGACCAGGGGCCGTCCTATGCGTCGGCCCGGCCGGAGCGACTCACCCGCGCCTTCGCGGGCGGCGATCCCTACTGGATCTCCGCTTTCCCCGTGATCGCCGAATACCCCTTGCCGGACGGCAGCACGGCCACCCTTCGTGCCCGGCGCGTGCCGCCGCTGGCCGGCACTCCGGCGGCCGTGGCCGCCCGCCTGTCACGCGATCCCGGTCGACTGCTTGCCGAGAACATGCGCGAGGCTTCGGGCCTGCGCCTCGTCCTCGATTATGCGGGGCCGGACATACTGCGCGGCCGGGTGAGGCATGCCGTGCTCACGGCCGATTCGGTTCTCGTCGGCGAGTTCAACCGACCCCGGCGCGCGCCGCTGCGGGTGCGCGACGTGAGGCTCGACGTCGAGGGCCTCCTCTTCAATCCACAACGCCTCGTGGGAGAGGACAAGCTCGAGATTCTGGACATCGAAAGCTTGCGCATCAGCCGGCTCACCGTGACGGAGCAGGACCTCGATCTGTTCCTCCGTGGGCAGCCGGTGGGCCGCGGCATGACCATCACGCTCCGCGACGGGACGGGGGACATGCTGGTGACCGGCTTCGGACCCGCGCTCCGGGCCCGTATCCGCTTCGGCCCCGCCGACCAGGACCGGCCCTTCACCCTGATCGTGGAGCGGGTGAGCATCGGGGGTGTACACGTGCCGGGCTTTCTCGTCGACTGGATCATGCGGCACTTCGACCCGACACCGGGGCTCAGGCGCCTCCCCATTCCCGTCACTCTCGCCCCCGTGCGCATCCGGGCGGGGCGCATCGAGGTCGGCGCAAACTAAAAGCCCCGGCCGGGCCGGGGCTTCTTAATATTCGGCAGCGGTGGTGCCGGATTAGGAGGTCAGCTTGACCTTGTCACCCACGAGGGTGATGAGCCGCACGGCGGCCAGGACCTTGATCACCACCCACGAGGGATCGAACTCGGACCGGCGCACACTGAACTTCGGGCTCGAAGGGTAGGCGTGGTGATTGTTGTGCAGGCTCTCCCCGCCCGTGAGCCAGGCGAGGACCCGGATATTCGTCGCTGAATTGCTGCCGAAGTTCCGCCTCCCCCACCAGTGGCCGAGACCATTAATCGAAGGAGCCAGCACGAAGACGTAGAGCAGGAGGTGCACGGCGACCACGAACAAGCCCCACGCCGGCCCCAGAACCAGCATGGCCAGAATGAGACCCAGGATCCCTCCCAGGGTGCCCTTCGAGAAGAGCCGCCGGTCCCACCAGTCTTCCCGGATGTCCTTCGCCCAGCGGGCGAGCGTTTCGGGGTTCCGTGCCTCACGGATGTAGTAGTAGACGTTGCCGAGCTGGATCTTCCAGAAGCCGTGGACAAGAGGGCTATGGGGATCCTTCTCGGTGTCAGTGAATGCGTGGTGCTTGCGGTGGACGGCAACCCACTGGCGGCGATCCTGGCCGGTGGTGATCCACAGGATGATGCGGAAGAAGAAGTCCGCGATGGGATGCAGGGTCAGCGCGCGATGCGCAAGGCCCCGGTGGAGGTAGATCGAGGTCGCGAGGACCGCGGCCTGCGTTACCAACACGGTGATCGTTACCGCAAGTAGCGCTCTCAGCACGTACGCGTCTCCTTTTGCTTTGAGTGAAGAGCCTTGCGCTAGCTCATCATCTTCGGATCGAGGAGATCCCTGAGCCCGTCGCCAAGCAGATTGAAGCCTAGCACAGTCAGAGCGATCGCGGTGCCCGGAAAGATGGCAAACCAGGGTGAGAGACCGAGGAAGGCCTGCGCCTCCCTGAGCATGAGCCCCCATGACGGGAGAGGTGGCTGGGTGCCGAGCCCGAGATAGGACAGCGCCGCCTCGGCCAGGATGGCCACCGGGAAGCTGATGGTCGCCTGAACGATGAGGGGCGCCAATGTATTGGGGAGAATGTGCCGTCCGATGAGGGCGGCGTCACCCGCTCCGAGAGCCCGCGCGGCCAGGACGAAGTCGCGGTCTCTGAGCTCGAGGAAGGAGGCGCGGGTAAGCCGGGCGAAGACGGGCAGAAAAGCCACCCCGATGGCCACCATGCTGATGACGACGCTCGGCTTGAAGACCGCGGTGATGAGGAGAGCCGAGAGGATGGCGGGAAACCCCTGCACCGCGTCCATCAGCCGCATGAAGGTCTCGTCCAGCCAGCCGCCGAAGTAGCCGGAGAGTGTGCCGAGAAGCACTCCCAGCCCCATGCCGATGCCGACGGCTATGACGCCGACCAGGAGGGACGTCTCCGAGCCGACCATGATGCGCGAGAGGAGATCCCGACCGAACTGGTCGGTGCCCAGCGGATGCGACTCCGAGGGGCCCTCGAGCCTCGCCTCCATGGACATCTCGAGCGGATCCCGCGGCGTATAGACCCGGCTCACCGCCGCCGTGAGGAGCAGTAGCGCAGTGATGGCGAGGCCCAGCGTGAACGTCAGATGCCTGAGCGGTCGGGGCATCCTCGTCCCCGCCCTCTCCCTGGCCCGCTCCCCGGCCCGCTCCCCGGCCCGTTTCCCGGGAGGAAGCGGCGGTTCGACCGCGCCGACCGCGGGGGCGCTAGTCATAGCGGATGCGAGGGTCGAGCAGGCCATACAGCATGTCCACCGCCGCATTGATCATCACGATCACGGAGGCCACGAACAGGACGACACCCTGGACTACCGGCAGATCGCGGGCCGTGATGGCGCCGAGGGCCAGTCGCCCCAGCCCCGGAAGATAGAACACCGACTCCAGAATGATGCTGCCGGCCATGAGCTGGCCGAGTTGGACGCCGGCCACGGTGAGGATGGGGATCATGGCGTTGCGCAGGGCATGGCGAAAGAGGACTACCAACTCGCTCACGCCCTTGGCGCGCGCCGTCTTCACATATTCCTCCCGGAGCACCTCGAGCACGGCGGAGCGCGTCGTGCGCGCGAGCACCGCGAACTGGAAGAGGCCGAGCGCCACCGCGGGCAGCAGGAGCGACTTGAGCGCGCCGCCCACGCCCTGCCCCCATCCGTCGAAGCCGCCGGAGGCGAACCAGCCCAGGCGCACCGAGAAGAGCAGGACGAGGAGGAGCCCGGCCCAGAATGCCGGCACCGCGATACCCAGCTGGGACAGGGTCATCGTCACGTAGTCGCCCCAGCCGCGATGGCGGGTGGCGGCATACACCCCGAGAGGGACGGCGGCGAAAATCATGAAGGCCGCCGCCATCAAAGTGAGCGGAAGCGTCACCGAGAGACGCGACAGGATGAGCCCCGCCACCGGCACGTCGTACTGAATGGACCGGCCGAGATGGCCGCGGAGGGCCGCGCCCATCCACTCGACGTACTGCACAGGCAGGGGCCGGTCGAGCCCCATGGACGCGCGCAGACGCGCGACGGTGTCGGGCGAGGCCTCCAGGCCGAGCATCACGAGAGCCGGGTCGCCCGGCAACACGCGGACGACGAGGAAAACCAGCACAGACACGAAGAGGAGGGTGACCAGCATGGCGGCCACCCTCCTCAGTATGTAGCGGCGCAATCTGTCCCTACTTCTGCCAGGCGACCTCGGTCAGGTCCAGTGACGAGATGGGCAGATCTTTCCAGATCCCGGTCACGCCCTTCTTCGCCACGACCAGTCGCGGATGCATGTAGAGCCACACCACGGGCGCCTCGTCCGCCATCATCTTCTGGAGCCTCGCGTACTGCTCGCGGCGCTTCTTGTCGTCCACCGTCTGCTCGGACTCCTTGTACAGCGCCTGGAAGTCCTTGTTGTCCCAGCGATAGTAGTAGTTCGGATTGGCGTAGTTGACGATATCCCAGGGCTCGGCGTGGCCGATGATGGTGAGGTCGTAGTTGGCGTCTTTGTAGACCTGCGAGAGCCACTGCGGCCACTCGATCTGCTCGATCTTCACCTTCACGCCCACCTTCGCGAGCTGGCTCACCACCACCTCGCCCGTGCGCACTGTGTAGTAGTACTGCGGCGAGACCCGGAGCACGGCGTCGAATCCGTTGGGATAGCCGGCCTCGGCGAGGAGCTTCTTGGCCTTGGCCGGGTCATAGGGCACGGCCTTGGACATGTCCACGAAATAGGGGTTGAGGGGGTCCACGTTGGAGCCGAGGATGCGCCCGAGGCCGAACATCGCCCCCTTGAGCACCTCCTCCTTGTTGATGGCCTGCGTGATGGCCACGCGCACGCGCCTGTCGGAGTAGGGCTTCTTCGAGTTGTTCATGGCGAGGATGACGTCGTTGGTCGTATCGCCCAGGATGACCTGGAAGCGCGGGTCCTTTTTGAGGTCGACCACGTTCTCGGGGCCCAGGCCGAAGGCGGAGACGTCGATGTCGCCCGATTTGAGGGCGGCCAGCGCGGAGTTGGGATCGGGGATGAAGCGGAAGGTGACCTTGTCGAGGTGGGGCAGGCCCTTGACGTGATAGTCCTTGTTCTTCGCGAGCACCACCCGGTCGCCCCGCATCCAGTCGGCTACCGTGAAAGGCCCCGTGCCCATGGGCGCGCTCTTGAGCGTGTCCACGGCCTCGCGCGGATAGATGACCGAGCCCTGCCGGGCCATCTCGAGGAGGAAGTTGGCGTTGACCTCCTTGAGGGCGATGCTGACGGTGTAATCGTCCTTGACGATGATCTCGCGGATGATCTCGTAGCGCTTCTGGAACGGATGCTTGGTCTCCGGATTCGCCGCCCGCTCGAGGACGAACTTGACGTCGGCCGCCTTCATCTCGCGCCCGTTGTGGAAGTGCACCCCCTTCTTGAGGAAGAAGGTGTAGTTCTTGCTGTCCGTGGTGTACCAGCGGTCGGCGAGCCACGGCACGAGCTTGCCGCTCTTGTCCACTTTGACCAGGCACTCCTGGACATTGTAGTGAACGATGGCGGCGATGGCCGAGGCGGGGCTGGCCGTGAGGTCGAGACCGGGCGGCTCCGCGGGCACCTGCACGGCGAGGTTGCCCTGGGCGATAGCCGGAGTCACGGGGGCGGCGACGGCGAGGAAACCCAGGACCATCAAGGCCAGGCCGCGCCGCATCGTCATCGTGTCCCCTCCGTGAAATAGGCAACGGTCCGCCGCAGCCCGTCGGCGAAGTCCACCATCGGCTCATAGCCCATATCGCGCTTGGCCGCGCTGATGTCCGCGAGCGTGTGCGGCACGTCGCCCACCCGTGTCGGCGAGTGCTTTCTCTGGAGCGGCCGGCCGAGCAGTCGCTCGAGCGAGGCGATGATCTCGAGCAGGCTCGTACGGCTGCCGCACCCGACGTTGTACGCCTTGCCCGCGACGGCGGTCGCGGGAGCGGCGGCCGCGAGCAGGTTGGCGGACACGACATTGTCGATATAGGTGAAGTCGCGCGACTGCGTCCCGTCGCCGTGCACCTGGAGCGGCTTGCCCTGCATGCCCCACAGGATGAAACGCGGAATCACCGCCGCGTACTCGCTCTTGGGGTCCTGCCCGGGCCCGAAGACGTTGAAGTAGCGGAGCCCGACCGTCTCCACGTCGAAGAGGCGGCTCCACACCGATCCGTACAGCTCGCCCGCGACCTTGCTCGCGGCATAGGGCGAGATGGGCGCCGTCGGCTGGTCTTCCCGCTTGGGCAGATCCGGGCGCTCGCCGTACACCGACGAGGAAGAAGCGTAGACCACCCGCGGCTTCTTCTTCTGGCGGGCCGCCGCCACGAAGACGTGCAGGGTGCCCGTCACGTTCGAGGCATTGGCGCCGAGGGGGTCGGCGACCGAGCGCGGCACCGAGCGCATGGCGGCCTGGTGGAAGACGGTCGTCACGCCGCGGACGGCGTTGTCGACCGCCTTCAGGTTCGCCAGCTCCCCGCGCATGACTTCCAGGCGGCGGTTGCCCTTGGCGAAGGCGAGGTTGGCGCGACTGCCCGTGGAGAAATTGTCGAAGACGCGCACGCGGTGCCCGAGGGAGAGCAGGCGCTCCACGATGTGGGAGCCGATGAAGCCGGCACCGCCCGTGACGAGATAGGTGGATGGTCTTGCCATGACCCGCGGTTGATTATGGTCGTCGCGGCGCGGACTTGTCAACTTCGGCGGCTCGCGCCAGCGCGTTTGACAACGTTCATGCCCCTCGCTAGTATGTGGCACCTTTGAGTCCCGCCGGTCCACGGTCGCACCGGTATATCCGTCCCGCCCCGACGAAGGAGGTCGCCATGGTTCGTGCCGCCACCCTCGGATTCGTTCTTCTGGTCATGGTCGGTCTCGCCCTGCCGGGCGCGGCGCCCGCGCAGACCAAGGACGACACCATTGTCTATGCGCTCCAGTCCGACATTGATACCTGGGACCCGCCGGGCTCGGTGCTGCGCGAAGCGATCATCCTCGGCTATCAGGTCTTCGACCATCTCGCCGTGCGCGACCTCAAGACGCGCAAGGTCGGTCCGAACCTTGCTATCTCGTGGAAGACCATCGACGACACCACCTGGGAAGTGAAGCTGCGCCAGGGCGTGAAGTTCCACGACGGCACCCCCTTCACCTCCAAAGACGTCAAGGCCACCTTCGATCGCGTGCTCGATCCCGTGAAGAAGATGATCGCCCGCGGCAATCACGCCAAGATCAAGAGCGTCGAGATCGTCGACGACTACACCGTGCGCTTCAAGACGGACGGCCCGTATCCGCTCTTCGTCGAGCGTCTGACCGCGCAGGTGATGGAGTCCGAGAAGGTCATCCGGGAGAAGGGCGACGAGTGGATGCAGGAGCACCCCGTCGGCACCGGCCCCTACAAGCTCGTCAGCTGGAACCGGAAGCAGGAGCACCTGCTCGTCCGCAATGATGACTACTGGGGCCCCAAGCCCTACTACAAGTACGTCCGCGTCCGCATCATCCCCGAGCAGGCGACGCAGATCGCCGAGCTCCTCTCGGGCGGCGTGGACATCATGAAGGCCGTGCCGCCCGACCAGATGGACGTCATCAACAAGTCGGGCGCGGCGCGCACCGCCACGTCGCCGATTCTCCGCACGGCATTCCTCCAGCTCGACCAGGCCGCGCGCAGCGGACCCAATCCTTTCACCGACAAGCGCGTGCGGATCGCAGCCAATCTAGCCGCCGACCAGGACGCTATCATCAAGCATGTCTTGAACGGCCTGGGCGATCGCGTGGCGACCGCCGTCAACCCGATGGCCTTCGGCTGGGACCCCGCCCTCAAGCCATACAAGCAGGACGTCGCGCGAGCCAAGAAGCTGCTTGCGGAAGCCGGCTATCCCAACGGAGTGGACATCCTCTTCAATGAGGCGCCGCCGACTGTCGAGCCGGGCACCCAGCAGACCAATGACGCTATCGTCGCGGAGATGACGAAGGTCGGGCTCAGAGTGAAGCGGAACTACATCGGTGACAACACGGTGGTGGTCGCCCGCGCCAAGGAAGGCAAGCTTGGCCCCATGTTCAACTGGTCGTGGGGCTACTACTCGGTCTTCGACGCCGACGCCATCCTCTACGACATCTTCAAGTGCGGCGAATTCTATGCCTACTACTGCAACAAGGAGCTCGACGACCTCATCATCTCCGGCCGCTCGACGCTCGACCAGAAGAAGCGGACCGAGGTCTATGCCAAGGCCCAGAAGCTCCTCTTCGACGAGGCCGCGTACCTCTACAAGTGGGGTCTCCGCGGGGTCTGGGGCATCTCGAACCGCGTCGACTACTCGGCGCCGCCCGACGAGGTCGACCGGATGTTCCTCGTGACTCCGCGGAAGAAGTAGCGGCGGAACCTCAGCGGGGCGGGCGGGTCGCGCGTCCAGGCGCTTCCGCCCGTCCCGCCGTCGCCCCCGATGCGGCGCTACCTCGTCCGCCAGCTCGTCCAGCTCGTCGTCGTCATCCTCGGCATCTCGATCCTCGCCTTCTCGATCCTTCACATCATCGGGGATCCAGTCACCTTGCTCCTGCCCCAGAACGCCGGCAAGGAGGAGTACGTCCGCTACAAGCACCTCATGGGCCTGGACCAGCCGATCTGGATCCAGTACTGGAAGTTCGCGACGGGTGCCGTCCAGGGCGACTTCGGCCGCTCCTGGTACGGCAATGCCCCCGCCTTCCGCCTCGTCGTGGACCGCATGCCGCCGACGATCTATCTCACGCTGGCGGGGCTCGGGGTGGCGCTCCTGATCGCCCTGCCGCTCGGCGTTCTGGCCGCCCTCAAGCGGCACTCCTTCGTGGACACCCTCTGCACCCTCCTCGCCGTCGCGGGACAGGCCATGCCGATCTTCTGGCTCGGCATCATGCTCATCATCATCTTCGCCGTGCGGTTGAGACTCCTGCCGGCCTCGGGCTACGGCACGTGGCAGAACTTCATCATGCCGGCCTTCTGCCTCGGCGCCTTCCTCGCCCCCATCACCATGCGGCTCGTTCGGTCCGGAATCATCGAGGTCATGAACATGGAGTTCATCAAGACGGCGCGGGCCAAGGGCGTCGCGGAGCGCATGGTCGTGGTCAAGCACGCCTTCCGCAACGCCTGCATCCCCGTCATCACCGTGCTGGGGCTGCAGTTCGGCCAGCTCCTGGGCGGCGCCTTCATCACCGAGACCGTCTTCGCCTGGCCCGGAGTGGCGACGCTCACCGTGGACTCCATCCGAAACCAGGACTTCCCCGTCGTTCAGTGCGCCGTCGTCCTTCTCGCCCTCATCATCGTCATCGTCAACGCCTTCGTCGACCTGCTCGTGGGCTTGATCGATCCGCGCATCAGGGCGGGTGCCTGATGGCGGTCGGCCCGAGCGCGACCGTCACCGCGGCGGGGCTCCAGGCCCCGGCCGCTCCGGACGCCGCGGGCGCCGCGTGGCGACGGCTGGGGCGCCTCAAGTGGGGCGTCGGCGGCGCGGCCGTCTTCCTCGTCGTGGTATTGAGCGCCGTCCTCGCCCCCGTCATCTCGCCCCACGATCCCCTCTCCGTGGACATCAGGCACCGCATGGTGCCACCGGCTTGGATGGACGGCGGCACGCGAGAGCACCTCCTGGGCACGGACCAGATCGGACGCGATCTCCTCTCGCGCGTGATCTGGGGCGGGCGTGTCTCGCTCGTGGTCGGGGTGTCGGCAGTGCTGCTGTCGGCGACCATCGGCGTGCTCTTCGGGCTGGCCGCGGGCTACTTCGCCGGCCAGGTGGACTGGAGCATCATGACGCTGATCAACGTCATGCTGACCTTCCCCTTCGTGCTGCTCGCCCTCGCCGTCATCGCCGTGCTCGGCCCCAGCGTGCCCAACATGATCACGGTGCTGGGTGTGACGGGCTGGCCCGTCTACGCGCGGATCATCCGGGCGGAGACCTTCGCGCTCCGCGAGCGTGAGTTCGTGCTCGCGGCCCGGGCGCTCGGCATGAGCCACGCCCGCATCATCTTCCGCCAGATCCTGCCCAACCTCGTCTCGCCCATCGTGGTGGTGGCGACGCTCCAGATCGCCCAGGTCATCATCCTCGAGTCCTTCCTGTCCTTCCTCGGCTTGGGCGTCCAGCCGCCTACTCCCGCGTGGGGCAACATGCTCGGGGAGGGTCGCGTCTACATGCTCAACTCGTGGTGGATCGCCGCCTTTCCCGGTCTCGCCATCTTCATCACCACGCTCGTGATCAACCTGATGGGCAACGGGCTCCGCGACTGGCTCGACCCTCACATGAAATTGTAAAGGCTACTTGTAGGGGCCCCCGGCCTTCTTGTACTCTCGCGGGGCGGCGAACGACCGTCGAGGAGGCGCGGGTGAGACTGTTCCTGGCCATGATGGCGCACGAGACGAACACCTTCAGCAATGTCCCCGCCGACCGCAAGCAGTTCGAGACGCGCAGCCTGCACTACGGTGGCGAGATCATCGAGGCCTTCCGCGGCACGGGCACCTGTCTCGGCGGCATGATCGACGAGGCGACCCGACGGGGCGCCACCCTCATTCCCTCCGTGGCCGCCGCCGCCTCGCCCGCCGGCTTCGTCACCAAGGACATCTACGGCCACGTGAAGGAGCGGATGCTCCGCGATCTCAAGGCGGCGGGGGCGGTGGACGGCGTGCTCCTCGACCTGCACGGCGCCATGGTGCCCGAGGGGCTCGACGACGGCGAGGGCGATCTCATCCAGGCCGTGCGCCGAGTGGTGGGGCCCGATGTGCCCATCGCGGTCACCCTCGATTTCCACGGCAATCTCTCCGAGACCATGGTGCGCGAAGCGGATCTCCTTCACGGCTACAAGACCTATCCGCACGTGGACATGGGCGAGCGGGGCGTGGAGGCGACCGAGCGGTTGATCGACGTCATTGGCAGGCGCATCACGCCCACCGCCGCTCTGCGCAAGCCGCCGCTCCTGCCCCCTCTCGGCAATCAGGGCACCAGCCGCGGGCCCATGCGGCGTCTCTACGACATGGCCGACGAAATGGAGAAGGATCCAAAGGTCCTCTCGATCTCCATCTTCGCGGGCTTTCCGCATGCCGACATTCCCGACGCGGGCTTCGGCATCTACGTCGTCACGGACGGTGACCAGGCGCTCGCCGACCGTCTGGCCGATCAACTGGCGGACACGGCCTGGACGCATCGCCACGAGTTCATCCACACCGCGCTGCCCGTGCGCGACGCCGTGGCCAAGGCCCTCGCCGCAGAAGGCCAGCCCATCGTGCTCGCCGACATGGCCGACAACACGGGCGGAGGCGCGGCGGGTGACGGCACCGAGGTGCTGCGCGAGCTCATCCGCGTCGGCGCGCGCTCGGCCGTGGTCGCCTGCATCTGGGACCCGCGGACGGTCGCCGAATGCGTCAAGGCGGGGGTGGGGGCCTCGGTCACGCTCGAAGTGGGCGGCAAGGTCGACGGCCGGCACGGGGCGCCGCTGCGGGTGACCGGCATGGTGCGCACGCTCTCCGACGGCCGCTTCGTTCACAAGGGGCCGATGGCGCGCGGGCTGCCCGGGCGCCTCGGCACCACCGCGGTCCTCGACATCAACGACGTCAAGATCATCCTGATCTCGTACCGCTGGCAAACGCTGGACCCCGAGATGATACGCTTCGTCGGGCTCGATCCGCTCGATCACAAGATCCTCGTGGTCAAGTCGACGATTCACTACCGCGCCGCCTTCGAGCCCATCGCGCGCGAGATCGTCGAGGTGGACGCTCCCGGCCTGTCCTCCTCCAACCTCGCGCGCTTCGACTTCAAGCGCATCCGTCGGCCGATCTTCCCCCTCGACCCGGACACGACGTACCCCTGAGGAGGCCCCGGCATGGCGTTCCCCGGCTTCACCCCCGCCGACTTCAAAGTCTTCGAGATCGACGGCTTCAAGCCCCGCATGGAAGCGATCAAGACACGCATCCGCCCCAAGCTCGAGGCAATGGGTCGCGATCTCCTGCCCGATATCGGGCGCATTGCCGGCGACCAGGCCTTCGCCCACGTGGCGAAGCATGCCCGGCGCACGGTGAACGCGCCCGACGACACCTGGGTCGCCTTCGCCCTCGACAAGCGCGGCTACAAGAAGCACTGCCACTTCAAGGTGGCCGTGTCGCGCGGCGCCGTGCGTTTTCTCTTCGAGGCGGGCCCGGAGCACAAGGGCAAGAAGCGCTGGGCCTCCTCGTGGAAGCGCCAGGGTCCCAAGCTCGCTCCCGTCCTCCGTCGCGCCAAGGGCCTCGCCTGGTTCAAGAACGAGCACGACGAGACGCCCGCGGCCGTCCTCGCCGACATGTCGTCCGACGAGGTGGCGCGGCTCGGTGACGAACTGGTGCGCACCCGCGACGGTCAGATCGTGCTGGGACGCGCGGTGCCCGCGCAGGAGGTGGCGCGCTGGAAGCCCCGCGACTACGCCCGCGCCGCCCGCGAGACCTTCCAACTGCTCGCCCCGCTGTACCGTCTCAAATGACCGCACTTCCCTCTCCGCTCTGGGGAGAGGGTCAGGGTGAGGGGGCTTTCCAAGTGAGAGAGTGCCGCCTTCGAGCTGCCCTCACCCCAGCCCCTTCCCTGGGAGGGAGAGGGGGCAGGGCATGATCAGTGGGCTCGATCACGTCGTCATCGTCGTCAAGGACTTCGAGACGGCCCTCGCCTTCTATCGCGAGGTGCTGGGCTGCCAGCCCCTCGGCGTGGACGAGTGGCGGGAGGGCAAGCGGCGCTTCCCGTCGCTCATGGCCGGCCGCACCATGATCAATGTTCACCAGGCCGGCCAGCCCGTCACGCCCGAAGCCGTCGCGCCGGTGGCGGGCTCCGAAGACCTCTGCTTCGTCTGGCAGGG
>Ga0137407_10000539_pt1 | contig 25305 bp, 18 predicted proteins | sample CZOMad2_2_16fung_FD_108410 | JGI IMG/M metagenome (GOLD analysis project Ga0137407, IMG submission 108410) | Vadose zone soil fungal communities from Angelo Coast Range Reserve, California, USA - CZOMad2_2_16fungal (Illumina Assembly) | ecosystem: Environmental > Terrestrial > Soil > Vadose... | reverse complement strand
GACGAGCTTTGCAGAAAGGTTGGATTGAAAGGCGAGGTCGCCCTCGTCGGTGGCCGGGGACGTTTTGAAATTTGGAATTTGCAACGTTGGAAACGGGCGCACGAGGAGGAGACCCCCACTTATCAGCACGTCGCGAATGTAATTGGTTTGTAAGCGGATAATTCGACTCAAGCTATGAAAACATTGTTGTTTGAATGGCCTGACTGGTTCGCCACCAATCCGCTGTTTATCGAAGAGGAGGCGCACGAAATGGAGGATTTCACTTATCACCGTCCAGTGCTCGAGAGCAAAGTGGCAGAACTCCTCGCGGCGAGACCTGGTTCGCTCGTTGTTGATGGCACCTGTGGTGGCGGCGGCCACACGGAAGCACTTTTAAGGGCCGGGGCCGACGTCCTTGCCTTGGATCAGGACCCTGATGCTATACAGCATGTGAGCGAACAACTGGCACGCTTCGGCCGGCGTGTCGCTGTGCTGCAGGCGAATTTTCGGCACGCGAACAAAGTTCTCGATGAACTGGGAATTCATACCATCGGTGGCGCGCTTCTCGATCTTGGTGTCTCCTCGTGGCAACTCGAAAATGCGAAGCGCGGTTTTAGTCTCGTGCGCAACGGCCCTCTTGACATGCGAATGGATCCACGGAACCGGCTGACTGCTGCCACTATCGTAAATGAGTACAGCGCAGAGCAATTGACCCAGTTGTTCCGCGAGCTGGGGGAGGAACCGGCGGCGCGTCGCATCGCAAGCATGATCGTAAAGATGCGGAAGACAACCCCGTTCCGCGAGACTCTTCCGCTGGCCCATGCAATCGAAAAAGTTGTCGGCCGGCACGGGCGGCGTCATCCGGCCACGCAAGTTTTTCAAGCGCTGCGGATGGAAGTGAATGATGAACTTGGCGCCCTCGAAGAGGGGCTGCGTGTTTTGACCGCGCGACTCGAGTCCGGCGCGCGCATCGGCGTCATCGCTTTTCATTCCTTGGAAGACCGAATCGTGAAAAACTTTTTTCGTGATCGCAGCCGGGAATGGCTCGACCGGCCGGAGTGGCCCGAGCCACGGCGCAACCCCGATTACGACCTCAAAGTGGTTACCTCGAAACCGGTAGAGCCGAGTGAAGAGGAACAACGCGCCAATTCCCGTTCACGCAGCGCAAAGTTGCGCGTAGCCGAGAAAATTTAAATGAGCCATTCCCGTCGAAAAAATTGCAATGCAATAAACGCAGCCTCGCTCGCCCGCTGGATTGTCATGACTGCGTTTCTCGCCCTTGCCGGTTTGAGCTACGTCTATTTGACGCTGCAACTCTACCATCAGGGCGATCGCAAGAAGGCGATCGAGAACGAGCTGGTTAGTCTCCGCACCCAAAATGACGTGGCCAGCGCGCAAATCGCGGCCCTGACATCACGCTCTGCTTTGCAGCGCCGATTAAAGGAAGGTTATTTGAAAATGATCCCGATTGCCGAGGCGAACATCGTGCGGCTTACAATTCCTGCGCGACAGCCCGACGAAGACACAATTCAACCCGTGGCAAACCAGGCTGGTACAAGATGAACCCGAATAGCCATCGCCGCTGTGTGCTCGTTTGCTCGGCCTTTATCGTGCTCTTCAGCGTCTTTTCGTTTCGTCTGATTTATCTGCAAGTTATCAAGCACGAGGAGTACTCCGCTCTGGCGGCTGAGAAGCACGTTTACAAACAAATCATTTATGCGGAACGCGGCTCGATTCTAGACGCGAACAATGAAGTTCTCGCGCACAACATTCCTGTCGAAACGGTAGTGGCTGATGCCACGCATCTCAACGATCGGGAAGCAATTGTAGACCTTGTCAGCAAGGACTTGGGCGTGCCGGCCGATGAACTTGCGGAAAAGTTAAGCAGCGAGCGCCGATACATCGTGATCAAGCGTGAAGTGCCGGAACCGGCCAGTCGGTCTCTACGTGAGAAACTTTGCGCGAAAAATTTACGTGGAATTTATTTCGAACACGACTCCAGGCGGATCTACCCGAATGGCTCCATGCTTTGCCACGTGATCGGATTTACCGATTTCGAACATCATGGCATTCAAGGCGTGGAAGCGTCGATGGAGGAATACCTTCATGGACAGGACGGTTATCGCTTCATCGAGCACAATCGTGCCGGCCAGGAGATCGTGCCGTACAGAGGTCAGGAACACCCGCCGCGCGACGGCTGTCAGATCCACCTTACTGTCGATCTTAGCTTACAGAACATAGTTGAGAACGAGATCGACGCCGCGATGGCGGAGTACTCCCCCCAAAAAGCTACAATCATTCTGATGCGGCCGCAGAGCGGCGAAATCCTTGCGATCGCCAATCGGCCGAATTTCGATTTAAACCTTCGCTCAGAAGCGAAGCCCGAAGAGATGAAAAACCGCGCCATCATCGATATGATGGAGCCGGGTTCCACGTTCAAGATCGTGGCAGCGGCCGCGGCGCTCAACGAACGCAAGCTTCGGCCTGATTCGTCCATCTTTTGTGAAAATGGCCTCTGGAATTTCAACGGCACCGCCCTGCACGATCATCGCTCGTTTTCGTATCTGAGCGTGCGCGATGTTCTCATCAAATCGAGCAACATTGGCGCTGCCAAACTTGCGCTCAGCGTCGGGGACCAAAAGTTCTACGAATACGTGCGCCGCTTTGGATTTGGCGAGCGCACCGGAATTGAACTTCCGGGTGAAATCAACGGGCTCATTCGTCCTCCGCAATCGTGGAGCAAAATATCGATCACGCGGATTCCGATGGGGCACGAAATCGGGGTCACCCCATTACAAATGACAGTGGCGATGGCGACGATTGCCAACGGTGGCAAATTGATGACTCCACGCGTCGTGAAATCGATCACCACTTCCAACGGCAAAACCGTTAGCTCATTTTCCCCGGCGATGTTGCGTCAGGTAATTTCTCCGGAAACGGCCCGACAAATTGGTGACGCGCTCCGAGGTGTAGTAAGTGATCGCGGCACAGCTGCCGCGGCGGCCGTCCCTGGTTTTACGATTGCCGGCAAGACCGGGACCGCGCAGAAGGTCGATCCCAGGGGCGGTTATGAACATGGTAAGTATGTCGTCTCTTTCGCAGGCTATTTGCCAGCCGACCATCCCGAGTTCGTTGGTCTGGTCGTGCTCGACGATGCGCACACCAGCAAACCAGAGTTGAACTATGGCGGCCTCATCGCCGGACCGATCTTCTCCCGGATCGCCGAAAAGGCCGCCCAATATCTCGACCTTCGGCCGGAGGAACAGATTCGCAAAGCTATTCCGGTGGAGCGAGTTCAAAAAGCTGTGCCGACGGAGCGAGCCCGCAAGACAGTCCCGGTCGCCCGAGTCGCCTTAACCAATGCCTCACGCCCTTGAACCTCTTGCGCAGGCTCGCCCCGCCGAATCCGTCCCGTGGCGGAGATGTTAAAACCTCATGCAGCTCAAAACTCTTGTCGCCGCGATTCCAATTCGCCAGGTCATCGGGACACTTGATCGCCCGGTGGAAAGCATCGCGTATGACTCGAGGCGAATGCAAAGGAATGGCATGTTCGTGGCACTGCGTGGTGAAAAAGCCGATGGCCACGAATTCATCGGCCAGGCCATTGAAAAAGGCGCATCAGTGATCGTTACGGAACGCGAGGAAAAAATTCCGCGCGTCACCTGTCTTCTTGTCGAAAATACGCGCACCGCGCTAGCTGATCTCTCCGCAGCTTTTTATGGGCATCCCGCGCGGAGATTAAAACTGGCAGCGGTGACCGGCACGAACGGAAAAACCACGACCACATTTCTCATCAAGCACATCTGCGAGAAAGCCGGTCTGCGTTGCGGATTGATTGGAACGGTGCGCTACGAAATCGGCGAACGTGTTTTGCCCGCCATCCGCACAACACCCGAATCGCTTGATTTACAGGAACTGCTTGCGCAAATCGCCAACGTCGGTTGCCGGGCGGCTGCTATGGAAGTTTCCTCTCACGCGCTCGCGCAAGACCGCACGCGCGGCCTCGAATGGGACGTTGCCGTTTTTACCAACCTGACGCAGGACCACCTCGATTTTCATGGGACGATGGAGAGCTACTTCGATTCCAAGGCGAAACTTTTCGTACAACTCGGGAGTCAGGAAAAAAAGCCCAAGCCCGTCGCAATTGTGAATATCGACGACCGCTACGGTGAACAAATGCTCAACAAAATCGATAAGCGCGTGTCGGTGGTCACTTGCGGTATGAGCGCGCGCGCGGATTTTCGCGCTTCAAATTATCGCGTGGAGTTTAGTGGCACTTCCTATCAGCTCGACGCCCGTGGCAAGAGCTATCTTGTGCGTGTTCCGCTAATCGGCCGGTTTAATGTAGCAAACTCAGTCGTGGCATTGGCGGCAGCGAACGCTTTGGGAATTAGTCTGCGTGACGCGGTTCTCAGTCTAAGCAAATCTCCGCAAGTACCGGGACGCTTGGAAATCGTTCCGGCGAAGCGCCAGTTTCAAGTTTTCGTCGATTACGCGCACACGCCGGATGCGCTTCAAAATGTTCTCAAGACTCTGCACGAACTGGAACCGGCTCGCTTAATTGTTGTTTTTGGCTGCGGCGGCGATCGCGACCGGCAAAAGCGTCCGTTGATGGGCGAGATCGTGGACCGAAATGCCGATTACGCGATCATCACCTCTGACAATCCGCGCAAGGAGGATCCGGGTGCGATCATTGATGAGATCGAAAAAGGCGTTCACTCAAGTCGCTATGAAAAAATGATCGATCGAACAGAAGCGATTGGTCGCGCCATCAGCCTGGCACAGCCGCGCGACATTATATTGATCGCGGGCAAGGGGCACGAAAATTATCAGGAGTTCGCGGATCACACAGTCCCGTTCGACGACATTCAAGTCGCGCGGCGCGCGATCGAGGATCATCCGGTGGAGTTTTAATTTATGATTCTGTTGTTTTCGAGTTCGCCAACGCACGAGTCGCGCTCCCCAATTGTCATACCATGAACCCGCTTCCAATTTCCCAAATTGCGAAATTCGCCGGGGGTTCTCTTTCCTCGGGAGACGGATCTGTTGTGATCGACAAGATCAGGACCGATTCGCGAACGCTTAAACGCGGCGAGTTATTTGTCGCTTTGCGCGGCGAAAATTTCGACGGGCACAATTTCGTTGGAGCCGTCGCAAAAGCGAGTGCGGCCGGGGCGATCGTCGAGTGCAGTTGGAAGGGTGAAGTTCCAGAGACCTTCGCGCTCATTCGCGCGGAAGATACTTTGCAGGCGTACCAGGAGCTTTCCGCCAACTACAGGAGATCGCTCTCGATCAAAGTCGTCGCGATAACTGGAAGCAACGGCAAGACAAGTACGAAAGATTTTGCCGCGGCGGTCCTTGCCCGCCGTTTTCGAGCCACAAAAACAGACGGGAACTTTAACAACCACGTTGGTCTTCCTCGAACAATCCTCGATGCGACTTCACGCGATGAAGTCGCTGTCTGGGAAATCGGGATGAACCATCCTGGCGAAGTTGCAGCGTTGGCGCGACTGGCCATGCCGGACGTTGGCATTATTACAAATATCGGCGTTGCGCACATCGAGTTTATGGGATCGCGCGAGGCGATTGCCGCGGAGAAGGGCGCACTTGCAGAAGCTGTTGGTGCGCAGGGCACGGTCATTTTGAACGCGGACGATTCGTTTACTGGGAGCATCGCTGCGCGAACGCGCGCCAAAGTCCTTCTAGCTGGTACGACTGCCGGAACGATCCGTGCCAGCGAAATCAGTCAGAGCGAGAGCGGAACAGACTTTACGATACTGGAGGGAGCGCACCGTTGCCGCGCACAACTGCCGGTACCTGGTTTGCACATGGTGCAAAACGCACTGCTCGCAGTTGCCGCCGGACGCGTCTTTGGTCTTTCCCTTGAGGATTGCGCCGCCGGCCTCGTCGCTGCGCCGCTTACCAAAGCGCGTTTGCAAATCAAAGAAATCCATGGCGTGCATTTTCTCGACGACAGCTACAACGCAAATCCCGATTCCATGAGAGCGGCCTTGCACACGTTGGTCGAGCTGGACGCCGATGGAAAACGCATCGCTGTCCTGGGGGAAATGAGGGAACTTGGTTCCGAATCGGAGCACGGCCATCGTGAAGTGGGCGAAACCGCGGCCGTGTTAAAAGTCGATCATTTGATTACAATTGGAAATGTAGCCGCGACAATCGCCCAGGCCGCGGAACACGCCGGTTTGGAAAAAAGCGTGGCGGTACGATCGACATCGGAGGCCGCCGAACTTCTGAGTGAGATCGCCGCGCCCGGAGATCTCGTTCTGATCAAGGGAAGCCGAGCTGCGCGGACAGAGGAAGTCATCGAGCAATTCCGGCTTCATCATTCGCCATTCGGCATTTCGGTATGATCTACTACCTCCATCGCCTAAGCGAACAGTTCATTGGCTTTCACGTCTTCTTATATGTCACATTTCGCGCCGTTGCCGCGGCCGTGACGGCTTTCCTGGTCACGTTGATTTTTGGAAATTTTATCATTCGAAAACTGACCGCGCTGAAACTCGGGCAGCCCATTCGCGGGGCGGCAGAAGTTCATCGCCTGGCCGAACTGCATGGCGTCAAACAGGGCACGCCAACCATGGGGGGCGTGCTCGTTATCGGAGCCGTCTTTGTATCGAGCGTCCTCTGGGCTCGTCCGGACAATCGCTTCGTTTGGCTGGCCCTATTCAGCATGATTTACCTTGGCGCGCTCGGATTTGTTGATGATTACCTTAAAGTCACGAAGAAAAAGTCCGACGGCATTAGCGGCCGGCTCAAACTCGTTTTCCAACTCGTTCTGGCGGCGATTGTCACCGCCGTTTTTCTCAGCAGCCCGTTGCTCGAGGTGCAGGCGCGTTCGCTCTATGTGCCTTTTGTTAAGGCGCCGGTCGTCGCTGACATGGGCTGGTTTACGTTCCTGTTTTTTGCGCTCGTCATTGTGGGGTCCTCGAATGCGGTCAACCTCACCGATGGGCTGGATGGTCTCGCGATTGGCTGCACAATCACGGTCGCCTTTGCATATGCGCTGCTTTCATATGCGGCAGGAAATTTCCGGATCGCTGAATATTTACAAGTTCCGTTTTATCCGTTTGCGGGAGAGCTGACCGTTGTCTGTTCCGCACTGGTCGGTGCCGGTCTTGGCTTTCTCTGGTTCAACTGTCATCCTGCCAAGGTTTTCATGGGCGACACCGGATCGCTCGCCATCGGCGGCATGCTTGGCGTCGTCGCAATCTGTTCCAAGCAGGAACTTCTCTTGACCGTTGTGGGCGGCGTTTTTGTGATTGAAGCGGTCTCGGTGATTTTGCAGGTGATCAGTTTCAAAATGACGGGCCGGCGGATTTTCGTCATGTCCCCGCTCCATCACCATTTCGAGCTGACTGGTTGGAAGGAAAACATCGTTATCGTCCGGTTTTGGATTCTATCGATCATCTTTGCCCTACTTGGTTTGGCGACACTGAAATTGAGGTAAAAAGTTGCGCTACAGAGATCAAAATATCGCCGTTCTTGGTGCAGGTTTGAGTGGGACTGCCGCGGCGCTATTGCTCCAGTCCGAGGATGGACGCGTTACGGTGCTCGATAGCGCTGAAGAGAAGAATCTACTCAAATCGACGCTCGACAATCTGCGAACGCAAGGAGTGCAGGTGATCTGCGGGACGGCGGCGGATGAGGATTCATCTCCTTACCAGATGGCTGTCTTAAGTCCGGGCATCGATCCGGCATCGCGACTCGCGCGCAATTTTTCCTCCCGCAAGATTGACATAATCGGCGAACTCGAGCTCGGGTGGCGATCTTGCGAAATTCCAGTCATCGCCGTGACCGGCACGAATGGCAAAACGACAACAACCGAATTGCTCGCCCAGATGTTGAATGTATGCGGGCAACGAACAATCGCTTGCGGCAATATCGGCAAACCGCTTTCGGAAGTGGCGCGTCAGAAGAAACCATTCGACGTGCTCACGGTCGAGGTGAGCTCGTTTCAACTGGAAACCATCCAAACCTTTCGGCCATCAATCAGTCTCTGGCTTAATTTCGCTCCTGACCATCTCGACCGGTATCGCTCCGTTGCCGATTATCGCGCTGCCAAGCTGCGGATTTTTGAAAATCAAACCGCCGACGATGTCGCGGTCGTTAATGCGATTGAGAAGATCCCCGGGGTTCGCGCGCGCACGATCACTTTTAGCGCTTATGTCGATCAAGCGGACTTTCGCCTCGCCGAAGGCGCGATCATGTACGATGGCCAACCTGTGCTCCGGTTGTCGGAAACAAAACTGCGCGGCTTACACAACATCGAAAATTTGATGGCGACGCTTGCCGCGGGGATGGCTCGCGGATTGTCGTTCCCAGAAATGGTGCCGCCGCTGTGTAGATATGAGCCACAACCGCACCGCTGCGAATTTGTGCGCGAAGTCGGTGGCGTCGGTTACATCAACGATTCAAAGGCGACAAACATTGACGCGGTGGAAAAGGCGCTCCGCGCGCAGACCAAACCGGTCATTCTGATCGCTGGAGGCAAGGACAAAGGTTTCACATTTGATCCGCTCCGATCTCTCGTGAAGGAAAAGGTTAGATCGACAATTTTGATTGGCGAAATGGCCGAGAGCATCAGGCGCTCTTGGAACGGCGCCGCCAAATCTGAAATCGCGAACTCGCTCGCGGATGCAGTTGAGCGCGCACACACGATCGCGAACGCAGGCGAAGTCGTTCTTTTTTCGCCGGGCACATCATCCTTCGACATGTTCAAAAGCTACGCCGATCGCGGCGATCAATTTCGCGCACTTGTTCAAGCTCTCCCCAAATGAAATTGAGAATCCCCAGGCTCACCATCAGGCGCAAAAAACTCCGGGCGGCAACAGCGCGCCGCTCCGCCGAAATGGACTATGGAGAGATGTCGGAGCCGAACATGAAGCTGTCACGGGCGCTGCTAATTGTTTTGCTTCTTCACGTGGTTGCTGTCTCCGGAATTATCGCATTCAACGCGATTAAGACGCGACAAAGCTCGTTTGCGCCCGTAGCGCCGGCGAATACCGAAAATAATCTGGCTGCCAAGAGCGTGGGATCGACGATTAACTCAGACGCTTCGAATCCGAGACCGGTGGTCGTACCGCGTAATGAGGTGAAAACGTCACATTCGCTTTTGAAACCGATTGCGAAAGACGAACGCGCGAAATCAAGCGAAGACGAGAAAGCGCCCGCGTCGTCGGGGAAAGTTTACACGGTAGTGAAAGGCGATAACCCAGTGACGATCGCCAAAAAACTAAAAGTCTCTTACGGCGATCTAATCGCACTTAACTACATCGAGGACCCGCGCAAATTGCGGATAGGCCAAAAGCTTTTGATTCCGAAAACAACGAAACCAAAAAAGAACGAAAAATGAAACACATGCCGGCAGGCAGTGTGCTACCCCATGCATCGTAAAAGCGCTTACATTCTTTTCCTGGCTGTGCTGGGGCTACTCGTCATCGGCATCGTGATGCTTTTCAGCACCAGCGCGTTTGCGCGCAGCAGCCATGGAGACGTCTATTTCTTCATCAGGCGGCAGGCGATTTGGTTTGGGATTGGACTTTTCCTCTGCGTTTTGGCTGCGCTCATCGACTATCACTTCTGGCAACGGACATGGTGGCTTTGGTTTGTGCTCGCCGTAATCGTCCTGGCGCTCTGTTACTTTCCGCACATCGGGATGCGAATCAACGGGTCGCGCCGTTGGATCGGAGTGGGGCCGGTTACTTTTCAGCCTTCCGAAATGGCAAAGCTAGCCGCAATCTTTTTTCTCGCCGCCTGGTTCACCCGGTACGAAAAATCGGGCCGCAGTCTGCTCTTTGGCTTCGTGCTTCCGCTCGCAATAGTCGGTGTGCTGGCTGGACTTGTTCTGGCCGAAGTCGATCTTGGAACTACCGCGTTGCTGGGAATAACCACATTTGTCGTCATGTTCATTGCCGGCGCAAACCCGCTATGGCTTGGTGTCTTGTCGTTCGCTGGGTTCGGCGCTCTTATCATCGTTGCTACGCAAATCTCGGAGCGAATGGGGCGGCTCTCGGCCTTTCTTCATCCGCAAAATTTCAAGGAGGATGCAGGTTTGCAGCAGATGCAGGCCTTGATCGCCTGGGGCAGTGGTGGGATGGAAGGCCTTGGCCTTGGAAATGGCCGCCAGAAGATGCTTTACCTGCCTTACGCACACACCGATTTCATATTTCCTATCATCGGCGAAGAGCTCGGTCTGCGGTTCAGCCTGCTGGTGGTCTTCTTATTTGTGGTCATCATTGTTTGCGGCATCATGATCGCGCTGCACGCGAAAGACCGTTTTGGTCTGCTTCTCGGCTGTGGCGTTGTTTCCCTGTTGGCTTTGCAGGCGGCGGTAAACATTGGCGTCACCACATCGCTCCTCCCGAACAAAGGTTTGCCGCTGCCTTTTATCAGTTATGGAGGTTCAAATCTCGTCGCTTGTATGTTCGGGGTCGGCTTGCTGCTGAATATTTATCGACAGGGCATTCTTGAACCGCCGCATAAAAAACGTGTCACGATGCATGCTCGAACGACACCGCGAATTTAGATGCGACTAATGAGTCCTATAAGCCCTATAGATCAGCCGAAAATGGAAGACCAACTCTTATGAATACAGTGATCGCGTGCGGAGGGACCGGTGGACATCTTTTTCCCGGAATCGCTGTCGCCGAAGTGCTGCGTGATCGCGGCCACGAAGTCATGTTGCTCGTTTCTGAGAAAGACATTGACGCGCTCGCCCTTTCCACGCACCGGAATTTCCGATTCGAGAAACTGCCGACCATCGGGCTGCCTTCGCCATTTTCGCCGACAATTCTTGGTTTCATTCATCGCTTTTATGAGAGCCTCTCGCTTTGTCGTTCTATCTACCGCAAATTTAAACCCCAAGTGATCCTCGGCATGGGCGGCTTCACTTCCACCGCACCGGTATTGGCCGGAAAGATGCGCGGTATTTCCACCTTTATTCACGAATCGAATGCTGTTCCCGGCAAAGCGAATCGGCTAACGGCTCGGGTCGTGCGCGCAGTCATGCTTGGATTCAAGGAATGCGCCCCGTTCTTTCCAAAAGTGCATACTGAAATTACCGGCACGCCCATCCGGACCGAACTGAAACGTTTGGATCGACAGGTTGCGCGCCAAAAGCTCGGCCTGCGGGATGATCTGACGACGTTACTGGTGATGGGAGGTAGCCAGGGCGCCAGCGGAATTAATCAGGCCATGATCAAAGCGTTGCCCTTTTTTCAAGGTGCCCCGCTACAGGTAATTCATCTTTCCGGGGCGCGAGATGAGCGTCTGGTGGCAGATAATTATCGCCGCGAAAATATTTTTGCTTACGTCGCCGCCTTTCATCATCAGATGGAGGAAGCTTACAGCGCGGCTAATCTGGTGGTTGCACGGGCTGGCGCGGCGAGCCTCGCTGAGTTCACCGCTTTTTCATTGCCAGGCATTCTGATTCCGTTTCCCTATGCCGCCGATGATCATCAGACACGCAACGCGGAAATTTATGCTCGCGCCCAGGCAGCGATTCTTCTCAGGGAATCGGAACTCTCCGGCGAACTGCTCGCGCGCAAGATCCGGGAATTGATCGAGAATCCGGAACTGATTGAGGGAATGTCTGCGAATTGTTCGCAGCTCGGCCCGAAAGACGCAGCCGGATGCGTCGTTACGACGATGGAAAAATATACGACTCATGAAGCCCGTCTCTGAGCTCGATCTACCAAGGTTGCTCACTTGTGAGCACCATAGGATTCACCTGATCGGCGTGGCCGGGAGCGGGATGAGCGGTATTGCCGCGCTTTTGCTCGAACTCGGGCATGAGGTGACTGGCTCTGACAAAGTCAGCACACTGGAAACGGATCGATTGCAACGGCGCGGTCTATGTTTTCATGAGCAACATCGCGCGGCCGCTGCCAGCAACGCCGATCTGATTATATTTTCTTCCGCGATTAAGGTCGACAATCCAATCCTGGTGAGCGCCCGCGATTCGGGTAAACCGGTCGTGCGCCGTGCAGAAGCCCTCGCCGCCATCATGCGGGGAAAGCGCGGCATTCTTATCGTGGGAATGCACGGAAAAACCACAACCTCAGCAATGACCGCGCACGTCTTGCGCGAAGGCGGTCTGCATCCATCGCATTACGTCGGCGCCGAGATTCCGATTCTTGGGACAAACGCGCACTGGGATCCGCGCGGCGAATATTTCGTCGCAGAAGGCGATGAAAGCGATGGGACACTCATCTGTTTTCATCCTGAGCATTCCCTCATTTTAAATATTGAAGAAGAGCATCTCGATTTCTATGCCGACCTGGCCGCAATCGAAAAAGTCTTTGCGCGACTTATCGAGCAAACTAGTCGAACGGTTTTTTACAATATCGACGACGCGAATGCCGCGCGGTTATGCGCAGAGCGGAAAGGCGCGATCTCGTTCGGCTTTTCTGAAAAAGCCGACTATCACGCCGCTCATATCGACCTGCGTGATTTTGCTTCGGTCTTTTGCGTTTATCGGCGCGGCGAGCAACTGGGCGAAGCGGTTCTGAATGTCCCCGGCCAGCACAACGTCCAGAATGCCGTCGGTGTGATCGCCCTTGCCACGGAGCTGGGAATTTCGTTCGACAAAATTGCGGCCTCACTGTGCAAGTTCGAGCACGCGCGCCGCCGTTTTGAAATCAAGTATGAGAGCGATCGTTTTCTGCTTGTTGACGACTATGCTCATCACCCCACCGAGATCCGCGCGACGTTGAAAACCGCGACATCGATCGGTCGCAAACGTGTGCTGACCATGTTTCAACCGCACCGGTATTCGCGCACAAAAGCGCTGCGCAACGAGTTTGGCCGCGCTTTCGATGACGCCGATCACGTGGTTGTGACTGATATTTATCCGGCCAGTGAAGCGCCGATTCCGGGAATCAGCGGTGAAACGATTTCCAACGAAATCGCGATGCGTGGTCATCGCGGCGTGAGTTATCAGCCGCGTTTCGAATGGGTCCATCGCGACGTGGGAAACATGCTGGATCCGGGCGATCTGGTCATGAGCCTGGGCGCGGGCAACATTCACGAGCAAGTGGCTCTCTTGGCCGCCGATTTGGTGATTGCCGAGAAATTAAAAGCGATCGTTGGCGAGCAGGGCGACGTCCGGCTCTACGAGCCGCTCTCGAAGCACACCACCTTGCGCGTGGGCGGCCCGGCGCAATTTTGGGTGGAGCCCCGCAACGAAAGCGCATTTGCGGAATTGATTCGCTTTTGCCGGTGCGAAAGTCTTCCACTTTTCGTCGTCGGGCGCGGGTCCAATTTGCTTGTAAAGGACGGTGGCATTCGTGGTGTTGTGGTTCATCCGTGCGGAGGCGATTTCGACAAGATCGAAGTCAACGGCAATGAAATTACTGCAGGTGTCGGCGCGAAACTAAAAGAGGTCGCCTACGCGGGTAAGACAGCCGGCCTCGGCGGACTGGAGTGGATGGAGGGAATTCCGGGCGCGGTCGGCGGTGGCCTGCGCATGAATGCTGGCGCGATGGGCGCGCAAACCTTTGAAAACGTCGTGGGCGTTCGTTATCTCGATCCTGATGGAAATCTGCACGTGAAAAAGCGGGACGATCTGGAAGTGCATTACCGGAATTTCCCGTTGCTCGAGAACAATTTTGCGGTCTCAGCTGTCTTTCGCGGAGAACCCGCGCCAACTGAAGAGATCGTTCGCAATTTGAAGGCGTCACAGCAGAAGCGCCGAACGTCTCAACCAGCGGCCAAGAGCGCAGGCTGCATTTTCAAGAATCCCGATTCGTGCCCGGCGGGAAAGCTGGTTGATGAATTGGGACTTAAGAATTCGTGCGTCGGAAAAGCGCGTGTGTCGGAAGTGCACGGCAATTTCATTGTTAATGACGGAGGCGCGACAGCGGCGGACATGCTCGAGTTGATTGAGAAGATCAAAAGCGTGGCCCGTGCGAAGCGCGGGATCGAATTGGAAACAGAAGTGCAAATCGTGGGAGAACCGGCGTGAAAAGAAACGCGACTATTCCCAAAAAAATCGCAGTTCTAATGGGCGGACCGAGCGCCGAGCGCGAAGTTTCGCTGGCGACCGGCCGGGGGATCTCAAAAGCATTGCGCTCACTCGGCGCGGACGTTGTCGATGTCGATGTGCGGGATGCGAAGTTTGAGCTGCCGAGCGATGTCGAGTTTGCATTCATCGCGTTGCACGGAACCTTTGGCGAAGACGGTCAGGTCCAACAAATTCTGGAAGAGCGCGGCGTCGCTTACACGGGCGAAGGAGTCAAAGGGAGCCGACTGGCTTTCGATAAAATCCGATCGAAGGAGAAATTCCGCGAGCACGGTGTGAGGACTCCTGAGTGGGAAACCATTGGCGCGCATCAGCGTCCGGGCATGCAATTGCCGATTGTGGTTAAGGCGCCGCGGCAGGGGTCCACCGTGGGTGTTTACATCGTAAAAAAGACAGAGGAACTCGAGCCAGCGATTGCCGACGCGGCGAAATATGACCATGAATTGCTGATAGAAAAATTTGTGTCGGGCCGGGAATTAACGATTGGTATTCTAGGTGACCAGGCGTTGCCGGTTCTCGAGATAATCCCAAAGGGCGGCTTTTACGATTTCACAAATAAGTACCCCTTTCTCAATCCACAGGCTGGCGGCGCCGCGCAGCATATTTGCCCGGCCAGCATCGAGCCTGAAAAGACGAAAGAGATTCAAGAGCTGGCATTGAGTGCGTTTCGCGCTCTCGGCCTGCGGGTGTATTCGCGCGTCGACGTGATTTTGTCGCGGACCGGCGAGGCGTTTGTCTTGGAGATCAACACCATTCCCGGAATGACCGAGGCGAGTCTTCTGCCCGAGGCCGCTGCGGCTGCCGACATCAGCTATGTCGATTTGTGCCGGCGTGTCATCGCGCTTTCACGCGCCAGAATCGGGGGGGCGAGCTGGAGATGAGGTTCGTCCGAAAAAGCTCCGGCTCGCGCAATCGCCGGGCACCCAATCTACACCGCCGGCGCCAGCAACATCTGCTCGATGTGAAGGTCCGCTCCCGCCGAGCGACGCAACATCGCATTCGCAAGGCTCTGGTTGTTCTCTCCCGAGTGATATTGGTGGCGGTGCTCTGCGGTGCTGTTTATGTAGGGGCGCGCCAAGCCGCAAGGCGCCTGTTCTTTGAGAATCGGGATTATCAGCTCAAGACAATTGAACTGCAGACCGATGGCACGCTGCAGCGAGAGCAGGTTTTAAAAGCGGCGGATTTGGGTGAGGGCGAAAACATTTTCAGCATTAATCTGGCGCGCGTACGCGATCGCATTCAGGAACTCCCCCAGGTTGATGACGTGGAAGTGGTGCGCAAGCTGCCGGGGGAAATCGACATCCGCATAGTGGAACGAAAGCCGGTCGCATGGCTTACAAATGATAAGGAAATTTCCGATCCATTTGTCTCAGATGCTTCTTTTCTTGTGGACGCGCGGGGTGTTTTAATGAAACAAAAGAAGTTGTTGCCCGAATATCTCGGATTGCCGGTCATTTTGGGATGCTCGAGCGAAACGCTCGAGGCGGGCAAAGTCGTCGAATCGCCCGAAGCGAAAACGGCGCTGGAGCTCTTGCGCCTGAGCACGCGCAGTTTCATGCAAATGCGCTTTCAGATTCGCGAGATTGATGTTTCCAAAAGTTATTGTCTGGTCGTGACGGACAAAAATCGCTCCCGCGTCACGTTTGGGCTGAATGACCTCGAGACACAATTACAGAGGCTGGAACAATTTCTTGTCTATTGTGATAATTCGAAGCAGGAGCTGGAGACTCTGAACCTGCTCGTGCAACGGAATATCCCGGTGACCTTCACCGATACTCCAACCGAAATCATCAATGACACGATCGACCCCGCCGTGGAAACACGAATTTTGAAAGCAATTCCGGTGCATTCTTCGGCAAAAGCTGCATCGCCGCCGCCGAAAGCGCGCGCCGACGCAACGCCCATTGCCAAAGCCACTTCGATCCAACGCAAGAGGAAGGACTAACAACGATGGCAAGCAATAATTTGGTCATCGGCCTGGAGATTGGCACTTCCAAAATTTGCGTCGTCGTCGGGGAAAGCCGGCCGGATGGCACGGTTAAAATCCTGGGCGTTGGCCAGACGGCATCGCGTGGCATCCGCAAAGGCGAGATCGTTGATTTTGAAACCGCGATGAAATGCGTTCACGAAGCAGTGGTCGATGCCGAACAAAAAAGTGACGTTATGATCCGAAGCGTTTACGTGGCCGTCGCCGGGTCCCACCTTCAAAGTTTCAATAACCGCGGGTGTGTGATGCTGCCGGAGGACCGCGATGAGATTGATGAACAGGATGTCGAGGATGTAAGAATCAGCGCGCGCGAGGTGAGCATTCCTGCGCAAAATGCATTCCTACATTCCATCATTCACCATTATCACGTCGACGGACAGGACGGCGTGCTGAACCCGATTGGGATGCTTGGGCAAAAATTGGAAGCCGATTTCCACATCATCCACGGTGTGCGGACGCGCATTCAGAACACCATCCGGTGCGTGAAAGAGTTGCCCCTCGACGTCGAGGACGTTGTCTTCGGCGGGCTTGCTTCTGCCCAGGTGGTCGTCACTCAGCACCAAAAAGATATCGGCGCGCTCGTGGTCGATATCGGCGGCGGGACGACTGACTATGTTTTATATGCTGAGGGCGTAGTGAGGCAAAGCGGTTGCCTGGCGATCGGCGGCGACCATATCACAAATGATATTTCGATGGGATTGCGCATCCCGATGGCGCGCGCGGAGAAATTGAAAACCGACGAAGGGAGTTGCATCCTCGGCAATTGTCTTCCCGGCGAAATGATTTCACTGAAGGACGATTCCGGTTTCGCCGGGAAAGAGATCGAGCGCGAGACGCTGAACACGATCATTCACTTACGCCTGCGCGAAACTTTCGACCTCCTCAAACGCAGACTCGATGAGGAACCATTCATCAGTTACCTGGGCGCGGGCATTTTCATCACCGGCGGATGCAGTCTTCTCAGCGGCATCGATAATCTGGCTGAAAAAATTTTCGAGCTGCCCGCACACGTGGCGCACGCACAGACTACGTCCGGTGTGACGTCTGCGGTCGAGAATCCACAGTTCTCAACCGCAATTGGGCTGATCAAGTACGCGCAAGCCGTGCAAACGGATCGTCCGCGTCGGGGAATCCGTGGAATTTTCGGCAAGATTTTCACTGGCAGGCGATGAAAACGATTTCATTCCCTGGTAAGGCGCGACCGCCGGGCGCGCTGCAAACGCTTGATCTCGGACAGCCCGGTGGTCTGTCCCTCCCAATATGATTCAACTCAGCAAGAATTACAGTCTGCCCGAACGTGGGCCGGAATTTATTCCGATCAAAATTGTGAGTGTCGGTGGGGCCGGTTTAAACGCGCTCGATCGAATCGTGCTCGATGGCTTGGAGAGAGCCGACGTGGTTGCGGTTAACACCGATGTGCAGTCGCTGGCCAGTTCTGTGGCGGCACATAAAGTACAGCTCGGTCGCACTATGACTCGCGGTTTGGGCGCGGGCGGCGATCCTGAACTGGGCTATCAAGCTGCCGTCGAATCGGCCGATGAGATCCGCGAGGCGCTGGCCGACGCGCGAATGATTTTCATTTGTGCAGGACTCGGTGGCGGCACGGGGTCGGGCGCCGCCCCGTACGTCGCCCAGCTTGCCCGTGAGGTCGGTGCGCTGGTGGTCGCGTTCGCCACTCTTCCGTTTTCGTTCGAGGGCAAACGCCGCAACGCCCAGGCGCGGGAGGCACTTGCTCGATTCAACGATGTGGCGAACGCGGTAATCTGTTTCGAGAACGACCAGATGGGCGACATTGTGCCGCCGCAGGCTGGCATTCATCAGGCCTTTTCGGTCGCCGACAGCACAATCAGTCAAAGTGTTCGTTCGATCGTGAACCTGATTCAGCGGCCGGGACTCATCCACATTGGTTTCGATGATTTGCTGGCCGCTTTGCGCAGCCGCAGCGGCCGTTGCCTGTTTGGCTTTGGCGAATCCGATTCGGACAATCGCGCCCATGAGGCGCTCACGCGGGCGCTAAAGAATCCGTTGATGGACCGTGGTCGCATGTTGGAAGAGGCGGCTCGCGTGTTGGTTCAGGTGGCAGGTGGGCCCGGTATGACGCTGTCCGAAGTCGAAATCCTGATGCAGGAGCTTGGTCGTCACGTTGGCGAGCAAACACAGATTCTTTTTGGTGCTGCCGTGGATGGACGGCTGGGAGATCGCCTGACCGTTACCATTATCAGTTCGCTCACAGCGGATGAAGATTTGATTCCGCAGCAGACTCAACCCGCGCTGAGCAGCGCGCCCGCACAGCTGCCAGTCTGGGAGCAGCCACAGGAGATCCCGGCCAAAATCGAGATCGAACCGGAACCATCCCCGATGGAATCTTTCGAGCCTGCGGAGATGATTCCTTTCGACAAACCGCCGCCTTCAATGGAACCCGTTCTCAGCAACCCCGAGCCGATCGTGAGCCCGGCGCACAAAACGCCGGTGAAGGAAGCAAAACCAGCCGCTGAAAAATCTGTGCAGGCGAAACAGGAAGTTTTGCAATTCGAGGCCGTCACGCGCGGCCGATTTGAAAAAAGCGAACCGACCATTGTTGAGGGCGAAGATCTCGACGTGCCGACCTATCTGCGAAAAAACATCAAGGTGAAGTAGCTCAGGCATCTTGCCTGAGAAGTCGGGCAGGCTTCCCGGCTGGCATTTACTCCGGGCAGGATACCCGCTCGACGAGCACAGGCTGGGAAGCCTGAGCTACTTCTTCATTAACTCCAGCACCGCGCTCGTCATTCCGATAACGCCGACGCGGATCGTTGGCTCGGGAACCGGCGCGAACTTGCTCGAATGCAGACTCGGCAGGGGCATGCCGTTCTTTTTGCTATCCGCGATCTTCGCTGGATCGACTCCGCCGATCCAAAAATCGCAAGCTGGAATCGAGTGATCAGGCAAACTGAATTCGGAAAAGTCTTCTCCGCCCATCGTCGGATCGGTCGCTTCCACGTTTTCGGATCCCAACTGCGCTTTCCAAACGGCGACGAGCCGCTTCGTCAGGCCCGGGTTGTTATAAGTTGCAGGCGTGAATTCATCTTTGCGGACGGTGACAATCGGCGCGCGTTCAGACGGAATTCCCGCGACGGTCGCGCAAGCTTTCGCGATCCGATCGATCGCTGCCAGGACGCGTTCGCGCACATCAGATTTATAAGTGCGCACGGTGAGCTGCATTTTCACTTCGTCGGGAATGATGTTGTGCTTGGTGCCGCCGTGAATGGATCCAACCGTCACAACGACCGGATCGATCGGATTATTTTCGCGGCTCGCGATGGTTTGCAGCGCATTGATGATTTCTGCTGACAAGACAATCGGGTCTTTGGTTTTGTGCGGATAGGCGCCGTGCCCGCCAACGCCGCGGACGGTGATGTCCACCGAATCCACATTCGCGTAAGTGTAACCTTCAGTGACTCCAACGTGTCCCGTTTGCATTTGCGCATTGTCATGAAAACCGAGCGCGAAATCCGGTTTACCGAAGCGATCGTAAAGTCCCGCTTTGAGCAAGGCACGCGCGCCGGTGCCCAATTCCTCGGCCGGCTGCGCTACAAACAGGATCGTGCCGTGCCATTGATCTTTTAGCTGCGCGAGCGCGCGTGCCGTACCGATGAACGCTGCAATATGCGCATCATGCCCGCAGGCGTGCATCACATGCACATCTTTGCCCTCGTCATTCTTGGTTGTGACTTTGCTCGCGTAGGGTAACCCTGTTTCCTCTTCTACCGGCAATGCGTCCATATCGGTGCGTACCAGCACGGTCGGCCCATCGCCATTCTTCATGATGCCGATCACGCCGTAGCCCTTGAGTTTCGGATCATCGTATTTGCCAAAGTTCTCGGTGACCTCGCAGCCAGTGGCGCGCAACTCCTTTGCGATTAGCGCTGAAGTGCGTTCCTCATGTCCCGACAATTCCGGGTGACTGTGAACGTCTTTATAAATTGCGAGCAGCGACGGCAGCTCCGCATCGGCCAGTGATTGCGGCGTTTGCTGGGCGAGGCCGAGCGCCGGAACCAGGATCGGTAATAATAAGATCGAGAAGAAACGAATCTTCATGCCGCAGATTAGCCGTCTGCGGTTGTAGGGCAACCACTCCGGTTGCCGTCGTGGTCTAGTCAGGCGATGCGCCCGCCCTACAATTTCCAGTCACCCTTTCAATCTATGTAAATCTGCGCAATCTGTGGGTGACTCATGGAATTCGAGAAAAACACGATGCTCTTCGGCGCAGATTCGACCCGGGCCATTGTTGCTATCGCGTTGGGCGAGACCGGTACGGTCAATGTCTATCGCCGGAAAAAGGATGGATCGACCGTTGCCGAGGTCGAGCCGTTTCATCCATTCGTTTGGTGCGATTCGGACGTTGTCGATCTTGGCATCGAGACTGGGAAACTCGAAGGCGATCTCAAATACGGCTGGTTAATTACGGTCGATAGTTGGAAAGAACTGATCGCACTCCGCAACGGTCTGAAAAAGGCCGGACGCGACTTCTTCGCGTTTAGCGATCCCGTGCAGCATTACCTTACCGCCACCGGTCGCACATTATTCAAAGAGCTTCCGTTTGAAGAACTAAAGCGGATACAACTCGAAGTTGCTGTAGCCGGGGCCGGTGACTCCGGCACCGCAGTCAGCGCCAGCGGCTACAGCGGCGATCACATCATGAGCATCGCATTGTCGGATAACACCGGCTGGGAAGAACTGATCATTGTCGATCCAAACAATGTCGAGGAATCTGAAAGAAACGCGCTCAAGCGACTCACCGCGCTGATCAAAGAACGCGACCCGGACGTGATCGAAGGTCACAATCTGTTCCGGTCCGATCTGCCGTATCTGGTGTCTCGCGCCGCACAGAAGGCGAAAACGAAATTGGATTGGGGACGGGGCGGCGGTTTTCTGCGCTCGCGTCCGTCACGGCTCCAGATCGCCGAGAAGACGATCGATTATCCGAAGTTCACGATCGATGGCCGCCATTTCGTCGATACGTTTTTGCTCGCACAATTTTACGATGTCGGAATGCGTTCGCTCGTTGGCTTTGAGCGCCTCGACGTCGCGCGCCATTTTAGCTTTTGCGATAGCGAAGGACTTTCCGCCCTGACTGGCAAAGAATTGCAGCGCGCCTACATCGACAATTCGGAAAGATTCCGCGAGCGGGCACTTTGCGCGGTGCGCGAAACGCGTGCGATCGCCGATCTGCTCAGCCCGAGCTACTTCATCCAGGCGCAGATTTTCCCCTACAATTACCAGGACGTGATCGTGCGCGGCAACGCCACGCGGATCAATGCGCTATTCCTGCGCGAATATTTCCGGCAAAGCTATTCCATTCCCGAGATACCAATGGCACGCGCGTTCGAAGGCGGTTACACCGATATCTTCTTCACCGGCGTCGCGCGCAACGTCTGGCATTGCGACATCGCCTCGCTTTATCCGTCGATCATGCTCCAGTTCGATTGCTTCCCGGCGACCGACCAACTGCAAATCTTCCGCCATTTGCTCACCGACTTGCGCGCGTTCCGGCTCGACGCCAAAGCACAAATGCGAACCGCGAAAAATCCGAAGGAGCAGCATCACTTCCAGGCGCTGCAAAACACGTTCAAGATTTTGATCAACAGCTTCTATGGTTATCTGGGGTTTGCGCAGGGACATTTCGCCGATTTCGATGCCGCCGCGCGCGTCACCCAGATCGGGCGCGATCTGTTGAGAAAGATGATCGACTGGCTGAACACGCAGGGCGCGCAAGTCATCGAAGTGGATACCGACGGAATCTATTTCGTGCCGCCTGAGAAAATCGACATCGACCATTTGCAAAAAGGTTTGGCGCAAGAGTTACCGTCGGGAATCGAAGTCGAAGTCGACGAGCAGTTCGATGCGATGTTCAGCTACAAAGCCAAGAATTACGCCCTCCTCACAAAAGATGGCGACGTCATTATCAAGGGCGGCGCGCTCAAATCACGCGGACTTGAGAAATTCCAGCGCGTCTTCCTGGAGGAAATGATCAAGCTCCTCATGCAGGGAAAACCGGAAGCGATCCCGCAGTTGCGGGAAGATTTCGAGCAGAAAATCCGCAACCGCGAATGGAACATCGACATGCTCATGAAGACCGACACCCTCCAGGATTCGCTCGATAAATACCGAGCGAAGATTGCCGGCTCCGCCCGCAACCGCGCAGCCGCCTACGAACTCGCCTTGGCGAGCAGCCGCAATTACAAGCCGGGCGAACAGATCAGCTACTACATCAAAGCCACTGCGAAAAAAGTCCCCGGCTATGAAGCCGCAAAAGTCGCCAGCGATTTCGACCCGCAAAATCGTGACGAAAACGTCGATTACTATGTCGCCAAATTAGATGAGTTGGTAAAAAAATTTAGCAGTCTCACGACAGTTGCATCAACTCCGAAACAGGAGAGCCTCGGCTTGTAACACGTATGTTCCAGCTGCAGGAAACGTCTCTTGAGTGGGCGCTGAAACATATTACGCGCTTCTACGCGAGCGACTTCTTCCCGCAGCCGTTCGAGTTGGCAGCGATTGAAAAGGATTGGCCCACAATCAAGCAAGAGCTACTGAAGCTGGACATCCATAGCTATGTACCGCAATCGCCACGTGTCTTTCTCGCACCAAAGCCTAACGGCACATTTCGAGTTGTGCACGAACTGGATCCCCTCGATTCCATCATATACACAGCGCTGGTGCATGACGTAGCGACGAAGATCGAACAGTATCGCATTCCCCGCGAGTCGGGTATCGTGTGGTCGTACAGAATCAAACTAAGCCCGAAGGGTTCGTTCTTTGACCCTGAAGAAAACACGTGGCGCGAATATAATAAGCAGCGACGCGCGTTAGCTCGGCGCTTCGCTGATGGTTATGTCATCACGTGTGATTTCGTAGACTTTTACAATCAAATTTACACTCATCGCATTCAGAACCTGATCGAAGAGGCTGGCGGTACGGCGTACGCAGCTCACGGCAAAGCGATTGAGAAGTTTTTGCTTGGGCTAAACACCGCAACATCTCGCGGGATTCCGGTTGGACCGGCAGCAAGCATCATTATCGCAGAGCTGATCGCAGCAGATGTCGACAAAAAAATCTTAAGTTACACACGCGATTTCCTGCGGTGGGTTGATGACATCGCAATATTTTTTCCGACGAGAGAAGAGGCGGAACGGGTCCTTCACGAATTGACTGCGTTCGTCCACGCAAATCACCGGCTCGTTTTTTCAGGTGAAAAGACAAAGATCATGACGTCGGAGCGATATGTACGCACTCTGCGGGACGAAGAGGCCGAAGAAAAGAAGCTTGTGAAGAGCAGGACGGAAGAGAAAGCAATGCGGGCTTACTACGATGAGCTTGTGGAGAAACTTGCACCGTATGACGACTTTTCCGATGTATTTGACGAAGACAGATACGAGCAGGTGCTCGAAGAGATTCAAAAGGACGAGCGGTACAACATACTCTCCGGCGTTTATCGCGAGCTGCTCACTGCTGAACTAAAAAAGCCGAATCTAGAATTCGCGCTCCTCCGAAGGGTTTTGAAGAATGCAGGCAGATATCGAATTCGCGCGATCCTGCCGATATTGTTTCGAAGCTTTGACAAATTCGTGCCGCTTTTGCGCGAACTCATCCTATATCTGCTCCGAGTCCTGACAAGGGAAGTTGCGGTTCAGTATCGAGAGGAGCTTCGTGCGATCATCGAAAGTCCTCGTGCGCAGCTTCCATACGTAAACACCTGGATCGCAGCGCTGCTTGCGCACAAGGCGTTTAATGAAATCGATCTGCCAGATAGCTGCGAACGAGTTGTCACAGTTCGGGATCGCGCCCTTGTCGCCACGCGGGCAGAGGATCGAACGTGGGTAAAAGACTACAAAAATTCAGTGGATACGTTGGGACCTTGGGATAAACGAGCTGTCCTTTTCTCGTCGCAAATCCTGTCGGAAGATGAGCGTAAGAACTGGTTGAAAGTCGCGGCTCGCCGCGGGGACACGCTGGAAGCGGCAGTAGCGAAGTACGTCCTAGGATAACCGTCTTACAGTTGACTGAACAAGTATCAATGCGGATGAACATTGTCATGAATCCAAACACGCGACATGTGACCGCACTCGCCGCATTTGCTCTTATTGTGGCTGCGCAATGTTCCTACTCAGCTGAAAGCGATCTCGCTCCAATCAAAGCCGAAGTCACGAAACGACATGACGAAGCCGTGAAGCGGTTACAGGATTGGATCGGGCAGGTCTCGATCGCGGCGGAGAACCGCGGTTACCCTGAAGGCGCGGAGTACATGGCAAAGCTTGCGCGCGACGCGGGATTTCAACAAGCGACCGTGATTAACACAGACGGCAAGCCAGGCGTATTCGCGATGCTCAATGCTGGCGCGCCGAAAACGGTCGGGCTGTATTTCATGTACGACGTGAAACAGTTCGATCCGGCAGAATGGACGTCGCCGCCGACCGATGCACGGATCGTGGACAAGCCGCCGCTGGGCAAAGTCATGATTGGTCGCGGCGCGGTGAATCAGAAGGGGCCGGAAGCAGCCGTCCTGGCGGCGCTGCATGCGATTCGGGGCGCGGGCAAGAGGATGCCGGTGAATCTGGTGATGGTGGCCGAAGGAGAAGAGGAAATCGGTTCGCCGCACATTCCACAGCTCGTCAGGCGACCGGAAGTGCTCGACGCGCTGAAGAAATGCGTCGGCGTGTTCATGCCATCGGCGACGCAAGATTTGGATGGTGTTGTTACAGTCAATCTCGGCTCCAAGGGAGTCATCGAGCTCGAGCTGGTGTCCAGCGGTGAAAAATGGGGACGCGGTCCGGCCGAGGATATTCATTCATCACTCAAGGCGATGGTGGACAGCCCGGCGTGGCATTTGGTGAAAGCGCTCGACACGCTTGTTTCAGACGACGGCAACGAAATCGCGATCGACAACTATCCGAAGCCGCGGCCACTGACTCCGGAAGAAAAGGCGATGATCGAAAAAGTGTCGAAGGTGCGGAGCGAAGCGCAGGCGAAAAAGCAGTTCAGTGTGCAGCATTGGATCAACAATCTGCCGTGGGAGCAGGCGAACGAACGACTCGAATCGTCGCCGACGGTGAACATCGAAGGTCTCGTCGGCGGTTACACAGGGCCGGGCGGCAAAACCATTTTGCCGCATCGCGCAGTCGCGAAGGTCGACATGCGTCTCGTTCCCGATATGAAAGCGGCGGACGCGCTCGCCGCGTTGAAGGCCCATCTGGCGAAGCGCGGCTTCGGCGACATCGAAGTGAACATGACCGGCGGGTACGATCCGACGGCCACGTCG
>Ga0137407_10000537_pt1 | contig 25322 bp, 12 predicted proteins | sample CZOMad2_2_16fung_FD_108410 | JGI IMG/M metagenome (GOLD analysis project Ga0137407, IMG submission 108410) | Vadose zone soil fungal communities from Angelo Coast Range Reserve, California, USA - CZOMad2_2_16fungal (Illumina Assembly) | ecosystem: Environmental > Terrestrial > Soil > Vadose... | reverse complement strand
GCTGGGTGTCGCTCCCATTCTCGGTCGCGATTTCTATGCTGGCGAAGACTTGCTCTCCGCGCCGCGCACTGTCCTACTCAGTTACGCTGCGTGGCAAAAACGCTATGGCGGAAAAGCGGACGTTCTGGGCCAATCCATCACCCTGGACGGAAATCCGCACGTCATCATCGGAGTGCTTCCCCGCCAATTCCATTTCGTCCCTGCCGAACCCGCCGAGTTCTGGACCACGATTCACGCCTCCAGCGAATGTGACCTACGGCGCAGTTGCCACGGTTTCTACGGTGTTGCCCGTCTGAAGCCTAGCGTCTCCGCGCATGCAGCCGCAGCCGAAATGGAATCCATCGCCCAGCAACTGCAACAGCAATATCCCGATTCCAACAGCGGGCAGGACGCTAACGTCTTCCCGCTCACCGAAGTGATTGTCGGCGATATCCGTCCCATATTCTTGCTGTTGCTCTCTGGCGCCGGACTTCTGCTGGTGATCGCCACCGTAAACGTCGCCAGCCTGCTGCTGGTGCGCTCCGAGAGTCGCAAACGAGAAATCGCAGTCCGTGGCGCGCTGGGCGCATCGCCCGCTCGTTTGATCCGCCAGTTCGTTACCGAGGGTTTGGTCCTCGTCGCGGCTGGCACATCCTTGGGCCTGGCCTTCGCCCATGCAGCGATGCAGCTTCTCACCAAGCTGATTCCCGCGGACCTGATCGACCGCATGGCCTTTCTGCACGATCTGGGATTCAACGTCCGCGTGTTGGCCTTCGCGGGGATGATTTCGCTGCTCGCGGCTTTGTTGTTCACACTCACTCCCGCACTCCGCTTGGCCTCGCCAGAAATGCGCCAAGATCTAGCCGAGGGCAGTCGCGGCTCCGCCGGAAACACCTGGCGCCGCGTCGGCTCGAAACTCGTCGTGCTGGAACTAGCGACCGCCGTTGTTCTTCTGGTCGTCGCCGGCCTCCTCGGCAAAAGTCTGTACCTCCTCCTTCGCGTAGACATCGGCATGCAACCCGATCATCTCGCAACCCTGCAAGTGGCCGCGCCACGCGCCACCTATGGCAAAGACGAGCAAGTCATCGTGCTAGAACGCCTGGTGCTCAGCAAACTCTCCGGTCTCCCTGGCGTGAAAGCCGTCGGTATTTCCAACGATCTCCCCATAAACGGCTGGGGCGACACCACCTGGTTCCGCATTCTAGGACGCCCATGGCATGGCGAGCACAATGAAGTCCCTGAGCGCGACGTCAGTGCCGACTACTTCACGGCCATCGGCGCTAAACTTCTCCGGGGCCGTTACTTCAACGAAGCCGAGGACAAACCCAAGCCACACGTGGCCATCATCAACCAGGCTTTCGAGAAAGTGTTTTTCCCCAACGAAGATCCCATGGGCAAGCAACTCTCGTACATCAACATGGGAATCCCACCGGTTCCCATCGAAATCGTCGGCATCGTGCAAGACATTAAAGAAGGCCAGTTGGACACCAAAAATATGCCCGCGCTGTACATCCCCTTCAACCAGGCTCCGGGCAATTTTTTCAACGTCGCGGTTCGAACCTCGGAAGCGGAACAAGCGCTCGTGCCCGCCTTGGCCGCCACCATCCATCAGATCGACCCCGGCATCGCGGCGTTCGCCGGAGCCACCATGACCGACATCATCAATGACTCTCCATCCGCCTACATCCACCGTTCTTCCGCGTGGCTGGTAGGAGGCTTCGCTGCCATTGCACTACTTCTTGGCGTCGTCGGGCTCTACGGCGTGGTTGCCTATTCCGTCAGCCAGCGCACCCGTGAAATCGGTCTCCGCATGGCGCTCGGCGCGCAGCGCAGCTCGGTCTATCAACTCATCTTAAGGGAAGCGGGTTGGCTGGTTGCGATCGGCATCGCCATCGGGCTGGTCTGCTCGGTCGCAGCCGCGACTCTGATGCGCGGCGTGCTCTTCAATGTCCGCTCGTGGGATCTTCCCACGCTGGTCGGCGTCGCCGCCGTGCTCGCCATCTCCACTCTCTTGGCAAGCTACATCCCCGCCCGCCGCGCCGCTTCGGTCGATCCCGTCGAAGCACTCCGCATGGAATAGCTCGCTCGGTGCGCAAATCCCGGCCGCGAAATTTTCCCTTGACATATTCCCATATGGGTATGTATTCTCAGCTCATGCCTCGCGCCTCCACCACCTCCGATGCCTTCAACGCCGTCGCCGAACCCCGCCGCCGCGATATCCTGAACTACCTCGCCCTTCAGGAACGCTCCGTGGGAGACATCGTCGACAGCCTGAGCATGGAGCAACCTTCGGTCTCCAAGCATTTACGCGTCCTCAAAGACGTCGGCCTCGTGGATGTCCGCCGCGACGGCCGTCGCATGTTCTATCGCACCAACGCCGAGGCCATCCGCCCGCTCCACGAGTGGACCAGCACGTTCGAACGTTTCTGGCGCCACCAGTTGCATCGCATCAAAGAGCGCGCCGAAGGCACGAACCAACCCGCGAGCGATACCGCCACAGACTTCAATTCAAGGAGAAAACATGATTTCGACCGCAACAAAATTTGAGGATTTGACGCTCAATATCACCCAGGAGATCCATGTGAAGGCGTCGCTGGAAACGACCTTCGCTGCCCTGCTCGAACAACTCGGGCCTCTCAACGACACTCCCGACGGCCAACCGATACCGCTAAAGATTGAGCCATGGCCCGGCGGGCGCTGGTATCGCGATTTGGATGGCGACAACGGCCACTTATGGGGACATGTGCAAGCCATCAAGCGGCCGACGCTGTTGGAATTCTATGGCCCGCTAATGATGTCGTATCCCATCGTCAACAACGTGCAATACCGGCTCAGCGAGACAGACGGAGGCACGCTGATCAAGTTCCATCACACCGCGTTGGGACTCATCCTCGATGAACATCGTACCGGCGTGAACCGCGGCTGGTCGCACATTCACGAGAACGTTCGCAAACGTGCCGAAGCGCAGCGCGCGAAATAAGTGCTCGCGTTAAGGAGGTAGACCCATGTGTCCAGCATGCATCGCAACTACGGCTCTGATGGTCGCTGGGGTGATGTCCACCGGCGGATTGACGACACTAGCCGCTAGGCTGCTCTATCTAAAATCCAATACCGGCAAGATTTCATCGGAAGCACAAAACCGAAAGGAGAAATGATCATGGCTACGGCAACTACCAAGCAGGAAAACCCCAAAGTCGTGCCGCCAGCAGAATGGCTTGCCGCACGAAAGGAGCTGTTGAAAAAGGAAAAGGAGTTTACCCGGCTACGCGATGAACTGAGCCAGCAACGCCGCGAACTTCCTTGGGAAAAGGTAGAGAAGGCCTACAGCTTCGACGGGCCAAAAGGTGAGGAGACGCTGGCGGATCTCTTCGGCGGAAGGAGCCAGCTGATTGTGTACCACTTCATGTTCGGTCCCGGATGGAAAGAGGGCTGCCCCAGCTGCTCGTTCATTTCCGACCACATCAACGCTAGCGTGGTGCACCTCGCGGCTCGGGACGTCCGGCTTGTGCTCGTTTCCCGAGCTCCACTAGCGGAAATTCAGGCATTCCAGAAGCGCATGGGTTGGGGTTTTCCTTGGGTCTCTTCGTTCGCAAGCGACTTCAACTACGATTACCAGGTATCGCTCTCCAAGGACGACGTCGGGAAAACCGAAGTCTATTACAACTATGAATTGCAGAAATTCCCCAGCGAGGAACGCCCCGGAACCAGCGTTTTCTATAAAGATCAATCCGGCAGTGTCTTCCACACCTATTCAAGCTACGGTCGTGGTCTTGATATTCTCATCGGAGCCTACAACTGGCTGGACCTCACGCCGAAAGGCCGCGACGAAGAGGAGTTGCCTCACTCCATGGCTTGGGTCCGTCATCACGACAAATACATCGACGGCCAGATCGCCGGCTCGTCGAAATCCTAGCGTCGAAGCTATTCGTCTTCGGGAGGCCGGGGCGTCAGCCCCGGCGCAACCCTTCAAAGCGTAAGGCCTTACCTAAATACAGGAGACAAGAAATGACGAAAATGCTCGAACCGATGATGGGCGAAATCCACCAAGAAGCGGCAACCACCAGGCGCGTCTTGGAACGTGTCCCGGCCGACAAACTATCGTGGAAGCCTCATCCGAAATCGATGTCGCTCGGCCAACTCGCGCTTCACATCGCGTCGATTCCCGGAAGTCTTTGTCGGCTCGCGCAGCGCGATGGCCTAGACACGTCGGAAGCGAATTTCAACCCACCCGGTCCGACCGACGCTAAAGAGATTCTCGCCACTCTCGATGCCGGCGTCAAAGCCGCCGAGGAATATGTCGATACGGTCAGCGAGTCCTCAGCGCTGGGAACCTGGCGCATTACCTCGAAGGGCAAAGAAGTAATGGCCATGCCGCGCGTGGTATTGCTTCGAACGATCATGCTCAATCACTGGTACCACCACCGCGGCCAACTGTCCGTATACCTACGGATGCTCGACGTCCCGGTTCCATCGATTTACGGCCCGAGCGCCGACGAAAATCCGTTTAACTAAAGCGCTTCCGCGACGCGAATCGTGCCGGGTGGCAGCGGCGCGGGAGCAGCCTAAAGTGAGGCACAGTCTCGCTTGACCAGATAAATTGTTCGTCAGGACTCGTTTTTGCGCCAATTTTGCGAAGCTAACGATGAGCTATTTGCGGCAACAGGCTTATCCGAAAAGCGGCTAACAGTAATGCTGCGACCACGAATGTTGTGACTATCGCGGTGCTTGCTCGCACCCCACTTTTAATCGCGACTGCTCGAACGATCCCTACGATGGCCGCGAGCCCGACCACAATTGTCATCGCGATTTCCGTCGGCGAAAATGTGCCAGAAATGATGTGAGCCCAACCTAATAGATAGAGCCAAATTGCCGCCATCAAGAGCAACCAGAATACGAAGCCTGGCAACGCTGCCCACTTGGTCAAGGCGGATTGACGCATGCCAAACACGACAGCGATCCAAAGCGGCGACGTCTGCACAATGTGCCGGAGGATGCCGTGTGACACGGCTCCGACGATGAGTAGCGCCGCAATCATGACAACGCCACACCAGGCGAGAATCCTCAAATCTTTCGCCATCGATCACCTCGCGACGTCCGTGTCGGAGTTCACAAATTAGAGCTAGCTCTTGGTCGATTATGCATCCTATTTGTCGATCAGCCGCGCGGCGCCACCTGGCTTCCCGGGAGGTTCGGAAAATAGCACATGGCTTAAGACTCTCTTCCCAAATCGTCCAAGATGCCGGGAAGCTCCGTAATGGACTCGAGAAGAAATTCGGGCTGCGCCGCGCGTAGACCTTTCTCCGTGGGAAATCGTCCGAGGACAGCGACGCCGCGCACGCCGGCTCGGCGCGCCATTTCCAAGTCGTGAGGAGAATCGCCGACATAAATGCAGGCGCTGGGCTTGATGCGCATCTGTTTCAACGCGAGGCGTAGGGGCGCGGGATGCGGTTTCTTCTGCAGCGTGTCGTTCGCGCAGACACGCGAGGCGAAGAGACGGGTGAGCTGAAAGTAGCGTAGTTGGCTGGTGACACGATCACGGTCGCCGCTGGTAACCAGGCCAAGACGGTAGCGCCGGCCAACCCAGGCCAATAGGCGGCGCGCGCCCACCACCAGCTTGGGCTTGTGACTGGCGTACTGTTTGCGCCAGGCGAGATTGGCAGTATCCCAACGGGCACGGGGAATTTTGGCCGCGCGGTAGACGTTGTACCAATTCGGCGAATAGTGGCGCGCGAGTTCCTCGAGTCCCCACGGGATGCCCATTTCGTGGAACATGGCGAGGTATGCGCTGGAATCGGCGTCGAATGAGTCGAGGAGGGTACCGTCCCAATCAAAGAGCACCGCTTCGATAGATTGTCGGCGTTTTGCGGCCATTGCCGAAGAGAGTAGCAGAGAACACCAGCACGCTGCGTTTACGCGAAGGAAAAGGTCCTGAAAAAAAGAAGAGGTGCGAAAGCACCGCTTCCTTCGACGCGGGATTTTCGTACTTTAGCTGGAGCTGGCGTGTCCTTAGAACTGGATCTTGACCGACAGCTGCGCTTGGCGCGGGTCGCCTACGCCGACCCGCAGGAAGCCGTTGAAGTCGAAAAGCTGCGGCGACGACAACGGATTCACGTTGTTGGTGTTGTTGAAGGTGTTGAACATTTCGAGCCTCGGGACGATAGCGAAACGCTCGCCGAGGCGGATAGGACGTGCGATGCCGAAATCGAAGGTGAAGAAGCCGTTGTCTTTGCGGAGGTGGTTGCGGCCGCAATCGACGCCGCCAACGAAGCGAGTGAACGAATTCTGTTCACTGCAAGGTGCGCCCGTACCGTCGCCGTTAACGTTGTCGGTGATGGGCTGTGCGGAGTGTGCCTGCATGCGGACATTTCCTTCAAATCCCCACGGCAGGTTCGCCACCGTGTAAAAATTGAATTTGTGGCGCTCGTCGCGGTCCGAATCGGAATATTCCGCCGCCAGGTTGTGCAGGTCGGCGTAGCGGAACGTGAAGGGATCGCGCTCGTTCGAGTCGTCATCCTTATCCACGGAATAGGTGTAGTTCGCGTCAAACAGGAAACGATGGCTCATGCGCTTGCGCAGGCCGATGGTGAACCCCCGGTACAGAGACTTGGCGGAGCTGACCGTATCGGTGACCGCGCCGAGGTTCAAAAACGGCGCTGCGCCGGTGTAGCTGACGGTATCCGCGTTCGTCGGAATAACCGAAACCGGGCCAACGTTGGGGTTGATGAATCGCGTCAAATGCACACCCTTAGACAAAGTGAAATCGGCATACGCGACATAGTCGCCAATCACTTGCTGTTCGTATCCGATGTTTGTGGAATAAATGCGCGGGTTGGCATAGTCGCGGCTGAATACCGTAACACCTGGCTGAAACGGAAAAGTACCGGGCGCGAGGATGGGAATGGGCGACGTTCCGGGATAGGTTGGTGGAGGGCCGCCGGCGGAGTTGGATAGATCACAGGCGCCCGTCACGGTATCGAGAACAAGGCAGGTGCCCGCCGCAATTTCCTGCTGCTGCACGCCGTTCGTGGTGATGGCCCCGGTCTGCGTCAGCATATTTTGCCGCGCGTTGAATATTCCCCAACTGGCGCGGAACGCGGATTTCCCGTTGCCGCGGACGTCCCACGCGATACCGATGCGCGGTTGAAATTCCTTTTTCTGATTCGGCAGCTTTCCATTCGAGGGAAAGTTCGGATCACTCAGATTCGAACCATAGGCAGTCGCCGATGGCGCGATGGTAGGATCCGGGAAAATTTGCGCGTCCCACCGCAGGCCGTAGTTCAGGGTCAAATTGCGCGTAACTTTCCAGGTGTCTTGAACGAACAAGGAATAGTCTTCGTTGGCGATATTTGCCAATCCAGACTGATCGGCGGTCTCACTCGCGGTGGTGGGGCCGTGCTGGAGATACAGAAGGAGTGGTCCGCCGGCGAAAGCAGCGCCATCCGGGCAATTGCCTCCTGCCACCAAAGAGATGTCGGTGAACGTTCCATCGCTGCATTCGGCCGCGGTCGGACCGAAACCCGGGCCCAGCGAGGCCGGTGAAGCATAGTGAAGGAATCCGGTTACGCCGTCGAAAATATAGCGCCCGTTAAAGAAACCGCGAAAAATCTGCGAATTGCGCGTGTGCAGCCATTCGCCGCCGAACTTGAAGGTATGCTTGCCGCGGATCAGCGAAAAATTGTCGCGCACGTCCGTGCGGTAGGTCAGTTCATCGACGTTGGGCTCAAGAAAAAATGGCTGACCGAAGCGGAAATTCGGAGAGAAACCGATCGCGGTATCGGGCACCGAGGTCGCGTCGACCGCCTCGCGCGGGCGGGTTTCCCGTGAATACGTGAAGTGCAATTCGTTTAGCTTGTTGGCGGACAACGTGCTGAACCAATTCGTGTTGAGGGTTTGAATATGCGATGGGCCTTCGATGCCGTTGGCCGTGGTGCCATACGTTGGAACATCGAAAGTCTGATTCGCGTTGTTGGAACGGTCGAAGTTGTAGGAACCAAAGATCTGGTTTTTGGAGTTGAGGTTATAGTCGATCCGGCCAAAGACAGACGCGTTGCGAACCGAGTGGTCGATCGGCCGGCCCTCGTTATCACCGAAATTCGTTTGAAAGAAATTCAGCAGCGTTTGACGCTGGCAATCTCCACTGGCCGAAATCTCAGCGTCCGTGATCGTTCCACCAGGTCCAAAGACCGGGCTGCTGACGCCGCAAGGGGTCCCCAGTGTCGCGCCCAGATTCTTGCGATTAAGATCTTCCATGATTCCTTCGGTAGCCGCGAAGAAGAATAGCTTGTCCTTGATGATCGGGCCCCCAATAGTGCCGCCAAACTGATGCCGCCGAAAACCATCGAGCGGAGTTCCATCGGAGGCTGCCGCCGTGAGTGCCTCGGTGCGGAAGTATTCGAAGGCGCTGCCGTGAAATTGATTGGTGCCGGACTTGGTGATGACGTTGACGACGCCGCCCGCGGTACGCCCATACTCGGCATTCGCGCCACTGGCGATAATCTGAAACTCTTTGACCGCTTCCAGCGTGATATCGACCGAAGCGCGCTGGCCACCGGCCTGTTCGCCGAAGAATCCGTTGTTGTAGTCGCCGCCGTCGAGGCTGATGTTGTTGAAGATGCCGCGCTGCCCGTTGATATTGATCTCGTCGCCGTCGGGGCCCTGCGAAATGCTGACACCAGGGGTGAGCGTGAGTAAGTCTTCAAATTTGCGGCCGAGCACCGGCGTGGTCGCCACCGCAGCCTCATCGAGTGTGGAGGACGACTCGGTCTTGGTCACTTCCACAGCGGGGACGTCCGTAACGATGATTTGCTGGGAAACGGCGGAAATCTTCATGGTGACCGTGAGGCTGACTACCTGTCCGACGGTGAGATTCACGTTCTCCTGGAGAATGGTGGCGAATCCCTGCTTGCTGATGGTCAGCGTATAGCGGCCCGGGGCCAGATTCAGGAACGTAAAGTGGCCGTCGGCGTTGGACGTTTCGGCACGAACAAAGTTCGTGTCTAGGTTCGTGGCCTGGACGGAAGCATCCGGAACGCTCCCTCCCTTTTCGTCAACAACGTCTCCCTGAGCAGTCGCGGTGGTGATTTGCGCTTGTCCCCAACCCGTTGAGCCACAAGCGAGTACCAATACCAGCACAATTAATACGAGTCCACACGTTCTCATCTTGTCCCCCCAGGACATTCCCACTTCCGCAGTGCGGGCTTCGTTTGATGTCGACCAAAGGACTGCGGAATACGATGGCGAGAGTTTAGGCCAGAAGCGAAGAAAACAGCAAGTGTTTGCCTGTGGAAACTTCGATGGTTGTCGATTGCGAATTTTGATGGATGGAAGAGCAGCTCGACGCTGCGGCGGTCACAGGTTCAGGAATCGCGACGGCACGCGATCGTCGCGATCGAAGGACATATCGTCGAACAGCGCGGCTACGCCGTACCAGCCGGGCATGGCGGCCGGCTCCAATCGCTGGACCTGCGCCATAGTGGTCACGACAACATTTCCGCGCCCCATCGGACGGCTCACAAGCACGATCTCCAGTTCGATCGGCGTACCGGTAGCGAGTTGCTTCGGGCAAAGAAAGAAAACGCCGGTCGAACTGATGTCCCGAGTCACCAGCGTAATGGGAAATCGTTCCTCAACATGATTGACGCTGCGGAGCCGCAACGGGAGCCGCAACGTCGCCCGGGGATATTCCCGGTGTTCGGGATGAACGCCGACGGCGTGCGTGGGAACGCGAACGAAACGGCGCGGCTGCGTGAGGGTAATCAGTGGAACTACGCGAAGCGCTGGCACCCGGACAGGAGCCAGATCCACAGGCGCGACAACAACCGGTGCAAGCGCGCGCGACTCCGCCAAAGCGTTCTTCGATGCCGGCTCGACTACTCTTGCGAGGTTTGTCGCCCTCATCTCGCCCTCAGAAACGCGATCTTGCCAAGTTCCGTGCTTCCGACCCGACCCAAGCGGTTATGTTGAAAACCGCATCCGACCTGCGAAGGTGGGTCGCTAAAATGCCACTAGAACTGGTCGGCGTCAATCTGTGGAAAACATTCGAAGTGTCCTAAGATCAAATACATAGTAATGGTACGCATGCGGCGCGAGCTTACACCTCAGTAGTCCAATCTCAAACTGTATTCGATGCCTCGGGTCGCATTTGAAGGAGCTTTCCGGATAGTCTCAAATCTTCACCGAGAGCATCATGATCTTCTCAGGATTCGGCGCGTTCGGATTGGACGAATCGCGTTTGACATGGATTCATCCAATATGGCGCTGTACATAGAGACGTTTCGCCTCTACGTTAGTAGTTTTAAAGTGGGGCGCTTGACGCGTTCCGCGCTTACACAAGGCCCATGTCCACTAGCGTCACCAAAGCTCGCCTCGGTACTTCCCCGCACCCTAAACCATGGTCTGGACAAGCCGGCAGCGCGACGTTGGTTCTAGTTGCCTTCGCCGCCGTGTACATAATCTGGGGCTCGACGTACCTGGCAATACGCGTTGGCGTCGAATCCTTTCCGCCGCTCCTGCTGGCAGGATCGCGCCACTTGGTTTTTGGCCTGTTGTTCTATCCCTTCTTTCGCTGGAAGACCGGCGTACGACCGACGCTGGCGCATTGGCGAACGGCGGCTCTCACGGGATTCTTGTTACTGTTCGTCGGAAACGGCGGGGTTTGCGTCGCCGAACAAACGGTGCCTTCAGGCGTGACCGCGCTCCTCGTGGCAACGGTGTCCTTGTGGATGGTTTTGGTGGACTGGTTACGGCCGGGCGGCGTGCGGCCGGTGGCGCGCGTAATGATGGGCTTGCTGTTGGGATTCGGCGGCTTGGCGCTGCTCGTTGGGCCGAAGGACTTGGGCGGATCGGCGCGGATCAATCCGGTCGGCGTCGCGATCCTGGTAGTTGCCGCGTTCGCGTGGGCTTGCGGCTCTATTTACTCAAAACACGGCGAGATGCCGAGTTCGCCGCTGCTCGGAGCGACAATGCAAAGCCTGACCGGCGGAATCGCGCTGTGGATCGTGGGCTGGATGTCTGGCGAGGTGCGGTCTCTCCATCTAAGTGCAGTTTCGACGCGTTCGTGGGTCGCGATGGCGTATTTGATCTTTTTTGGCTCGATGATGGGCTTTACGGCTTACATCTATATACTGAAGCACAGCACCGCGACGCGGGTCGCGACCTACGCGTTCGTTAATCCGGTGGTAGCCCTCTTCCTGGGCTGGATGATCCTGGGCGAGTCGATCACCATGAGGACGATTTTGGCCGCGGCCGTGATTTTGGCCGCGGTACTGCTGGTCATCACCGCGCCGCTTCGCAAGGCCGCAACGGCCGGTGCGGCCTTGCCCAAAACCGCCGAAGCCTGACGTTCGTCTTGGTTTTCCCGCGAATTGCAGTTTCTCTTTGACGCGCCTTTGCGGATAGATTTGTCTTTTGGCTTGAGTTAATTTGGCCTAGTCATGATGAGCCCTAACACAACGCAATTCGAGTCGAACATTCCGCCGAGCGCCGCGGCGCGGTTCTGGCGCGCGACGATGTCGCGAGACGCACGGGCCGACGGCACCTTCGTATTGGCAGTACGATCGACGCACATCTACTGCCGACCTTCGTGCCCCGCGCGGCGCCCCCTGCGCCGAAACGTAGTTTTCTTCCGTACCCGCGAAGAGGCGGAGAAACAGGGATTTCGGCCGTGCCTCCGGTGCAAGCCTAACCAAGTTGCTGGACCGATCGCGCTGGTCGAGCGCGCCACCAAGCAACTCGCGGAATCGGGTGAAGACAGCGTGCGATTCGGCGCGATGGCCAATTCCCTCGGCACCACTCCGGCCACTCTGCGCCGGGCGTTCCTGCAGGTGACTGGGCTGCGACCCCGTGAACTCGCCGAGGCGTTGCGGCTGGCGCGTTTCAAAAAAATGCTCCGCGCCGGCAAGAACATCACCGACGCGCTTTATGAAACGGGCTACGGCTCGTCCAGCCGCGTATACGAACGGAGCAACGCGCAGTTGGGCATGACGCCAGCGACTTATCGAAAAGGAGGAACGGGTATGAAGATCGGTTACAGCATTGCCAAGACGGTGCTCGGAAAAGTTCTGGTGGCGGCGACGGATCGGGGAGTATCCGCCGTTTATCTGGGGGACTCGGAAGCGAAACTCGTTCAGGAATTGCGGGACGAGTACCCTCGCGCGGAACTCGCTCCCGCCGATGATTCCTTTGAACGATGGGTGAAGGAAATCGTCCAGCGCGTAGACGGCAAGCCGCCGCGGGTCGAACTGCCCTTGGACCTGCAAGCGACGGCGTTTCAACGCCGCGTGTGGCAAGAACTCCAGCGCATACCGGCGGGAACGACTCGCACCTATTCGCAGGTGGCGCGGGCGCTAGGCAATCCGAAAGCGGTGCGCGCGGTCGCGCGCGCGTGCGCAACGAACCCTGTTTCTATCGTGGTGCCTTGCCACCGGGTGATCCGGGAAGACGGCAACCTCGCGGGATATCGGTGGGGTCTATCGCGGAAAGAACAACTGTTGACGCAAGAAAAAAGCGGCATGTAAGAGTTCGAGAATCGAGGCCAGAAGCTGGAGGTACGGAAATCCAACCTCCAGCTTCGAGCTTCAGCCCCTGGGCTTGACGCGATTCGCGTCTTTGGGCCAGTCTTGCTTGAACCGGAAGTCACTGATCTTGAGATTCTTCATCACGTTCGAGTAATGGAACAGGATGTACATCCTGTTCCATTACTCGAACGTGATGAAGAATCTCAAGATCAGTGACTTCCGGTTCAAGCAAGACTGGCCCAAAGACGCGAATCGCGTCAAGCCCAGGGGCTGAAGCTCGAAGCTGGAGGTTGGATTTCCGTACCTCCAGCTTCTGGCCTCGATTCTCGAACTCTTACATGCCGCTTTTTTCTTGCGTCAACAGTTGTTCTTTCCGCGATAGACCCCACCGATATCCCGCGAGGTTGCCGTCTTCCCGGATCACCCGGTGGCAAGGCACCACGATAGAAACAGGGTTCGTTGCGCACGCGCGCGCGACCGCGCGCACCGCTTTCGGATTGCCTAGCGCCCGCGCCACCTGCGAATAGGTGCGAGTCGTTCCCGCCGGTATGCGCTGGAGTTCTTGCCACACGCGGCGTTGAAACGCCGTCGCTTGCAGGTCCAAGGGCAGTTCGACCCGCGGCGGCTTGCCGTCTACGCGCTGGACGATTTCCTTCACCCATCGTTCAAAGGAATCATCGGCGGGAGCGAGTTCCGCGCGAGGGTACTCGTCCCGCAATTCCTGAACGAGTTTCGCTTCCGAGTCCCCCAGATAAACGGCGGATACTCCCCGATCCGTCGCCGCCACCAGAACTTTTCCGAGCACCGTCTTGGCAATGCTGTAACCGATCTTCATACCCGTTCCTCCTTTTCGATAAGTCGCTGGCGTCATGCCCAACTGCGCGTTGCTCCGTTCGTATACGCGGCTGGACGAGCCGTAGCCCGTTTCATAAAGCGCGTCGGTGATGTTCTTGCCGGCGCGGAGCATTTTTTTGAAACGCGCCAGCCGCAACGCCTCGGCGAGTTCACGGGGTCGCAGCCCAGTCACCTGCAGGAACGCCCGGCGCAGAGTGGCCGGAGTGGTGCCGAGGGAATTGGCCATCGCGCCGAATCGCACGCTGTCTTCACCCGATTCCGCGAGTTGCTTGGTGGCGCGCTCGACCAGCGCGATCGGTCCAGCAACTTGGTTAGGCTTGCACCGGAGGCACGGCCGAAATCCCTGTTTCTCCGCCTCTTCGCGGGTACGGAAGAAAACTACGTTTCGGCGCAGGGGGCGCCGCGCGGGGCACGAAGGTCGGCAGTAGATGTGCGTCGATCGTACTGCCAATACGAAGGTGCCGTCGGCCCGTGCGTCTCGCGACATCGTCGCGCGCCAGAACCGCGCCGCGGCGCTCGGCGGAATGTTCGACTCGAATTGCGTTGTGTTAGGGCTCATCATGACTAGGCCAAATTAACTCAAGCCAAAAGACAAATCTATCCGCAAAGGCGCGTCAAAGAGAAACTGCAATTCGCGGGAAAACCAAGACGAACGTCAGGCTTCGGCGGTTTTGGGCAAGGCCGCACCGGCCGTTGCGGCCTTGCGAAGCGGCGCGGTGATGACCAGCAGTACCGCGGCCAAAATCACGGCCGCGGCCAAAATCGTCCTCATGGTGATCGACTCGCCCAGGATCATCCAGCCCAGGAAGAGGGCTACCACCGGATTAACGAACGCGTAGGTCGCGACCCGCGTCGCGGTGCTGTGCTTCAGTATATAGATGTAAGCCGTAAAGCCCATCATCGAGCCAAAAAAGATCAAATACGCCATCGCGACCCACGAACGCGTCGAAACTGCACTTAGATGGAGAGACCGCACCTCGCCAGACATCCAGCCCACGATCCACAGCGCGATTCCGCCGGTCAGGCTTTGCATTGTCGCTCCGAGCAGCGGCGAACTCGGCATCTCGCCGTGTTTTGAGTAAATAGAGCCGCAAGCCCACGCGAACGCGGCAACTACCAGGATCGCGACGCCGACCGGATTGATCCGCGCCGATCCGCCCAAGTCCTTCGGCCCAACGAGCAGCGCCAAGCCGCCGAATCCCAACAGCAAGCCCATCATTACGCGCGCCACCGGCCGCACGCCGCCCGGCCGTAACCAGTCCACCAAAACCATCCACAAGGACACCGTTGCCACGAGGAGCGCGGTCACGCCTGAAGGCACCGTTTGTTCGGCGACGCAAACCCCGCCGTTTCCGACGAACAGTAACAAGAATCCCGTGAGAGCCGCCGTTCGCCAATGCGCCAGCGTCGGTCGTACGCCGGTCTTCCAGCGAAAGAAGGGATAGAACAACAGGCCAAAAACCAAGTGGCGCGATCCTGCCAGCAGGAGCGGCGGAAAGGATTCGACGCCAACGCGTATTGCCAGGTACGTCGAGCCCCAGATTATGTACACGGCGGCGAAGGCAACTAGAACCAACGTCGCGCTGCCGGCTTGTCCAGACCATGGTTTAGGGTGCGGGGAAGTACCGAGGCGAGCTTTGGTGACGCTAGTGGACATGGGCCTTGTGTAAGCGCGGAACGCGTCAAGCGCCCCACTTTAAAACTACTAACGTAGAGGCGAAACGTCTCTATGTACAGCGCCATATTGGATGAATCCATGTCAAACGCGATTCGTCCAATCCGAACGCGCCGAATCCTGAGAAGATCATGATGCTCTCGGTGAAGATTTGAGACTATCCGGAAAGCTCCTTCAAATGCGACCCGAGGCATCGAATACAGTTTGAGATTGGACTACTGAGGTGTAAGCTCGCGCCGCATGCGTACCATTACTATGTATTTGATCTTAGGACACTTCGAATGTTTTCCACAGATTGACGCCGACCAGTTCTAGTGGCATTTTAGCGACCCACCTTCGCAGGTCGGATGCGGTTTTCAACATAACCGCTTGGGTCGGGTCGGAAGCACGGAACTTGGCAAGATCGCGTTTCTGAGGGCGAGATGAGGGCGACAAACCTCGCAAGAGTAGTCGAGCCGGCATCGAAGAACGCTTTGGCGGAGTCGCGCGCGCTTGCACCGGTTGTTGTCGCGCCTGTGGATCTGGCTCCTGTCCGGGTGCCAGCGCTTCGCGTAGTTCCACTGATTACCCTCACGCAGCCGCGCCGTTTCGTTCGCGTTCCCACGCACGCCGTCGGCGTTCATCCCGAACACCGGGAATATCCCCGGGCGACGTTGCGGCTCCCGTTGCGGCTCCGCAGCGTCAATCATGTTGAGGAACGATTTCCCATTACGCTGGTGACTCGGGACATCAGTTCGACCGGCGTTTTCTTTCTTTGCCCGAAGCAACTCGCTACCGGTACGCCGATCGAACTGGAGATCGTGCTTGTGAGCCGTCCGATGGGGCGCGGAAATGTTGTCGTGACCACTATGGCGCAGGTCCAGCGATTGGAGCCGGCCGCCATGCCCGGCTGGTACGGCGTAGCCGCGCTGTTCGACGATATGTCCTTCGATCGCGACGATCGCGTGCCGTCGCGATTCCTGAACCTGTGACCGCCGCAGCGTCGAGCTGCTCTTCCATCCATCAAAATTCGCAATCGACAACCATCGAAGTTTCCACAGGCAAACACTTGCTGTTTTCTTCGCTTCTGGCCTAAACTCTCGCCATCGTATTCCGCAGTCCTTTGGTCGACATCAAACGAAGCCCGCACTGCGGAAGTGGGAATGTCCTGGGGGGACAAGATGAGAACGTGTGGACTCGTATTAATTGTGCTGGTATTGGTACTCGCTTGTGGCTCAACGGGTTGGGGACAAGCGCAAATCACCACCGCGACTGCTCAGGGAGACGTTGTTGACGAAAAGGGAGGGAGCGTTCCGGATGCTTCCGTCCAGGCCACGAACCTAGACACGAACTTTGTTCGTGCCGAAACGTCCAACGCCGACGGCCACTTTACGTTCCTGAATCTGGCCCCGGGCCGCTATACGCTGACCATCAGCAAGCAGGGATTCGCCACCATTCTCCAGGAGAACGTGAATCTCACCGTCGGACAGGTAGTCAGCCTCACGGTCACCATGAAGATTTCCGCCGTTTCCCAGCAAATCATCGTTACGGACGTCCCCGCTGTGGAAGTGACCAAGACCGAGTCGTCCTCCACACTCGATGAGGCTGCGGTGGCGACCACGCCGGTGCTCGGCCGCAAATTTGAAGACTTACTCACGCTCACCCCTGGTGTCAGCATTTCGCAGGGCCCCGACGGCGACGAGATCAATATCAACGGGCAGCGCGGCATCTTCAACAACATCAGCCTCGACGGCGGCGACTACAACAACGGATTCTTCGGCGAACAGGCCGGTGGCCAGCGCGCTTCGGTCGATATCACGCTGGAAGCGGTCAAAGAGTTTCAGATTATCGCCAGTGGCGCGAATGCCGAGTATGGGCGTACCGCGGGCGGCGTCGTCAACGTCATCACCAAGTCCGGCACCAATCAATTTCACGGCAGCGCCTTCGAATACTTCCGCACCGAGGCACTCACGGCGGCAGCCTCCGATGGAACTCCGCTCGATGGTTTTCGGCGGCATCAGTTTGGCGGCACTATTGGGGGCCCGATCATCAAGGACAAGCTATTCTTCTTCGCGGCTACCGAAGGAATCATGGAAGATCTTAATCGCAAGAATCTGGGCGCGACACTGGGGACCCCTTGCGGCGTCAGCAGCCCGGTCTTTGGACCTGGTGGAACGATCACGGACGCTGAGATTTCGGCCAGTGGAGATTGCCAGCGTCAAACGCTGCTGAATTTCTTTCAAACGAATTTCGGTGATAACGAGGGCCGGCCGATCGACCACTCGGTTCGCAACGCGTCTGTCTTTGGCCGGATCGACTATAACCTCAACTCCAAAAACCAGATCTTTGGTTCCTACAACTTCGACCGTTCCAACAACGCGAATCAGACTTTCGATGTTCCAACGTATGGCACCACGGCCAACGGCATCGAAGGCCCATCGCATATTCAAACCCTCAACACGAATTGGTTCAGCACGTTGTCCGCCAACAAGCTAAACGAATTGCACTTCACGTATTCACGGGAAACCCGCCCGCGCGAGGCGGTCGACGCGACCTCGGTGCCCGATACCGCGATCGGTTTCTCTCCGAATTTCCGCTTCGGTCAGCCATTTTTTCTTGAGCCCAACGTCGATGAACTGACCTACCGCACGGACGTGCGCGACAATTTTTCGCTGATCCGCGGCAAGCATACCTTCAAGTTCGGCGGCGAATGGCTGCACACGCGCAATTCGCAGATTTTTCGCGGTTTCTTTAACGGGCGCTATATTTTCGACGGCGTAACCGGATTCCTTCACTATGCTTCACCGGCCTCGCTGGGCCCGGGTTTCGGTCCGACCGCGGCCGAATGCAGCGATGGAACGTTCACCGACATCTCTTTGGTGGCAGGAGGCAATTGCCCGGATGGCGCTGCTTTCGCCGGCGGACCACTCCTTCTGTATCTCCAGCACGGCCCCACCACCGCGAGTGAGACCGCCGATCAGTCTGGATTGGCAAATATCGCCAACGAAGACTATTCCTTGTTCGTTCAAGACACCTGGAAAGTTACGCGCAATTTGACCCTGAACTACGGCCTGCGGTGGGACGCGCAAATTTTCCCGGATCCTACCATCGCGCCATCGGCGACTGCCTATGGTTCGAATCTGAGTGATCCGAACTTTCCCTCGAATGGAAAGCTGCCGAATCAGAAAAAGGAATTTCAACCGCGCATCGGTATCGCGTGGGACGTCCGCGGCAACGGGAAATCCGCGTTCCGCGCCAGTTGGGGAATATTCAACGCGCGGCAAAATATGCTGACGCAGACCGGGGCCATCACCACGAACGGCGTGCAGCAGCAGGAAATTGCGGCGGGCACCTGCCTTGTTCTCGATACCGTGACGGGCGCCTGTGATCTATCCAACTCCGCCGGCGGCCCTCCACCAACCTATCCCGGAACGTCGCCCATTCCCATCCTCGCGCCCGGTACTTTTCCGTTTCAGCCAGGTGTTACGGTATTCAGCCGCGACTATGCCAACCCGCGCATTTATTCCACAAACATCGGATACGAACAGCAAGTGATTGGCGACTATGTCGCGTATGCCGATTTCACTTTGTCTAAGGGTGTGCATTTGACGCGATTCATCAACCCCAACGTTGGCCCGGTTTCGGTTATTCCGACGAACGCGGATACCGTCAGCTACACCGGCGCAGCGCCGTTTTTGAACCTCGGCGCGGTCACCGATACGGTCAGCTCCGCCAAGTCTCTGTACCGGGGGTTCACCATCGGCCTGCGCAAGCGCATGAGCCATCGTTTCCTGTTTGACGCGAACTACACCTATTCCGTGGATAAGGATGACGACTCGAACGAGCGCGATCCCTTCACGTTCCGCTACGCCGACCTGCACAACCTGGCGGCGGAATATTCCGATTCGGACCGCGACGAGCGCCACAAATTCAATTTTTACACGGTGGCGAACCTGCCGTGGGGATTTGAAGGAAATGTCCGCATGCAGGCACACTCCGCACAGCCCATCACCGACAACGTTAACGGCGACGGTACGGGCGCACCTTGCAGTGAACAGAATTCGTTCACTCGCTTCGTTGGCGGCGTCGATTGCGGCCGCAACCACCTCCGCAAAGACAACGGCTTCTTCACCTTCGATTTCGGCATCGCACGTCCTATCCGCCTCGGCGAGCGTTTCGCTATCGTCCCGAGGCTCGAAATGTTCAACACCTTCAACAACACCAACAACGTGAATCCGTTGTCGTCGCCGCAGCTTTTCGACTTCAACGGCTTCCTGCGGGTCGGCGTAGGCGACCCGCGCCAAGCGCAGCTGTCGGTCAAGATCCAGTTCTAAGGACACGCCAGCTCCAGCTAAAGTACGAAAATCCCGCGTCGAAGGAAGCGGTGCTTTCGCACCTCTTCTTTTTTTCAGGACCTTTTCCTTCGCGTAAACGCAGCGTGCTGGTGTTCTCTGCTACTCTCTTCGGCAATGGCCGCAAAACGCCGACAATCTATCGAAGCGGTGCTCTTTGATTGGGACGGTACCCTCCTCGACTCATTCGACGCCGATTCCAGCGCATACCTCGCCATGTTCCACGAAATGGGCATCCCGTGGGGACTCGAGGAACTCGCGCGCCACTATTCGCCGAATTGGTACAACGTCTACCGCGCGGCCAAAATTCCCCGTGCCCGTTGGGATACTGCCAATCTCGCCTGGCGCAAACAGTACGCCAGTCACAAGCCCAAGCTGGTGGTGGGCGCGCGCCGCCTATTGGCCTGGGTTGGCCGGCGCTACCGTCTTGGCCTGGTTACCAGCGGCGACCGTGATCGTGTCACCAGCCAACTACGCTACTTTCAGCTCACCCGTCTCTTCGCCTCGCGTGTCTGCGCGAACGACACGCTGCAGAAGAAACCGCATCCCGCGCCCCTACGCCTCGCGTTGAAACAGATGCGCATCAAGCCCAGCGCCTGCATTTATGTCGGCGATTCTCCTCACGACTTGGAAATGGCGCGCCGAGCCGGCGTGCGCGGCGTCGCTGTCCTCGGACGATTTCCCACGGAGAAAGGTCTACGCGCGGCGCAGCCCGAATTTCTTCTCGAGTCCATTACGGAGCTTCCCGGCATCTTGGACGATTTGGGAAGAGAGTCTTAAGCCATGTGCTATTTTCCGAACCTCCCGGGAAGCCAGGTGGCGCCGCGCGGCTGATCGACAAATAGGATGCATAATCGACCAAGAGCTAGCTCTAATTTGTGAACTCCGACACGGACGTCGCGAGGTGATCGATGGCGAAAGATTTGAGGATTCTCGCCTGGTGTGGCGTTGTCATGATTGCGGCGCTACTCATCGTCGGAGCCGTGTCACACGGCATCCTCCGGCACATTGTGCAGACGTCGCCGCTTTGGATCGCTGTCGTGTTTGGCATGCGTCAATCCGCCTTGACCAAGTGGGCAGCGTTGCCAGGCTTCGTATTCTGGTTGCTCTTGATGGCGGCAATTTGGCTCTATCTATTAGGTTGGGCTCACATCATTTCTGGCACATTTTCGCCGACGGAAATCGCGATGACAATTGTGGTCGGGCTCGCGGCCATCGTAGGGATCGTTCGAGCAGTCGCGATTAAAAGTGGGGTGCGAGCAAGCACCGCGATAGTCACAACATTCGTGGTCGCAGCATTACTGTTAGCCGCTTTTCGGATAAGCCTGTTGCCGCAAATAGCTCATCGTTAGCTTCGCAAAATTGGCGCAAAAACGAGTCCTGACGAACAATTTATCTGGTCAAGCGAGACTGTGCCTCACTTTAGGCTGCTCCCGCGCCGCTGCCACCCGGCACGATTCGCGTCGCGGAAGCGCTTTAGTTAAACGGATTTTCGTCGGCGCTCGGGCCGTAAATCGATGGAACCGGGACGTCGAGCATCCGTAGGTATACGGACAGTTGGCCGCGGTGGTGGTACCAGTGATTGAGCATGATCGTTCGAAGCAATACCACGCGCGGCATGGCCATTACTTCTTTGCCCTTCGAGGTAATGCGCCAGGTTCCCAGCGCTGAGGACTCGCTGACCGTATCGACATATTCCTCGGCGGCTTTGACGCCGGCATCGAGAGTGGCGAGAATCTCTTTAGCGTCGGTCGGACCGGGTGGGTTGAAATTCGCTTCCGACGTGTCTAGGCCATCGCGCTGCGCGAGCCGACAAAGACTTCCGGGAATCGACGCGATGTGAAGCGCGAGTTGGCCGAGCGACATCGATTTCGGATGAGGCTTCCACGATAGTTTGTCGGCCGGGACACGTTCCAAGACGCGCCTGGTGGTTGCCGCTTCTTGGTGGATTTCGCCCATCATCGGTTCGAGCATTTTCGTCATTTCTTGTCTCCTGTATTTAGGTAAGGCCTTACGCTTTGAAGGGTTGCGCCGGGGCTGACGCCCCGGCCTCCCGAAGACGAATAGCTTCGACGCTAGGATTTCGACGAGCCGGCGATCTGGCCGTCGATGTATTTGTCGTGATGACGGACCCAAGCCATGGAGTGAGGCAACTCCTCTTCGTCGCGGCCTTTCGGCGTGAGGTCCAGCCAGTTGTAGGCTCCGATGAGAATATCAAGACCACGACCGTAGCTTGAATAGGTGTGGAAGACACTGCCGGATTGATCTTTATAGAAAACGCTGGTTCCGGGGCGTTCCTCGCTGGGGAATTTCTGCAATTCATAGTTGTAATAGACTTCGGTTTTCCCGACGTCGTCCTTGGAGAGCGATACCTGGTAATCGTAGTTGAAGTCGCTTGCGAACGAAGAGACCCAAGGAAAACCCCAACCCATGCGCTTCTGGAATGCCTGAATTTCCGCTAGTGGAGCTCGGGAAACGAGCACAAGCCGGACGTCCCGAGCCGCGAGGTGCACCACGCTAGCGTTGATGTGGTCGGAAATGAACGAGCAGCTGGGGCAGCCCTCTTTCCATCCGGGACCGAACATGAAGTGGTACACAATCAGCTGGCTCCTTCCGCCGAAGAGATCCGCCAGCGTCTCCTCACCTTTTGGCCCGTCGAAGCTGTAGGCCTTCTCTACCTTTTCCCAAGGAAGTTCGCGGCGTTGCTGGCTCAGTTCATCGCGTAGCCGGGTAAACTCCTTTTCCTTTTTCAACAGCTCCTTTCGTGCGGCAAGCCATTCTGCTGGCGGCACGACTTTGGGGTTTTCCTGCTTGGTAGTTGCCGTAGCCATGATCATTTCTCCTTTCGGTTTTGTGCTTCCGATGAAATCTTGCCGGTATTGGATTTTAGATAGAGCAGCCTAGCGGCTAGTGTCGTCAATCCGCCGGTGGACATCACCCCAGCGACCATCAGAGCCGTAGTTGCGATGCATGCTGGACACATGGGTCTACCTCCTTAACGCGAGCACTTATTTCGCGCGCTGCGCTTCGGCACGTTTGCGAACGTTCTCGTGAATGTGCGACCAGCCGCGGTTCACGCCGGTACGATGTTCATCGAGGATGAGTCCCAACGCGGTGTGATGGAACTTGATCAGCGTGCCTCCGTCTGTCTCGCTGAGCCGGTATTGCACGTTGTTGACGATGGGATACGACATCATTAGCGGGCCATAGAATTCCAACAGCGTCGGCCGCTTGATGGCTTGCACATGTCCCCATAAGTGGCCGTTGTCGCCATCCAAATCGCGATACCAGCGCCCGCCGGGCCATGGCTCAATCTTTAGCGGTATCGGTTGGCCGTCGGGAGTGTCGTTGAGAGGCCCGAGTTGTTCGAGCAGGGCAGCGAAGGTCGTTTCCAGCGACGCCTTCACATGGATCTCCTGGGTGATATTGAGCGTCAAATCCTCAAATTTTGTTGCGGTCGAAATCATGTTTTCTCCTTGAATTGAAGTCTGTGGCGGTATCGCTCGCGGGTTGGTTCGTGCCTTCGGCGCGCTCTTTGATGCGATGCAACTGGTGGCGCCAGAAACGTTCGAACGTGCTGGTCCACTCGTGGAGCGGGCGGATGGCCTCGGCGTTGGTGCGATAGAACATGCGACGGCCGTCGCGGCGGACATCCACGAGGCCGACGTCTTTGAGGACGCGTAAATGCTTGGAGACCGAAGGTTGCTCCATGCTCAGGCTGTCGACGATGTCTCCCACGGAGCGTTCCTGAAGGGCGAGGTAGTTCAGGATATCGCGGCGGCGGGGTTCGGCGACGGCGTTGAAGGCATCGGAGGTGGTGGAGGCGCGAGGCATGAGCTGAGAATACATACCCATATGGGAATATGTCAAGGGAAAATTTCGCGGCCGGGATTTGCGCACCGAGCGAGCTATTCCATGCGGAGTGCTTCGACGGGATCGACCGAAGCGGCGCGGCGGGCGGGGATGTAGCTTGCCAAGAGAGTGGAGATGGCGAGCACGGCGGCGACGCCGACCAGCGTGGGAAGATCCCACGAGCGGACATTGAAGAGCACGCCGCGCATCAGAGTCGCGGCTGCGACCGAGCAGACCAGCCCGATGGCGATGCCGATCGCAACCAGCCAACCCGCTTCCCTTAAGATGAGTTGATAGACCGAGCTGCGCTGCGCGCCGAGCGCCATGCGGAGACCGATTTCACGGGTGCGCTGGCTGACGGAATAGGCAACCACGCCGTAGAGCCCGACGACGCCAAGAAGTAGTGCAATGGCAGCGAAGCCTCCTACCAGCCACGCGGAAGAACGGTGGATGTAGGCGGATGGAGAGTCATTGATGATGTCGGTCATGGTGGCTCCGGCGAACGCCGCGATGCCGGGGTCGATCTGATGGATGGTGGCGGCCAAGGCGGGCACGAGCGCTTGTTCCGCTTCCGAGGTTCGAACCGCGACGTTGAAAAAATTGCCCGGAGCCTGGTTGAAGGGGATGTACAGCGCGGGCATATTTTTGGTGTCCAACTGGCCTTCTTTAATGTCTTGCACGATGCCGACGATTTCGATGGGAACCGGTGGGATTCCCATGTTGATGTACGAGAGTTGCTTGCCCATGGGATCTTCGTTGGGGAAAAACACTTTCTCGAAAGCCTGGTTGATGATGGCCACGTGTGGCTTGGGTTTGTCCTCGGCTTCGTTGAAGTAACGGCCCCGGAGAAGTTTAGCGCCGATGGCCGTGAAGTAGTCGGCACTGACGTCGCGCTCAGGGACTTCATTGTGCTCGCCATGCCATGGGCGTCCTAGAATGCGGAACCAGGTGGTGTCGCCCCAGCCGTTTATGGGGAGATCGTTGGAAATACCGACGGCTTTCACGCCAGGGAGACCGGAGAGTTTGCTGAGCACCAGGCGTTCTAGCACGATGACTTGCTCGTCTTTGCCATAGGTGGCGCGTGGCGCGGCCACTTGCAGGGTTGCGAGATGATCGGGTTGCATGCCGATGTCTACGCGAAGGAGGAGGTACAGACTTTTGCCGAGGAGGCCGGCGACGACCAGAAGAACAACGGCGGTCGCTAGTTCCAGCACGACGAGTTTCGAGCCGACGCGGCGCCAGGTGTTTCCGGCGGAGCCGCGACTGCCCTCGGCTAGATCTTGGCGCATTTCTGGCGAGGCCAAGCGGAGTGCGGGAGTGAGTGTGAACAACAAAGCCGCGAGCAGCGAAATCATCCCCGCGAAGGCCAACACGCGGACGTTGAATCCCAGATCGTGCAGAAAGGCCATGCGGTCGATCAGGTCCGCGGGAATCAGCTTGGTGAGAAGCTGCATCGCTGCATGGGCGAAGGCCAGGCCCAAGGATGTGCCAGCCGCGACGAGGACCAAACCCTCGGTAACGAACTGGCGGATCAAACGAGCGGGCGATGCGCCCAGCGCGCCACGGACTGCGATTTCTCGTTTGCGACTCTCGGAGCGCACCAGCAGCAGGCTGGCGACGTTTACGGTGGCGATCACCAGCAGAAGTCCGGCGCCAGAGAGCAACAGCAAGAATATGGGACGGATATCGCCGACAATCACTTCGGTGAGCGGGAAGACGTTAGCGTCCTGCCCGCTGTTGGAATCGGGATATTGCTGTTGCAGTTGCTGGGCGATGGATTCCATTTCGGCTGCGGCTGCATGCGCGGAGACGCTAGGCTTCAGACGGGCAACACCGTAGAAACCGTGGCAACTGCGCCGTAGGTCACATTCGCTGGAGGCGTGAATCGTGGTCCAGAACTCGGCGGGTTCGGCAGGGACGAAATGGAATTGGCGGGGAAGCACTCCGATGATGACGTGCGGATTTCCGTCCAGGGTGATGGATTGGCCCAGAACGTCCGCTTTTCCGCCATAGCGTTTTTGCCACGCAGCGTAACTGAGTAGGACAGTGCGCGGCGCGGAGAGCAAGTCTTCGCCAGCATAGAAATCGCGACCGAGAATGGGAGCGACACCCAGC
>Ga0137407_10000536_pt1 | contig 25330 bp, 22 predicted proteins | sample CZOMad2_2_16fung_FD_108410 | JGI IMG/M metagenome (GOLD analysis project Ga0137407, IMG submission 108410) | Vadose zone soil fungal communities from Angelo Coast Range Reserve, California, USA - CZOMad2_2_16fungal (Illumina Assembly) | ecosystem: Environmental > Terrestrial > Soil > Vadose... | reverse complement strand
CGCGACATTAGTCAGAGGCAGCTCCCGACGGATCATGACCATGCGGTTCCGACCCGCGAATATCAGATTGATCAATCGTCGCTTAAAACTGCCCCGGCTGCCGCTGGCCCTGTCCTTGAAAAACAAAAACCACCCCACAGCCACGCAGAGGTTGACAGGTCACTCCATATCAGAGTGGTTCCCACGCGGGGTGTGCCCTCAGTTTTATGGTGCCTAAACCCAGCCGAGGGTGGCTGGGCCACAAACTTTTCGTTGTTCATTGTGCTTGGTACTCCGAGAGCCGTGTGGCACCGCCGCCCCCGGCGGTGATTCTTTTCCAGCACAGCAACTCTGGAACCGCTCCTGCTCTTAACAGGCCAGGGCGGAGGAGCATTTTTGCAACAAGCTGTACAGAGTTTGCCTGTTCAACGGAACCGAGGTAGATGGCCCAATCGTTGGCCAGAGGGACCTCCGGCTTTGCCACGCAGTCAGCCCGGAGAAAATAAACTCTTGACCTAGAGTGCACTCTAGCATGTTTAATGGCTACAGACTTGATCAGGAGTACCAGCAGCCATGTCCAACTTTCGCATCGGTGAACTTGCAGAGCGCACAGGGCGGAGCATACACGCCATTCGCTGGTATGAAGCTCAGGGGCTGATTCCCGGCGTGGTGCGTGACGGCGGCGGACGGCGCGTCTACAGCGAACTTCATCTCAGCTGGCTCGACCTGATGGAACGCCTTCGGCTCACGGGCATGTCCATTGCGCAGATGCGCCAGTACACCGCGCTGGTCAAGCAGGGCAGCAAGACCCTGCGCCAGCGGCAAAAACTTTTGTCGCAGCATCGGACCCGTGTCAAGCAAACCATTGCTGAATGGACGCAGGCGCTGACGCTCATCGACAGCAAGATTGATTTCTACGGCGAATGGCTCACCACCGGGCAACGTCCAAAATTGCCGGTTGCAGCCAGTGCGCGGACGACGCCGAAGGGCCCACTCAAAACCAAAACACGAAGCTTACAACCAAGGAGGAGAACTCAATGAACACGCTGGAAAATAAACAACTGGTGCAAGACATCTTTGCCAACCTGGCGCAAGGCAATCCGAAGCCTCTGTTTGACAGCATGGCGGAGGATTTCCGCTGGACCGTCAGCGGCAATACCAAATGGTCGCGGACGTATAACGGTAAGCAAGTTGTTCTTAAGGAATTGCTAGGTCCGCTCCATGACATGATTGTGGACAAAGTCAGAACGAACGCGCAGCGCTTCATTGCCGAAGGCGAGCACGTTGTGGTCGAAGCCCGAGGCAGCAACCAAACCAAGACCGGGGCCGCTTACAACAACACCTATTGCTTTGTGATTCGTCTGGACGAAGGCAAGCTGCGTGAGATCACCGAGTACATGGACACCGAGTTGGTCACGGCGGTGTTGGGCGATCCACGGGGTCACGTGAACTAGCGTGCGCGACGAACATGAATTATTGATTTCAGCGCGAGGGGCGGGCGCAGCACAAGAAAGGTGCGCCGCCCTTATGGTCGTTAATGTTTCACGGAATCAACGGCACGCCCAGCTGATGTAGCAGGCCATTCACGGCGTCGCGGGCAATCTTTCGCGGCAGCACGGCCTTAAACCCGCCGGACTCGATTCCTATTTCCGCAGGCAAAATAAAAAATGAAGTTATCCTCATAAACATGTTGCAGCGGACCCAGGCTTCAAGCATCGTTATGGCGCCCTCCTGGCGAATGGAGAGCATCATGGGCGCAACCATCATGCCGGTGCCTTTCTGGTAGAGTCTTTCGGAACCTGTGGGCGCTTTGCGGTTGTAACCATTGGCGCTGGCCCAGCCGTCCACCAGGGGCCAGATGTCCCCGTTTGCCTGGAAGGAAACTTGCGTTCGTTGGGTCATGAAAACCACCTTTTGTGTGGCGTTGGCCTTACAGAAAGTCGGATTCTACTCTACTGGCCTTGTGCATGGGTAGAGTCGAAAGTGACGGGCTTGTCCGCTGGATGATCCCGGTCAAATGAACGGCCATTCAGTGTATTCTGTATAGCACTTCTACTGTTCGAATTTTGCTGAGGGGAGCGCATGAGCGAGACGTCGTCAGACTCCATTACCCAAGTCCGGGGCCAGGGCATTCCCTGGCTGGTTTGGGCCAACGTGGTCATCTCCGTAAGCATTGCCACGGGGCTTTACTGGGACATTTCCTGGCATGAAACCATTGGCCGAGACAGCTTCTGGACGCCGGCCCACCTGCTCATTCAGTTTGGCGCGCTCCTGGCGGCATTGGGCTCTGCCTGGGTGATCATGCAGACGAGTTTTTCCGGCAGTCCCGCAGCGCGGCAGAATTCGGTCCGGGTGTTGGGGCTGCGCGGGCCTTTGGGAGCTTTTATCGCCGCCTGGGGAGGCGGAGCGATGCTTACCTCTGCTCCCTTTGATAATTGGTGGCATGAGGCTTACGGGCTGGACGTAAAAATCATCAGTCCTCCGCACATCTTGCTGGCTCTGGGCATGGCGGGCATTATGTGGGGTGGCGCCATCCTGGCCGTGGCGGAGCTCAACCGCACAGAAGGCGCGTTGCGGCGGAAGCTGGACCGCATTTTTCTGTTTATCGGCGGCTTCATCATTCTCCAGGGCATGACGTTGAAGCTGGAATACACCAACCGCGTGCTCTTGCACAGCGGAATTTCCTACTTATGGATCAGCGCCGGCACGTTGCTCTTTCTGGAGGCACTGAGCCGTTCTTCCGGGAATCGCTGGGCGCGCACCATTGTGACCGGCGTGTACTCCATTTTTGTGCTGATCATGATGTGGGTCCTGCCGCTGTTCCCCGCACAGCCCAAGCTGGGACCGGTGTACCAGAACATCACGCATATGGTGCCGTTGCCGTTTCCCATTCTGCTGATTGTCCCTGCATTTGTCCTTGACCTGATGTGGCCCATATTCAAGGACGCGCCCAAATGGCAGCAGGCGCTGTTCGGTGGCGTGGCGTTTCTGGCGATTCTGATCGCCGTAGAATGGCCGTTTGCCACTTTTCTCATGTCGCCGGCGTCACGCAACGCGTTCTTCGCGACGGTTGATTTTCCTTATTTCGCGCTGCCAACCTCTCCGACCGTCCGCCATATATTTGTGCAATGGGAAACTACATCAGGCGCGTTCTGGCGGGACATGGGATTAGGTTTCTTGGCTTCCGTGGTGAGCACGCGGATCGGCATTGTCTTTGGCGAATGGATGAGCAGGGTGAAGCGGTAGCCTTGTGATGGCCTGTTCTCAGCGCCGATTTTCTCGCGCAGTTTTACAAGCAAGCAATTCCAACGGATTGCAGGCGAGTGCTCACGAAAAATACATGGTGAAATTCATGCGCAAATTTCTTCTAGTGATCTTTTTACTGCTGCCACTGGCGCTCCCCGCGCATGTCGGCAATCCGGACGTCTATTACGACGGTTATGCCGGCCCGTACCACCTGCTGGTTACTTTGCGTCCGCCTCTGGTCGTTCCTGGAGTCGCGCAAATCGAAATTCGCAGTGCTGCCAACGACGTGGACGAGATCAAGATCCTTCCGTTGCGCGTCATCGGCCCCGGGGCCAAGATGGCGCCTCTGCCGGACACCGCCCAGCACTCCGCCACGGATCCCCAGCTGTACACCGGCAGCCTATGGATCATGGTGCGCGGCTCGTGGAAAGTCCAGATCCAAGTGAAGGGGCAGAAAGGTGAAGCGGAGCTGGCTGTGCCTCTGCCCGCGGTTTCGACAGCTTCGCAGCCGATGCAGGCCGGAATGGGCATCCTTCTGTCATGCTTGGGGCTTGCGTTGGTGGCCGGCTTGATCAGTATTATTGGCGCCTCGCGCCGGGAAGCAGCACTGAATCCGGGCGAGACGCCGACGCCCGAGCACGAAAACCGGGGCCGCAACGGCGTGGTCTTCACGACCGTGCTCGTGGTGGGCGGTCTGCTCGCAAGCAACTACTGGTGGGGTAAGGAGGCCAGCGCCAATGCGCGGCTGAATTACAAGATTCCACATGTGGGGACATCCTTGTTGGCTGGCAGCTTGTTGCGGCTGCGCCTGGACAATCCCAATGAAGCGGAGCCAACACGTTTTCACAGCGAGCAACCGGACCGCATACGCCTGGATGATCTCATCCCCGACCACGGACACATCATGCACCTTTTCCTGGTGCGCATGCCGGACATGAAGAGCTTCTGGCACCTTCATCCCGACCAGAACACTCCCGGCGATTTTGCCCAGAACCTGCCCACCATGCCGGCGGGTCAATATCAGATTTACGCTGACATCGTTCACCACACCGGCTTTCCTGAGACGCAGGTTGGGACCATCAATTTACCCGCGATCGCTGGAGCACAACTCAGTGGTGATGATTCCGGCGCGTTTGATTTGTCCGCCTCTGACAAAACTGCGGAACTAACCGATGGCTATCGCATGGTGTGGGAGCGTGACGCGCAGCCGCTCAAAGCCAACCAGCCCATCTGGTTTCGTTTTCACATTGAGGACCAAGATGGCAAGCCGGCCACGGATTTAGAGCCCTACATGGGTATGGCCGCGCACGCGGTCTTTATGAGCACGGACGGTAAGACGTTTGCCCATGTCCACCCAGCGGGATCGGCTTCCATGGCCGCGATCAATCTGGCCGAAGGCGCCGGAGCCAAGTCCACCATGGACGCGATGAATCACGGCAGCACGAATGAAGTCTCATTCCCGTACGGCTTCCCCCAGACCGGCGATTACCGCATTTTTGTGCAAGTCAAGCGCGCTGGAAAAGTGGAAACAGGAGAGTTTGTGGCGAAGGTTTTCTGAAACCTCGAAGCGTGAGCGAGAGGTTCCTATCGCAACCAGGAGAGAGGCGGCATGCCGCGTCTTTACCCGCAACTCCTGCGCAGCCGAGGGCGGCTGCGGTCCATGTTGATTATTTATTTTTGCGGCAAGCTCCTGCCCAAGAGTAGAATTTCCTTCGAAATGTCCCGCTTCTTCCACGGCTTTACTTGACGGCGCGTCCGCTAAAACCTCCGGTCGGACGTTCCCTTACTGTCAAAACTCATTTGAAGCCGAAAGGAAGAATTCCATGTTGCCTAAGATGTTGCGTAAGATGCTGCGCAAGATTTCTGTTGTCTCGCTATTTCTGCTGGCCAGCGTTTTCTCATTTGCTCAGGCCAAGTCGCGCCACTTTGAACTCGATTATTCTTTCACCGTGCGGATCACCGATCCGGGCAAGCCGCTCGACGTGTGGTTCCCCATCGCCCAGTCCGACCAGTTCCAGCAGGTAAAGATTGTCTCCAAGAGCGGAGACTTGCCCGTCAAGGAAACCTCCGAGCCTGAATACGGAAACAAATTGTTCTACGCTCACACCGACAAAGCCGACAAGACTGAATACCACTTCAGCGTGAAATATGACGTAGTGCGTTTGGAGCATCTGGCCGCGGTTTCCGCCAAGCCGGTCCCAGAGAAAGATCTGGCGCGTTTTCTTCAAGCGGACAAGCTGGTGCCCATCACGGGAAAGCCGGCGGAAATTGCCGTGGAACAGGTGAAGCCGGGAATGCCGGACATGGAAAAAGCACGCGCCCTTTACGACTACACCTTTACCACCATGCGCTATGACAAGACCGGCAGCGGCTGGGGTCGCGGTGACACCCTCTGGGCCTGTGATGCCAAGCACGGCAACTGTACCGACTTCCATTCGGTGTTTATATCTATGGTTCGCTCGCAGAAGATCCCAGCCCGGTTTGAGATGGGGTTACCCCTGCCGGACGGCCAGAATTCCGGCCAGATTGCCGGTTACCATTGCTGGGCCCAGTTTTACACCCGTGAGCGCGGCTGGTTTCCCGTTGACATCTCAGAGGCATGGAAACACCAGGAAAAGAAGGATTATTTCTTTGGCGCCCATGATGTAAACCGCGTGCAATTCACTGTGGGACGCGACCTGGAACTCAGCCCAAAACAGCATGGGGAAAGGCTGAATTACCTGATTTTTCCGTACGTGGAGCTAGACGGAGCCCCCTACCCGAACGTGGCCAATGCTTTCTCGTTTAGCGACGTGGCGGGAACCGAAGAGGCGAACCGGGCATCACGTTAATAAACAGTTAAAACTTTTCTTTTTCGGGCCTTTCGGCCAAGGATATTCTGGCAATTGTTCTGGTTGCATGATATTCTTGGCCGTTTCTTGTTCCGGGGCAGGAACGTCATCCCCCGTACTGCCGGATTCTGCAATTCTCTTCCGAAATTGGAAAAAAACGAGACAAATATGTACTTCCGACTGATAATAGTGTGAAAATAAGTCGCAAGTTTTTACAAGGTACGTGACAACCAAAAGCTGGAAGAAAAAAAAGGACCCGGAATTATCACCTTGATGGGCCAAGAAACGACGAAATAAGCAGAGGAGAAAAAGCTCAAATGAGATTTTTAGAGAAAATGTGTTTCGTGGTGCTGGCTTCAGGGCTGGCATTAGGCCAGGCAAGCACGCCGAGTAGCGGCTCTGCCGGGTCCACGTCAGTGGCTGATGAGTTGAAGGCTTTACGCGAAGCCATTAGTGAGCAACAAAAACAGATTGCCCAGCAGCAGCAACAGATCCAGACCCTGCAAAACAACCTGGACGCCAAGACCGCGGGCACACCACACGTGGCGGACGCTTCGCTTACAACTTCTACATCGTCGTCCGCGGCAGCGTCTGCTGTGCAGAGCGACGTGGAAAAAGCCAAGGAATCACCGCTTTCTTTTCGCATCGGCGCGGCGGAATTCACTCCCGGCGGATTCGTCGACTTTGAAAACGTGTTCCGCAGCACCAACCTGGGCAGCGGAATTTCCACCAGCTACGGGGCCTTGCCTTATAACAACACCATCCAGGGCCACCTCACTGAGTTCCGCACCACCGGACAATATTCGCGCCTGAGCCTGAAGACGCATGCGAAGTTCGGCGCAAATGACGTTACCGGCTACATTGAAATGGATTTCAATGGTAACGATGCCGCCACCGTATTTGACACCACCAATCCTCATACAGACCGCTTGCGCCTCTACTGGCTGGACCTGAAGCGCGGCAAGTGGGAGTTCCTGGGTGGACAATCCTGGGGCTGGATGACTCCCAACCGTGTTGGCATCGGGCCCATGCCGTCTGACTTGGCCTTGACCATTGGTGAAGACGCTAACGTTCACGTGGGCGTGACCCATACTCGCTCCGGTCAGTTCCGGGCGGTCTGGCATCCAACTGATAAATTCGCCTGGGGCATCGGCATAGAGAACCCGTACCAGATTGTGGGCGCCGGCGAAGTTATCTTCCCCTTTGCCTTCAATGCCGCTCTGGGACCGCAGTTGCAAGCTGCTAACCAGACTACGGTGCCGAACGCAGCTCCGGACGTCCTTTCGAAAATGGGCTATGACACCCAGTTCGGTGGAGGACGGCACTTCCACATAGAACTCGCTGGCCTCATGCGTACCTTCAGAATTACGAATGTACCGATCGGCGGAACAACGTTCGCGCATCATACGTCAATCGGCGGCGGCGTTGAGTTCGCGATGAACGTTGACCTGTTCAAGAACTTCCGCTTCCTGACCAACGGCTTCTACAGCAATGGCGGCGGCCGCTATGGGATCGCACTCGGACCGGACGTAGTGGTTCGCCCGATTCAAACCAGCCCGACTGGCTTCGACATCGATATATCAAAGGTCCACACCAGCGCAGGCACCATTGGGTTTGAAGCCCAGGCCACTCCCAAGACCCTGTTCGGCTTTTACTATGGCGGCGAGTACTTCCAGCGCAACGCCTTCCCTGACGTTACCTCGCCGCTGTTGATCAAACCCATCATCGGCTTTGGCGGCACCAACTCACCCAACAGCGCCAACCGCGCGATCCAGGAAGCTTCAGCAGAGTGGACACAGACCATGTGGAAGAATCCGCAGTACGGGGCTGTGCTGCTCGTCACCCAATACTCTTACCTGACGCGCGCACCGTGGTTTGTTCAATTGGGCGCGCCCAAGAACGCCCATCTCAGCCAGGCATACCTGAGCATCCGGTACGTTTTGCCGTAGCCAACAAGAACAAACTAGTAAAAAGGAGCGCCGGATATTCGGCGCTCTTTTTTTATGCGCCCAGGTTCTAGTTGCATCGAATCCTATGCAGAAAAACTGCTTCTATTTTCTTGTTGACAAAAGAAAGCCTTCCTAAGTAGTCTCCAAGCTCGCAGCCGAAATGTTTTTCGCTAAACCTATTAGCTTCGCTCTCAAGCACTCACTTCCAAGAGAGCTAAACAACTTACCTGGAGCTATAAAGCTTTATATAGAACGGGAGCCCCTGAGCCATGAAGCTAGTTGTGAGCGTCCTCAGCATTTCCATTCTGATGTTTGTGTTTGCTGCTAATAAAGCCCACGCCCAGGCAGCGCCGCTATACGATGTGACTTATACTCCAGACACGGGTTCAAGTTCGTACTCCGGAGAGGTTTCTGCACGTACGAAGTCGCCGAACCTCCGCGGACAGTCAAGCCCGACGATTGCGTTTGCGTCGTCCGCACGAGGGCGAACCACCACGATCGTTGGCAGCCAAGCTTCAACTGCAGATGGAAATGAAATGTGGAGTGTTCGCATGCCCGACGCTTTTCAGTCAATTGAATGATTTGATGGCCAAACTTCCCTGGAACAACCCCTGTATTTTCAGTCCGGTTTCAGACGGCTGCGGAGCAAATAGCTTGTTGGGGAACTTACCGCGGGGGTTCGATCCAAAGATGGCGCTCAACAGCTGGCACTACGGCGCCGGTTCGTGTGCTTTGGTTTTTGGAGCCTTCCCTATGCTGGGTTGCAGCTACGGATGTGCCGTGATAGGGGGGGGATCCCCTAGTGAATCCGGGTAATATAATGATGGGGGATGCTCATTTTAAGTGGTCACAAATAGTAAAGGGGTGTCCAGGATCGTGGTCAGTAAAGGGCGGGTTCTGTCCACAAGTTCTCACGATACAAGTCGAGGATGTTAGGCTGTGGACGTATGAACCTGCGGACGTTCTGAGTTGCTTCCCATAAAGGAGGGTACAGGTTGCCGGTGATGCCAATCATGCCAGAGGATGCTGAAAGCGTACTCCTGCTAGAGCTTCTGGTTAGCGGGTACATTGCGAATGAAAGGGGCTCTGAGCATATCGAGTCACTAGACCTGATAAAAGCAATCTACATCGTCGATTTTGAGCATGTGCAAAAGTTTTGGGATGATTGGGAAGATTTCGAGCAGTTTGTCTCCCGAGAAAAGCTGCTGCCGGGGGGTGCAAGATATACACCGTACATAGATCGGACTATGTACTTAGTTCGTATGGGAGTCGATCAGGCTCAAGCTCCATCAGGGACGTTTAGGGGAGTCGGTAGGTTTACCGAAGGAGTGTTACGGATCATAAGCGAGGCCAGAGCGCTGGCGAGCAAGCGTACTGGCAATCTGAGCACGCCTTCCTCCCGCGATTTGTTGTTCTCTGCGTGCGCTCAAGATCCGGCGCTCTCTACAGCTCTGCAGGAATCGGGTCTGAAGCTACAGGCGCTGGCGGAAGCTGTAAAAGGTGCGAACAATGCAAGAAGACGGTGAAACCCGAGTTACCAGCGCCCGCCGGACTTATGCGTCATCAAACAGGCACAGGTGCCATAGTGTATCGGTTTGTTGTCTCTTTATTGATCTTGCTCGCCGGATGCTGTGCTGTGCCCGCGCAACCGGTCCAGGCCAAACACGCTAAGGTTGAACTGCTGTCACACCAGCCCCCCGCGCATCCTGGTAAGGGACTTCTGCTCGGTGTCCATTTTGTGTTGGAACCGGGTTGGCACATTTATTGGATCAATCCTGGTGACTCCGGCCAGCCTCCGGTTTTCAAATGGCAATTGCCCGCAGGATTCAGCGCCGGGGAAATCCTTTGGCCGCGACCTAATCGTATGCAGAGTTCGCCGCAGATGGCCGACTACGGTTATCACGATGATGTTTTATTGATGGTCCCAGTCCACGCCTCGCAGGCGCAGAGTAGCAATGCGCCGATGGAAGTTGGGCTTGAAGCCAAATGGTTGATTTGCCGTGAAGTCTGCATTGCCGACCACGCGCAACTGCATCTTTCTTTGCCGTTGCCGGCCGCGCCCGTCGCGAAGGAAAATCCGGCCTCTGCGGAACTCTTTGCGCGCACAGAAAAACTGCTTCCCAAGCCCTTGCCACACGGTTGGAAAGCCAACGCTGAATCGAAGAAAGACAGTTTTGTGCTTCATATCTTTACTCATGCCGGAGAACGCCTCGGCCAAGCCGAGTTTTTTCCACTCGATCCAGGCCAGGTGGACAATGCCGCCCGCCAGGATCTGCAACTTTCGGCCCAGGGCGTAAAAATTACGTTGAAAAAATCTGACTTCCTCACCAAACCCATTGCGGTTTTGCGCGGTGTGCTGGTCCTGCCAGGTGGAGATGCCTACAGGATTGAAGCACCGGTGACCAAGTCGATACAATGATTCCGTGCCTGCCGCGGTCGAACATGACCTTGCTTTAAATCACGCACCCGGCGGCGGGCCGAACGAACAAGGAGGACAAAATGAAAAAGCTTCGTCGTTCAATATTCCAGATGGTTGTGTTGCTGGCCCTGATAGCGTCTGCGCTGGCGGTCAAGGTCGGCGAGCCGGCACCTGGTTTTGACTCCGTGGACAGCAATGGCAAGCCCCAGAAACTGTCTGCGTACAGAGGCAAGTACGTTGTCCTGGAGTGGCATAACCAGGGATGCCCTTATACCAAAAAGCACTATGAGAGCGGCAACATGCAGCGCTTGCAGAAAGAATGGACAGGCAAAGGCGTGGTGTGGCTTACGGTGATCTCGTCTTCTCCCGGCGCGCAGGGATTTGTCACGCCTACGCAGGAAAACGAATATCTCAAGCAGATGAAGGCCTCTCCGACTGCCGTGTTGATGGATCCGGGTGGATCGCTGGGCCGCCTGTATGACGCCAAAACCACGCCGCACATGTTCATCATCGACCCCAATGGCACGCTGGTCTACAACGGCGCGATTGACGACCATCCAACGTCCGACCAGTCTGACATTGCCGGATCCAAAAATTATGTGTCCGCGGCATTGCAGGAAGCATTGGCCGGCAAGCCAATCACCGATCCGGCGACGCGTCCTTATGGCTGCTCCGTGAAGTATGGAAAGTTCTGAGGCGTTTTGCACCCATGGACTGATGGCAGATCGAGCCAACTCCTTCACGCGAGCTTAGACTAATCAACATGCGCTTGCCGAAGGAGTTGCAGTTTGCCATTCAGCAGGAAGTTGAGAAAGTAGACCGGCGCAGGCTCCTCCAGGCGACGGAGCAGATTACGGAACGCTACCAGGCGGCGGATTTCTCCGCTCCTGCTCTCAGAACTGACGCACACCGCGCGGCCTATCTGGCCGTTCGTCTGCCGGCCACTTACGCTGCGAACGAGCGCGTCTTTTCTGAAGTCCACCGGCTGGCTCCGGAAGCGGAGATCAGCAGCGTGCTCGATCTTGGCGCTGGACCCGGCACAGTGCTTTTTGCCGCAGCGGAAATATTTCCAGCGCTCCAGCAAGTCACACTCGTTGAAGCGGATGAATCCTGGGTAGCGCTGGGAAAAATCTTGACCGCGCAGAGTTCGGCGGTCGCCGCTCGTCAAGCGCAATGGCTCAGGCTTGATCTGCGCAGCGGACTCTCCTGTGAGAAGCATGATCTGGTTGTGCTTTCCTATGCTCTAGGAGAGCTTTCCCAACCTGCCGCTGAAGCCGTGGTCCGTCAAGCTTGGAAGTGTGCAGGAAAATTTCTGGTTGTGATTGAGCCGGGAACCAAACGCGGTTTTGCGGCAGTGAATATGGTGCGATCAGCAATGATCGCCGCCGGCGCGAATATTCTGGCGCCTTGTCCACACAGGGATGCCTGTCCCATGCATGCCGCCGGCGACTGGTGCCATTTTGCCGCGCGGGTAGAACGCAGTTCTCAGCACCGGCAATTGAAAGGCGGCGCACTGGGATATGAAGACGAAAAGTTTTCCTATGTTGTCGCCATGCGCCAGTGCTTCACGTCGACCGGAGCGCGGATCGTGCGCCATCCGCAGAAACATAGCGGGCATGTTCAATTCACGCTGTGCACATCTCAAGGCAGCCTCAGCACCAAGACAGTGACAAGATCCAGCAAGCAGGACTACAAACTTGCGCGCAAATCGGAGTGGGGAGACACATGGAAAGAGTAGAAGGGCTTTCCTTTCTGGGCAGTCTCCAGCATTAGAGAATTTTGTTCCCAGCTTTGAATCATCAGCGTTTGCCCCTGTGTTGGCATGATCTTGCGGTTGGAATTAGCCCATACTAATCTTCGAATTCTTAGAAAAACTTGTCTTGCGGAACACGGAAAAGCCCGTACACTGGGTCAACTTACTGCCCTGGTTATTTTTGTCCCCCAAGTAAAACAGACGTGTCCGAAATTGCATCAGTTACGAATGGCCGGCATGGCCTTGAGTTTCTTGTGGTCTGCAACGACTCTCTGGTCTTCAAAGCAGTAACGGAGGCCATCAGCGCCGTGAATGGACGCTTGAACTGTGCTGCCAACATTGTCTCCGCGCGGGACTATATTGCGCGGCGGAAGATCGATGGCATTGTGATTGACATGACATTGCCTGGTACGCTGGATTTGATCGACCGTGTGCGTCGCGGAAGTTCGAACAAATTTTCCGTGATATTTGCCTGCTTGGGGCCGAACATGGAGCCTCAATTCGTGGTCCGTGCCGGCGCGAATTTTATCGTCACCCGGCCAACGGATATCAGCCAGATCGAACGCATGTTCAGGGTGGCCGCATCTATGATGGCGGCGGAAAAAAGGCGCTTCTTTCGTTATCCCTTAATGGTGCCGGTGCAGCTCAGAATAGGCGAACAAGCCCTGGACGGCACCATGGCGAACCTGAGTGAAGGCGGAATGGCGATCTGGTGTTTACAGGACCTTGCGCGCGAATCTACCATTCAGTTTTCCTTTGAGCTTCCTTTCGGCGGCCTGATTCAGGGACATGGCGAGATTGCTTGGGCCACTGCGGAAGGCACCTTCGGCATCAAGTTCCACATTCTGCAAGACCAGGCTTACACCCATCTTTCTGGATGGCTGGCCCGTTGCAACCAACTTCCGGAAAGCGCCCGCATCCATCCTTCCATGTTGACCGGCACATAATTGAAAAAGGAAGTTGACCGCTCCTCTCGTCTTTAATCAGTTATTGAATGACAGCTAAGTAATTGTTTTTGTGCGTCCCCCCTTGTTCGCTGGACTGCCCATTTTATCCAGTGGAACCGCACAAAAATATTCTTGCTTTCTTTGTAACGAGACGGCATCCAGCCTCACTACAACTCATGAAATAAATGGAGGGTTTTTATGACGAATTCCTGCTCCGAAGCCCGGGGCCCCATACAGATATCGGGTCCGCGCAATCATTACCGTGCCATGCGCAAGACGCCCGCCAAGTATCTTTTGTTGTTCATTGCAGCGGCAACTATGTTCGTTTCTACTGGCTGCAAGAAAGTGGCTGTTCCCAATCTTGTGCAGCAAGACCTGGAGCAGGCAAAGCAGGCAATAACATCCGGAAGCCTTAAACTGGGTACCATTATGGGAACTCAAGGCCCTGGTTCTTATGTGGTGTCACAAACGCCTATCGCGGGCCAGCAGGTCGCTGCCAACACACCGGTTGATCTTACGGTGGAAGCGCCGGTGCCGGTACCTGATTTGACGAAAAGCAAACTTACCGACGCTGTGAGTGTATTGCAGATCAGCGGACTGACAGTGGCATTCATCAAACAGCCGTCGCTGAAGCTCTTTGGCGGGCCCAAGGTCACGGCGCAAACTCCAGATCCCAACACTTTAGTGCGCCGTGGGTCGATCGTGACGCTTACAGTTTCTTCGCCGCCTGACCTGGGCGTGCTGGTTGGCTTGGTCACCAAGGAACCTGCCTATGAGAAGCTGAACCCTGAATATCGGCAGGTCCTGGACCAGTTCTTGAAGTAAAGGTGTTGGCAGCCGATGCCCGTGGTCCAAACCACGGGCATCGTTCTCGTCATTTGAAGATTGCCGCGATTCCGGAAACGTTAAGCCGCGCAAGAGCCTGTCTTAAAAACAAATCAAAATATGGATTCCCCTTTCTGGTGCTAGGCTTCTTGAGTCCCATGCGATCTGTGTCTTAAGACAATCGCGGGATCCCATCGCCGTTGGCCAGTTTTTTTCTGGCAGGCATTGCAAAAATCCTTGCATCGATTCTGGAGGGTTCCCATGTCGCAACGTTCCGGTTTATCCGTCTTCACATCAAGCGTGTTTCTCTTGAGTCTTGCGGTCCTGCCTGCACACGGGCAAGGTGCGCGCACCGTTACTGAGCCCGTAATCCCGTCGGTTTGCTCTGTTCACACGGCAACGATTGCGTCCACCAACAGCGATTTAAGCTCCACGAACAATGCACACTTTGATACTGCCCGTATTCAGGCGGCGCTCAATACTTGTGCCTCAGGGCAAGCCGTGGAACTACAGGCGGCGAATGGCAATGATGCCTTCCAGATTCAGCCGATTACGATACCAGCCGGCGTCACGCTTCTGATCGACCCCGGCGTTACAGTGTACGCATCCATTAACCCGCGCGATTATGACATTGCCAGCGGAAGTTGCGGCATCGTCGCTGCGACCAGCGCCGGGTGCAAGCCGGTGATTGGGGTAAGCGGCGCAGCCAATGCCGCCGTGATGGGAGGCGGCGTCATCAATGGTCGAGGCGGAGACACGCTGACCGGCCTGACCTCAAGTTGGTGGCAGCTCTCGGCCCAGGCCAAAACGCTGAGCTCGAATCAATTCAATCCCCGGCTGATTCAGGTGAGCGGGTCCAATAATTTCACGCTGTATCAGATCACGTTGGTCAATGCCCCCCTATTTCACGTTACCTACGGCAGCGGTTCAGGATTCACAGCCTGGGGCGTTACCATTAACACGCCCAGCACGTCGCGCAATACGGATGGAATCGATCCGGGCAATGGCAGCAATTTCACCGTCACTGAATCGTCCATCAGTGATGGCGATGATAACGTTGCTATTGGCGCCAGCAACACGGCAACATCTCACGCCACTATTTCCAATAATTACTTTGGCAGCGGTCATGGAGTTTCCATCGGCAGCTTCACCCAGTCCGGAGTAAGCAATGTGGTGGTCAACAATTTGGCCATCTCAGGAACAGCGAACGACGGTAACGATACCGGAATCCGCATCAAGTCCGATTCCAGCCGGGGCGGTCTGGTGCAAAACATAAGCTATAGTAATGTTTGCATCCAGAATGTTGCTCATCCGATTCAGTTCAATCCGTTTTACACCACGGCAACGGGTTCTCTGATTCCCAGCTTTCAGAATATTTCGCTGCACAACGTGCATGTTCTCACTGAAGGCAAGGTGATGTTGGAAGGACACGACTCTACGCACCTCCTCGGCCTTACCATGGACAACGTTATTTTTGACAAGCTGGTGTCCAGCGACGTGACTGCACAGAACGCCAATATCACCCTGGGGCCGGGCCCGGTAAATTTCACGCCAGTGGGTACCGGAGTTTCCGTGGGAAATCGGGTTACCAACAGCAATGCGCCATTCTCCTGCACTTCGGCTTTTCCCGGACAAGGTACGGTTCTCACGGTGGGTGGAGGAGCGTCGGGCAGTTTCAGTACGGTTCAGGCAGCAGTGAACGCTTTGCCGGCAACCGGGGGCACCATCAACATCAATTCTGGAACGTACCGAGAGGTTGTGCATATCAATACAGCCAACGTCCGCCTGGTTGGCTTGGGAGCTTCGCCGTCCAACGTGGTGATCACATTCGACAATTCCGCCGGCACGTCCAATGGCAGCGGCGGAACGCTCGGCACGAACGGGTCGGCCACGGTATTTGCTCACGGGAATGGATTTTTCGCGCAGAACCTGACGATCCAGAATACCTTTGACCTGGAACATAACCAGGACACCACCGCCGGCGCGCAGGCAGTGGCGCTCTTTGTAGACGCCGACAAGGCCGTCTTCCGCAATGTCCGGCTGATTGGCCGGCAAGATACGCTCTGGGCCAACAGCAAAGGCTGCTCCAGCACAACCTGCACTCCCGCCAGACAGTACTTCTACAACAGCTACATTGAGGGCAATGTGGATTTTATCTTCGGTGATGCAGCCGCGGTTTTTGATCATTGCATAATCAATGTGGATGAGCACGCCACCCTGACCGGTGAAACCACCATCACCGCCCAGAGCAAACTGTTCACCAATTACCTGAGCGGTTTTGTGTTCATCAATTCAGTCGTCCAATCGAACCCAGCCAGCGGCTTTACCGAGTTGTTCCTGGGGCGTCCGTGGAAGACGTTCTCTACCAATGTGTTTATTGATACCTACATGGCAGCAGCGGTGAACCACGCTGGCTGGATTGAGTTCACTCCCGGAACCACGAACAATCTTCCGACTTCGTTCTACGCCGAATATCGCTCCATTGGTCCGGGGGCACAAGGGCCGCGCGAATCGCTCGCCAAGACGCTCAGCGCCGCACAGTCCCAGGCGTGGGAGCCGGATACATTCTTGAATGGCTCAGACAATTGGCGGCCTACTCTAGTCCATTGAGCTATAGGTAGGTTGCGCATGAGCTCTTAGTGTGGCGTATGTAGCGCGCGACCTCAAGCGAATAGGAGAACCACAAGCAAGCGGGGGCAGAGGAGAGTCACGTTGAGAGAGAGCCGCATTACGCTGTAAGAACTGCGATCTGGAAAAACCGAAAGACCTGTATTTTTCACGCTTGCTTAAATTCCGCCAGATAATCTTCCAACTCACGCTTCTCAAACAATTCCGGCCGGGGCATCGGATTAATAAAGAAATAAGAACTGCTTCCTTGCAAATAGATTTCGTAACCCGACCGATACAGCCTGCACTGCTCCGCGGACCACGGCACGGTCCGTTTTGCCCTTCCTGTGCCGCACAGCAAACCTTCGATGCAGTCTTTGGCTTCTATCGAATCGGTTTCGATGCAAACCTCGTCGTAATCGCCGTTCGCCACTGAAACCACCAGGCCGAACAGGATTTTCTCATTGTCAAGAGAGAGCGCCTCGGTCTTCAGGACTTGAGGTTCCCCGCCTCGCCATTCCCTGTACCAGACAGTCAGCAGAATTTTCATGAGCGTGCTCCCTCCTCCTATATTACTTACCTCCACTCTTTAAGAGCTTGCCTATGCTGATACGTTTTTTTGCAATTGCTTTTTCGCAGCTCGATTGCGAATACTGTAGACATGCCTATAGAAATCGGACATGTGGAGGCGATCTTCCGGTATCCCGTGAAGTCCATGGCCAGCGAACGACTTGAGGTCGCCAATCTCGGCTGGCACGGCCTCGATGGTGACAGGCGCCTGGCATTCCGGCGGATTGATAACCGCAGCGGGATGCCGTGGCTAACAGCAAGCAAGCTTCCTGACCTGCTCCTGTTTACTCCGCATCGCCGTGAAGACGGTGCTCAAGGAGACCTACCAACTCATGTTCGCACGCCGGAGGGTCACGAGATGCCTGTCCTCGGCGAAGACTTGGCCACGGAGGTCGGACGCCGGTACGGGGCTCCCGTGCAGATGATGCAGTTGAATCATGGCATCTTCGATGAAGCGAGCTTCTCCGTGATCGCCTCCGATACGGTGCGCGAGATCGGACGACTCGCGGGGCGGAGCCTAGACGTGCGACGATTTCGGCCCAATGTTGTAGTTCGTTTACTGCGACCGGCTCCCTTCCAGGAGGACGAATGGTTGGGCGGTGTGCTGTCCTTCGGCGAAGGGGACGACGCCCTCGCCATCACCGTCACCATGCGCGACGTTCGCTGCTCGATGGTGAACCTTGATCCCGACTCAGCAAGCCCAGCTCCAGAAGTGATGAAGGCGGTCGTTCGTGTGAACCAGAACAACGCGGGAATTTATGGCGCGGTCACTCGCATCGGTCGACTGGCAGTCGGACAGACAATCACCCTCCATGCAGCGGCCCGAACAATCCCAGAACGTCCTCATTGATTATGTTCAAGGCGCTCCCATGCTGGGAATCACTCTTTCAACGCTAAGATAGGGTCAATCCGCGAGGCGCGCCATGCCGGCAAGAAACACGCTGCCAACGAGACGATCATCATCACCAGGAATGCACACCCGAACGCCAGCGGGTCGTGCGGATTCACTTTGTAGAGCAGGTTCCCGATGAGCTGCGTCAGTGCGAGGGCTGCCACGGCGCCGAGAGCGACGCCACCCACCGTCAAGGCGAAGCCGTGGGACATGACGAGCCGCAGCACTTCCGAGCCGCGCGCACCGAGCGCCATACGCAACGCCAGTTCACGTGTGCTCTGCGAGACCGCGAAGGACATCACGCCGTAAAGGCCAACTGCGGCAAGAAGCAGTGCCAGCCCACCAAAAATCGTGAGGAGCGTGACCGCGATCTGTTGCGAAGACAACGCCGAACGCAGAATGTACTGCCGCATGGTAATGACTTCGGAGGGCGCCAAATTCGGATCGAGGGCCCGGACCTCGTGCGCCAATGCCGCAGCCATCGTTCCCGGATCTTGGGATGTTCGGATCATCAGGCCTAATCCTTTGGAAAAATCCTGGCGCAGAGGCACATAGAAGAAAGGCCTCGGCGCCTCGCCAAAGGAGCTGTACTTGGCAAGCTTGGCTACTCCGATCACTCGCATCGTTTGGCCCTTGACCAGGAGACGCCGGCCAACCGGATTTTCACCGTGCCAATATTGCGCCACCATTTTTTCGTTTACGATCGCGACCAGTGGAGCGGATTCGTTGTCGGCGCGGGTGAACTCGCGGCCGGAGAGGAGAGGGATTCCCATGGTCGTGAAGTATCCTGGGCCCACTTGGTTATATTCCGCCTCGGGTTGTTCGTCGGGCGATGGAGTGTAACCATCGACGGCGATCGCAGCCGAGAAATACGGAAGGTAGCTGAACGGCCGAACGCGCGCTAACGCAACCGACTCCACTCCGGCGAGCGTCTGTACCCGATCGATCAAAGCATCCTGAAACGTCTTGGCGCGCTGAGGATCGTAGCCCGCGGAAACCAGATTCACTCCGCTCGCCAAGACATTGTCCGCGGAGAATCCCGGATCAGCCGTGCGAATGCGCTGTAGGCTTTGCAACAGCAGGACTGCTCCCACCACCAAAATGAAGCTCAGCGAGACCTGGGCCAGGACCAGTCCTGAACGGACACGAGACTTCCCCCGGCCGCCCAAAGCAGTTGTCGATTCAGCTTTCAGCGCACCGGAAAGATCGGCCTTGCTCGTTTGCATCGCGGGAACCAATCCAAACAGCAGCGTGGAAACCACGCAAACCGAAGCACTAAACACGAACACGCGCCAATCCATTTCGCCGCGCAGCCTTACAGTGGCGCCGGCGCCCGGAGAAAAAACCGTAACCAGCGCGTTGCGGCACCAGTACGCCAGGACGAGTCCGCCAGCCGCGGCGAGAGTCGACAAAATCAAACCTTCCGTGAGCATCTGCTTCACCAGACGGCCACGCCTGGCGCCGACGGCCAGTCGCACCGTCATTTCATGGCGTCTGGCCAGCGACCGGACCAACAGCAGGCTGCTGACATTGGCACAGGCGATCAGGAGAACAAGAAACACCACGGCAAGCGTAATTTGCAGAGTTGGGCGGAGGTTGCCTGCCTGGCTGAACGGCGTCTCTGCCAGGGAAAAGAGCTTGACGCCGCGACCGCGGTTGGTTGAGAAATAGTCGGATTCCAATCGCTTGGCGACTACTGAAATCTGTTGCTGCGCCTGCTCGATGCTAACGCCTGGCTTGAGACGCGCATAACCTTCAATCCAAAGTCCGCTGCGGTCTTCCAGTTTGTATCCGCCAGGAACAAATGTTTCCTGCATTGAACTGGGCACCCAAAAGCCGATCGGATAGCCCACGAAGGTGCCATAAAACCCCTCCGGCGCTACGCCGATAATCGTGTGCGGCACAGCGTTCAAAAGTTGCGCCCTTCCTAGTACGCGGGGATCGCCGTGGAAGCGCTGCTGCCACATCCAATAACTGATTACTGTTACAGGATGGGCGTTGCGGCCGAAGTCTTCGGCGGGCTCGAATCCGCGTCCAAGGACCGGATGAACGCCGAGCGCCTCAAAATAATTGGCGGAGACCACGCTGCCGGAAACGTTCTCCGCTCGTTCGCCGACGCTGAGCGTTGTGCCCATAATTCGGGACACAATGAAGGAGTCGAACAGCGTGCAACTCCGCTGGAAGTCAAGCCAATCGGGCCATGAGAGATTGGTATAGCCCGACTCGATGTTCTTCGTGTCATTACCGAATTTTGTTCCGGAAATCGCGACCAACCTCTCCTGGTGAGCCACACCTGGGAACGGACGCAGCAGAATTCCTTCAATCCAGCTGAACGCTGCCGCATTAGCGCCGATGCCCAGCGTCAGGCAAAGCACCGCAAGGATGGAAAACCCCGGACTGCGACGCAGTTGCCGAAGGCCATAACGCAAGTCCTGGAAGAAGTCCTGAATGTAGTTGACGCGGCGTTTCTCGCGGCACTGCTCCTCAATCTGGGTGGTCCCGCCCAGCGAGCGCAAGGCGGAGTAACGGGCTTCTTCCGGCGGCATGCCTCCGGCAAGGTTTCTTTCAATCTGTTGCTCCAGATGGTCGCGAATCTCTTCGCGCAACTCACGGTCCGCCTGTCCGCGGCGGAACAACGACCTTATCCGCAACGGTACTGTGTAAAACCAGTGCTCAAAACGCATGATCAGGCCTCCTTGAGCTTGACGATGGTGGAGATGGCCGCGGAGAGCCGGTCCCAGTTGGCTGTTTCTTTGGCCAGGTGCTTCCGTCCAAGCCGGGTGAGCGAATAAAACTTGGCGCGACGATTGTTTTCACTCGGCTTCCACTCGGCGGTGATCCAGCCCTCCTGTTCCAGCTTGTGCAGAGCGGGGTAAAGCGATCCATCGCTGACTTGTAAAACTTCGCCAGAGATTTGCTTCAAGCGCTGGCTGATGGCCCAGCCGTTGAGCGGCTGTAAGGCCAGAATTTTCAGGACCAGCAAATCAAGGGTCCCCTGGACAAGATCTGACGGCTTGCTCACGCATTCTCCTCTCGGTTACCGAGTTAGACTACAAGGGGCACCCCTCGGTTAGCAAGGGGGGTGGTCCTGAAAAAGAAGAAACCAAACGCAAAATGATGGTCAACAGGGAATGGGCCTTTACAGCGCCGTCGTTGGTGAAGTCTTCATTTTCAGGTGAGTACAGGGCAAGAATAGAGATAATATGGGGCTTAGATTCCTAGGTGATGCCTGATTCGTTTCGGACTCTTCTTTTCAAGGGGCTCTTGGATGCTGAAGCTGTGCCGTCCTTTAATTCATTTTGCCACATTGCTAGGGCTGACTACCTCGGTGTGCGGGCAGGTTGCTCTCAAACCTAGTGCGGCCTCAAGTGCAGATCATCTAACGGAACTCAAACCAGGAGTTGTGGTTGAAGAAGTTGCAAAATACTCTGAAGCGGAGAAGGCGGGGCTCAAGCAAGGGGACGTCATCCTGCATTGGGCCCGTGGTGAGACCACGGGAGAGATCCAATCGCCGTTCGACTTGTTCTATACAGAAACAGAACAGGAGCCACGTGGACCTGTAACGCTTGCAGGCCTCAGCAACGGAAAGAAACAGGTTTGGACCTTGGGCCCGAGCGGTTGGGGCACAAAAGTACGACCGCAGTTAGCAACGACGTTGCTGGCGGCGTACCGCGAAGGCCAAGAACTGGCTAAGGCCGGCAAGCCGGCTGAAGCGGCTGAGCGCTGGCGATCGCTGGCGGGCCAGGCTTCGAGTTCTTCTTTCGGGTGGCTTTCCGCGTGGCTGCTGTACCGTTCGGCCGAGATGCTGGCTGACGCCCGGCAGTGGAAGGAAACCGACAGTGCTTATCAAGAAGCCGTGGAAAAGGCAGCGGGAACTGGGCCGGGGATCTCAGCGTCATTGCTTCGGGCCTGGGCTCGGACCTGCGATCAGCGAAGTGATTGGGCGAACGCGGAGAAGTACTATCAACAATCGATCGCCGAGAGCCAGAAATTGGACCGCGAAAGCCTGATGGTCGCAATGAGTCTCGATGACCTTGGCGAGATGACCAGGAAGCAAGGCAACCTGGCAAAGGCTGAGGAATACCATCGTCAATCCCTGGACATCAAACAGAAGCTGGCTCCTGGGAGCCTTGCCGTTGCCGCCAGCATCAACAATCTTGGGATTGTAGCCAGGCTCCGAGGAGATCCGGCGAAGGCCGATGAGTACTATCGCCAAGCCTTGGATATCAGGCAGAAGGTGGCTCCGGGGAGCCTTGCTGTTGCCACCAGTTTCAACGGTCTTGGCAATGTAGCCGCGGACCGAGGAGATCTGGCGAAGGCCGAGGAGTACCATCGCCAGGCCCTAGCCATCCGACAGACGCTGGCTCCTGGAAGTCTTGACGTCGCCGCCAGTTTCAACAATCTTGGGAATATAGCCCAGGATCGAGGAGATCTGGCGAAGGCCGAGGAGTATCAACACCAAGCTCTGGACATCAGACAGAAGTTCGCTCCTGGAAGTCTAGACGTTGCCGGCAGCTTCAACAATCTTGGGAATGTAGCCCAGGATCGAGGAGATCTGGCGAAGGCGGAGGAGTACCATCGCCAAGCCTTGGACATCAAACAGAAGCTCGCTCCAGGGAGCCTTGATGTTGCCGACAGCTTCAATAATCTCGGGCTCGTAGCCGCGGACCGAGGAGATCTGGCGAAGGCCGAGAAGTACTATCGCCGAGCCCTGGACATTCAGACGAAGCTGGCTCCTGGGAGCCTTGATGTTGCCGACAGCCTCAACAATCTTGGGAACGTGTCCTGGTACCGAGGAGATCTGGCAAAGGCGGAGGAGTACTATCACCAAGCCCTGGACATTCAGACGAAGTTGGCTCCTGGGAGCCTTGATGTTGCCGACAGCTTCATGAACCTCGGGCTTGTAGCCTGCGAGCGGGGAGATCTGGCAAAGGCGGAGGAGTATCATCGCCAAGCCCTGGACATCAAACAGAAGCTGGTTCCCGGGAGCCTTTCAATGGCAACCGCCCTTCAAGCCTGGGGTGACTTGTCCCTCAAGCGCGATAATCTGGAAAACGCGGAGGAGTACTACCATCAGGCGCTGGTAATTCGGGAGAGACTGGCACCAGGCAGCAAGGCTCATGCAGAGTTGCTTGCATCGCTCGCCTCCATCATGCGCCGCAAGCAACAGCCGGGTGCCGCGGCGCAATTCTTCGATAAGGCATTGGATGCACTGGAGAATCAGACAGCGCACTTAGGTGGCGGGGAAGAAGCCCGATCCAGCTTCCGGGCCAAGCATACCGGCTACTACAAGGATTATGTAGATCTGCTGATCAGCCAAAAGCAGCCCGAGCGGGCCTTGGAGGTGCTGGAGCGCTGGCGGTCGCGTACCCTCCTGGAGATGCTGGCCGCGGCCCATGTTGATGTTCACAAAGGCGTGGATCCTGCGTTGCTTGAGCGGGAACACTCGCTCTCGTCCGACCTTCAAGCCAAATCGAACCGGCGCATCCGGTTGCTGAGCGGCCAACACACCAACGAGCAAGTAGCTGCGATGGACCGGGAGATTCAGGACTTACTCACGCAGCATAAAGATTTGGAAGAGCAGATCCGAGTGAACAGCCCGGGTTATGCCGCCCTAACGCAACCGAAGACGTTAAATACCAAGGAGATTCAGTTGTTGCTGGATGAGGATACCTTGCTCCTGGAATATGCGCTGGGCGAAGAGCGCAGTTACGTTTTCGCGGTGACGACAAATTCCCTGAATGTCTACGAACTGCCCAAGCGGGCCGAGATCGAGAGCTCGGTGCGGCGTCTGCACGAACGCTTGACCACGTGGGAGAACCGAGGGAGCAGAGGCAGCAGTCATGCGGCTGGGTTGACAAGAGAGACGGGCTTCCACCAAGCGGCAGCGGCCTTGAGTGAGATGGTGCTGGTCCCAGTGGCAGGATCGCTCTTAAGAAAGCGGCTTCTCATCGTAAGTGATGGCGCCTTGCAGTACATTCCTTTTTCGGCACTGCCAACGCCTCAAGTGTCTACCATGTCGAACGAAGCAAGGAGCCAGACACCACTCCAGTACAACATTGGTGCGTTGGGAGTTCCACTGATCGCCGGGCACGAAGTGATTTGTTTGCCCTCAGCTTCGGTGCTGGCGATATTGCGACAAGAGGCGAGGTCGCACCCGGAGCCGGTTAAGACGGTAGCGGTACTGGCAGATCCAGTCTTTGACATCAACGACGAACGACTGGAAGCAAGACCTGGCTTGCGGGAGAAATCACATCAGGCGCAGAGTTCTAGCTCCGAAGATGGAAAGGTCCAAAAGGTTCGATCGGTTGAAACGGAGCCAGTTGATTCCAAAGTGCGGGAATCAGCATGGTCATCGGCAAGCGAACACTTAACACGTTCTTTGGCGGATGTGCGAGCGAGTGGGAAATTTTACTTGTCGCGGCTGCCCTATACGCGACGGGAGGCGCAGGCGATCATGGCGGTCACTCCGAAGGGACAGGGCAAGGAAGCACTGGATTTTAGCGCCAGCCGGGCAACGGCAATGAGTGCCGATCTGGGACGATTCCGCATCGTGCATTTTGCCACGCACGGGTTATTAGACAGCGAGAATCCGGAGCTTTCTGGGCTGGTGTTGTCGCTGGTGGATCAACAAGGGAAGCAGCAAGACGGTTTCTTGCAGTTGCAGGATATATACAACCTGAACCTCCCTGTTGATCTGGTGGTGTTGAGTGCCTGCGAGACGGGACTAGGCAAGGAGATCCAAGGAGAGGGGTTAGTGGGCTTGACGCGCGGATTCATGTACGCGGGTGCTAGCCGTGTCGTGGCCAGTCTGTGGAAGGTGAGTGATGTGGCCACGGCGGAGTTGATGGAGCGGTTCTATAAGAGCATGGAGCAGGAGAAGATGAGGCCAGCTGCGGCCTTGCGCAAAGCGCAGATGCAAATGTGGCAGCAGAAGCGCTGGCACGACCCTTATTACTGGGCGGGATTTGAGCTGCAAGGAGAATGGAAATAAAGATTTACTAAGGCGCCCCTTGCCGTTGGAGGCTCGGATGCGTACGGGAGGTATTACTGGCGCAGCAGTAAAGGAGAGATATGCAACTAAACAACTGTGCGAGGTTCAAGGGCAAACCGTCAGTGTACATCCGCAATGCGCTGGTGCAGGATGGCGTGTTCGGATGAATCCGCACACAGCACGCACACGCAGAAAACTAGTCATCATGGAGTGACCGGTTCCAGTGCGCTGGTCGTGGGTTAAGCTGTGATTCTGGAAAGAAGCACAGTTCAGAGCCACAAGCGGAGAGGAACCGGTCATGCAGAAGAAGGTACGATT
>Ga0137407_10000534_pt1 | contig 25383 bp, 21 predicted proteins | sample CZOMad2_2_16fung_FD_108410 | JGI IMG/M metagenome (GOLD analysis project Ga0137407, IMG submission 108410) | Vadose zone soil fungal communities from Angelo Coast Range Reserve, California, USA - CZOMad2_2_16fungal (Illumina Assembly) | ecosystem: Environmental > Terrestrial > Soil > Vadose... | reverse complement strand
TCTGCGCGCGGATGAGTCCTTGCAGCCCGCGATCCTCCGGGATGTAGGCGATCCCGAGGTCGCGGGCCACCCGCGGGCCGTCGATCACCACCGGCTTCCCGTCGACCAGGATCTCTCCGGAGGTCGCCGGCGTGATCCCGAAGATGGCGAGGGCTAGCTCGGTCCTTCCGGATCCGACGAGACCCGCGATGCCCAGGATCTCGCCCGCCCGAACGGTCAGGGACACGTTCAGGACGGCGCGCCGATAGGACAGGTCCCTGAGCTCGAGCAGCGTCTTGCCGCGCGGCGCGTCGACCTTGGGGAAGAGCTGGTCGATCGAGCGACCGACCATCATGGAGATGAGGGCGGCCTCGGTGACCTCGGCGATGGGCCGGGTGCCGATGCAGGCGCCGTCCCGGAGCACCGTGACGCGGTCCGCCAGCGCGAAGATTTCCCGAAGGCGGTGGCTCACATAGACGATTCCCACGCCGCGCTCGCGCAAGCGCCGCACGATCGCCATGAGCCGGGAGACGTCGCCCTCCGCGAGCGATGTGGTGGGCTCGTCCATCACCAGCACGCGCGGATTCTGGGAGAGCGCCTTGGCGATCTCGACGCGCTGGCGGCTGGCGACCGAGAGGCCGCCGACCTTGGCGTCCACGTCGAGGTCGCGGCTGTCGAGCTCCTCGAGCAGGGCCCGCGCCTTCGCCCGCATGGCCGCCCAGTCGATCCGGCCCCACCGGGTCCGCGGCGCATTTCCAAGGAAGATGTTCTCGGCCACGCTCAGCTCCGGAAAAAGCAGGAGCTCCTGGTAGACCGTGGCGATTCCGCGGCGACGGGCGTCTCGGGGAGACGAGAGCCGCACCACCTCGCCGCCGATTCGGACCTCGCCGCGGTCTGGCGCGTGGACGCCGGAGATGATCCGGATGAGCGTCGACTTCCCGGCGCCGTTCTCTCCGAGGAGCGCGTGGACCTCGCCGGCGCGCACGTCGAAGCGCGCGTCCTTCAGGGCGGGGAACCCCGCGAAGGACTTGTCGATGCCATGCAGCTCGACGATGCTCGTCACCAGACGACCCCCATGCCAGATCCGCCGCCGCGCATGAAGGCTGTCACGACGGACGACTCCCGGCAATGGCACCGGAGGTGCCAAGGCCGAGTGGTCGTCTCAAGCATGGACGGCGATCCATCCCTCGGTCATCGCGGGGATGGGCCTCACGGGATCGCCGAGCGCGCTCTTCGTCACAGCGACAGCGGCGAAGGCCGCGACCACGGCGTCGAGGGCGTCCGCGCTTCCGGCGGCGGTCGGCTGGAATTCACCGAGCGCAATCCGTTGCGCGATGCCGTCGAGGATCTTCCTCCTCGTGTCGACCGCGGTTGGCCCATTTCCGTCATATTGGGTGAAGGGCAGTCCCCAACGCTGAAGCTGCGCAGTGGGGAACGCCTCGACCAGGAGACCGGGCGTCGCATGAGACCAAGGCCAGACCGGACGGCCCGCTTGGGCGAGAAGGCGGATGCAGGCAGCCGTCATCGGCGCACCCCCGCGGCTTCCTGCCCATAGCGTAGAGCGCACGTTGATCCTTTGGCGGATCCAGTGCGCTTCGGTCGCGCGGTACGGTTTCGGAGGCAAGAGCGGAGGAGCCTGACCAGCGACGACCTGGACGAAGTCCGACGCGCGCGGGAACGGCCGGCCATCACACGGCATCCGCGCGACGAGAGAGAGAAGCGCCTGGTGACCTCCTTGCGAAGCGTGGACCGCCGGAACAGAGAAAGGCGCGTCGATCGCCGCCGCGAGGTAGCTGGCACCGGAGAGGAGAGCTGCGAGCCGTGTGAAGGGAATCGCGTCACCGGGGAGGGTCTGGACGCGATGAAGATCGTGGAGCACGAGCTGGCCTTTGCGCTCGTGCACGTCGGCGATCCAGACATTGCTCCGACCGCAGCCTGGCCGCCACATCAGATGATTTCCGCTGAAATCGATACCGAGCCACCGCCGGTGCGGAGAGGTCTCTCTGGTTCCAGTCGCGGAGGGAGTCATGTCTTCGGTTCGGCTACTTCGCCAGCGGGCCGTAACACTCGCGCAGCGGTCGGCACTTGAGGACGTTCTTGTCATCGGGGCAGCAAAGCTCGTGGCCGGCGCAGGCTGGGCCGTCGCCGCAGTTGCAAGCGCACGTCTGTGGGTCGAGCGTCCCGGAGCAACAGGTGCCCTCCTGACAGGTGTTGAAGGGCGGGCCGCAGTCGATGTCGAGGCGGCACTTCGACGGTTTTCCGAAGCACTTGCCAGGGAGCACGAACTTGGGGGGCGCGTCAGGCCCGGCGTCGGGCGGCGAGCGCTTCGCCACGCAGCCGTCGATGCATGCCAATGCAGTCAGCATTGCAAGCACGACCAGGCCACGGTGGACGCGCCGGCTCATTTCAGGCGCCCTCTCACCGCACCGGCCCACACATGCTGATGATGCGTCTCGACGCCCTGGTCTACGCAACCTTCGCGCGAGTCTCCCCAGGCGGCGACGATGGCGGTCGCCTTGGGCGCGGTGAACTGGAAGGCGCCGCTGATGTATTCGCCGAAGTAACCCCGGGTAAAGCAGAAGGACGAGCCGGTCGGGATGACGATCGGACAGGGGAAGAAGTATGGCCCGATCGCGTCATCGTCGGTGAAGATGCCATCGCGTTCGCTCGCGGCAGTCAAGTTGAACGGTCCTTCGTAGCTGATCCCACCATTCGTGCTGACCGCCGCCTCGACGATGGTCTTGGTCTTGTCCTGCGCTGAAGCGCTCAGGCGGCCCTTGTACGGCTGGGCGTACCAGGCGATACCGACGCGCTCATCGATCGTCCCGTCGGGAACCCGGCCGGAGAACGCCGCCGGCTTCGACGCCCAAAGACCAACGCGGCTCGCCACGCTGCGCATGTCGCCCACCACGGAGATGCTTTCCAGCTCCTGCTTCACCACGGGAAGTCCGCAACTCTCGAGGTCTCCCCGATGATCCAGGGCATTGCAATGGTTGGCACCGGGGATGCGGTACTGGACGATGCGCTCCCGGCTCGCCTCGTCGGCGGCGGTGCCGAGCTGGACCTCTTCGGTCACCACGACGACAAACTCTCCGCCAATGCCCTGTCCAACCGCGAGCGCCGGAAGGATGTCGCCGCGATCGAGGAGTGTACCGAAGGGCATCGGTTTCGTCGTGTCCATCGTGTTCAGCCGTCCTCGGTCCGGCAGGCCGGCAACGCCCGGTATCTCCGCCGAGAGAATTCGCTCCCAGGGGACGCGGATCGCGATTCCGAGGTGGGTGTTCCGGTGCACCTCCAGCCGGCTGAAGAACGACGTGCCGCAGTGATACAGGAACTCACCTGCGAGGTAGAACGTGGCGCGACCGGCGGCCACCCGCGGATGCCGGCCGACGCCGAACAAGGTGCAAGCGGTGCCAGGGGGCGTGGCCACCGTCAGCGGGTCGAGCGTTTGCGGGCCGTTCACCCCGACCGAAGGTTCGAGCAGGTTGTACGCGAGCCGGTACTCGAACCTGCCGCCAGGGTTCCAGGCGGCGAGCGCCGCCACTCCGTCTCCCGTGATGGCGATCTTTGGACCATCGGGCACACCCCCCGTCGGCCCATGCAGGATGGTCGATTCGGCGAGCGTGCGTCCGTTGTCGAGCGAGCGCGTGAGCAGCACGAAGAAGGGCCCCTGGTCGCGCGGCAGCCCGGCCTGGCCAACGCTCACGTACAGCACCAGGCTGTTGACACCTTCGGTCGGGCTGCTCCATGCGGCGAGCCATGGGTCGCCGTGCCGCGCGTTGACGCCGAGCTTGCGCAGGCCATCGGTGACGGGCAGCTGGGTCTGCCGCTGCCAGTCGGCTCCGAAGCCATCCGAGAACGCCCACCCGTCCTGCGAGGCGCGCTCGTTGAACCTCCAGCATGAGCCGTCCGCGATCGTCGACTGCGTGGAGTCGTTGTAGCCGACCACGAAGCGCGACACCGGGTCGCGCGGGTTCCGGCCCGGCGGGAGGTCGACCCGCACCATGGACGTTTCGCTCTGCGGCCAGCGCCGGTGCGTCCCGGACGCATCGTTCGGGGGAGAGGACACGGCGTAGTCCACGGACGCGCATTCGCAGTTGTCGCAAGCGACCAGCGCGGTGAGCATTGCGCCGCAAAGCCACCGGGTACCCCCTAGACCAGGCGACATGCACGCGATTCTACCACGGGTCCGTTCGAATCCACGCGGCCTCGCGTTGCGGTCCGATTGGCGCGATTTCCAATCGCTCACCGACTCCATTGCTCGACATTCGCGCGGTCGGCTACTTCGCCGTCGAGGCGCACCGAATACCTCCCGTCGGGCAGCGGCTCGAATACGACCACGCCGCAGCTATTCGTTCGGCCAGCGAGTGCGCCAGCGCCGTTTGCGTCCTCGACCGCGACGGCCTGGCCTCGGATCGTCATGTGGTTGTCGACACACGACCCGGTTGCCGTGATATCTGGCGGGCCCCGAATGGACTCAAAACGATCCTCGGTCCGGGGCCTGGCGCTCCTGGCCTTTTCGGCGGCGCTGACAGGCTGGCATTACCTCCACGTCCGGCCGCTGGACCGCCCACTCCTCGATGACACGGCGATCATCCTCAAGTATCTCGACAACGTCCGCGGCGGCTGCTTCTACTGCTACAACCGCGCGGACGGACCGGTCTTCGGCATCAGCGGCTTCGTCCACGGCCTGTTGACAGGCGCCCTGGTCGCGGCCGGTGTCCGGCCCGAACCGGCGGTCATCGTCTCGAACATCGTCGGTTCAATGGCGTTCTACGCGGTGTGCGTGCTGTTGCTCCGCCGCGCCTACGGATCCGCGATCCTGGCGGTCGCAGGTACGCTCGTCGTGTTCGCCGCTTCGGTCTACGCCCGCGAGACGTTCATGACCGGGATGGAGACGCCCCTGCACGCCGCCATCGTCTTCGGAGCAGTGCTGGCGTTTCTGGCGCGCTCGCCGATGTTGGACCTTCTTTGCGCGGTCGCGATCGTCTCCAAGCTGGACGCCTGCGCTCCGGTGGCGGTGTTGCTCGGGCTGGACCTGGCCCGTTCACTGCTGGCCGGCGTCGAATCGTTCCGGCCGCGGTTGCGCCGGTTGGCGCTCGGCTTCTGCGCGCCCCTCGCGGCCTGGATCGGGTACGCGCTGCTGGAGTTCGGATCGCCTTTGCCCCAGACGTTCCTGGCGAAGCAGTTCTTCCATCCCAAGGCGGTGGGCGGTTCGTTCCCGTTCCTCTCGGCCTTTTACGACGTCTCCGAGCTCTCCTCCGACTTGATCGTGTCATGTGGCGCCGCCGCTATCGTCATCGCCGTCTTCCGCCGTGCGTTGTCTCCCTCGGCCGTGCTCGCCCTCTGCGGCGTCGCAATTCTGGTGCCGTATTTCTTCTACAACCCGGGCGAGCAGATGCACTGGTACTACACCATGCCGGAGCTGTTCTTTCTCTCGGCAGCGGTCGCATTTCCCGCGGCGATCGCGGAGGCAGTTCCGCAAGGCCACCGGATCGGGGTTCTGGCCACCGCGGTCTGCGTCGCCTCGTGCGGGCTCCTGCTCCGCAGCCTCGACTCGGAAGACCTGCTCCGCTGGTCCCGGGGATACGCCGTCGTGGTGGAAAGCGACCGCATCGCCGCCGGTCGTGCGCTGCGGGACGCGACCGCTCCTGGGGCCATCGTCTATGCCGGGCACGGGCACATCGCGCGCGAGTCGCATCGGCGTGTCATCGACCTGACCGGCCTGAACAGCCGCTTCGCAACCGACCACCGTCTCGAGCTTCCGGCCATGTTCGCGGATGCGCCGCCAGCGGGAGTTGCGATCCAGGGCCTGCTTCCGGAGGATTTGCAGCGCAAGTACCACCTCGAGCTGCGGCAATCCTTCTACAACGTCACCTCGCTCGCGGGTCCGCCCTTCCGCGTGTTCAGCCAGTCAGCGCACCAGGCCCGGGTTGCGTCGCTTGTGCCGTCGACCGCGCTGGTGGCGGGCAATTGGGAACGCGACACACCGCCGCTGATCGGCTCCGGCCCGCTCATGGAGCTCCGCTTGGAGGATTTGCGCGCGCGGCGGATGACCTTCGGCGTGCGCGCGGGCCCAAGCCCGAGGACGCTGCTGATCAAGGGCACCGGCGTGGGCGAGAACCAACTCTGTGACGTTCCCGCTGCGCCGGCGGACTGCAGCGCCTGCACGATCGAGTGCACGGTCGACGCGCGCGACCACCAGGCGCTCACTTCCCTGAAGATCGGCGCCGCGGACGGCGAGCCAGTGACGATCGTCGCGCCGGCCGTTCTCCGAGACAGTGAGTAGGAACCGTCGATTCTAGGGCGGCTGCACGCCTCCCTATCCATGCGCGTTCCGGAGTCGCCGATCGTCAGGGCGACAGTTTCTCGCCGCTCGTCGACGCAAGACGGTCTCCGGTCGGATCGACGCGGCGCGCGGCCTCCCGGCCCCTACGCTTCCCACCGTGGAACACACCAGGGCATGTCGCTCTGAAGTTGGAAAGGGGAAAACCAATGAGATGGATGATTGTCGGAGCAATGGTTGGATCGCTGGCCGCGACGGCGGTGCGCGCGCAGGAAAGTGACGCAGGAGCGGGAGCCACCGCCACCGGGCAGAACGCGCAGTCGGATTTGCCCGCCTACGGGGCGTACGTCGCAGGGCCAGCCACGAGGGACGCGGACGGAGTTCCCGTGGCGAAGCCGAACCCGATGTCCAACTTCATGGACGGAGCCAGGGACGAGCCACCCATCGAGATGCCCCTGGTGGATGCGCCGCCGGCGGACGCCTCGGGGACCGACGCAAACACGCAGTGATGTCCAGCTCGCACCCTTGCAAGAAAAAGGGCGGCTGTTCTTGTCGAACCTGATGTTCTGAAATCCGCGGTTCGTGTCGCCTGTCGGCATGCGATTCTCCTTTGTAAGAGGATTGGGGAGCGCGACGCGCGCGGAAGATGGCCGGGCGTACGTAGTTTGCAAGAGACGTCCGAGCACTCGGTCGAAGTCACCCAGCCCGTCGTGAGCTTGTCTGTATGCGCACCGTCCTGGCGTGCCTGGGTCGGACCCCGCGGGTGCACGGGCAGTGATCAGGTCAGGGGCACCACTCGTGGCAACCACAGCTGGGTGGAACGCAGGAGTACTGCTGGCAGGTCGCGTTGACGCGGCAAGTGTCAGGGGCCTCGCGTTGGAAGCAGGTACCATAGTATCCGCCGCTGACCCTGGCGCCGCATGCCGAGTTGCTGTGGCCCGAAGCCGGTATCGCCGGTGCCGTAAACGGTCGTACTGGAGGCGGTGGTGGTCGGACTGGCGGAAAGAGAGAACCAGGAAGTCGGACAGCCGGGCAACGTGAACGACTGCACCCGCGGTATCCAGGTCCACGTCCTTCATCGTGTAATCGCCCCAGCGGGCAGTGAAGTTATCCGTCCCGAACTGATACCCGCCGCTGCCGATGATGGTGTTCTCTCCTTGCGTCATCGCATTCAACGTATCGATGGCCATCCTGCCGGTGTATCGGATCTCGGGGAATCGCGACGGGCTAGAGAGGCTGAATCCGACGGCGATGTTGCCGCTCGCGCAAGGACGGCGCGCGCTGGCCGGGTCTCCATTCCATCATCTCGGTCCCGGAGATCCACCACCGCGCAGTCGCACGTGAATACCTCCGTCTCGCCTGGCTGGTGAGCTCGCTCGCCACCATCGGTGGTGCCTGGGAGCCGCCGTCGAGATTGAGGCGGCGGTCCGTGAAGCGGCTTACGGGTTCCGCGGGGACCGCCGGGAGAATGCGTGAAACCCTGCGCCGATTCCTAAAGGGCGCTTCAACGGCGAACGCATTGCTGCGAGAATTCCATCCGTGAGCTCCCGCGCATTTCCGCCGGACTTCCTCTGGGGAACTTCGACGTCCGCGCACCAGGTCGAGGGCGGGAACGACAACAACGACTGGTCCGAGTGGGAGGAGATTCCTGGACGGATCCACGATGGGCACCAGAGCGGGCCGTGCTTGCGCCTGGTGGGCGGGAATGGCTGAGGAGGATCTTGCCGTTGCCGCCCGTCTCGGACAGAACGCGCATCGGCTCGGACTGGAGTGGAGCCGTCTCGAGCCAGAGGAGAGCCGTTTCGACGATGCCGCCTTCGCGCGATACGCGCGCATCCTCGATCGCATGCGGGATCTCGGATTGCGGGCGATGGTCACCCTCAATCATTGCACCCTGCCCCGCTGGGTCGCGCGCGCCGGCGGGTGGGAGTGCGGCGCTGCGGTCACCTGGTTCGCGCGATTTGCGCGCAAGTGTCTCGAGGAGCTCGGCGCCCGGGTCCACCTCTGGGTCACCTTGAACGAGCCTGCGGCAGTCGCGGGAGCTGGCTATGCGATGGACGAGTGGCCGCCGGGGCGAGGCAATCTCTTCGCGGGCCTGCGGGCGCTCTCCATCATGCTGCGCGCCCATGCCGCCGCGTATCGGACGATGAAGGACGTCGATCCACGGTGCACCGTCGGTATCGTGGTCAACGCTCCGCTCCTGGAGGCAGATCGCGCCCGGGCGGCGGACCGGATCGTGGCGCAGCTCCAGGATTGGTCGTTCATGGGAGCCGTCATCCATGCGCTGGAAACCGGCCTGCTGCTGCCTCCGATCCGGGCGCTTCCCGAGCGCGTGCCATTCCTCCGGCGATCCTTCGACTTCCTCGGTCTCAATTACTACGGTCGTTACGCCGTGCGATTCGACGCGCGCGAGCAGCACCGACTGTTTGGAAGGCACGTGCAGAGCCCGACGGTTCGGGGCGCCGTGGTTGATTGGGGACAGGTCTCGCCGTCGGGGCTGACCCGGCAGCTCCTGCGATACGCGCGCCTGCGCGCTCCGCTGTACGTGACGGAGAACGGCATCGCGACTGGCGCGGACACGGTCCGGAATGGCTTCGTGCGCGACCATGTCGCAGCGGTCCATCAGGCGATCGAGCAAGGCGCCGACGTTCGCGGATACTTCCACTGGTCGCTCGTCGACAATTTCGAGTGGTCGGAGGGATGGGCACCACGATTCGGACTGTTGTCCCTGGACCTGGCCACTCAGAAGCGCGAGCTACGTCCGTGCGCAGATGCATATGCGGCCATCTGCCGCGCGAACGCGCTGGAGCCCTGACGATGACTTCGGCGAAGCCGCGGGGTATTGTCCGCGGCTCTCTCCCGCCGGAGGACGCCTCATGCAGCTCTATCTCGTACGTCACGGCATCGCGGTGGACGGTGGCGAAGCGATGCCCGATGGCTCGCGAGGGTTGACCGACAAGGGCCGCCGTCGATTCCACAAGACCGCCCGCGCGTTCGGGAAGCTCGGTCACAGGCTGGACCTCATCCTCACCAGCCCATTGGTGCGCGCCGTACAGACCGCGGAGATTCTCGCAGGCGCCGCCAAGCACGGCGAAGTCGCCGTCCTGGAGGAGCTGGATCCCAAGTTCGACGTCGCCACCTTGCGCGCTGCGGTCACGAAACGCGCCGGCAAGTCAGGAGCGGTCGCGCTCGTCGGTCACGAGCCTCAATTGTCTTTGGCCTTGGCGGCCCTTTCCGGCGTGTCGCCGGCGGACATCGACCTGAAAAAGGGAGCCATCGTCCGGGTCGACGCGTCCAAGCTCAGCGACGCAAAGCCGGTGGATGTCCGCTGGTGGCTCAAGCCGAAGACGGGCACCCAGGTGAAGGGTCTGCCGTTGCAGAAGGAAGCCGTAAAGAAGCTGCGCAAGGCGGCGAGAGCTGAACCGGCCCAGAAGCGCAAGCGGGTCGCGAAAAAGGCGGGTCCGCGCAAGCGCGGCATGACGCCGCCATCGAACTCTCCAGGCCGTCCGACCGGGGCGAGTGTCGGGGCGAGCACCTGAAGGCGGCGTGAACGACTGCGAAGCCATTCTGTCAGGGGCTGACAGGCATTCCGTGGTGCCGGTAAAAGTCAGCGCGCATCGCAGTCCGCCCTTTGCGGAAATGCCTGTCTGAGCACGGGCCCGAATCCTGTACGATGACCGGCGTGCACTCGTTCGAGCAAACGCCTCCGGAGACGCGCGGCCTCCTCAAGGTGCAGATCAAGGACCTCGGCCTGCGGCTCGAGGGGTCGATGCTCGAGAAGTACATCGCCCAGCTCTACCGCGAGCTGGCCGCGCGCGGGCTCAGCCGCTTCCGTCCTCCCTGTTACCTCAGCGACGAATGGGCGTGCCCCGACCGGGAGCCGATCATCGGCATCCCCTTCTACCTCGCCGACCCCAAGCTCGCGGCCCTGGAGCAGGCGGTCAACGACATCGAGGACGAGCGTGAGATCATGATGTACCTCCGTCATGAAGCGGGCCACGCCTTCAACTACGCGTACGAGCTGTACGCCACCCGCGAGTGGCACGACCTGTTCGGTCCCTTCGACCGCCCTTACTCCGACGACTACAAGCCGGTGCCCTTCTCGCGCGGGTTCGTGCGCCACATCGCCGGCTGGTACGCGCAGAAGCATCCCGACGAGGACTTCGCCGAGACGTTCGCGGTCTGGCTCACGCCGCGCCTGAACTGGCGCCGCCGGTATCAGGGATGGGCGGCGCTGGCCAAGCTGGAGTACGTCGACCGGATTGCCAAGGCGCTCGGCGACAAGGACCCGCGGCGCTCGGTGGGCAAGGCGGAGCTCCCGGTCGACGAGATGCAAGCGACCATCGAGGACTTCTACCGCGATCGCACGCCGGATGAGGCGCCAGCGGTGGCCGACTTGCCGCTCGATGTGGACCTCGAGGATCTCTTCGGACCCGCAGCGCCGCAGGGGACGCGGCCAGCCGCGGAGTTCCTCGCCGAACATCGCAAGGTGATCGTGGACAAGATCACGTACTGGACCGGAGTCCGCCGGACGCTGGTCAAGCACCTGGTCGAGTCGATCGAGAAGCGGGCAAAGGAGATGAACCTGGCGGTCGATACTGCCCGCGAGCCAGCCCACCTGGTAGAAGTGGTGTCCTATGCGACGACGTTGGTGATGAACTACCTGACCCGCGGCCGGTTCACCGAGAAATGAGCGCGGAGTTGAAGATCGCGGTCCTGTACGAGTCGGCGAGCGATCAAACGGCAGCGGCGCTCGGCGCGCCGGTCCCGCCGCGCGAGAAGCACAAGGCCAAACGGCCGGGGCCGCGCAAGACCAAGCGGGGACCCAAACTCGCGCGCGAGCAGGTGCTCGACGCGCTCCAGAAACTGGGGCACCAGCCCTTCCTCTACTTGCTGGAGGGTGAGGAAAGCCTGCTCGGCCTGGCGCGCTGCCCGGCGGATCTGATCTTCAACCTGACCGAGTCGTACGCCAGCGACGACAGCAAGGACGTCCACGTCGCCGCCTTCCTCGATCTGCTCGAGATGCGCTACACCGGCTCCGGCCCGCACGGATTGCACCTGGGTCAGGACAAGGCGCTGGCCAAGAAGGTCATCCGCTATCACGGCATCCGGACTCCCTCGTTCGTGGTGGCGGACGGCGGCGAATTCGAATTGGGTGAGAAGCTTTCGTTCCCGGTGATCGTCAAGCCTTGCTCGGGCGGCGGTTCGGTGGGCATCGACGCGGGTTCCGTCGTCCACCGCAGGCAGGAGATGCTGGAGCGGGCGCGGCTGATCCAGGACGAGCTCGGCTGTCCCGCGCTCGTCGAGCAGTACATCGAGGGCCGCGAGATCTACGTCGGTATCCTTGGAAACGAACCGCCCGTCGCCCTGCCGCTGGTGGAGCTCGATCTGTCCCGGCTTCCGGAGGGGATGCCGCGCATCGCCGGTCGCGAGGTGAAATGGGAGACGGAGACGGAAGCGTACAAGGCGACCCGCTCCGTCATCGCCAGCGATCTCGACGCGCAGGTGGCGGCGCGCGCAAGGGAGGCCGCGCTCGGCGCATACCGCGCGCTCCAGCTTCGTGACTATGCCCGCATCGATCTGCGCCTCGCTCCCGACGGAAAGCTCTACGTGCTCGAGGCGAACCCGAATCCCTGGCTGGTCGTGGAGGCGGAGTTCGCCCTCGCCGCGCGCGAGGCGGGCCGCTCGTACACTGAGCTGGTGGGCGAGATCGTCGACGTCGCACTGGCTCGCTACTCCTGAGCGGGAGCTGCAGCTCGCCAAAAACTGTCTCCGGAATGGACGAGCCAGCGATGCGCCCGCCGGTTATGCTGCGCGAAACGCTCCGCTTCGTTTCCTCTTCTCGAGGGCTGCGAGAAGCGCTGGACCGGTCCGCCGCGCCGAGGAGGTCCCATGAGTCGCATGATCGCGGTTGTCGATCTCCTGAGCGGAGAGTTCTCCCACCGCCCTGAGGATACGCAGACACTCGATGTTCCCCCGGAATTCGACCGGCGCGGAGTCGTGTCACTCGATCCGCAATGGCAGGGGCATTACATTGCCACGGATGGCAACAATCGCGAGTACCCCGCGCTGACCCGGCCTCTCTCAGGGCGCGCTCGCGGCGAGGAGTGTCTGGTTGCCGTCCGAAATGACAGATTGTGCTGGGCAAGCGCGTATCGGCTGACGGCGGTCCAGCCCGTACGGGAGTGACGGACGCCTGAGAAATCGTCCCTGGTATCTCTAACGCTCCGAGCGGCGTATACTTCAAGCTTGATGAGGCGGGGGCCCATTAGGACGATCGCAGTGGTTGACCTGGGCACCGGCCGCATCCAGGAACGCGGGCACAACACTCTCACCCTGGACATCCCGCTTGATCTGGACTGGACGACCGGAGGCGTCTCGGTCGATGCACACTCGCTCGGGCACTACTTCGCCGCCGGGGGCCGGCGACTTGTGTACGCCACCAAGCCGAGCTTGCTCTCCGGGCGCGACCTCGGCGCCGAGTGCCTGGTGGCAGAAGACTTGATAGGCCGCAGCGGCGAGTCTCGCCTGCACCGCTATCGCCTCTCGGCGATCGAGCGGCGCATCAGCCGCGCGGGGTGACAGCCCGGGGCAAGGTGCGGCGCGGGCAACTGCGAGGTCGCCGGATGAGCGCGAGGGCAATGAGCGCGACGAGCGCCGCTGCATCCGGGCGCCCGGGACCACAGCCGCAGCCAGGTTTCGAGTCGCCTGGTCCGCCGCTGGTCGATGCAATGGCTGCGCTGAGCGCCTGGAAGTCCGCGCCGAGGTCCTTGCCGTCGCTCCCGGCGTTCTTGTACGCGCTGCCCGAGTCGAGCTGATAGTTCCCGTTGACTGGGTCGACGAATCCCACGGCTGCGAGCGTCGCCGGAAAGAAATTGTTCGCTGGGTAGCTTGCCGCCGGTGCGCCGATGATCGCGTTCTTCGCGAAGCCATAGCCGGCCTGGCAGTAGGTATCGAGCGACAAGGTCCCTTCGCTCTGGCCCGAGCCGAATGCGCCGTAGGTTCCGCGCTCGGTGACATTGTTGTGGAACACGAAGTTCACGTGCTGGTCGCGGGCGGCGGTCGAGTCACCGAGCGCGAGGAACGCCGCCCCGCTGATCCGACCGGTGTTGTGATCGATCGTCAGGTCCACGACGCCGCCCCGCGTGTTCAGGGGTGCCGGGCCCGTGCTGTTCAGCACCTGGAAGAGGCGGTAGTCGATGTTCAAGAAGAGGTTGTCCTGGACGAGGATGCGCGCGGTCTGCTGGCTCGCGTGGAGATCGTCCGTGCCGGAGATGCTGATCCCGGCCGACGAGTTCTTGACCATGTTCTTGCGGAAAGTCACGTCCGTCACAGCGGACCACGGCGCGGTGCCGTCCTGGTTGCGCACGGTGAAGAGGATGCCGATGCCCACCTGGGCCATCGGCCAGTTGTTCTCGAAGACGTTGCCCTCGACCAGGACCCGCTGCGCGTTCTTGAGCTCGAACAGGTTCTTCACCGACCATGCCGTGCCCGCGTAGCTCGGGTCGCCCTGCTTCCACGAGAGCGGCTTGAAAAAGTGATTGCCTCTGATCTCGATGTCCGACAGCACCAGGTTCGGCACGGACGGATCCGCGCCGCCGAACATGACGTTCTCGCCGGCGCCTTCGAGATAGTTGTTGACGATCTTGAAAGGGCCGGCGCCGTTCCACGAGGCGAGCGCCTGGGAGTCGGCACCCAATTCGGCGAACCCGGAGAGATACGAGTCGATCACCGCGGTCGAGGCGGAGTTGATCGCGATCCCGCGCCGCGTCCCCTGGGTCGTATTGCCGTGAAGGTAGCAGCGATCGAACACGATGTCGTGCGGCAACGCTACCGCGCTGGTCTCGCCCCCGCCGAGCTCGACAAGGGCGTAGACGAAGGCGCCAGCCTCCGGCGTGATTTCGATGCCGACGAACCGGAAATGGTGGGCGCCCGACGCCGTCTGGATCGCTCCGCCTTGACCGGCCGCCACGACGATCTTGGGCATCGCACGGGCGAAGGAAGGATCGATGCGCGTGTTCGGCGGTGGCAGACTCGAGTCCGGAGAGCTCGTGCGCACGGTGATCCAGCCCGCCCCGGTCTTGTCCGGCAACGTGAAGGGCCCGGTGAATGTCGCTCCAGCTTGAAGAGTAATCACGTCGCCGGGCTGCGCAGAGTTGAGCGCGGCCTGGACGTCGCCTGCCGCATTGACCGCAATGGTCCGCCCGGTCGGCGGAACCTGGGCAGTGTCGAGATAGGTGCGCGGCAGCTCCGGCACGGCGGCGGAGGCCGCCTGGGCGACGAACAGCGCGAGCGCAACCGCGCCGTACACCCCAACGGACGTCGGCGACTTTGGCGGGAGCGGATGCGACCTGAGCTCCGGGTCCATGCCCTCGAGAGGCTAGGACGGATCATCAAAGCAGTGAAAGGAGGTGCCGCAGGTCCACTGTCGGGGCTTTGGCTCCCGATCGGAACATCCGCGAAATACGGCAGCAACGGTTCCCGACGGAGCAAAATCCGGCTTGGTCCGTACCAGCCCGCTTGACAGGCAGCGACCGGGTGTACCCGTTCAACACGGAGGTGCGACATGGACCTGGGACTCCTCGTCATTCGGCTGGCCGTGGGCCTTACGCTCGCCGCGCACGGTTGCCAGAAGCTCTTCGGGTGGTTCGGCGGAGGCGGTCCCGCAGGAACGGCTTCGATGTTCGAGAGCCTGGGGCTGCGGCCGGGCCGGCCGTACGCTTTGCTTGCGGGGTTGGCCGAGGCGGCTGGCGGTCTCCTGCTCGCCGTCGGCTTTCTCACCCCACTGGCGGTTGCTGCCATCATCGGGGTCATGCTCGTGGCGGTCGCGCTGGTGCACCGGCAGAAAGGCTTCTTCCTGCAAGGCGGAGGGTATGAATACAACTTCGTACTCGCCGGCGCGTCGCTGGGCCTGGCCTTCACCGGCCCCGGGGCCTTCTCGCTGGACGCCGTGCTGGGGCTGACCTGGGGCGATGCTTGGGGCGTCGCTGCCCTCATCGCTGGTCTGCTCGCCGGCGCGGCGGCACTGTTGTTCGCTCGGGCCGTGCATCGCGTCGATGTGCCTCGCGAGACGCCGCACGTGCCCGGATGATCCAACGGTGCCGGCATGCGCCAGATGACGGTGAAGAGCCTCAAGGTGAATCGGGCGCCGGTCCTCACGCTCTGGGCAGCCGTCGTGGCCGAGCGTCTGGGCTTCGACCTCGAGCGGCCAGAACCGCTCGCACCCACGTACGTCGGGGCGTGCGGCGTCGGCAGTTGTGGACCGTTTCGGAATCGAGGGTGCTGACGCCCGGATGAAGGAGCACCCGGTTGAGGGACTCATGTCGAGTCAGATAGAGGCGCAGTGGATCCTGTTGCTCGCGAGAGTCGTCCTGGCCACGGCCGCAGGCAACTTCGCAGCCGTCAGAGAGGAGGTCAGCTGCTACGCGGTAGGCTGCCCCGCCGGCTGGGATGGATAGCGAACGCCGGAGCGGTCTCGTCCCGAGCCTGGAGACGTGGAGGCCCGGCGCTTGAGCTGCTCGAGCTTCTTGGACAGGAATCTGGTGTAGCTCCGGTAGATCTCCGCGACCTGCAACATCTCCCTCATTTCCTCGCGGCTGAGTGGCCGCGTCTTGCGCCTGGTGGAGACCAGGGCGCGGTTGGCGGCCAAGGTAGCTGAGCGGATGGCCGTCCTCACCCGGTTCGGATCGTCGTCGGCCCACTCGCCGAGCTTTCGCACGGCCTCTCTTGCCTCCTCGGGAGAACGGATGGTGATGATCTCGGCCAAGGCCTTGTGCTTGGGCGGGAAGAAGATCGTTCTTCCCCCTCTTCCGGGACGCGCGCCCGCTCCAGTGCGCGAATCGCTTCTGCCCCGGAGACGAGCGAGCTTCCGGGAAGCGCGCTCGACGTGGCTTCGATACGTTTGCGCGACCCGCATCATTTCGTTCCTTTCGTTCTCGCTGAGCGGCCGCGTCCTCCGTTTCGTCATGGCCTGGGCCCGGTTCGCCGCGCCCGTGGCTGCCCGGATCGCCCTCCTCAGCCGGTTCTCGTCGTCATCGGCCCACTCATTGAGGATGCTCACCGAGTGCCTGGCCTCCTCCAGGGACCGGATGGAGATGACATCGGACAAACTCTCGGATTGGAGTCGTTGAGAAGATCTGTTTCGGCCATTTCCCTCGCCCATGGCGCCCTCCTTCGACAGCCAGCACGAAGCGCGGACAGCAATGTAATGCGCTCGCCGGTCGCCAGCCACGAACGCCGTGAGGGTGAGTACTCGACCGGAGCCGGCCGTACGGCCGGACCCTGACACGGCAGGGGCCGTCTTTGCTCCCGCCCTTCGAGGACCTAGGTTGGTTCTCACACCGCATCGGCAGCAGCCGACAGAGGTCGCGAAATGCGCGACGATGAGATCAGAGAGAGCGTCAGCCTGGCACTGAAGTCGGATGAGGCCTTGGAGAGCAGTCAGATTACCGTGACGGTCGAGGACGGCGTCGTCACGCTGACAGGTGGCGTTGACAGCTATCCGAAGAAGCGACATGCGGAATCGCTCGCCCGGAACGTCGATGGAGTGGAATCGGTGGTCAACAGGCTCGAGGTCGTGTTGCCCATCGGCGATCAGCGCGCGGATGAAGAGATCGCCCGCGCCGCATTGCTGGCGCTCCAGCTCAGCGTCCGTGACGGCATCAAGGTGTCGGTGGATGGCGGCTGGGTCACGCTCCACGGCACCCTTGACAGCCATGAACAGAAAGAGTTGGCGGCGCGCGCCGTGAGCAACCTCACCGGCGTGCGGGGACTCACGAACCTCATCGAGGTCAGGGACCTCCAGCCATCGCCCTGAGGGCCTCGCAGCGAGCGCGGCCTCTCTGCACAGGCCTGTCTAATGGTCACCTAACGTTTGGGTGGCCATTGAGCAGGAGAACAATTGGACGTGGTATCCCTCGGACACGGAGGCAGCGGTTGGGGACCCACGTCCTCGCAGAGACGCAGCCCGGCGTCGCGCGCACCATTGCGCGCGCGTTCGCGGCTTCGGCGACGATCCGCGAAGCCATGCTCCGCCTCCTCGAGGGGTTGGGGCCGCAGCTCAGCTTCGCCGCCGGCCTGTACTGGGAGCGAGATGCCACCGCCGACGTCCTGCGCTTCGTCATGATCTGGCGCGCGCCGGACATCATCATCCCCGACTTCGAAGCGGCCAGCCGGGCGCGCGTCTTCCGGCGCGGAGAAGGGCTCCCAGGGCGGGTCTGGGAACGGGGCAAGTGGACGGTCATCCGCGATCTCTCCACCGACACCAACTTCCCTCGCCGCGACAGCGGCCTGCGCGATCAGCTCCGCAGCGCGGTTGCCTTTCCCATCGGCGATGGCGTGCTCGAGTTCTTCCGCCGGGAGGGGACCCTCGACGAGCACCAACTGGAGGAGACCGCCCAGTTTCTCGCTGCGCACCTCGAGGAGTTCCTCCGACGCGCCGCCGCTTTGGAAGCCGAGCGTGTCAGCGAAGCGCGCCGGGCAGCCAGCCTCGACGCGGCGCTCGATTCCGTCGTCTCCATGGACGCCGCCGGCCGTGTGACGGACTGGAACGCCGCCGCCGAACGGATGTTCGGTTGGTCGCGGGAGGAGGCGCTGGGGCGTGAAATGGCCGAGCTGATCGTCCCACCTTCCTTGCGCGAGAGCCACCGGCGCGGCCTGGCGCGCTACGTGAAGACGCAGCAGAGCGCGCTGCTCAATCGGCGCGTCGAGCTGGTCGGCATGCGCAAGGACGGGAGCGAATTTCCCGTCGAGCTGACCATCGCGCGCATTCCGATCGAGGGCACCCTCGCCTTCACCGGTTATCTGCGCGACCTCACCGAGCGGCGGCGTGCCGAGGCCGAGAGCCTTGAGCGTGAAGCGTTCCGCGAGCGCTTCATCGGCATCCTCGGCCACGACCTGCGCAGCCCCATCCAGGCCATTCTCGGCTCCACCTACCAGCTGAAGAACGCCGCTCTCTCGGAAACGGACCACCGGTCGCTTGCTCGCATCGCCACCAGCGCGCAGCGGATGTCGCGCATGATCGACGACCTGCTCGATCTCACTCGCGGGCGGCTGGGAGGCGGCATCCCGGTGTTACCCCGGGCGACGGACCTGGCGCAGACCGCGGCCCAGGTCATCGAGGAGACGAGAGCTGCGCATCCCGGGCGCGAGATCGTCGTCGAGGTCCAGGGTGAAGCTTCTGGCCGGTGGGATCCCGACCGGATGGAGCAATTGCTCTCGAACCTGACGGTGAACGCGGTCGTGCACGGCGCTCCAAACAGGCCCGTGCGCGTCGCCATCACAGCGACGGCGGACCACGTCGAGATCGCAGTGCACAACGAGGGGGCGCCCATTCCCGAGGGCGACCGCGAGCGGATCTTCGACCCGTTCCGCCGCGCCGCGCCCGTAGGCGGGAAGGGACTCGGGCTCGGTCTGTACATCGCGCGCGAGATCGCCCGAGCCCATGGCGGCAAGCTTTCGCTGGACTCGTCCGCCGAGCAGGGCACGACCTTCCGTGTGCTCTTGCCGCGGGTTCGCTAGCCCCGGTTGCAAGCGGTCAACTCCTCCCGGGGCGGGACGCGACGCGTCACTTATTGGCGGCTTGCCCCTTGAGCACCTTCCCCCAGCGCTCAATCTCGCTCGCCACCAGCTTCTGGAGCGCCTCGGGCGAACGGCCAGCCTTGTCGGGAAGGTCCGCGCCGAGATCCAGCAGCCGCTTGCGCGTCGACTCGTCGTCGAGCGCCTTTCCCAGCGCGCCGTTCAGCTTGGTGACGACTTCGCCGGGCGTACCCTTGGGCGCAAAGAGGGCGTTCCACGCGCTGACCTGGAATTCGGGCAGACCTCCTTCCTTGGTCGTCGGGACGTCGGGGAGCGCAGGCGAGCGCTTCTCCGTCGCGATCCCGTACGCCTTGATGCTCCCGGCCTGGATCTGGGGCGTGAGGTTCACGATCTGGTCGCACATGTAGTCGACCTGTCCTCCCACCAGATCGTTCAGCGCGGGGCCGGTCCCCTGGTAAGGCACCCGGGTGGGCTTGATGCCGAGAATGGAGTTGAGCAGCGAGCAGGTGGTGAAGGAGACCGACCCGACGCCGGCCTCGGCTTCGTTCAGCTTCTCGGAGTTCGCCTTCGCGTACGAGACGAACTCCTTGAGGTCCTTCGGGGGGAAGTTCTTGCGAGCGACGATGAGGATCGGGGTCCCCGCCGCGAGCCCGATGGGGAGGAAGTCCTTGACCGGGTCATACTTGAGATTCGGGTAGACGGCGGGCGCCGCCCCGTGCGTGCCCATGTGCCCCATCATGATCGTGTACCCGTCCGGCGTGGCCTGCGCCGCGCGCGCGGTCCCGGTCGTGCCGCCCGCGCCAGTCACGTTCTCGACCACGATCTGCTCGCCGAGGGTGCGAGACATGTTGTCGCCGACGATGCGCGCAACCACGTCGGTCGGTCCGCCCGCGGCGAACGGCACGATCAGGGTGATGGGCCGTTCAGGATAAGCGGCTCGAGCCTGGAAGGCACAGAGCGTTGCAAGCATCAGCAGTCGCTTCATCATGGCGTGCTCCTTGCGTCGGTCGTTCCAGCCGCAGATGGCGGGTCATTCGGTGAAGACCTCGGCGCGCCCCCGGCGCACCGAAGGAAGGACGGCGGCAGCCAGCACGATCAGCGCGACCGCGAGCAGCCCCGCGCTGACGGGCCGCTCCACGAACGTCGCGAGACGGCCGCGGGAGATCAGCAGTGCCCGGCGGAGGTTCTCCTCCATCAGCCTGCCGAGAACGAAGCCAAGCAGCAGCGGCGCGGTCTCGAAGCCGAGCTTGAGCAGGGCGTATCCGATCAGGGCGAAGACGCCGGTCAGCACCACGTCGGACGGCGAGTTGTTCACCGAGTAGATGCCGATGCAGGAGAAGACCAGGATGGCCGGGTACATCAATCGGTAGGGCACGTCGAGGAGCTTCACCCAGATGCCGACGAGCGGGAGGTTGATCACCAGCAGCATGAGGTTGCCCACCCACATGCTGGCGATCATTCCCCAGAAGAGCGTGGCGTTCTTCGTCATCACCAGCGGTCCCGGCACGATGCCGTGGATGGTCATCGCGCCGACCATCAGCGCCATCACCGCGTTGGGCGGGATCCCCAGCGTGAGCAGCGGGATGAAGGAGCTCTGCGCGCCTGCGTTGTTCGCCGACTCGGGGCCGGCCACGCCTTCGATGGCGCCTTTGCCGAAGCGGCGCGGATCCTTGGCGAGCTTCTTCTCCAGCGTATAGGACGCATAGGGCCCGAGCACCGCTCCGTTTCCCGGCAGGATGCCGAGCACCGTGCCCACCAGGGTCCCGCGCAGGATGGGGCCGGCAGAACGCCTGAGGTCCTCTCGCCCGGGCAGAAGGCGCCCGATCGGCGCCTTGGTCGCACCGCGCTGCTCGGGGGCCTCCAAGTTCTTCAGCACCTCGGAAAACCCGATCACGCCCATGGCCAGCACGGCGAAGTCGATGCCGCTGGCCAAGGCCGGGATCCCGAACGTGAGACGCTCTCCGCCGGTCTCCAGATCCGTGCCCACCGCGGAGAGCAGCAAGCCGAAAAGGATCATCGCCAGCGCTTTGGGAACAGACCCGCTCGCCAGCACGACCGCGAACGCCAGTCCCATCACCATCAGCGCGAAGTACTCCGCCGGCCCGAAGAGCAGCGCGAGCTTGACGAGCGGGGCCGCCAGGGCGGCGATGACGAGCGTAGAGACGCACCCCGCGAAGAACGAGCCGATCGCCGCGATTCCGAGCGCGACCCCAGCGCGGCCCTGCCGGGCCATCTGATGCCCGTCGAGGGTGGTGACGATCGCGGTCACTTCCCCAGGGATGTTGACGAGAATGGCGGTCGTCGATCCGCCGTACTGCGCGCCGTAGTAGATTCCGGCGAGCATGATCAGCGCCCCGACCGGATCGAAGTTGAAAGTGATCGGCAGCAGCATGGTGATGGTGGCGATCGGCCCGATCCCCGGGAGCACGCCGATGAGCGTGCCGACCAGACACCCGATGAAGGCGAGGCCCAGGTTCGGCAGCGTGAGCGCGGTCGAGAAGCCGAGCGCCAGATTCGCGAGCAGGTCGCGCATCGGTGACGGTCAGAGCACCAGGACGCCTGGAATGATCAGGATGGGAATGGGCAGGTGCAGCACATAGCGGAACAGGCAGATCGAGAGCGCGGTCACCACCAGCGCGAAGACGATCAGTTCCTTGGGACGGGTCTCGGGCGACGCGGCCCCGCTGATGAGGACGACCACCGGTCCGGCCAGGGCGAGCCCGACGGTGCGAATGCTGAGCGCGAACGCCGCCACGGACAGGAACACGAAGAGCGGCCCGCGCAGGGTCCAGCGGCCGAGCGGCTCCCCATCCCGGAGCAGCGAGCCTACGGACAACCCGAGCCCGATCAGGCCGATGAGCGTCGCGACCGCGCGCGGCAGCAGGCCGGGACCCACCGAGTAGAAACGCCCCTGCCCGAGGTCGGCGCTGGCCCAGAGCGCGATCGCCGCAATTGCGATCAGCGCCAGTCCCGCCGCCAGGTTCTGCGGGGCGCGGATCGCGATCCGGCGCTCGGCGCCGCTCTCGGGGATCCCTGCGCGTTCGGACATGAGACTCCTCGAGGCGCCGGCCGCCGCACGACCGCGCCGGTCTCGTGCGGCGAGACTAGGACGTAAGTCGGGGGTCGCCGTCAAGTGGCGCAGCACACGGCGTCAGCATGAAGAAACACCGCCCCGCTTTTCCAAGCGGTCTCCACGCTTTTCGAGGCGATCGCCGCGCGCAGCCTCGCGGTCCGCCTTCCGCTCCTCGGGACGTGTCCAAAGCTGCCCCAAACGGACCGAAGGTCGCAGAGGAAATGTCCGACATGCGAGGTTTCCTCCTCGCGAATCGTTGCGACGGTGCATGCCCGATGGCGCCACTGGAGCACACAGTGTGCACGCGGGCTGCGGCACTCGAACGCTTTCTGGACCGTGATCTGATTCGCTGAGTAATCATTGACGATGCAACAGCCCCCGCAGGAGGTGGCTCGGCGCTCGTTCGCCCGGACCGCGCAAATCGCAGCGTTGCTCTCGTTGCTCGCCGTCTTCGCATGGCGGGCACGTTCCTGTCAGACGCAGATCGAGGAGAAGCGCCGCGCAGCCGCGCAGCACGAGGCGAGATTCGTCGCGCGAACAGCCGCGGAACCCTCGCCCTTGCCGCTCGATCCCTACGCGCGCCGTGCGGCGATGGCCGACGCGCTCCGGCTGCGCCCCGACCGCCGCTTCCTGCTCGCCACGGCGCAGATCCAGCAACTCACGGGAAGCCCTGCATCCACGGCGGAGGCCCGCTTCGAAGGCGGAAGATGGCGCCTCACCGCTGGCCCCGACTCGCTGGGCGACTTGCCCGATCTGCCGGACTATCCCGAGCTGATGCGGCCCCTGGTTGCGCTGGCGCAGAAGCGGCTCCTGGCGGCTCCGCTGCAGGGAACGGCAGCGCTGGGCAGGGACGAGGCTTTGCAGTGGGAACCCGACGCGCGCGCGGCGCTGCCGGCCCAACTGGAGCGCTGGAACGGCGGTCAGCGAACAGCGGCCACGCTCCACCTCGCGGCGCGCGCAGCCGCTGCCCTCTGCTTCTACGAGGTCGACGCGCTGGAGACCGACGACGCTCTCGCCTCCCGCGCGATTGCGCTGGTGGCGCTGGACATCGCGGCTGGCAAAGCACAAACGGCGGGTGAGCAGGCGGTGCTCGCCTCCGCGCTCGGATACGCTCGCGCCGCGCGAGAGCTGGGTGCGCGCCTTGGCGGCGACAGCTCATTGCGCTACTTCCTCGCCGGAGACGACGCGCGCCTGCGCGAGAACGCCTTCCTTCGCGAGGCCGGCGCTCCCGACCGCTACCTTCGTCTCCGTCGCGCGCTGCAGCGGCACGACGAGGACGACGCGAACAAGTTCCTCGACAGCCACCAGGGCACGGAGCGCCTGGATCTGGCCGTTCTGATGCTGCTGTTGCGCGAACGGCGGATGGAGCACTTCGCGCCGGTGGCCTTCGCGCTCCCCGTGTTCGTCCTCGCGGCTGCCGAAGGCGTTCCGGTGCGGGCGCCCACGCAGGATCGCCAGTCCGACACCGTGCACGCGGCGCTGGTCTCGACCGCCGCGGTCCTGCATCTGGACGAATCAAGCTCCGTGAGCCAGCGCCTCGAGGAAGCATTGAGCAAGCGCGACGCCGACGTTCGCGGGTACTTGCGCGCCGCATGGCTGTCCGCGCTGCGCCGCCAGGGCGAATATCTTGCGGATGCACAGGGCAATCGCGACGCCACGGCCAGGTTCGTCGAAGGACTGGCGAAGGATCCTGCGCCCACCGTGCAGCTGTTCCAGCGCTGGTTTGGGGCACGCGCGTCGCTCGGCTCGGGGAACGCCGGGGAAGCCCTGTCCGCCATCGAGAAGCAGCACGATGTGGGCGGCCTGGCGGTCGCCGGCATCCTGGAGCACGCGGAGAAGCGCGCGGATTACTCGGATCCGAAGTTGCTCCGCGCCGTGCGGGCGCTCACGCCCCGGCTGGATTCGCGCGTCTCGCACCGGGCTGCGCTCGGTAGCATCGCCTGGAGCCCGCTGCAGGATCTGCGCGCTTCCGAGAGCCTGTTGCGGAGCGCGTTCCAGGCGGCCCCCGACGCGCAGCAGCAACTGGAAGAATGGTTCGCAAGCCTGGCCGGCGACGCGCGGGAACTGGAGCGCATCGGGCGCGACCGCTTTGCCTTGCGGCACGTGCGCAACTCGGCCTGGGAGAACCTCTGGAACCTGGGAGGGGACCACGCCGCCACGGCCGAGCACGGCCTGCGCGCCATGCTCGACGAAGACCCCAACGATGATTCGACCGCGTATACGCTCGGGCAGCAATTGCGCCTCGCCGGGCGGCTGGACGATGCGCGCGCGGTCATGCTCGCCTGGCTCCGCCCGAACGACGCCCCGGGCGTGCGTGCGGCGAATGTCCGGGGCACGCTCGCGCGGTATTCATTCCTGGCCGGGCGGTACGACGAGGGGCTGGAAGTGGTCGCGCCGGCCCTGCCGATCGGCAATGCGAGAGCCTTTCAGTACGCCGCGCTCAACCTGGCCGGGAAGGGCCAGGCGCTGGTAGCGCGGCAGATGGTCGACACGCTGCTGAAGCGGTATCCGTACCCGAAGGACGTGGCGATCGCCGCGGAGGTGGAGTGGCAGCTGGGCGACCTCGACGCGGCCGCGAAGCGCCTGGCCAGCGCGCCGACGCGCCTGACGGCTACGGACTACCGGGACGACGTTTCGGAAGGGTTCATCCGCATCTTTGGCGAGAAGCCGGACCGCGCCGCTGCTGCGACCCTGGCCGCGGCAAAAGCGGGAGTGGATGCGGAAAACCTCACTCAACTGGCATACGCGCTCGATCAACGGGGCCAATCGGAGACAGCATTCCGCGTCCTCGATGCCATCCCAGCGCAAGGCGACCGCGCCGACATCATCCACATCTCGGCTGCGCGGCCGCTGCGCAAGGCGCGCGGCGATGAGGCGGCGCGATCCTGGCTTCGCCAGCAGTTCCCCAGCGTCGGCGAGGACCGCGCCAGCCATCTCGCGCTGATCGCTTTCCGAGAAGGCGCGCCGGAGATGGTGTGGGACGTGGTGCCGGATCCCAAGGGAACCGACCACTACGCCGAGACGACCTGGATGCTGCGCGCCGCCCAGGTGGCGCTGCAGGGCGAGGCGGCCCCCCGGGCGCGCCGGCAGGCGCTGCACGATTATTATGCCACCGTCCGACAGCCCACGCGACACACGCAGATCGGGCGCTACCTGATCGGCGAGGTCCCCGAGGCCGAGGTGGCAAAGCTCGTCACCGATCTGCCCGGCACCTGCGAGGTGCCGTACTACTTCGGCGTGCGCGCGCAGGGCGAGAAGCGGTTCGGCGACGCCGCGGATTGGTACCGCGTCGCGGTCGAATGCGGGATGCGCCAGGAGGCGGAGTACCTGTTCGCCTGGAACGAGCTCTACCGCCTCCGCGGACGGAAGGACGTGTTTGCGCGCTTGCGGTCGACCATCCGCTGACTGCTCCTTCCGATCGCCGCGGGCCTCGAAAGACCGAACGGGTCTTGCGCTCGCCCCAGGGATGATTACGAGATGGGGATGGAAGACGATCGCGTCGAATACT
>Ga0137407_10000533_pt1 | contig 25410 bp, 21 predicted proteins | sample CZOMad2_2_16fung_FD_108410 | JGI IMG/M metagenome (GOLD analysis project Ga0137407, IMG submission 108410) | Vadose zone soil fungal communities from Angelo Coast Range Reserve, California, USA - CZOMad2_2_16fungal (Illumina Assembly) | ecosystem: Environmental > Terrestrial > Soil > Vadose... | reverse complement strand
GCCCATAGCCCGGAGATTTATCTCCGGGCGGAGGTCTGCGCCTGGCTTACCGTCGCCCCTTCGGGGCTTTTGTTTTCTTGGGGTTACCCTACCTGGGGCTCTCGCCCCAGGCTACCGACCTTAGCCCCTTCGGGGCAGTCCCTCGACGCAAGGTTTCAATCTCCAGTCGGCCGATGCCCCCCTTGCCAGCGACTTTGATGGGGCTGTAGCCGGGCTACAACCCACCCCTTGCCCCCCCGGTCCCGGGCGCATAGTCTTCTCCGGATCTTCTTGGAGGTGGATATGAAGTCCTGGAAGGACGTCCGGCTCTCCCTCGTTCTGGCGCTGTTCCTGATTCCCTCCCTCTTCGCCGCCCTCCCCCTCGCCGCCGCCCCAGCTTTCGATCCAACGCTCCTCGCTGGGCTGCGGGCACGCTCGATCGGCCCCGCGGTGGTGAGCGGCCGTGTTGCGGCGGTCGAGGCGGCGGTGTCCAACCCTTCCATTATCTATGTCGGCGCGGCGGCCGGCGGGGTCTGGAAGTCGATCGACGCCGGTACCACCTGGGAACCGGTGTTCGACGATCAGCCGGTCGCCTCGATCGGCGCCATCGCCGTTCACCCGAAGAGCCCCGACGTGGTCTGGGTAGGGACCGGCGAGGGCAACCCGAGGAACAGCGTCTCGATCGGCAACGGGGTCTACAAGTCGCTCGACGGCGGCAAGACCTGGAGCTATCTCGGCCTCGACGGCAGCGAGCGCATCCCCCGCATCGTCCTCCATCCCACCGATCCGCGGGTGGCCTGGGTGGCGGCCATGGGTCCCGCCTGGGGCGAGGGGCCGGTGCGCGGCATCTTCAAGACCGAGGACGGCGGGAAGAGCTGGCGCAAGGTCCTCTATGTGGACGAACGGACCGGCGCCGCCGACCTCGCCGCCGATCCGGGCAACCCCAACCACCTCTATGCCGCGATGTGGCAGTTCCGGCGCTGGCCCTGGGCCTTCCGCTCCGGTGGCCCGGGCTCCGGCCTCTTCGAGAGCCACGACGGCGGCGAGACCTGGAAGCGCCTGACCGAGGACGACGGCCTCCCCAAGGGGGACCTGGGGCGGATCGCCCTCGCCTTCGCCCCCGGCGATCCCCGCCGGGTCTATGCCCTGGTCGAGGCCAAGGAGAGCGCCCTCCTGCGCTCCGACGACAACGGCAGGACCTGGAAGAGCGTCAACACCGAGCCCAACATCTCGGCCCGCCCCTTCTACTTCTCCCACCTCGCCGTCGATCCCCAGGACGCCGACCGGATCTACCGGCTGGAGGTCGAGGTCAGCCTCTCCGAGGATGGCGGCAAGAGCTGGAGCATCGTGGTGCCGTTCCGCGACGTGCATCCGGATTTTCACGCCGTCTGGATCAACCCGAACGACGGCAACCAGATCCTCTTCGGCAACGACGGCGGAGTGGCGATCTCGCACGACCGCGGCAAAAACTGGGACTTCGTGCGCAACCTCCCGATCCCGCAGTTCTACCACGTGCGCTATGACGACGCCGTCCCCTACAACGTCTACGGCGGCCTGCAGGACAACGGCTCCTTCGCCGGCCCGAGCGCGGCGTGGAAGAACGGCGGCATCCGCAACTTCGACTGGCACGAGGTCGACTTCGGCGACGGCTTCGACACCGCCCCCGACCCGCGCGACCCGAACCGCGGCTACGCCCTCTCCCAGGGGGGCGCCCTGATACGCTGGAACCTCCAGACCGGCGAGCGGAAGGAAATCCGCCCCAACCCTCCGGCCCCTCCGGCCAGGCAGCCGGCCATCAAGCTGCGCTTCAACTGGAACACCGGCTTCGCCATCGACCCCTTCGAGCCGGACACGATCTACCTGGGGAGCCAGTACCTCCACCGCTCGCCCGACCGCGGCGAGACCTGGACGACGATCTCGCCCGATTTGACGACCAACCGGCCCGCCTGGCAGCGCCAGGACGAGAGCGGCGGAATCCTGATCGACGCCACGGGGGCGGAGAACTTCACCACCATCCTTTCGATCGCCCCCTCGCCCCTGGAGCGCGGCCTGCTCTGGGTGGGGACCGACGACGGGCGGCTCCACGTGACGCGGGACGGCGGCAAAAACTGGCAGAGCGTCGAGGGGAATGTCCACGGGGTACCGGCCAACACCTGGATTCCCCACATTACCCCCTCCCACTTCGACGCCGGCACCGCCTACGTGGTCTTCGACAACCACCGGCGCTCCGACTTCGCCCCCTATGTCGTCAAGACCACCGATTTCGGCCATACCTGGCAGAGCCTCGCCACCCGCGACCTGCGCGGCTACGCCCTGACGATCGTCGAGGACCCGGTCGACCGCGACCTTCTCTTTCTCGGCACCGAATTCGGCCTCTGGTTCTCGCAGGACGGCGGCCGCTCCTGGACGCCCTTCCGTGGCGGGCTCCCCACCACCTCCTACATGGCCCTCGCCATCCAGCCGCGCGAGGGCGACCTGATCGCCGCGACCCACGGCCGCGGCATCTACATCGTGGACGACATCCGGCCGCTGCGCTCCCTCTCGGCGGCGATCCTGAAGGAGCCGGTCCACCTCTTCGATCTCGCGGACGCCATCCAGCACCGGGTGGGGCAGCCGGCCGGCAGCCACTTCCCCGGCACCGCCGAGTACCGCGGCGAGAACCGCCCCTATGGCGCTCTCCTCACCTACACCCTGAACGCCCCGGGGCTCCCGCTGCCCGATCCCAAGGCGGAGCGGGCGAAGAAGGACGCCGAGCGCGAGGCGGAGCGGGAGAAGGCCCTGGCCGCTGAGCGCAAGGAAGAGGGGAGCGGGGAGGACCAGCCCAACCTCCCGCCCGCGACCGAGACGAAGCCGCCGGCCGCCGCCGCTGCCGCCAAAACCGAGGCCAAGGGCAAGGGCGGTCCGGAGGGGAAGAAGGAGGAGCCCAAGGCGCGGATCGAGATCTTCGATGCTTCCGGCAAGCAGATCCGCAGCTTCGAGCAGCCGGCGACCCTGGGGGTCAATCGGGCGGTCTGGGACCTTGGGCGCAACGCCTTCAAAAGCCCTCCCCGGGCCAACCGCGGCGGCTTCCGCCGCGAGACCGGCCCCGAGGTGCCGCCCGGGACCTACCGCGTGCGGGTGACCTACGGCGACCACCAGGCGGAGGGGAAGGTGAACGTGCTCCCCGACCCGCACACCAACGTCCCCGCCGCCGGCCGCGAGGCGCGCGAGAAGGCGATCCAGGCCGCCGGCGCGGTCCAGGAGGCGCTCGCCGCGGCGGTCGAACGGATCGGCCGCACCAAGACCGACGTCCAGGCGGTGACCGCGAAGATCAAGAAGGACGAGGAGGAACGCAAGCGGCGGGAGGGGACGACGAAGCCCGATCCGGCCGCCAAGGATCTCCTCGATGCCGGCCAGAAGCTTCTGGAGGGCTTGAAGAAAGTCGAGCGGCGCCTCTGGCAGGCTCCGGACGTGTCGGGCCAGCTCCCCGACACCGACGCCCTCTCGAAGATCGACCGGGCACAGGGCTCGCTCCAGTCCTCCTGGGACGCCCCGACCCCGGCCCAGATGGCCTACCTGGAGAGCGCCACCCAGCTGGCCAAGGAGGCGATCGAAGCCCTGAACCGCTTCTACGCCGAGGACGTCGCCGCCTTCCGCAAGAAGGTCGCCGACTCCGATCTCCGGCTCCTGCCGGACCTGCCGCCGTTGGGGATCGGGGGGTAAGGGAGAAGACCGGGCCGGCGGGAGCCGGTCCGGTCGAGTCTGGCTATCCGAGCCGGAGCGCCGTAAGAGAGCGTGCGGTCAGGACCCGCTTCCCCAGCCGGTTGAGGCGCTCCAGAGAGGAGATGGCCTCGACGCGTTCACGGGTCGTCTCCGGGAGGGGACCAAAGCGTTGCTCGAGCTGGTTCATCAGGACTTCTCGCAGCACCCGCAGCCCTTCGCGCAATCCCTCCTGGCGCCCCTCCTGGCGCCCTTCCTGTCGTCCTTCTTGCAAACCCTCTTGTATCCCCTCTCGCAGTCCCTCTTCCCGACCCTTCGCCTCCAGCCGGTCCGCCCAACTCGTCGCCATCGCTCTTACCTCCCGGTTCTCCCGAACCGCACACAGGGTCGCATACTCCGCGGCCTCTTCCGGTTTCAATTCTAGATAACTTTCGACGCAGTTGACCAGCAGCAGCCGGCGTGCCTCGTCGAGGTCAGCCTCCACGATCCGGCGCAGGCAGGCCAGTTTGAGCCTGGGCGGGCTCAGGACACCGCCGCGCATCAGTGCGGCCAGACCCCAGGCGAGGGGCTCTGGCCGTTCCAGGTACGGCTCGGAATCGCAGCCGGCGAGACCGAAGGCGACATAGTGGAAGTCTGCCAGGTCCGGGCCGAGCAGGTCGTCGCCCAGGGTCCGTACCTGAACTCCTTTCGGTCCTCGCGTGAGATAGACCACGATCGAGAGGATGTGGCTGTCGTGGACGGCGAGGATCTTGTTCCGGTAGCGCCAGAGGCGCCGCCCCATCTCCCGCCGGGCGCGGGCCTCCACCTCGACATGGACCAACAGGGTCTCCTCGCCCTCCCTGGCGACCGGAATCCGGGCGAGCAGGTCCAGCTCCCGACGCCCTCCCTCGGTGGTGAAGAACTCCTTGTCGAGGAGCACCGACCGCTCCAGGTCGAGCCTCGCCACCAGCTCCGGCACCACCAGCCGCAGGAGATCGGGGAAGAACTCGCGCAACAATTTCTTGAAAATCGAATCATGCCTCCGCATGGAACCCTCCCTGGAGGCGGCCCGAGGGTTTCGGCGCCTGGCCTCCTTAGGGAGGGACGGAAACGGGTGGCTCGATCTGGCAAAACTCGAAACAGCGGGTCCAGAGCCTCCGGAATTCCTACCGCGAGCAGAACCGGAAATGCCCGGCGAACTCCGCCAGCGCCTGGGGATCGGCCGGGCTCCCCGTCACGTCCGCCGTCGCTGCCGTTTGTTCGGGGTGGGGATCGGGGCCGAACCAGAGGCCCAGGCGGGTGCGGGCATGGTCCGGGCAGTCGACGAGGAAGAGCGTGGAGATCCCCTGGATCGGCTCGCCCTGGACGTTCATCTCGCTGCGACTGGCGGAGTAGAGGAGGGGGATGCCGCGGACCTCGATCCGGCCGCGGCGCAGGAGCTCCTTCTCGTGGATCTCGACGTTGGCCCGTTCCATCCAGTCCGGCCGGCCCCGCTCGCCGGTCAGGTAGCGGCGGACGTCGCGGTCGCGCTCGACGAGCCGGCGGGAGCTCATGTAGAGGAAGCCGTGATGGCGGAAGGGGTGCTCCCGGGAGACGCCGCCGCTCGCCGGGTCCTCGTCGGTCAAGATCGCCATCTCTAGGAAGAAGGAGACCGAGAAGGCCCCCAACGGGTAGTAGCCGGGCGGCAGGTCGTGGTACCGAAGGACGGAGCGGGTGCGCGCGTCACGGTATGCGGGGTCTTTCAGGCCACGCTGGAAGTCCTCCCCCTCGCGGTAGGCGAACCAGGTCACCGCCACCAGGCTGAAGAGGACGAGCGCCACCACCAGGCCGCAGCCGCAGCCGAGCCACGAGGGATTCCTCGCCGCGGGTTCCGGCGCGCCTCCGGGGGTTCCGGCCGGCATGGCGTTACATCTTGTCGGGCGTCGGGATGGCGAGGAGGCCGCAGAGGGTCTCCAAGCCTTTGCGGAAGGCCTGGACGGCGGCCAGACGCGCGGCGCGGACCTCCGCGTCCTTCTCCTGGAGGATGGGATGGCGGTGGTAGACGGCGTTGAAGCGCTGGGCGAGGTCGAGGGCGTGACGGGAGACGATCGAGAGCTCCAGCCCCTCCGCCCCCCGCTCCACCGCCTCGCCGGTCTGGGCCACCGCGAGCACCAGGTCCCAGAGGTCCTCGGGGAAGAGCTCGGAGCGCAGGCCGGCCACCTCGCCGGCGGTCACGGCGTCGGGCAGCCCCTCCTCGGCCAGCCGGCGGCGGATGTTCTTCGCCCGCACCAGCGAATACTGGAGGTAGGGGCCGGACTCCCCCTCGAAGGAGAGGGCCTCGTCGAAGTCGAAGGCGATCACCCGGTTGGTCGTCGCCTTGACCATGAAGAAGCGCAGGGCGGCGACGGCGATCTGGTGCGCCAGGGTGGCGAGCGCGATGCCGGCGACATCGGGGACGTTTCGGTCGCGGGCCGAGATCTCCTCCCGGCTCTTCGCCTCCAGCCGGTCGAGCAGGTCGTCGGCCTTGACCCCGATCCCCTTCCGGCCCGACATCTCCAGGGTCTTGTCCGCCGCGTCCTCGGCGAGGAAGCCCAAGAGGCGGGCGGTGGCCGGCGAGAGCGCCACCATCTCGTAGGCGAAGTGGACCGAGCGCTCGGCTTCGGCCTTGTGGCCGAGCGACTCCAGGCCGGCGCGCACGATCTTCTGAAGATAACTCTGGCGGGTGTCGATGACGTTGATCGCCCGGTGGGCGCGGCCGAAGGCGGGATGTCCGGGCTCGCCGGCAGAAGCCGGGGAGGTCGTCTCCCACACCCCCTCCTCCGGCCAGAAGCGGTAGGCGAAGTCGTGGCCCAGGAGGCCGAGCTTCCAGAGCTGGTAGGCGATGTCCTTGCCGACGTAGGTCACCGTGCCGTCGGAGCGGACGATCACCTTGTCGGGGTCCTCCAGGCCGGCGAACTCCTCGCTCTGGGAGAGCGGCATCACCCAGCAGCCCTGGTTCTTCCCGCTCTCTTCGAGGCGCACGGCGCCGCTCGCCTTGAGCTGGCCGAAGGCGTGGTCGAAGAAGTGAAGCGCCAGGATGCTGCTCTCGCGGGTGAGGAGGTCGTAACCGACGTCCAGCCGGCGCATGGTGGCGAGGTGGCAGCGCACCACCCGGCGCGCCACCTGCCGCGCCATCGCGGCCCGCTCGCCCTCGCCGGCCTCCATCTGGTGGAGGGTCTCGCGGCGGCGGGCCTGGCCCTCCACTTTGCCGGCAACCCCCTCGTACCACTGCCCGACCTCGCTGTAGAGGTCCCAGCAGTAGTAGTCGAAGGGCTCGGGGATCGCCGCGACCTCGGCGGCCCCCAGGTGGCGCAGGTCCATGAACCCGACGACCACGTCGGCGAGCTGGACGCCGGTGTCGTCGATGTAGTTCTCGATCTCGACCTCGTAGCCGAGCCCCTTCAGGCAGCGGGCGAGGACGTCGCCCAAAATGGCGTTTCTCAGGTGGCCGATGTGGGCCGCCTTGTTGGGATTGATGTTGGTGTGCTCGATGATCACCTTGCCGTCACGTGGCCGAACCGGCAGGAGATCGGCGGAAAGCACCTGGGCGGTGAAGGCGCCGCGGTCGAGCCGGAAGTTCAGGTAGCCGGCCCCCTCGACGGTGATGGCCTGCACCAGCGCGGGACGGGGGAAGGCGTCGGCGAGCTCCTGGGCGATCTCCCGCGGCTTGCGCTTCAGCGTTCGCGCGAGCTGCAAAGCGGCGGGGGAGGCGAGGTCGCCCAGCTCGCGCCGCGGCGGCACCTCGAGCACCGGTTCATGATCGACGCCGAAGCGCTCGCGGATGGTCCGCGCGAGCCCGGCTCCCAGCTCCTGCTTGAGGTCTCCCCACATGGCCGGCAGAGTCTATACCAACCCCAGAGCCCCCCCTGTGTGCAGCCCTGATATCATCTACCCGTGCGAGAGAAGGAAATCATCGAGAGCCGCCTTCTGGTGACGATGGACAAGACCCAGCTCGAGATCGTCCAGGGGGACATCACCGATTTAGACGTCGACGCCATCGTCAACGCCGCCAACGAGCAGCTCCAGCTCGGCGCCGGAGTGGCCGGGGCCATCCGCCAGAAGGGGGGCGCGTCGATCCAGGAGGAGTGCAACCGGATCGGCGGCACCCCGGTGGGGACGGCGGTGATGACCGGGGCCGGGCATCTGAAGGCCAAGCAGGTGATCCACGCCGTGGGACCGCGCATGGGGGAGGGGGACGAGGATCGCAAGCTCGCCGCCGCCGTGCGCGCCGCCCTCGCCCTGGCCGACCGGCGGGGTCTCAAGTCGATCGCCCTCCCCGCCCTCTCGACCGGCGTCTTCGGCTTCCCCATGGAGCGCGCCGCCCGCCTCATGCTGACCGAGATCCACCGCTACCTGCAGGGGGGGACCAAGCTCGAACGGGTGGTCGTCGCCCTGTGGGACGACGAGGCCTTCGAGATCTGGAAGCGCGAGCTGCGGCGGGGCTTCCGGTAAACGCCCCCCACCGGTGGGGGCGCTACGCTACGAAGTAGGCGCTCGCCCGGATCTGCAGGCGCGCCCGCGGCTCGAAGCCGCTCCCCACCACGGCGAAGGCGGAGGAGGCGCCGAGGACCGGCAGCACGATCCAGCCGTCGAAGCTCTCGCCTCCGGCGTAGGGGGGGACCACCGGCTCGATCTCCGCGATCTTCGTCCAGTGGTCCTCCTCCGGGTCGAAGGCGGAGCGCAGCTCGACGTAGGCACGGTCGAGGTCGATCGTCCGCTGGCCCGAGGGGTGCCAGATCGAGAAGACGAACCGCACCTCGTCGTAGAGCTGGGTCTCGATGAAGGGATTGCCTCCCACCAGGAGCGGATAGCTGAACGAGCCGGCCGAGTCGGTGGCGAAGATCTCCGGTGTGGCGTCGAACTGGACGTGGCGGGGCGGGGTCGCCGAGCTCATCTCACCTCCCATCCTGGACCGGCCCGTCCCCACGGGCATCGCCGCGGACGTCCCCACGGGAAAGGGCGAGCGCGCGCGTGATGCGCTGCCGGCTCTCCTCGGGTGTGGCGCCCAGGAGGGGCGCGCCGATGCCGAAGGCGATGGCCCCGGCGGCACGGTAGGCCGGGATCTCCTCCACCCCGTAGCCGCCCCCGGCGAGCATGGGGATGTCGCCGAGCGGCTGGCGGAGCACCGAGAGGTAGGCCGGGCCGCCGACCGGGGGCAGCGGCCAGACCTTGACCAGGTCGGCCCCCAGCTCGTGCGCCGCCACCACCTCGGTGGCGGAGAGAGCGCCCAGGATCAGGTACTTGCCGTGCGCCCGGCCGACCTCGGCCATGGCCGGGTTGGTGTTGGGGCTGACCAGGAACTCGGCCCCGGCTTCCACCGCCTCTTTCGCGCGGTCGGCGGTGGTCACCGTCCCCATGCCGATCCAGGGCGGTCCGGCGGCGCCGCGGGCGGCCAGCAGCTCGCGCACCAGGCGGCTCGCTCCCGGCACCGTGAAGGTGATCTCGACCAGCTCCAGGCCGGAGTCGAGGAACAGGCGCGCCACCCGCCCCGCCTCCTCCGTGGAGGCGGTGCGGACGACGCTGACGATGGGCGCCCGCGTCAAGCTGCGGGCCACTTCCTGACGGATGTCGACGGCGATTTCGGGTGTCTTCATGGCCGCGCGCAGTCTATCACTCCCTCGGATGGAGCTCCGGAAATGGAATTCGCCACGAGTTTGGTCAAGAAGGGTGGCAAGGCCCGCCGGGTAGGAGTATCATTGCCGGGCGAGCACGGGTTAAATGGTAGTTCTTGATTAAGGAACGAATGGCTATCTCCGACCGGCCCAGCGCCCGAGAGTCCCTGGATCAGCTCCTTCGCCGCCTGCGCCCGCGGCTGAAGCAGATCCTCGGCCGTTATCGCGTCCCGGCCCACGACGCCGAGGACCTGGTGCAGGAGGCCCTCGTCTCGACCATCCAGAAGTGGGACGAGATCCAGGACCCCGAGGCCTGGCTGCTGGTCACCCTGCGCAACCGTTGCGTCGTCTACTGGCGCAAGCGCCGCACCAATCTCTACAGCTCGGTCGACGCCGCGATCCTGGAGCTCCTCTCTGAGCCGGTCACGGCGCCGCAGGAGAAAGCCGAGCTGCGCTGGGACCTGAAGAACCTGATCGACGAGCTGCCGCCGCGCTGCCGCACCCTGCTGCGCCTGCGCTACGGCCTGGGCTACGACTCGGCCGAGGTGGCGGCGCAGATGGGCTATCACCCGTCGAGCGTCCGCAAGGTGGCCCGCCGCTGCATGGCCGCTCTCACCTACCAGATGGTCACCCGCGGCTTCGCCGTCCGCGAAGGGGACCAGGTCACTCCGGACGAGGAGGAGTAGCCTCCCCCCGTTCCACCCCGCTCCCCTCGTCCCCGCCGCTCCCCTCGCCCCCCTGTCGCAAAGCCCGATCGATCCGCCGGCAGATGCCGCGCAGGATGGCGACCTCGCGCGCCGAGAGCCGGGCGCGGGCGGCCAGGGCCCGCAGGTCCCGGAGCACGCCCGTAAAGCTGGTATCGCGATCGAACGCCGCCCGGGCGAGGACCGGGGTGAGGTGCCCGAAGAGCCCTTCCACCTCCGCCGCCGACGCGGGCGGCTCCCGGTAATCGGGGAGCGCCGGCGCGGCGCCGCTCGCCAGGTGCAGCTCATAAGAGAGTACGAGGACCGCCTGGGCGAGGTTGAGCGTCGGCTGGGCGAGAGCGCAGGGGACGGTCACCACGGCGGAGGCGAAGGCGAGCTCCTCGTTGGTCAGCCCCCCCACCTCGGGGCCGAAGAGGAGGGCGGTCTCGGTGCCGGGCGGGTCCTCGGCCAGGAAGCCCGGCAGCTCGCGGGCGGTGAGGAGCGGCACCCCGAGCCGCCGGTCGCGCGCCGAGGTGGTCCCGATCACCCGGCCGAAGGGGGCGAGCGCCGCGGCGACCGAGGCCGCCCGGCGGGCGGAGCGGAGCACCGCTCCCGCCCCCACGGCGAAAGCCGTGGCCACCCGGCCGAGCTCCGGCGCCGGCTCGACGAGGATCAACCGGTCGAGCCCCATGTTGACCATGGCCCGCGCCGCCGACCCCACGTTCCCCTCCTCGCGCGGCCGCACGAGCACTACGGCGATTCCCATGGGGGGACTCTATCCCAGGGCCACCCCCCCTCCATTGACAGCTCCGCACCGTGGAGGGTAGTTTGACCCCAGGTTCCTGAGCGCTTCGAGGAGAGGAAGAGACGATGCCGAAGTCTGCCCCGCGGGCGTACCTCATCTTTACCGGGAGCGGCCCGATCCTGGTGCTGTCGACCTATCCCAAGCTCACCGACGAGCGCCTGGTCTCCAAGCTCCGCTACAAGGGGATCGACAAGTTCATCGCCTACGAGGTCGACCTGGAGGCGGTCCGGGCGCGCTACGAGCACTCCTATGCCAACGTCTCGAAGGACCTGGAGACCGAGCAGGACATGCGCGTCCTCGACTTCAACGGCCACCAGATCATGGCCAACTTCGCGCTCGACGAGCTGGGCGACCCGATCAAGTTCGGCGGCTGAAGGATCGGCTGAACTGCCGCAGGTCGTAGCCCAGCTCCGCGAACAGCCGGCGGGTCGCGGGGAGCGGCAACCCCACGACGTTCGTATAGTTGCCGAAAACCTCCTCGACGAAGAGCGCCCCCAGCCCCTGCACCGCGTAGGAGCCCGCCTTGTCGAGCGGCTCGCCGGTCGCCACGTACCCGGCGATCTCCTCCTCGCTCATCGGCGCCATCCGCACCCGCGAGGTCTCGACCGTCGAGGCCCGGCGGGGCTCCCCGGCCTCCCTGCTCTCATGGAGCGCCACCCCGGTGAGCACCAGGTGCTCGCGCCCGGCGATCCTCCCCAGCATGCGCCGGGCGTCCGCCTCGTCTTGCGGCTTGCCCAGGATCTCGCCGTCCAAGACCACCGTGGTATCGGCCGCGAGCACCAGCTCCCCGCCGTCCTCCGGGGTCGAGCGCGCCCCCGCCGCCGCTTTCTCGATCGCCAGGCGGAGAACATAGTCGCGCGGCGCCTCGCCCGGCCGCGGGGTCTCGTCGAGGTCCACCGGCCGGACGGCGAAAACCGCCCCCAGCCCGCCCAGCAGCTCGCGGCGGCGCGGCGAGGCGGAGGCCAGGACCAGGGCAGGGAGGGCGGAGGAATCGCGCAAGCGGTGTCGGGACAGCGGCGTACGGCGGCTTACGGGTAGTAGCCGCGCAGGGTCTTGGCGGTCAGGCCGGGCTTGTCGACCTTCACCTCGATGATGCGAAAACGGTCCTTGCCGGGACCGCTCGACCCGCCCTGGGAGGATTCGTAGGCCAGCAGGTACTGGCTGCGCAGCTCGCTCTCGATCTCTTTGTAGACGGTGTCGAGCTCCGCCGCCCTCTCGATGAAGAAGTGCCTTCCCCCGGTCTCCTCGGCCAGCTTCTCCAGCTTCAGCCGGACGTCGGCGTCCTGGGTGTTGAGCCCCAGGCCGATGGCGTAGATGGAGACGCCGGTGCGGCGGGCGTACTCCAGGGCCTCCAAGAACTTGTAGTGGCTCTTGTCGTCCTTGCCGTCGGTCAGGATGACGATCGCCCGCTTCCCCTTGATGCCACCGAACAGGTAGAGGGTATAGACCAGGCTGTCGTAGAGGGAGGTGTTGCCGTCGGCGGTCAGGTTGGCGAGGCCGCCGGCCAGGACCTCGCGGTTGTTGGTGAACTTGACCACCAGGTTCGGCTTGTCGGCGAAGGTGACCACCACCGCGCGGTCCTTGGGGGTGAGCACCTTGTCGAAGAAGCCCAGGGCGCCCTTGACCGCCTCGGCGAGCGAGGTGTCCATCGAGCCCGAAGTGTCCAGGAGGACGCCGGCGTAGATCGGCACGTCCTTGACCAGGTCGAAGCGGCGGACCTGCTGCTCGGCGCCGTCCTCCATCACCTTGAAGTCGGTCTTCCCGAGCCCCTGGATCGGCCGTCCCCGGCGGTCGACCACCGAGGTGTAGAGCTCGACCAGGTCGACCTGCACCTTCTCCCCGGCGAGGGGAGAGTTGACGAGCACCGTGTCCTCGGTCGAGTTGCCGCCGTCCGCCAGGTAGGCCACGGCGCGCACATAGGTCACCTTGTCGCCGGGGGGCAGGACGATCGGCTGGGCGAAGGGGGGCTGGTAGAGGGTCGCGACCTTGGTTTCATTCAAGTAGAACTCGACCCGTTCGAGCGCCTCGCCCTCCGGCACCTTGACCTCGGCCTGGGCGCGCAGGCTCTGGCGGTAGGTCTTGCCCGGCTGCGGCTCGATCAGGCGGAGCGAGAAGCGGTGCGGGCCGGCGTTCAGGAACACCTCGTCCTGGGCCAGCTCCTCGCCCCCCGGTCCCAGGGCCACCGCCTTCAAAGCGTGGATCTTCGGCTGCTCGCCCAGGCTGAGCTCGACGCTGTAGGGCGGGCGGGCCTTCGAGAGGACCGGCTTGCCGTTCAACAGGAAGGTGACGCGGGCGATCCCCTCTCCGGTGGTCACCGCCTCGACCCGCGCCTTGCCGGTCATCAGCCCCTCGGGCGGCGCCAGGAGGCGGATGGTCTGGTCGCCCGCGTGCAGCGAGGCGTTGGCCTCGGCCAGCGGGTCGGCCGGACCGGCCGGGTTGCCGGGAACGGCGGCCACCGGGCCCGGGGCGGTCGCCGCCGGCGGCGGCAGGGTGGCGCCGGCCGGCACGTCGAGCTCGCGCTCGTCGCGGAAGTAGCGCTTGCCCCCGACGTCCTCGATCTTGACGATCAGGGTGTACGGGCCGGGACGCAGGTAGCGCTGGAAGACGAGAGGGATGCGCCCCTCCTGGAGCTGCGCCTCGGCTTCCTTGACCGGCAGGGTGAAGCGGTAGCGGAAGTGCTCGAACAGCTCCTCCTTGCGCAGCACCTCGCCGTCGATGACGAAGTCGTAGGACTCGAAATCTGCGGTCTTCGCCGTCCGCACCTCGTCCTTGGGCACCGAGAGGAGCCCCTGGACGACGGTCCGGTTGCCGTAGCGGCCGGGGAAGGTCCAGGCGAGCTGGGCCGGGAAGGCGGTGGCGCCGGTGGGGAGGTCGGTCGAGTAGGCGGAGAAGGTCGAGAGCCACTCCTCACCGACCTGGGGGACGAGCTTGACCTTCTCCTCGACCCGCGACCAGTCGAGCGTGCTGCCCAGGGCGCTCACGATGTCGCTCCCCTGGGCGCAGGAGCCCTCGATCAGGTCCGGGGTGGGACCCTGGGGATAGCGGGTCCGCACGTCGAAGGCGAGGAGGGCGCTGATCCCCTCGCTCGGGTAGAACAGCCGCCAGGTCGAGCCCGCGGTCTGGACGAAGACCAGGCTGAAGCCGGTGCGGCTGAATTCGTTCTTGTCGTAGGTCCAGATCTCGAGCGGCAGGAAGATCTCGGAGCAGTGCGACTGGAAGGTGTGGGCGGGCTCGCCGTTCCACAGCAGGATGCGGGAGCGGTCCTCGGTCAGGTTGCCGTACTTCTCACGCGCCAGCCGCGCCCGTCCCTCCCAGCGCTCCTGGAACTCGTTGACCGCGGTCTGCGGGAAGGGATCGCGCACCTGCCAGAACTTGCGAACAAAGGCGTCCCGCTGGTAGTCCTGCTTGAGCGCCAGGAAGGCCGCGCGCTCCTTGGGGCTCATCAGCGGTCCCGCGAGCACGAGGAAGTCACGGTGCCGGGGAGCGAGGTCCTCCGGGATGGGCTCCGGCGCTTTCGTCGCCGCGGCAGGCTTGGCGGCGGCAGCCGGGAGCGACGCGGACGGAACGAGCGCCGCGAAAGCCAGGAGGAGGAACAGCAGAGGTGGCCGGCGGCCGGGGACCGACATCGGAGCCTGATCCTACGCCCGGGGCGGGGAGGGGGGCAAGCTGTGGGCGGCTCGGATCACCGCAGCAGATCGCACAACCACGGCCCCAGCACCCGCGCCCCCACCCGGTGCCCTTCGGCGTTCCAGTGCCCCTCCCCAGGCTTGGTGTTGGGGAAGCCGTGGAGGAAGCGGCCGGTTCTGGCGGCATAGTCGGCGAGGGGCGGGGCGAGGTTGAGGACCGGGATGCCGGCGGCCGCGCCGGCTTGCTGGATCCGCTCGTCGGGGTAGAAGAGGTCGGCGATCCCCAGCTGATGAGCGAACTGCTGACGCTTCTTCAGATCGGGGTGGACCTGGATGCCGTCAGTCAGGGTGACGACGGCGAAGCGCGCCCCGTGCGCCTTCACCTCTTCCCCCATCTGGCGGAGCATCGCCTCGGTCACCTCCCAGGCCGCCCGCCAGTCGGCGTTGCCGGGCGGGGAGTAGACGGCGTTGTCGAGCCCCAGCTCCTCGATGACCTGGGTCGTCACCCGCTTCGCCTTGTAGGCCCCCACCAGGTTGTCGGCGGCGGTCTTCGCCATCTTGCCGACCTGGAGGACGGCCGAACGGTTGAAGGCGGCGTAGAGGAGGCGGGCGGCGGCGGTCTGCCGCGCCCGGTAGCCGGGGGAGGTGCGGAAAGCGTCGTCCAGGGCGAGGCGGCCGCCCTGGAGCACGAAGTAGGGGCGCAGCGGGTCCTGCTCCAGGGGACGGTAGTTGTTGCGCACGTCGTTGCCGGTGTAGAAGGCGAGGAGGACGAGGTCCGGGTGGTACTTCCACACCCGGGTGCGCAGGGCGAGCAGCTCCTGCGCCGTGCCGTAGCCGGAGACCCCGAAGTTGAGAGTCTCGACCTTGCGATGGGCCAGCGTGGGACAGCTGCGCAGCTCCGCCGGCAGGAGCGCCCAGAAGGTCGCCTCGACCGGCACCTGGAGGGCCTCGGTGCAGGAGTCGCCCAAAACCGCGATGCGGAGAGTGCCGGGCGGCTTCTCCCGCCGATGGGGGAGGTCCCTCTCGCCGTCCGCGTTGATGCGGATGAAGGCGTTCCCCTCCTTCTTCCACCACCCCGAAGCGCCGGGGGTGAGCCCCCAGCCGAGGTCCGGGTCGGGGCGGTAGAAGTTGGGATTGGAGATCCCCGCGATCCGCAGCGCCACCTCGGCCAGCCCCAGGGTCAGGGCGACCGAGACCAGGAGCAGGGCCAGCCGGCCGAGGCGGGAGCGGGCGGCCAAACCCGCTCCTAGAACAGCGTGTAGATGAACGGCGCGGTCGCCTGGCTGGTGACCACGAGGAGGATCACCAGGCCGAGGATCAGCACGAAGGGCACGATCCAGTAGACCTTGTTGTGCTTGGCGAAATCCCAGATCTGCCCCAGCATGGAGCCCACATAGCCGAGCCTGCGCATAGAAACTCTCCTTCTGATGACCTTCCTGACGAAACTCTTTCTTCCTTCTTTTTGCCCCGAAGGGGCGGGGGGTCGGTAGCCTGGGGCGCAAGCCCCAGGTCAGGAGAGTTTCCAGAAATCGAGAGCCCTGAAAGGGCGGCGGTAGCTCTGACGCCGAACTACCGTCGCCCCTTCGGGGCTATCCTTTTTCCTTCCTCTCTACCTGGGGCTTGCGCCCCAGGCTACCCACCTTCGCCCCTTCGGGGCTGGAAAAACACCGCGGCCGGAGCCGCCGAAGCCTAGTCCAGCTTGTACTCTTGCCGCCAGTCCTGCCTGTCCTCGAGCTGCGGCTGCGCCTTCTTGTCGACGAGGAAGGGGCCGAGCACCAGGTAGTCCATCTCGGTCCGCATGAAACAGCGGTAGGCGTCCTCCGGGGTGCAGACGATCGGCTCGCCGCGCACGTTGAAGCTGGTGTTGACGATCACCCCGTAGCCGGTCAGGCGCTCGAACTCGGAGATCAACGCGTGGTAGCGCGGGTTCTCCTCGCGCGACACGGTCTGGATGCGGGCCGAGTAGTCGACGTGGGTGATCGCCGGCACGTCCGAACGCGGCCGGTTGACCCACTCGACGAGCGGCAGGTTCTCCTCGTCCCCCTGCTTCGCCACCCGCCGCTTCTCGACCACGTCGGCCACCAGCAGCATGTAGGGGGAGGGGCGGTCGAGCTCGAAGTAGTCGGACACCCGCTCCTCGAGGACGCTGGGAGCGAACGGCCGGAAGCTCTCCCGGTACTTGATCTTCAAATTCATCACCGACTGCATCTTGGGGGAGCGGGCGTCGCCGACGATCGAGCGGTTCCCCAGGGCGCGCGGCCCGAACTCCATCCGCCCGTGGCAGAGGCCCACCACGTTCTCCGAGGCGATGATCTGCGCGATCCGCGGCGCCCAGTCGGCGTCGGCCAATTCCTCGTAGGGGAATCCCTTGGCGTCCAGGAAGGCGCGGATCTGCTCCCGGCTGAACTCGGGACCCAGGTAGGCGCCGCGCATGGCGTCGCGACCGGGGTGGCCGGGATCGCCGGCATTCCCCGTGGCCACCGTGCGCGGCTTCCCCAGCGCGTTGTGCCAGTAGGCGAGCGGCGCTCCCAGCGCCCCGCCGGCGTCGCCCGCCGCGGGCTGAATCCAGAGGTCGTCGAAAATCCCGGCGCGCAGGAGAATGCCGTTGGCCACGCAGTTGAGCGCCACACCGCCGGCCAGGCAGAGGTATTTCTTCCCGGTCAGCTCGCGAGCGTGGCGGGCGAGCTTCAAGACGATCTCCTCGGTCACCTCCTGGATCGATCGCGCGAGGTCCATCTCCCGCCGGCCGATGGGCGACTCCGGCTCCCGCGGCGGTCCGCCGAAGAGGTCGGCGAAGCGGCCGTTGGTCATCGCCAGGCCGTCCATGTAGCCGAAGTAGTCCATGTTGAGCCGGAAGGAGCCGTCCTCTTTGACGTCGACCAGCTCACGCTTGATGACGTCGGCGTAGCGCCCGGCGCCGTAAGGGGCGAGGCCCATCAGCTTGTACTCGCCCGAGTTGACCTTGAAGCCGGTGAAGTAGGTGAAGGCCGAGTAGAGGAGCCCCAGGGAATGGGGGAACTTGATCTCCTCGACCAGCCGCAGGCGCTCCTTCTCGCCCACCCCGATGGTCGTCGTCGCCCACTCTCCGACGCCGTCGAGCGTCAGGACCGCCGCCTCGTCGAAGGGGGAGGGGTAGTAGGCGGAGGCGGCGTGCGACTCGTGGTGCTCGGTGAAGTAGATCTCCGGCCGGTCGCCGTTCCTGCCTCCAACGCCGCCGATTCCACAGCGCTCCAGGGACTCCTCGATCTGCGGCGGAATCCACAGCTTGTCCTTGAGCCAGAGCGGCACCGCCTGGACATAGGAGCGCAGCCCCCGGGGAACGACCGCGAGGTAGGTCTCCAGGATGCGATGGAACTTGAGCAGCGGCTTGTCGTAGAACACCACGCCGTCGAGCTTCGCTCCGCTCCCACCGTTCCCGGTTCCCGTCACGCCGCCCTCGGCCAGGCAGTAGCGCACGGCGTTCACCGGAAAGTCGGCATCGTGCTTGATGCGGGTGAAGCGCTCCTCCTGGGCCGCGGCGACGATGCGACCGTCGTCGATCAGGCAGGCCGCCGCGTCGTGGTAGAAGCAGCTGATTCCCAGAAGCTTCATCTAGAACTGCTTCCGGTAGGCTTCGGGAGCACGGCCGCGATCGTCCGCCGCCGTCCAGTAAGTGGCCTGGGCGCGATCGAAGCCGGTGGTGATGGCGAGCTTGTGCGCCGCCTTGAGCACCAGCCCGGCGGGCAGGAAGAAGAGATAGTAGAGGACGGTCATCAGGACCCAGGTGACGGCGGTGCCCACGCCGTGGGCGAAGAGATCGAAGAGCCGCATCAGCCGGGGATAGAGGGTGAGCGGGGCGGCGAGGGCGATCACGAGGAAAAGCAGAGCGATGCCGCCGATCACCAGGCCCGCCGTGGGCCGGAAGTGATGGACGACGACGGCGGCGACGAGGCCGATCGCCCCGCCCAGGAGCCCCCGCTTGCGCGCCGCGGCGGCCTCCTGGGCGCGCGCCCCGGGATCGTCCTCCCGGCGCCAGTCCCAGATGACGGCAGACGGCTCTCGTACCTCGTTCGGCATGCTCTTTTCTCGATTCCTGTCAGGGCGAAGGGCCTACAGACGGCCGGCGGCGCAGTAGTCTAGCTGAATTGCGCCGGCCTCTCTACTCGCGGGCGAGGGCAATTGCACACTTTCGGTTGCACCCTCCGGGAACCTGTCCTACAATAGTTACCAGCAAATATGTTGGACTGACAAGTCCGCCCGTTCGTCGCGCCGTTTTTCAGGAGGTTCTCCGCCGATGAAACGCACGCTCGCCCTGGGTCTTCTCCTGTCCGGTCTCCTCTCCCTGGGGGCCCTTACCCCCCTCTCGGCCGGCGAGGTCTTCGTCCCCTACGCCAGCAATCGCACGATCGGCGGGACGACCTACCGGACCAAGGTCTGGGTGACCAACACCGGTGCGACGGTGCGCCGTTTCACCGCCCTCTTCATCGAGGGAGGGACGGACGGCGGCAAGCTGCCCGATCCCGATCCGACCAGCGGGATCAGCGTCGGCCCGGGCGCGACGGTCGTGCTCACCAACCTCGCCCCGGCCGGCAAGCTCGGCATGCTCGAGATCTCCGGCGCGCCGCAGCTCGTGGTCACGGCGCGGATCGAGGCGGTGAACCCCGCCAACGGCACCCTTCTCTCCACCGCCAACGTGCCGATGGTCGGCCAGGACAACGCGGCGGCGGCGAACACCTTCATCGACCTCCAGGGGATCGAGCGCACCAGCCACGGCGCGATCTCCGACTTCCTGATCCTCAACCTGTCGCGGCAGTCGACCCAGTGCACCCTCGGCGCCTTCCGCGCCAACAACACCCAGATCGCCCAGACCGCGATCCTCACCCTTCTGCCGCTCTCTCAGCGCGCCTTCGCCGATGCCCTGGCGGCGCTCGGCGAGACGCAGATCGCCGACACCCATTTCCAGGTGACCTGCGACCAGCCGTTCTACGCCTACGCGGTGGCCTATCGGGCCGGCGGCCCGGAGACCAGCTACATCTCGCCCTCCATGGCCCTGATCGGCGACCTGGTGCCGGGGACCGGCGGCAGTGGCGGCGGGAACGGTGGGGGTGGCGGCGGTGGCGGCGCCGGCAGCGTCGTCTACAACGTCACCGGCACCTTCCTCAACGCCCGCGAGAACAACTCGTACGCCGCCTACGACCTGCCCACCGCGTTCGGCGTCCCCTACCAGCGGGCGGTGATCGAGTACGACATGCACATCGGCACCTTCCCCACGCTCCTCTTCACCGGGGTGACCTCGCTGCGCCGGCCGCACGCCGACCGCAACCTGCGGGTGCTCTACTACGGCGTCCAGATCGTCAACCGGAACTCGAAGACGACCCTGGACTTGGGCGTCACGGACGTGCTGGTCAAAACCGACGGGCCGTGGAAGCAGAACCAGACCTACCACGTCCGGATCACCTACGACATCCCGACGCAGACGGTCTCGCTCGACGCCATCCAGGGCGGCAAGGTGATCTATACGATCTCCGGCCCGGCCCAGCACCTGGACCTCTCCGCCCAGGATGCCGCGCACCCGCTGCGGGTCGACTTCGGCCAGAGCGGCATCGCCGACGGCGCCTACGCGCCGCCGATCGGCTGGAGCTTCTCGAACCTGCACGTGGTGCTGACGCCGCAGTAGGCGGTCAGCTGACGAAGACCAGGTTGGTGGCGAGGGTATAGAGAAGCGCCAGCTGAAGCAGGGCGAGGAGGAGCGCCGGGGCCGGCCCCGACCGGCGCTCTCCGCTGGCGAACAGGGCGGCGAAGGGCATGAAGAAGAGCCAGATCCGCCCCACCTCGCCGCGTACGCTCCCCGAGAGGTCGAGGAGCAGGAGGAGCCCCCAGAACCCCCAGAGCCCCAGTCGGAACGCGCGCGCCGGCCGGGGCGGATCCACCGGCTCCGGCCAAAGGGCGGCGAGCGCCAGCGCCACCATGGCGGGGCCGGCGAGCAGGACGAAGTCGTAGAGATTCCACCCCACCCAGGTCGCATAGCTCCGGGTCACCACCGCCATCGCCCGATGGGCGGTGATGGCGATCCGGAAGTCCCGCCAGGGGGCGTAGCCGGTCGCCAGGGCGAGGGCGAGCCAGGGGAGCAGGAAGCCGACTCCGAGGAGCGCCGGGCGGAGCAGAGAGGCGGGCCGCCAGAGGGGTGCCTCTTCGCGGCTCTCCTCCATTCCCGCCCCCAGGGCCACGAGGGCGAGCCAGGGGAGGGTGGCGAGGCAGCCGTAGCTCAGGAAGCAGGCGGCCGCGGCAAGCAGTCCGGCCGCGACCGCTTTCACCGCCGTCGCCCGGCCGCCGGCCGCGGCGAGCGCCGCCGCTCCCACCAGGAGGAGCGGCAGGGCCTGGTCGAGCGACGGAGTGAAGAGCGAACGCGCCGGGGTGAGCAGCCAGAGGAGGACGGCCAAGGCCGCGGCCGCGGGCGGCAGCCCCCAGCTCCGGGCCAGGCGATGGAGCGGCCAGGCGGTGAGGGCGGAGAGGGCCGGCAGGAGAAGCCCCAGGACCACCAGGGACCACGGGCCGGGCGGCACCGCCGGAGCAGGTCGGCCACGATCGCGGGCGCGGGAGACCTCGTGGGCCATGGCGTCCCGGGCCGCGGCCGCGATGCCTCCCTCGCCCGGTTCCGGCAAGGGCAGGCGGCGGGTGAGAGCATCCAGGCCGCGCACCAGGAGGAGGGGACCGGGCGGATGGGTCCGCGAGTGGAGGTCGAGGAGGGCGCTCGCCGCCGGGTAGTCGGCGAGGAGCTCCCGGGTGGGCGGCGCCACTCCGGCATCGAAGACATAGCTGAAGCTGTGGCGGGAGACGAGCGACTGGAGCACCCGGCCGAACCCGCCCGGCTGGGCCTGAACGACCGCCAGGGTGAGCCCCAGGCCGAGGAGGACGAGGAGGGCAAGGCCCGGTCGGGAGCCGGCGAAGCGGCCACCCCTCGCCAAGGCCGCGGCGATCAGGAGCAGGCCGAGCAGGAGGATCGGCACCCCGGCCGCGGCGAGGCCGGCGGACCGGTACTCCCACCGCCACTCCGGCGGCCCATTGGCCCCCGGCAGCTGCAGCCAGAGTCCGGCGAGGAGCCCCAGGGTGAGGAGGGTGAGGAGGGAGGGCAGGAGGTGGCGCATGGGTCGGCTAACTTTACCGTACACCTCCGATCGATCTCGCACACCGAGGGCAGGGCAGGCACAGGGGCACGGCCCCTACGCTGCCCTACCTCGGACCGTTCGCTTCCGGAGATGAAGGTAGCGCAGGGCAGGTAGGGGCCGTGCCCCTGTGCCTGCCCTGCGCGGGTACTACGTCAGCGCCTATGGGCAGCCGCCCCAAGGCGGCGCACAGCATATCTGTAGAATCCCACCCCATGCCCACCGCCCCCCTCCCGCCCCCTCTCCCTACGCCGTCGCGCGCCCTCACCCTCCCCGGCATCACCCTCGGGCACGGCACGGACCTCGCCGGCAAGACCGGGGTGACCGTGATCCTCTGCCCGGAGGGAGTGCTGGCGGCGGCCGAGGTGCGCGGCTCGGCGACCGGCACCCGCCAGTTCGACTCCCTGGTCTCCCCCCTCCACCTGTCGAGCCGGGTCCACGCCGTGGTCCTCGCCGGCGGCAGCGCCTTCGGCCTCGCCGCCGCCGATCCGGTGGTGGCGCACCTGGCGCGGGGGGGCTACGGCTTCCAGACCGGCATCCGGCCGGTCCCCGTGGTCCCCACCGCCATCCTCTTCGACCTCGCCTTCGGCGGCTCCGCCCTGCCGCCCGGCCCGGCGGTGGTCGAGGCCGCTCTGGCGTCCGCCGCCGCTGGAGAGGTGGCCGTGGGGAGCGTCGGCGCGGGCACCGGCGCCACCGTGGGCAAGGCCCTGGGGCCGGAGCGCGGCATGAAGGGGGGCTTCGGCTTCGCCAGCCTTGCCGTTCCAGGCGGACCGACGGTCGCCGCGGCGGTGGCGGTCAACGCCTTCGGCGACGTGCGCGATGTGCGCGAGGGGGGCTCCGGCCGGATCGTCGCCGGCTGCCGCGCGGCCCCCGACCGCCTCGACCTGGTGGGCGCCGACCGGGTGCTCGCCGCCCTGCCGCCCGAGAGCCCCCACCCCTGGGAGGGGAACACCACCCTGGCGGTGGTGATGACCGACGCCGCCCTCGGCAAGGCCGCTCTCCTCAAGGTCTGCCAGATGGCCTTCGGCGGCCTCCACCGCGCGCTCTCCCCCGCCCTCACCCTCTACGACGGCGACCTGATCGTCGCCCTCGCCCTGGGCGAGCGCCCCGCCCACGTCAACCAGATCGGGGTCCTCGCCGAACAGGCCGTCGCCCATGCCATCCTCACCGCGGTCGAGGCGGCGGACGGCTTCGGGCTGCTGCCGGCGGTGCGGGACCTGCCGCGGGTCGAGCTCTCCCAGCCAGAAAGGTAAGGGGAACCGGCTTTCCGGTCCCCCTCGGGTCTGGCGCGCGGCCTAGACTGCAAGCCGCGGTATCAGGAGGGTGGTACCGCGGGGCGGACGACGTCCGCCATGGGTTGGGGATCGCGTCGGCGGCGAATGCTCGTCGGCGGATTCCCGGTGGGGAGCTTGCAGGCATACATCTATCGCAATTTGGTAAGATTTGCAAGGGGGTCCTGCGAATTTTCTTCGTCACGGACGGGTGCTGATAGATTGCTCCCCCATGGGGAAGGGCTTCCGCGGGTTTCTGGAGCGGCTCCGGGCGAAGTACCGCTCCCTCGACTTCACCCTCGCCCGCCGTTTCGGCCTCGCCACCCGGGAGGACCGCCTCTTCTTCCTCCTCATTCCGCTGACCGGGGTCCTCGCCGGCGTCCTGGGTCTCCTCGTCAGCGCCGGTACCAAAGGTCTCCAGGACCTCCTCTGGGGCCACGCCCAGAGCCTGCTCGCCGCCGCCACCCGCGCCACCTGGTGGCGGAAGCTCGTCGCACTGGGGGTGGGCGGCGTCCTCGTCGGGCTGATCGTCTGGCTCGGCCGGTCGTCGGTCCGCGGGCACGGCACGTCGAGCCTCATCGAGTCGGTGGCGCTCAAGAATGGCCGGGTCGAGCCGCGGCCGGTCCTCTTGACCGCCCTCGCCGGGGTGGCGACGGTGGGGAGCGGCGGCTCGCTCGGCCGCGAGGGGCCGATGATCGGCCTGGGGGCGATGGTCTCCTCCTGGCTGGGGTCGCGCTTCGGCCTCGCCCCGCAGCGGGTGAAGATCCTCCTCGGCTGCGGCGCCGCCGCCGGCATGGCGGCCATCTACAACACCCCGATCGGCGGCGCCCTCTTCGCCATGGAGGTCATCCTCGGCAACTTCGCCCTGGAGATCTTCGGCCCGATCGTCGTCTCCTCGGTGATCTCGACGGTGATCGCGCGGAGCTTCCGCGGCCCGGCGCCCATCTACGCCACCCCCGACTACGCGCTGGTCTCCGGCTGGGAGCTCCTCGCCTACACCGGCCTCGGCCTGGTCGGCGCCCTCGCCTCGGTGCTCTTCATCTTCGCCACTCACGGCGCCGACCGCAGCTTTGCCCGCCTGCGCCTCCCCGCCGCGGTCCAGCCGCTCCTCGGCCTGCTTTTGGTCGGCGCCCTGGGGATCTACGTCCCCTACGTCTACGGCAACGGCTTCGAGACCATCACCCTGGCCCTCCACGACCACCTGCCGCTCGTCCTCCTCTTGACGCTCCCGCTCTACAAGCTCCTCGCCACCGCGCTCACCGCCGGCAGCGGCGGCGCCGGCGCCGGCGGGATGTTCACCCCGTCGCTCTTCGTCGGCTCGCTGGTGGGCGGCGCCTATGGGCACTGGATCCACGCCCTCTGGCCGGCCTCGACCGCCACCTCGGGGGCCTACGCCGCGGTGGGCATGGCCGCCATCGCCGCCGGCACCAGCCACGCGCCGATCAGCGCCATCCTCATCCTCTTCGAGTTCACCGGCAACTATGACCTGATCCTCCCCCTGATGCTCGCCTCGATCGTCTCCAGCCTGGCGGCGAGCGCCCTCTACCCCTATTCGATCTACACCGCGTCCCTCCACCGCCGCGGAGTCGAGGTCGCCTGGCGGATGGAGGAGGCGGTGCTCGCGGCGCTCAAGGCCGCGGACCTGGCCCGTCCCGACCCCGAGGTCCTCCATCCCGGCGACGACTACCGCCGGGTGGTCGACCGTTTCTTGAACGCGCGGCGGCAGCGGCTCTTCGTGGTCTCCTCGGACCACCACCTCCTGGGGGCGATCTCGCTCCACGACATCAAGTACGCCCTGGAGAACCCGGAGAACCTGACCGCGGTCGTGGCGCACGACCTGATGCTCCCGGTGACCCAGGTGATCCGCCCGGACGAGCGTCTCCACCGTGCCACCGAGGCCTTCGCGGTGAGCGATTTCGAGCGTCTGCCGGTGGTCGACAAGGAGGGCAAATTCCTCGGCGTGCTCGCCAAGCGCGACCTGCTCGCGGTCTACGCCCAGGAGGTGCTGGGGAGGCCCGCCCTCCTCGCCACCTTCGTCTCCAGCAAGGACTCGCAGCCCAGCCGCGACTACGTGGAGCTGCCGCCCGACTTCTCGCTCCGCATGGTGCCGTTGCCGCCCGAGTTGGTAGGCAAGACCCTCGCCGAGGCCCGCCTGCCGCAGACGGTGGGAGCGCGGGTGATCGAGATCAAGCGCCAGAACGACGCCCGGGTGATCCCGACCGGCGACACCCAGTTCCTCCCCGGCGACACCCTGATCGTCGTCGGTCCCACGGCGATGGGATCGCTCTCGCCCCCGGCCCCTACGGAGGAGGCCCCACCGAACCTGGGCAAGGAAGCCACGCCGGTCGAGGCCCCCAGGAGCGTCCCATGACAGAAGATCCGGAGGATCCCCTGACCCGCCTGGGTGCCTCCGCAGGCCTCTGCGCCACCTGCGTGCATCGCGAGATCAAGGCCTCGGCGAGGAGCGTCTTCCTGCGCTGCCAGCTGGCGGACGTCGATCCCCGGTTCCTGCGCTATCCGCCGCTGCCGGTGTGGGCGTGCCCGGGGTGGGAGAGGGAGGGGTAGACCGGCTTGGGGGCAGCTGGCGGATCGTGAG
>Ga0137407_10000529_pt1 | contig 25574 bp, 29 predicted proteins | sample CZOMad2_2_16fung_FD_108410 | JGI IMG/M metagenome (GOLD analysis project Ga0137407, IMG submission 108410) | Vadose zone soil fungal communities from Angelo Coast Range Reserve, California, USA - CZOMad2_2_16fungal (Illumina Assembly) | ecosystem: Environmental > Terrestrial > Soil > Vadose... | reverse complement strand
TCGCTTGGTGGCCTGTTGTTTCTGCTCTCGTCGGGCTTCTCGCTCATCTTCGGCCTGATGCGGTTGGCCAACCTGACGCACGGCGCGTTCTTCATGCTCGGAACTTATTTCGGAGCGACGGCGTTACGCGCCTATAGTGGATTAAATATCTGGGTGACCGCGCTCGGTGCCGGGATAGCAGTGGCGGCGATCGGTGGCCTGTTTGAACGCCTGGTGCTCACACGGCTGAAGACCAATCCGCTCGGACAGGTGTTGGTGACGCTCGGCATGTCTTTCATCATCTCCGACGCTTGCCTGGTGCTGTGGGGAGGCGATTCCATACCGGTGCCGACCCCGCCTAATCTGCAGGCGCCGACGCGCGTCCTCGGTTTCGTGTTTCCGACCTATCGCCTGGTGCTTGTGGGGTGCGCCATCGGTGCTGCGATCGGGCTGTACTTTCTGATGGAACGTACGCGGCTTGGCGCGATGATCCGTGCCGGCGTCGACGACCGGCAGATGGCGCGCGCGGTCGGGATCCCCGTCTCCAACCTGTTTACGATCGTATTTTGTCTCGGCGCCGGTATCGCTGGCGCCGGTGGCGTGCTGGGTGGACCGATCCTGTCCGCCTATCCCGGCCTCGACACCGACATGCTGCCGCTGGCGCTGATCGTCGTCATCCTCGGTGGCATCGGCAGCTTGCTGGGCGCGTTTGTCGGCAGCTTCATCATCGGATTCATCTATACATTCGGCACGGCGCTGTTTCCGGAGCTGGCCTACATCATCCTGTTCCTGCCAATGATCTTCGTCATCGCATTCCGCCCTCAGGGTTTGTTTGGACGCGTCGGCGCATGAGATGGATCGCTGCCGCCTTGCTCGCCGCGTTGCTTCTCCTGCTGCCGCTGTTCGCAGGTGATTTTTATATTAACCTCGCAAGCCAAATCCTGATCGCGGCAATCTTCGCGCTCAGCCTCAACCTGCTGGTCGGTTTTGGCGGCATGACCTCGCTTGGACACGCCTCCTATCTCGGCGTTGCCGCCTATATCTCCGCGCTTCTGACGAGCCGCTACGGCTTTGGCCACGGGCCAGCAGCAATCATCTCGATCACGGGCACGATCGCGGCGGCGGCCTTTTTCGGCGTCATCGCGCTGCGTGCGACGGGCCTCGGCTTCCTCATGATCACGCTGGCGCTCTCACAAGTGCTGTGGGGGCTTGCCTATCGCATGTCGGACGTAACCAACGGCGACAATGGTATCGCGGGCCTTACACGGCCGATGCCGTTTGGCATTTCACTGGACAGCGCCGCCGCATTCTACTGGTTTGCCCTGATCGTGGCCTCGTTTGCATTCCTGCTGATGGCGATTTTTGTGTCGTCGTCATTCGGCTCATCGCTGAAGGGTGTGCGGGACCAGCCGCGCCGGATGGCCGCCCTTGGCTTCAATCCCTGGATGATTCGCTGGATCACCTTCGTCTATGCCGGTTTCTGGGGCGGAATCTCCGGACTGCTGTACGTCTACTACAACAAATACATTCACCCGACCTCGCTCTCGACCACGAGCTCCGCCGAGGCTTTGCTCAGCGTGATCGCCGGCGGATCAGGCACGCTCGGCGGCCCGGTCGTGGGCGCCACGCTGGTACTGCTGCTGAAGAACTACGCTTCGGCCTATATCGAGCGCTGGAACATGCTGCTGGGCCTGGTGTTCCTGTTCATCGTCCTTCTGATGCCGACAGGGATCGTCCCGGGCTTTAGCAAATTGACAGCGCGTTTTCGGAGGGGATCGTGATGACTTCGCCGACGCCCAGCTACGCATTGGAAATCATCGATCTGAACAAGGCTTTCGGGGGCCTCAAGGTCACGCAAAGCATTTCACTCGCGATCCGTCAGGGCGAACGCCGCCTGATTATCGGCCCGAACGGTGCGGGCAAGACCACGCTGTTCAATCAGATCAGCGGCGACATGCGGCCCAATTCAGGACAAATCAAACTGTTCGGCACCGATGTGACAACATTTTCCCCTTACAGGCGCGCGCATTTGGGAATGTCGCGCACCTACCAGATCATCACACTGTTCACTGGGGACACGCTCGAGCACAATGTCGCGCTTGGCCTGCTCGGCTTGCTGCCATCGCGCTGGCAGATGTGGCGGCCATTGTCCTTTTATGGCGATCTCGCAACCGAGGCCCGCCGGACGCTCGACACGGTTGGACTTCTGCACCTGGCCGATTACCCCGTGTCCGAGATCGCCTATGGCGAAAAGCGCCGGGTTGAACTCGCGATGGCGTTGGCGCAAAAGCCGCGGGTGCTGCTGCTGGACGAACCGCTGGCGGGTCTTTCAAACACCGAGCGTTCGACCGTAAAATCACTGATCGCCTCGATCCCGCGGGAGACCGCCGTGATTATGATCGAGCATGACATGGATACCGCGCTCGACCTCGCCGAGACCGTAACGCTGCTCAACTACGGTCGCGTCATCGTCGATGGCGAACGCGATGTTGTGGTCGCAGACGAACGAACGCGCGAGGTCTATCTTGGCGTCTGAGGCACTCAGTTTGACGAATGTGCACGCCTTTTATGGCGACAGCCATATCCTGCACGGCGTCGGCTTTTCCTTGCGGGCGGGCGGCGTGCTGGCGTTGCTCGGCCGCAACGGCGCGGGCAAAACGACCTGCATCTCGACGATCGTCGGCTTCCTGAAACCGAAGGAAGGCGAGATTCGCCTGTTTGGCGAGCCGATCGGAGGGCTCAGCCCCGAACGTATTTCGCGCTTGGGGATCGGTCTGGTACCGCAGGGGCGCCGGATCTTTCCGTCCCTCACGGTTCGGGAAAATCTCATCGTGGCGCAACAGCGCGAAAGCACCACCGAAAGGCCGTGGAATGTTGAGAGAATCTACGACATGTTTCCCAGCTTACACGAGCGCTATACGCAATTCGCTGGCACGCTCTCCGGCGGCGAACAGCAGATGCTGGCCATCGGGCGCGCGCTGATGGGCAATCCCAGGGTACTGCTGCTCGATGAGCCGTCGGAAGGTCTTGCCCCCTTGATCGTTGCGGAGGTCGGCCGCACCATCAAGCGGCTGAAGGAGGAAGGACAATCCATCGTCCTGGTCGAACAAAACCGCCAATTGGCGCTCGATGTCGCAGATCAGGCCGTCATCCTCAACACAGGGCGTTGCGTATTTGCCGGCGACGCCGGCTCAATCCTGAACAATGAGGCACTGATTACGCAGAATCTTGGCGTCTTTCACGCCCATTAGGCCTAAACAATCCACCCCTTGAGGTAAACAATGAAAATCGGCGTGTGCGGAACTGGACGAATGGGATCATCAATCGCGCAACGGTTGATGTCGGTCGGGCACGAAGTCGGCGTGTGGAATCGCGACTTGGCGAAGACCAAACCGCTGGTCGACGCCGGCGCAAGGCCGTTCGCATCTCCCGCGGAGCTTGCGGACGGCTGCGAGGTCGTCATTGCCATGCTGCTGAACGACGCGGCGCTAGAGGCGGTTTACCGCGGCCCCAATGGCCTCTTGAAAGCGAAGCTCGCCGGCAAGCTCGTGATCGACATGAGCACGGTGCGCCCGGACACGATGATGTCGGTCGGTCATGCGGTGGCGCAGCTCAGCGCAGCCTTTGTCGAATGCCCCGTCGGCGGAAGCATCGTTCCCGCGCGCGAGGGTAAGCTATTCGGTCTTGTCGGCGGCGCGACAGCCGATGTCACGCGAGCAATGCCGCTACTGGAACAGCTATGCCGCCGCATCGAACATGTCGGGCTGCTCGGTGCCGGCGCGACCATGAAGCTTGCCGTGAATTTGCCGCTCCTGGTTTACTGGCAGGCACTGGGCGAGGCGGTCACCATCTGCAGGCCGCTCAATCTCCCGGCCGATCGGCTGATCGATATTCTATCCGACACCGCCGGCGCGCCTGCCGCCATGAAAGGGCGCGGCGCCATTATTGCAAAGGTGTTGGGCGGCGCGCCGCTCGGCGAAACCGCGTTCGGCATTACGGCTGCGAAGAAAGACCTGGCCACGGCCGTGCAATTCGCTGCCTCGATCCATGCCGAGCTTCCGGTTGCCACAAGCGCCCTCGCCTGTTTTGAGGAAGCGGAAGCCGCGGGCCTTGGCGATGCCGACGCCACCACCGTTTCCGTCCGCTGGACCCAGCGTAACGCCGCAGGCTCCAAGTCCTGAAATCATCCATCTCGTCGTCACGCCCCGAATAATCAACGTAACAGCAGAGAAAATTCAATGATCGATCGCAAGAACCGCTATGGCCGTACTGCCGCACGCATCCACGATGCAGATGGCCTGGCGCGGCGCCCATCATCCACCACGATCGACATCCACGCCCATATCGTCGTGCCGCAGGCCGCCAAGCTCGCGCAACCGCATGTCGATCTCAGCCGCGTGCCGCTCGCGCATTTTGCCGACGCCGCCACCAGGGAAATCAATGCGCAGCAGGAAAAGGACGTCGGCGAGGTCATGACCACGATCGATCGCCGCCTGTTCGATCTCGACAAAATGGGGATCGACATCCAGGTCGTGGCGCCGGCGCCGCCGCAGTGTTATTACTCGGTCGATCCAAATATCGCCGAGGCGGCGCATCGTCTCGCCAACGATGGCGTAGCGGAATATTGCGCGCGCAAGCCCGACCGCTTTGTCGGGCTCGGCGTCGTCACCTTGCAGGAGCCAGAACTCGCGGTCCGCGAGCTCGATTACGTGATGAAGGATTTGAAATTGAAGGGCGTCGAAATCCTGACCAATGTCGATGGCCAGGAATTGTCGGATCCAAAATTCCGCCCCTTCTTTGCAAGGGCCGAACATCTCGGGGCATTCATCATGATGCATCCGAACGGCTTTACCCACGGCGATCGCCTCACCCACTTCTATTTCAACAACGTACTCGGCAATCCGCTCGAGACGACGCTTGCGCTGCATAACCTGATCTTCTCAGGAACGCTGGCGCGCTTCCCCGATCTGAAGCTGATGGCCGTGCACGGCGGCGGGTACCTGCCAGGCTATTCGGGCCGCATCGACCACGCCTGGGGCGCGCGTCAAGATTCGCGCGGCGAATTGCCGTTACCGCCGACGGCCTATCTGCGGCAGGTCTATCTCGATACGGTGGTCTTCAGCTATCACCAGCTCGCCTATCTGATCGACGTGTTCGGCCCCGACCGCATCGTGATGGGTACCGACTACCCCTTCGACATGGCCGAATATAATCCGATCGGGCACGTCGCAGGCGTACACGGGATGGACGAGGTTACACTCGCGCAGATCGCGGGCGGAAATGCCGCGCGGGTGCTTGGGCTTGATGTGTGAGCATGGTCCCTGATGGTTCGAGACGCGCGGCATTGCCGCGCTCCTCACCATGAGGGTCCGTTACCGCAAGGCGGCCGTCTCGAAGGATGAAGCCGTTGTTCTGAACAATAAGCTGAAGCAGGGCCACGCATCAGTGATGCGCGCCAGCGGTCTTGTAGCCGGGCTGTTCGAACGGATGCGAAGTTGCGAATTCCGGCATCTTGAAGCAACGCTCGGCGAGACCCGCCAGCAGAGGATAGGCGCCCAGTTCAAGCTTTAGAAAATGCGCGCCCACAACCTGGCCGGCAATGCAAATATCGGCAAGGCCGGGTTCGGCGCCGAGCGCAAACGGCGCAGGCGCGCGGCGCGAAAGAAGCCGCTCATAGGTCGATAGCCCCTCGGTCGTCCAGTGCTTGCCCCAATTTTCGATCGCCTTGGCATCGGCGCCGAAGGTCTTGGCGAGATGGTTGCGGACGCGGGGCACCACAAGCGGATGGGCATCGGCAATCGTCATCAGCGCCAGTGAGCGCGCATAGGCCCGCTCCCTGGCGTCTTCCGGCAACAGCCGCGGCCGAGGCTTTATATCGTCGAGATACTCCATGATTGCCATCGACTGGAATAGCGACTGGCCATCATGAATGAAAGTCGGCACCACGTGCTCGGGATTGATGGCGTCATAACCGGGCTTGAATTGTTCGCCGGAGAGGATGTCGATCGCGGTCTCCTCGAACGACAGGCCCTTGAGCTTCAACGCGACCCGCACACGAAACGAAGCTATCGAACGCCAAAATCCGTAGACTTGTATGCTCATCGGAAGATCCCATGCTTGAACCAAAATGCGGCTTCAACGTAAAGCTGCGGCGAAACCCGCCGTTCATATCATATTTCGGGTATTCAGCCAGCCACGGCGCCTGCTAAATGCGCGCCGCGCGTTCCTTGCCGTCTTGGACGACGCCACCCGCGCGACCAGCAGGCTGACCCAACATGCCGGCAAAGGTTTTCGCAAAGGTATGAGCGTCGCCCGGCCACCTCGCCGAAACATAGTTGCGATCGCGCACCACAAAGACTGGCCTTGCGTCAGCGAGGGAATCGCGCCACAGGCCGGATGTTTTCCGGCGGCAATCCGGATCAGTCTTAGGAACATCCATAAAATCATCTGCACGTGCGAGCGCGCGCGTGACTTCCTGCTGCACCGACATAAAGCCATCCGGCTGTCCGTCCTGCTCCAGATAGGTCCGATAGTAGTTTGGATCCCAAGACCGCGTGACGCGAGCGACTTTCCACGAGCTGCGCTCAAGCGCCCAGGTCAACGCCGTCGTCTTGTATCCGTAGAGCACCGAACGGCCCGTTTGTTTCGAAATGCTGCGCGCGGCCAGCAGCACGCCGTGACAGATCGCCGCCACCGGTCTCTCGGCCTCGAAAAAGTCCACCACAAGACGCTGCAGCGTTTCGCTCTCGAGGTAATCACGCATGCCGCGCGCGCGATGTCCACCGGGCAACAGCAGCCCGTCGAACGCCAATACTTCGACGGCATCCCAACGCTGCGGGGCGCCAAAATTCGGATCCGCGATCATCCCGGCATAGGCCTTGCGCGCGTCGTGGTTGGCCCGCATCAGAAGTCCTATCAACGGCAGATTCCGCAACAGCGGAATCGCGCCCCAGGGATCGAGGCCCTGTCCGGTCAGCATCATGTCGTCGGCGACGGCGGGCCGACCGTCCGGCGTTGCAAAGACGACGGCATGGCCCGCGTCGACCAGTACCTGCCAGCTCACGGCGGCTTCGCTTGGATCGAAGTCCCGCGCCGGCAGGAGAATGAGAACGTGTGACACAGCCAAACCTCACACCAATAACACGGTTGATCCCGTGGTCTTGCGCGCGGCGAGATCCGCATGGGCCCTGGCAGCTTCATTCAGGGGATAGGTCTGATGAACCTCGATCTTGACGGCGCCTGAGAGCACGACCTCGAACAGCTCGTTTGCCATGGCCACGAGGTTCTCGCGCTTGGCGGCGTAAGTGTGGAGCGTCGGGCGGGTGACGAACAGCGAACCCTTTTGTGCAAGCAGGCCGAGGTTGAGCGGTTCGACGCCGCCGGAGGATTGACCGAACAGGGCGGCGACCCCGAGCGGAGCCAGGCAGTCCAGCGATTTCATAAAGGTGTCCTTGCCAACGGAGTCATAGACCACGGGCACTTTCTTGCCTTCCGTGATTTCCTCGACGCGCTTTGTGAAATCCTCGCGCGAATAGACGATGGTGTGCGCGCAACCATGGGCTCTGGCGAGCGCGGCTTTTTCGTCGCTGCCGACAGTGCCGATGACGGTGGCGCCCAGATGCCTTGCCCACTGCCCAAGGATCAGGCCGACACCGCCGGCCGCGGCGTGGAGCAGGATCGTATCGCCTGACTTGACGCGATAGGTCTGGCGGATGAGATATTGCACCGTCAGGCCCTTCAGCATCATCGCAGCAGCGGTCTTGTCATCGATGCCGTCGGGCAACTTGAGCAGGCGATCGGCCGGAATCAGCCGCTCCTCGGCATACGCACCGAGCGGCGCGGCCCCATAAGCAACCCGGTCGCCCGGTTTCAGATCGGTAACACCGGATCCGACTTCCTCGACCACGCCGGCGCCCTCGCCGCCGAGGCCGCTCGGCAACTGGACAGGATAGAGACCTCAGCGATTATAGATGTCGACAAAGTTAAGTCCCACCGCCGTGTGGCGGATGCGCGCTTCTCCGGCGCCCGGCTTGCCAATCTTGACTTCCTCCCAGACTAGCACCTCGGGCCCGCCGGACTTATGAAAGCGGATGGCGTGCGTCATAGAACAACTCCTCACGTAAGATGACAGAAGGGGGAAACCTCGCAGCCGGGCGATCGGCGCAGTGCTACCTTACAATAGCGCCGAATCGTTGGGGAGGAATACCTGTGGGGCGGGATCACTTTTGAGACTGAGGCCCGCTTTTCCCTGGTGGTGCAACGAGCGCGCCGGACCGGAACCCCAAAAAACAAAAAAGCCCGGCGGCCATCAGGCCGCCGGGCGGGTATTCCAATCCAAGAATTATGTGACGCGGCTAGCTTGTCCGGCGTGTGGCAACTTTCAACGTCAGGTAATCTCCACCGTTGCGATCATCCCGAAAACTCCTGCGTCAGCAAGCGCCGCGATGCGCGCCTCATCATAGCCGAGCTTCTTGCGCAAAACCTCCCTGGTATGCTGGCCAAGCAAAGGCGCCGCGATGGGATCGATCACGGGAGTGAGACCAAGATTGAGCGGCGATTCGATGTTTGGGACGGTGCCTGCGGCGGGATGTGCGATCTGGCTGAGGCGATTGCGCTCACGCACCTCAGGCGAATTGAAAGCTTCCTCGACGGTGCGAAGGTAACCGACGGGGATATTGGCCGCCTTCATCTTCGTTACCCAGTTCTCGCGCAAATCCTGCACAAAAATCCCCGTGAGGATTGCACGCAGCCTGTCCCTGTTGGCGGTTCGCGAACGGCGATCGCCGAACTCACCGCTAGCCAGATCCGGCCGGCCAAGCACTTCGACGACCAGGCGGCGATACAGCCGATCGTTGGCGCAAGCGATATAAAACGGGGCGTCGGAAGCATGGTAGACGCCGACGGAGGGGGATCCGTTCGGTGAATTGCCCTGACGGCTCGGATTTACGCCGGTCATCAGATAGGCCATCCCGTAAAATTGTGTCATCGCGAGCGCAATGTCGAACAGCGCCACTTCGACATGCTGGCCGCGTCCGAGCCGATCGCGGGCGACGAGCGCCAGCAGGATGGCGTTGCAGGCCGACATGCCCGTCAGCATGTCGACCGCGGGAGGCCCGGTCCGCACCGGCGGTCCATCGGGAAAGCCGTTGAGCGACATGAATCCGCTTTCGGCCTGCGTGATCGGATCGAAGCCGGGGCGCGATGCGAACGGCCCCTGGCGCCCATAGGCCGAGATCGAGCAATAGACGAGGCGCGGATTGCCCGGCGCGACGGATGCATAGTCGAGACCGTACTTCTTCATCACGCCGGAGGAGAAGTTCTCCACCACGATGTCGGCCCGTGCGATCAATGCGCGCGCCACGTCGCAGGCCTCTGGCTTGGTGAGATCGAGTGCGATGCCCCGCTTGTTGCGGTTCAAACTGACAAACGCCGCACTTTCGCCGGCGAGATCGGCGTGTTCATAGTGCCGCGTATCGTCGCCGCCGTCCGGGTTCTCGATCTTGATGACTTCGGCGCCGAAATCGGCCAATGTTTGCGTGCAGGCGGGACCGGCAACGACCCGGGTGAAGTCGATCACCAGCAGACCATCGAGAGCGGTCGGAGCACCCTTCTCTCTTGGCGCTCGGTCCGGTAAATGCGGTCTGGCAGTCATGATCGGCTGATCCCTTCCCTGTATCGATTGGCGGCCGTCGATATCCACCCCTAACGGCGGCTGGAGGATTCCAGCCGGGGTTGAACCATATACAGCCCTTTACCTTCCGCCCAAAAGAGTAGAGCCATAGGGATCGAGGGGGTTACAGCCTTTTTTGATGGGTGCCATGAAGGGAGGAGGCGGCCCCGATGAATTTGCGCCAATATAGCGTGTCCGGATACGCCCATGGATGCCGCGGCTGATATAGCCGATAGCCGGCTCGGATGAAGTTATTGGCCGAGGCAATATTTTGGGCGGTATCCGAAACCATACAGCTCCAGGCGTTGCGCAGCGCTCGCAACTCCATTGCACGCATCAGGCGGAGCTGAAGGCTTCGTCCGCAATGCGGCCTCAAGACACCGACGCGACAGATATACCCTGCGCTGCGGACGTGGGTCGAAGGGACGACGCCGGCAAAGGCGACCGGTGTCGCTTCGCGATACGCTAGCCACCAGTGGCCCCAATCGAATCGCGGAATCGGGGCGCCGCCAAAGAAAGTCAGGCGGTGCAGGTCCGCGAGCGCATCCGAGACTTCGTCGTCCTGGCCGTCCACCCCGCGTATCCGATATAGTGCCACCTTGGCCTTTGATCGGCAGCAGCTATTCATTCGGCGCTCCAATCGGCTGCGAAAGCGGCACGGGCAGCAAATGCCCCTACTTGAAGCATCGCCGCGCCTTCTCGATTTCCTTGTCGGAAATACCCTTCGCGCGTGCCCAGGATTCCACAGCTGCCTCGCCGTATTGCGCGACGGCTTTCTTCACAGCCCAACAGGGAATGGCCTGCGCAGGGGATGAGAGCAGCGAGGCCGTGATAAGCAGCACTATGCAGATCATTTGCCGAGCATGATCTTGATGCCGAGCCACACCGCCCCGACAAACCCTGTGACGATAAAAGCGCGTCCTTGATGAAGGAGTACAGGATCATAAAGCCGGGATTTTGTTGCATGAAGACGTGATTGACGTAATCGGTCTCCTGCGCGGCGGCGGCTTCGTCCTCAGGCCCGACCGGCTCGAAGCGGACGACTTCGTCGGAGCCGGCAAAAATATCCATCAGATTCGGCATTAACCCTTCGATGGTGTCGGCAACGTCGGTTGAAACGGCGCGCGAGCGGCCGTCCTGCGCCGGCATGTCCTTGGCCATATGGCCAAGGTAATAGTCCATCGCGTCGGCGCGCTCTTCCGCGAGCCGCGCGGCCGAGATCGCGGCCAGCGCGTCCGCTTTCTCGGCGGCGAGCATGGCCTTCAGGTCGAGCGTGGACATTTTCGGCATGGGCAGGTTCTCTGTGTGAAAAGATTGAGTGCGCGAGCCCGTCATTCCTGGGCGATGCCAACGGGTCCGCGCAAGGCGCGGCCCGATGACAGGCTCCGCATCGAACTACGATGTGCAATTGCACATCGGGGAATCTCGAGGCAATGTGCATGGTTCAAAAAGAAAAAGCCCGCAGCCGGTTTCTCTGGCCGTGGGCTTTTACATTTCCTGCGATGTTGAAGATATGCAGGTGATTTGCCCGACGTGTCAAGTTTTTCGGCGAGCTTGAGACTCCGGCGATTTTACCAGAAACAGCTACGCAACTAAAGATTGCTTTGCTAGGATAGCAATTGTCGAACGGCCACGATCGCAAGCACGATGACCCCACCGCCAGCCATGATCGTGCCAAGCTGCGCCGCGCGCGGCGTCGAGACGAAGTTTACAAGGGTGACGCCGGCAACGAGACCGAACAAGCCGGCCGCGGCAGCGAGCTGAAAGACGCTCATGCGATCTCCAGAAGTTCGAAAGGCAAGCCCGATATGTCCGACCCAGCGCCCGCAACGCCGAAGAAGCGCCTTGCGCTCTATCTGGATGGAACGTGGAATCAGGTCAGCGACAACACCAATGTCTGGCGCTTTCGCGCACTGTTCTCGCCGGTAAGCGCCGACGGCTGCGAGCAGCGCTCTTACTACTCCACCGGCCTCGGCACCAAGTTCGGTGAAAGGATCAGCGGCGGCATGTTCGGCGCCGGCATCGATACCGCGATCACCAGCGCCTATGAATGGCTGATGGAGAACTACGCGCCCGGCGACGATATCTTCATCTTCGGCTTCAGTCGCGGCGCCTACACCGCCAGAAGCCTGTCCGGTTTTGTTTCCAAATGCGGACTTTTGCAGAGCGGCGCACCGCTCGGCGTCAACCAGTTGTTCGTGCGATACCGGCACCCGAAGCAAAGGACCATCCGGGAGCTCATCGACGCGCAACAGCAAGGCCAAACCGATTTCAGCCACGAAGAAGACTGGATGCTCAAATTCGCGCAAGCCGTCCCGATCAAATTCATCGGCGTGTTCGATACCGTGGGTGCACTCGGCGTTCCCCTGCCTTGGTTACACCGCTCGGCCTATCCCTTCCTCAACACCGGGCTTCGCCAGAATAATGAATACGCCTTTCATGCGATCGCGATCGACGAGCATCGCAAGGCGTTCGCGCCGACGCTGTGGAGCAACCAGGGCGCCACGGCCGCCAAGCCGAGGCCGATCGAGCGAACCGAACAGCGATGGTTTGTCGGCGCGCACGCCAATGTCGGCGGTGGATGCTTCGATGATGCGCTGGCGCAACTTCCGTTCAGATGGCTCGCGCGCAAGGCCGAAGGCCTCGGCCTCAGCTTCCGCGACGGATTTGCGGTGGACGCGGGCGCCGCGACCGCGAAGATTTCCGATTCCTATGGCGAGTTCATGTGGGGTCTTTATCGCCTGGCCACGTTCAATCGCCCGTATTATCGCCCCATCGGCGTGCCGCCAAGGGACGAGGGCGACGGCGTTGTCAACATCAACGAGACGATCGACGCCTCCGTGTTCGACCGCTGGCGCGCCGACAAGACTTACCGGCCTCCCGAGCTGCAGTCCTGGGCGAGTGCGAAAAGGGTCGATCCCGCCAACATCACGGGTCCGGTGCGGACTGAAAATCCGTCGGTGCTGGTGGCGGATTAGCGCACGGCCGAATGCGCGGCGGCGAGCATTCAGAACTGATCAGCCGGCGCCAGCGCGCATACCAGTTTTCGTCATCGTCGCCGACGACGCGTGATCGATCCGGCAGACCAAAGATCGGCGGCGGAACAGGATAGCTCGGCATGGGCTTGCCGCTGAAGATGCCAAGCGGCCTGTTCGCTTGTGGCGAGGGCGCGGCCGGTACCGTATCGTCCGCGACAGCCGTTGGGGATGGCTGTTTCGTCTGTCGAAAAATCCGGTGCGGTTGAATCAACCAATGACGGCCACGAAGGCGATACTCCCTTCGCGGGTGGCATTACGCTTGCGTCAAAATACTTCCCAAGCACGCCGCCAGTGCCGGTACCATCCGGTGGAAACGCGGGCGTCGCCAAAGAGGCAGCTTGTACAGGCGTCGCTGCCGAACCGTCAGGAGCCGCCGATCTCCGGTTTCTCTCCAGTGCGCGCAACACCGGCGAGTTGGAATCGCCGAAACCACCCGTCGGGACAGAACCCCAGTTTCCGAAACGGTTGTCGAATGTTGCAGGAGCATCGGACGTCGTCAGCTGCGCATTGCCTATGGGGGCGGAGCCCCAGTTGCCGAAGCGATGGGCGACCGGATTTTGGCCAACAGAAGTCGTCGGCGGTGCTCCTGCCGGAACAGGAAGTAGCCTTTCGAACGGACTGTAGAATGGATCGCCCGGACGATCGGAAGGAGTGCCAGAATTCATACTCGCATTGCCGCCTGACATTATTTCTACGGCACGCCCAGATTCATCAAGGTAACGAGTAAGACCGGCTGGGTCATTGGTCGTAAATCCGTCCAAGTGAATGCCAATTGAACCGCCATTACCCGGCCCTTTCTCGATGATCTTTCCTGCCTCGGGCCTAATGACTGAATAATGCAAGTGAACGCCCCTGACGCGCTCGCCCGTTGCGCCGACACCCCCAATCGTATCTCCTTCTTCAACGCGCTCGCCTAGCTGGGCTCGGTCACCATACTGCATATGGCCGTACAGGCTATAGTCGCCCCTGTCGTTCCTTATGATCACTACGTTGCCAAGGTTCTTGTTGAATCCGGAATACACCACCACTCCGGACGCAGCACTAACAATTGGTGTGCCGGCCTGCGCTGCATAATCCTGGCCTGAATGGAATTCCGGTTTCTTTTTTTGGTCGACCTCGGCTAGGTGAAGCTTCTCGATGGGGTCCTCTCTATAACCATAACGAGAGCTCACTTTGAAAGCAGGACCAGGATTATACGCAGGTATACGAAACCGATCATAGTTACTTGCCATTTTGGCCTCCTCCTTATCTTCAACCACGCACTAATTGCTGTGGCCAGATAATGCCTCTGCAAGCTTGCTCAACCTATGCGCGATCGGATATTATTCTCCTCAACTTCCATCGCTCGCGAATGGACGCTGAGCGCACTTCTTTTTAGGGGAAAACGCTGGTGGGTAGTAAACATTGGATTGGCCCGCACCTTACGATCTGGAGCGAAGTGCTCGTCTGGTTTCTTGGCACTTGGACAGTCGCCCTTGCGCAGAACAGCACCAAGCCCGCAATCGATATCTGGCGTCCCAAGGACGGCCTTTACGGCTTCGATAACGGCACGGCTTTCGCGGTGCCATGCGAAAATCTTCCCCTGCACTACATTGAGCTCAGCAAGCGCTTGATCGCCGCCAATGAAATCTACAAATGCAAGGTTACGAAGCTGACAGATGTCGCTGCAGATACGCTCCGCCTCGACGTAAATTGCGACGACGCAACTGACGGAAAATCAAGAGGCGTAATGATGCTGCGCAAGATCGATGAGAAATCCTTCCTCATGGGCTGGCGTGGCCGATCGGAATCGCGGTTTGTCTATTGCCATCCGAATGACGAGAGAGGCGATAGCAAGTAGATTGCTGCGAGCTCAACGTGAAGGGCGGCCTCTTTGATTTTCAGCCGTGAGCTAATGGTTCGCAAGCTTGCTCAACCGGTGCGTGATCAGATGTCGTTCTATTGAACTGCTATCGCTCGCGAACGAACGCCGAGCAAACTTCTATTCGGGAGAGTATCGTTGGACAGCAAATATGGCAGCATCGCCTATGTTCTTCCGGCTATGATCCTGGCCTGTAGTAGGTTCACTCGAACCGCCATCACCATTAGTGAAGTTGACAGGCCACGAACGAGCGTCAATTCGGTGAGAATGGCGTTGAACAAAAAACAAAAGAGTGCAAGGCAAAGTAATCGCGAAGGAGAAACCTCAAAACAAAAAGGGAGCCGAACAGGCTCCCCTTCAATTCTGATTTGCGCGCCGGTTACGCATAAGCGCGCTCAAGCGGGTAATCATCCGTCAGAGCATCGATCGGAATCTTCCATTCCGTGTTGATCTTGCGGATCATATCCAAGGTGAGCTTGCGTCGCCGGTTCAAGATCTCGGAAGCGCGGGATGTCGATCCAAGGATCGTTGCGAGTTCAGTCTGCGTCTTGCCCATGGATTCGATGGCAAACTCCAGCACCTCGACGGGATCGGCATCGGGTACGGGGAAATTGGTGTCCTCGAACTTCTCGATAAGAACGGAGAGGACGTCGAAACGGTCAGCCGAGTCCGTCCCGGGAACGGGAACATTCTTGAAGTAGGGCTCGATCTCCTTCAAAGCCCACTCATAGTCTGCGAGCGTGTGCAGGGGCTTGATGTCGTTCATCACACAGTCTCCGGATCAATCTGCTCGTACTCTTCGTGCGTGCCCACAAACTTCACCAAAACTCGGTAGTAAGGGTGATACGCGACGTACACAATCAGCCGATACTTATTCCCACCGATATCGAAGATGACTCTGTTGTCGCCAACAAAGTCCACATTGGCTCCGAAGGCGGTCTTTATGTCGGCAGGCGTCTGCCAACTTGCTTTCGAAACCAGCTTGTACCAGGTGCTCAGGGGCCGTTCTGCCTTAGGATATTTTTCCCAGAACTCCCGCAGCACCCGCTTCGATATAACCTGCATATCTATACACAGTTCCCATTTTGGGAGCAAGCGCTATTTCCCAAATTGGGAAAAATAGCGTTGCCAGGTTATAATGTTGATTTCATTATATAATATCTTGTGGATGGAAGGAACGTCAGACGATTAGTCGCCTTCGGTTCTTCTTTCTGAAATGCAACCTACTGCGATTCCTGTACGGAAGCTCGGTCAAATAGCGGTGTTGATACGACATTCCGCACAGGGCTCGGACCCAGCATCCAAGGATGGCGTAAAAGTTTTCGATCTTGCGAGGTCCGGCCCCGATACGATCGAGCCTTCGCAGACGAGCAGGAAGACGGAAATGGCAGTCTCAACTTGCATCAAGTGCAGCGGACACAGCTTCGAACTCGCATTGCTCACGCCTATCGGGCAGCGCAACAAGCTCACAATCGTGCAATGCGCGCAATGCGGAGCGCCGGTCGGCGTGCTCGACCCGGCAATGGGATCCCAGATCGAAGCCCTGAAGAACCAGGTCGCAGCGATTGACGAGCGGCTCAAGCGGATCGCGACGGCGCTGCAGGAGTGATTTGAGCCCCTCGGCAAGTATCAACTGAATGAGCGAAGCGGCATCCGGGAAGGATGCGGGCCGGCAGCCCGATATCTCCGCGGCTCCGCGCGAGGCCTGAGGTTCAACTATTTCTGCCACAGGGGTCGGCGCTTCATCAGCGCTTTCAGCGCTGGGCCGGCGGGCGGCGGACTATCGAGCGTACCGACAAACGCATCGTATTTGTCTGCATCGAGCACAAACAATCGCTGATCCAGCAGCACATCGATAGCCTGCCGAAGCGCGCTGTCGAGCACAAACTCACTGAGCGTATTTCCGACGACACCCGCGGCGGTATCGATAAGCTTCTTGGTTTGCTGGGAAGCACGAATATGGATCTTCGCGCTGCTCCTTGAGACGCGTCCACGCCGCCGCGTCGTCGGACGCTCGGATATGGCGGTCGTCATGGGGCTCGATCCTTCAATGTGTTTCCGGCCAAGGTACTCAATTGTCATTTGTGTACACATCGTCAACACAGAAAGATCAAACTCAAGTATCTGATATTAAAAATCTTTTCAAGACTTTTGCCCAAAACCTCACACCCACCCCTGCTCCCGATACCGGATCGGCCGGTTGAAGCCTCCCGCCCACCCCGGCTCCTCCCAACAGACCGCCATCAGCCCCAGCGCATCGGCGGCGTGCGATGACCAGTCATGCTCCGGGCCGAGGCCGACATTGCGGACGTCGTCTTTTTTCTCGTGATAGAAGCCGAGCGCGTCGCGGCCGGCTTCGGTCGTGGCCTCATTGAACCAGAGCTGCGGACCCAGCCGACGCAGCGCTTCGATGCGCATCATCGCCGCGCCCTTGCCCTGGTTCTTCACCGGCGGCTCGACGGTGAAGCCGGCGTCGCGCCAATGGTCCGCGTATTTCTTGCCGGTGACATTGTTCTGGTTGAGGCCGTCGTGCGGAAGATAGTTGATCGCCTTCTCATAACCTTTCTCGCGCATCCAGTTGACGTGGAAGGCGAGAACCTGTCCGACCGACTCGTAATAATCGAGAATGCGAATTTCCTGCCCTACCCATTGCACGATCCAGATCGTGTAGGCGTCCGCAACGCCGCCTGAGCCACCGATATCGTGAAAGGCGCGCAGCGGCAGCAACGGATCGGCGGCGACTTTGCCGATGCGGCCTTGTGATCGCGCCTCGGCCAACATCTGTGCGAAATAGGCGCCCTCGAACGCCCTCACATAATCGCCCTCCCAGATGTGCGCGTACCGATCCGGGTAAAGCGAAAGATCAGTCTTGCGTTCGTCTTCCAGCACGGCGGGAAACCAGGGATTATCGCGCCAGTTGGCGTTGACCAGGATGGCGCCGTCAGGTTTTTTGAACCGCAAGAAATCGTCGATGGCGTCCGACTTGCGGCGCGGATTCCAGCTCGCCCACAATTCTGAATCTTGTTGGCGGATGGTCGGGCGCAGCAGCGCCAGGCTGCGCGCGCTTAAGGATTGCGCCTCGTCGACCCAGGCGATGCGAAAGCCTTCCAGCGACTTGATGGAGTCGGCGGTGTGGTCCTGCATGCCGCGAAAGATGATGACGCCGCCGCCTGGCGTTGCGATCTTGTCGCTATAGACCTTGAAGCGGTGGCCAAGGCCGAGGTGAGCGATCTTGCTTTCGATCAGCCGCTTGGAGGACTGCGCCAGCGTCCTTTGCGCCTCGCGAATGCAGACCGCCGATGTGCCGCGCTCGGCCTGGCAGGTCTCGACCAGAAGTTCGCCGAAGAAATGCGATTTTCCCGAGCCGCGGCCGCCGTACGCCCCTTTGTATCGAGCGGGCAGAAGCAGCGGCTCGAAAATTTTAGCTGTCGGGATTTTCAGGATGGACAATGACACGCTCGATTCGGTGGATCAGTTCAAGCGCGCCGTCATCGCCGTTCTCGATGGCCTGCGTCGCCTTGCCCCAGCCGCGATCCAGGATGGCGTTAGCGGCCGCAATTCGCGCCGGTGCTGTCGCCTTGGTGTTGCGCATCACGCCGACCAGCACATTGAGCGCGGTCCGGGTGTGGCTGCGCGCCAGCGAACGAATTTCGGTAATGGATTTTGGCATTGAATCTTTGATCCCCGGGGCGGGCCGTCCGACCTGCGTCACGGAAATCGGGTGGCGCACTGAAATGGCATGTCGGACAACGGTACCGACATGCGCCGGCCGACGTTCCGGCCGAGCTCATCGGAGGTCGACGTCAGCGGACAAAAAAGAAATGACCGACAGTCTGGTTGTTAACCGCCGCATGGACCGAAGCGAATGGCTAGCACTGTTGCTGTTGTCGGTGTTGTGGGGTGGGTCGTTTTTCTTCGCAGGCGTCCAGGTCAAGGCGTTGCCGCCGTTCACGATCGTATTCCTGCGCGTCGGTTTGGCCGCGATCATCCTGAATGCGCTGGTGAGAGCGATCGGAAAGCGAATGCCGGCAGACTGGTCCGCCTGGCGCGCGTTTTTCGGAATGGGCCTCCTCAACAACGCGGTGCCATTTTGTCTGGTGGTCTGGGGCCAGACCCACATCGCCTCCGGGCTCGCCGCGATCCTGAACGCCACCACGCCGATATCGACAGTCGTTGTGGCGCATCTGTTGACCAACGACGAGAAGATGACCGGCAACCGTCTTCTCGGCGTCCTCGTCGGATTCCTTGGCGTCGTGGTGTTGATCGGCCCGGATTCGTTGCAGGGATTGGGCGCCAATGTACTGGCGCAGGTCGCGGTTCTCGCGGCCGCCGTCTCGTACGCCTTCGCCGGCGTCTACGGCCGCCGCTTCCGCCGCATGGGCATCGAGCCGATCTTGACGGCTACCGGTCAGGTCACCGCTTCCGCGATCCTGCTCTTTCCCATTGCGATGATCGTCGATGCGCCATGGACGCTCGCGATGCCGCCGTTGCCGGTGTGGGAGGCCGCCCTCGGCAGCGCTGTATTCTCGACCGCGCTCGGCTATGTCTTGTATTTCCGCATTCTCGCCACCGCAGGCGCGACCAATCTGTTGCTTGTCACATTCCTGATTCCCGTGAGCGCCATCGTCATGGGCAGTTACGGATTGGGAGAGCATCTCGAGGCCAGGCACTTTGTCGGTTTGGCCTTCATTGGCGCGGGGCTTGCCGCGATCGATGGCCGGCTTCTGCCAAGTCGCGGCGCAAAGGACAGTTAGCGCGGCTCTCGCCTGGCTAAGGCCGCTCGCTCTCCTCGTATCGTTCTTCGCAAGGCCAGAGATATTCACAAGGCGTGGTGTCGGCATGATCCATGGTGAGATCGTCCGGCCGGATGGCTGAGCGGCTTGCGGCGGGAGAGTCCGCCAGCTGGTTCCGGCGGTTCGAACGCGGGGTGAATGGAATGATCTCGGCGCTCACGAAAATCCCTCCCATAATGCGATCGCGATCAGGCCAGCCAAGGCGAGCGAGATCAGATATGCGGTCATTCCAGGCTCTTCTTTGGAGGTCATCGTCGTTTCCTGGCCTGAACCAGATCAAATGCGCGGCATGACCGCTCGCGTGCGGGCATTTCAGGCGCGAACCCTATCTCTCGAGGGGAGGCCGCGTGCCGGCGCGTTCGCGCGCGCCGGCAAAATCGAAAAAGGTTCGGACGGCGGCGCGCGTCAAGGCGCCTTGCGGCAAGCGCTTCACGGGAGATTGGTGCGCCCCGCGGCCGCCGTCCGATTCAGGAATTTGGATTCGAAAAAGCCCGCGGCCGGTTTCCCGGCGCGGGCTCAATTCTCAATTGTCGCGATGGTGAAGATATGCCTGTGATTTGCCCGACGGGGCAAGTCTTTTTTTGAAAGTGGTCTTTAGCTCGTCACGGTGTCCCGATGGCAGCAACGGCAAGCCGTGGTCGCGGCCCATAAGCGGTTAGGTTTTATTTGATCGCGATAAAGTACGGCCCGCGCGGGCGATATTTTCCGCTACTCGAACCGCGTTGCACTCGGCGTTGATGATGTTGCGCGCACTGAGAAGGCATTGAAGGGCGTCCGCGGGAAGCGTCTCAAATATCGAACAGTTAATTGAGGGGACTTCCCCATATGGCAAAAGCAGGTGCGGCAAAAAAGAAAAGGGCAAAGTCCACGCTAAGCGACAAAGAGCAATCCGAGCGATTTAAACAAACCGCCCGTGAGCTTGGCGTTGATGAAAGTAGATCTGTTTTCGAAGAGACCGTGCGCAAGATCGCGCCCGCCAAAAAGGCGGGCGCGTAAACCGTAAACTACGCGGCCATCTTCAGCATTGCGCCGGACAGCCGAACGTTTTCGTTCGCCGCAAGCTTGAGCGCGGCCTTGTACGCATCGGCGCGGGCCCGTTCGCCGCGGGCAAATATCTCATTGCCGACCGCGGTGAAGTGGGCCTCGATTGCGGAGACAAGATTAATAAACTGCTCGTCGTTCAACTTGAACAGCGGCTTCAGATGCGCGTCAAACACATACTTGAAGCCCTTCAGTTTGAAGCCGACCAACACCAAATGCGTTTCATCCCAGATAAGCGTAAGGAAGTCGTCGATGCGATCGTAGATGCTCAGCGCATCTTCTCTCACATACTCCACGCAATCGGAGTCCGTAAAATACACGGCCTGTGGCACGTAGTGTTGGCTGCTGCTCGGTTCGCGGTCTAGGTCATGTGCCATGTGTTTTCTCACCATAGTCGTGTGTCGTATCTGTCCCCATGTCGTTGTGGAAGTACGGGGTTCGTGCTCTCCCCAGGTACGAACTCCAGCCGGGTGATAACCCCCTGATGTAGGGGGTTGCGGTCAGGTTGTAAATCAACCTCTTTGACGGGTCTGACCTGCACGGTCAGTGCCACGTTGCCCAGTTTCGCTGCTTTCGCCAGACAGACCATGTTCGTATCTCGGACCAGCGTCACGGCCGGGTTGAGTACGTAGATCAATATGGACGACCCGTCTTTTTCATCCGTGTACGGTCGCTTGACCCCTCGGAAACAAGCGACACTGTCGGATAGTGTGGTTACTGAAACCTTAACGGGTGATCGCTCGATTCGCGATATATTGTTTATCGGCGGAGGTTCACCCACAACATGTGCCCATATCTGAAAGATCGGGCTCAGCCGATGAACGGCGCGCAGCGTGTACATATAGTCGTCGGCGATCGTGTACAGCACTGCTTCGGCTTTATTTTCAGGGCTGGGGGCCTTGACGGCCGGGGGCTTAAGCCAATGCCGCCCATTTCCAAAAGGTAAGGTGGTCATCACTGCACTCCAAGAGTGCACGCTTAACGGAAAACACCCGTCCGGTGAAGACGATTCCTCCGCATATGTGGGGAAAATGCCACAGGCGTTTGGGTACGCAAAGTATCACTAGAACAAAACAGGAACTTCGTCAATTCCTGGTTGCACGGCGCCCTCAACGGCGCACGGTCGTCATCGCGAACTTTGAGGGGGCGAGACGCGCTCGGCGCGCGACGATGGGCGCCGTGAAATTCCGTTCGCAGCTCGATCGAAAAGGCCCGCGACCGGTTTCCCCGGCGCGGGCCTTGAATGTTGCGATGCTCTCAATGTGCCGGTGATTTGCCCGACGTGTCAAATGTCCGAAACGGGCGGATCGCTTCGTTCGCTGACTTATTCAAGACCCTGAACCGGCGGCGGCTTGGCGCCGGGTGGAGGCGCGGACGATTTGGCAGGCGGCGGCGAAGCGACGCTGCCGGTGGCCTGTGGCTCAGGCGCCGCGCTCGTTTGCGATGTTCGCTGCACCCGCGCACGCGACGCGGAGCGTCGCACTCCCCAGGAGCGTGCGATCGAGGGGCCCGCGGTAAAGCCGATCAGCGCGCCGGCCACCGCGCCGACGGGTCCCAGCACGACCGCGCCCGACACCGCGCCCAGCGCCGCATCGCCCGCACGCTCCTGCGCGCTTGCTTCAAACGAAACGAGCGAGCCGGCGATCAGTGCGGCGACCAGCACAATCCTCATGGCGAATCCCCTGCCAAATGACGAGCCCAAAGGACCCGGAAAATGCGGCGGCAGGAAGGTCGCGGATATGCGTCTGGCCTCACGAAAAGGCCCGCAACCGGTTCCGCCGCGCGCCTCGCCGAGAGTTCATTAGCGCGAGTGCGGCCGCGCCCGCTGCAGCTAAATCGCGACCTGCCGTCCGATCTCGACCACTTGATCGTTCGGGAGGCTGAAGAAGTCGCTGACGTGGACGGCATTGCGCTCCATCACCGCGAAGAACCGCTCCTGCCAGGCCGGCAGGCCCAAACCGTCCTCGCGGCTGATCACGGTCTCATGGCCGACATAATAGGTGACGTCGTTGAGGTCGACCGTGCAACCAAGCGATTTGCCAGCGGCGAGAAGTTCCGGAATGTGGGGACGTTCCATGAAACCGAAGCGCGCGTCGGCTCGCCAGAAATTCGGGGCGACTTCCTCGATTCTCATCCGGTTTTGCGGTGACATCCACGGCACCGACTGGATCTCCACGCGCAGCACCACGAGGTGCTGATGCAAGGCGCGGTTATGCTTCACATGCCACACCATCACCGGCGGCGTGTCCCGCTCGGCCCGGGTCAGGAACACGGCTGTGCCGGGAACCCGTGGCAAGTTCGCCGCCAAAATCTTCTTCATGAATTCGCCCACCGGGATCAGCGCTTCGTGCATACGCACCGCAATCGCGGCCGCGCCGCGGTGCCAGATCCACATCACGCCGTAGACGGAGACCGCCAGGATCAAGGGCACATATCCGCCCTCGGCGATCTTGGTGAGGTTGGCGAGGAAGAAGGCGCTGTCGACGATCAGAAAGCAGCCCGCGACCGCGCCGGCGAGTAACATGCTCCAGCCCCAGATCTCGCGCATCGCAATGAAGAGCAGCGCCGATGTCATTAGCATGGTAGCCGAAACAGCGATGCCATAGGCCGCCGCCAGATTGTCCGACTTGCCGAACGCGATGGTCAGGCCGACGGTCACGATCATCAGGAGCCAGTTGACGACGCCGACATAAATCTGACCGTAGCCTTCCGAGGAGGTCTGCTTGATATACAATCTCGGCAGCCAGCCAAGCTGAATCGCCTGCCGCGTCATCGAGAAGGCGCCGGTGATGATCGACTGGCTGGCGATGATGGTGGCGACCGTCGCCAGCACGATCAGCGGGATCAGGAGAATCTGGGGACAGAGCCGATAGAAAATATTGCCGTCCGTCGGTGCGCCCTCAAGCACGAGCGCCGCCTGCCCGGCATAGTTCAGGATCAGGCTTGGAAATACGATCACAAACCACGCCAGTTTGATCGGGGTACGGCCGAAATGCCCCATGTCGGCATAAAGCGCCTCGGCGCCGGTGACACAAAGAAACACCGCGCCCAGCACCAGAAAACCGGTCCCGCCGTGCGTGAACAAATAGTGCAGGCCGTAGACCGGGTTGAGCGCGGCGAATACGGAAGGATGTTGCACGATGCCCGAGATTCCCATCACCGCCATCGCGGTGAACCAGATCAGCATCACCGGGCCGAAGAAGTGGCCGATGGCTGATGTCCCCTTCGACTGGATCGCAAACAGTGCGATCAGGATCGCAACCGCGGCGGGCACGACATAGGGCTGCAGCGCAGGGGTTGCCATGTTCAATCCCTCCAGTGCCGACAGCACCGAGATCGCAGGCGTGATCGCGCCGTCGCCATAAATCAAAGCCGCGCCGAACAGGCCGACAGCCACGATGGTCGGCCGGTGCCGCTTCTTCACACCTAGCAAGGCCATCAGCGCGAGGATGCCACCCTCCCCGTCGTTGTCGACGCGCATTGCGAACGAGACATATTTGACTGACGTGATGATGAAAAGCGTCCAAAGCACGAGCGAGAGCGTGCCGAGAATCGTGGCGGCATCCGACGGCACTTCGGCGGTGCCAAGCACGGTCTTGAACGTATAGAGCGGGCTCGTTCCGATATCCCCGAACACGATCCCGAGCGCCGACAGCGCCAAAGCAGGCAATTTGCCTTGCGGCGCCTGCCGCGCATCGGATTCGGGCGACGTTCGATCTTTGCCCACGTGATGTGCCGTCCAATTCCGGATTCAAAAGGATTCCGCGGGTCGGCGCCAACCGAACCGGGCTGACATCAGTAGCCGACCGCACCTTCTTACAAACTATCGGCGCGGATTGCGACACCCAAACGACCGCGGGTTTTTGCAAGCTTGCGCACAATCGACATCGCCGACTTCCATGCGTATCCTTAAGCGCAGTTTGAATGAGCCCGTTGGGGCACGCCGGGAGGAGCGCGATGCGCGTTCAGGGAAATAGAACTCTACCTTTCCGCGGCTGTCTGTGCTGCCATCATCAGCCTTTTGTTCTCCGGCACGCTGACGCGGCAAAAGGACATCCGGTTCATCTTCTGTCATGCCGGCGGCACCGTGCCGCTTGTCGCGGCACGTATGACTCACTATGGCCCGAAGGATTTCGCCGAAAAGCTCCCGAACGGCGTCGAATACGAGCTCAAGCGGCTCTATTACGATATCGCGGTCAGCGGCTATCGGCCGGCGATCGCAGCGCTCACCGGTTTGATTCCGGCAAATCAAATTCTGTTCGGCAGTGACTTCCCTTACCGGCCGTTGGGCGAAACCGCCGATACCATGCCGCAGCTTGGCCTCTCGGAGGCCGAGCTGAATGCAATCGGCCGCGACAATGCGCTCGCGCTGCTGCCGCAGCTCAAGACGGGTTGATCGCCGAAGTCTGGTGACGGCGGCGGATGGTCAACTAGAACCAAGCGCCGGTTGCGACATCGCTCACGAGGCCTGTCTGTGCCGTAGCGATCAAAGCTCCCGCCGCCGGGCTCCCGGTCACTCGACTTTCGGCTTGAGCAGTTCTTGCGAACGCGGCGAGCTCATGTTGGCCTTGGTGACAAGGGTTACCCCGGTATCGACATTGGCCGACACCTGTTCACCCTTCGAGGCGGCGAGCGCCATCTTGACCCCCTCATAACCCATACGGAACGGGTCCTCCACGACGAGCCCGGTGATCACGTCGTCCTGCAGGTATTTGACGAGCTTTTCGTCCGAGCCAATGCCGACCACATTGATCTTGTCCTTCGATTTCTTCTCGGCCACGGCCTGGCCCACCGCCAGCGTCATCACCGGATCCGAGACGAACACACCGCGCAGATCGTCTATGTTGGCGATAAGATCGTTCATGATGTTGATGCCAGTCGCCGGTTTGCCATCGGCGGCCTTTTCGGCAACGATATCCAGCGCCCCATATTTTGCGGCCACCACCTCCTTGAATCCCTTGGCACGCTGATCGAGCGAGGCAACTCCGGGCATGGAGGTGATGATCGCGACATCGCCTTCGGTGTCGGCATAGGACCTCGTGATTGCTACGGCGAGGGCATCTGCGGCGATGCGTCCCGCATTCAAATTATCGGTCGCCAAAAGCGACGTCATGGCCTTGGTGTCAGCGGCAGACCCGATCCCGATGATTTTGACTTTCTTGGCGGCCTCATCGATCGGCTTTCCGAGTGCT
>Ga0137407_10000527_pt1 | contig 25598 bp, 13 predicted proteins | sample CZOMad2_2_16fung_FD_108410 | JGI IMG/M metagenome (GOLD analysis project Ga0137407, IMG submission 108410) | Vadose zone soil fungal communities from Angelo Coast Range Reserve, California, USA - CZOMad2_2_16fungal (Illumina Assembly) | ecosystem: Environmental > Terrestrial > Soil > Vadose... | reverse complement strand
GACATTGGGCGTATAGCCCAGCTCCTTGATTGCCTGCCGTACGCGCTGCATGGTCTCAGGCCTGACGTTGGCGTCGCCGCTGATGACGCGTGACACGGTCATGGGTGATACGCCTACGTGTTTCGCCACCTCGTGCATGGTCACCGCATTGCGGCTGCGTCTTGGAGTCCTCTTCACTACCATCAGGTAAATTTGCTCCGGCGGTACCGAGCGTGGCCCTCGTAGTGTAACAAATCAGTCGGTTGCGGCCTTGGTTAGCGCTACATATTACAGGATTAAGCGGGGAGGCATACAAAGCCCAGACTCGCGCGCCATTGCCGGCTACGCCGGACGTCTAATCCGCCATGATCTTGCGCAGCGACCCGTACGACCGGCCGGCGCTTTCCAGAGGATCGGGTGAATAGTCGCGCTCCACGAAGAAATAGCGCATGCCGGCTTTGCGTGCGAGCGGTATCCACACTCGGAAATCCAGCTGCCCGAAACCGACGTCCTCGAAGTATTCGTTTTTGATCTCGGGAGATTCCTTGAATCCTCGAGCTGGGACTACAACTCCCTTGGCGATGTCTTTGAAGTGCCCCAGATGAATGCGTCCGCTGTAGCGGCGGAGGAACTGCGGTAAGTCCACATTCGCCATTGCGGCCCAGAAGAAATCCAGCTCGAGGGATACCTGGTTTGGATCAGTGCCATCCAGAATGTGTTCGACGGCGCGCTTACTTTCGACCATCCCCCATTCCTTTAGGTGAGGATGCCAGGCGAAATTCAAACCGTGCTGATGGCATAGGTCGCCGGCGCGGCGAAATACGGCGCAGATATGCTTTATGCCCTCCATGGACTCGAGAAGCTTCGAGTCCATGGAGGCGTACACCAAGTATTGGTAGCCCATAAGCTGCGACTGTTCGAACATGTCGGCAAGCATGCCTTCCATCCGATCCAGCCCCATCGAGGCGTCGATCCGGTCCCACGCTTGGTCGATGGACATCTGACCGCTCGCCATCTTGAACAACAACGGCTGCGCCACTTTGGGAAAAATGTGCGCCGACGGGGCCCTCAATCCCGTGGCATCGAGCGCGGCCCGAAACGACCTCGGATCATGGTTCAGCAGGCCGGTAGTCTGCACCTGGGCGTACCCCATCTTTCGCAGCGCCGCGAGCGTACCCTCAAGATCCTGCGCCAAGGGCACCCGCATGGTGTAGAGCTGAATGCCCAGCGCCGGCGGGCTCGATGCCGCGCGGCCCGAAACGCCGGCGCAGGACAGGGCCAGCGCCGCAGTTCCCTTCAGCACAGTGCGTCGATTCATCGACGGCAAATGTCGTGCGGGATAGCGATCGAAGAGTGTCATTTTTTCCCTTTCATATTATTCGATAGAAGAACCCCTTTGACGGCCTACTTATTTACTGTAACGTGTACAATGCACTTGTAATCGTTTACTTCTTATTCAAGGTTATCGTACGCATGTTCAGCCGCGCGATTCTCCGTATCCTTTGTATTGCCACGCTGTTGTCGTTCGCCTCCGCGATTCCGGCCAAGCAACTCATCAACGGCTACGAACCCAAATGGTGGAAGGAGGCTGTCGTATACCAAATCTATCCGCGCTCCTTCAAAGACTCGAATGGCGACGGTATAGGCGACCTCCCCGGCATCACCTCGAAGCTGGACTACTTGCAGAAGCTTGGCGTCAATGTGATCTGGCTCAGCCCGTACTTCGACTCTCCGAACATCGATGGCGGCTACGACATCCGCGATTACCGTAAGGTCATGTCGGAATTCGGCACCATGGTCGATTTCGACACGCTTCTTACGGGCATCAAGCAGCGCCACATGCACCTCATCATTGATCTTGTCGTAAATCACACATCCGACGAAAACAAATGGTTCGTTGAATCGCGCAGCAGCAAATCGAATGCATATCACGACTACTACATCTGGCGGCCCGGCCACACCGCGCCTGATGGCACTCGTACCCCGCCCAACAACTACCCGTCCTATTTCTCCGGTTCCGCTTGGACCCTGGACCCTAAAACAAACGAGTATTACCTCCATTACTTTACGGCAAAGCAGCCTGATCTGAACTGGGGAAACCCCAAGGTCCGCGATGATGTCTACTCGATCATGCGCTTTTGGCTCGATAAGGGGATTGACGGTTTCCGTATGGACGTTATCCCGCTAATCTCCAAACCCACGGGCATGCCGAATCTCACCGCCGAACAATTGGAGCATCCGCCAAACGCCTACGCCAACGGTCCTCACCTTGCCGAGTACCTTGCCGAAATGAATCGCAAGGTCCTTTCAAAGTACGATGTCATGACCGTGGGTGAAGCGAGCGGCACCACCCTGCAACAAACCGGTTCGCTCGTTGACGACCGTCGCCACGCACTCGACATGATTTTCAATTTCGACGCTGCCTTGCTTCGCCACCCCGACTTCGGACCCCCTCAGCTCGGTCCTTGGTCCTTGCCCAAGCTCAAAGCGATCTACGACTCCCATGACACGGTGCTCGGCAAACATGATTGGGATACTGTCTTCCTTTCCAACCACGACAGTCCCCGCCTAGTCTCCACCTTTGGCGATGATTCGCCGGCCATGCGCGCATCCTCCGCGAAACTCTTGGAAACCATGATTCTAACCCTCCGTGGCACGCCATTTATCTTTCAGGGTGACGAGCTTGGCATGACCAACTATCCCTTCAAGACGCTCGCGGACTTTGAGGATGTCGCCCTCAAGAATGCTTATAAGGACAAGGTGGAGACTGGAAAAGTCTCTGCCGCAGCATTCCTTGCTTCCCAGACCAAGTTCGGTCGCGACAATGCCCGCACCCCGATGCAGTGGGATGGCTCCCCCGAAGCCGGTTTCACCACCGGCACTCACCCCTGGCTCGCCGTCAATCGCAACTATAAGGACATCAACGCAGCCCAGGAAGAGTCCGACGCCGTCTCTGTCCTCAACTACGTGCGCTCCCTCATCAAGTTACGCTCTCGCACCCTTGCGTTCGTCTATGGTGACTACCAAGATCTTGACCCTGAGAACGAGGAGATCTACGCGTACACGCGCACTTTGGGCGAGGATAAGTACCTCGTGGTCGAAAACTTCAGCTCAGGCCGCGTGACTTACACATTGCCCAAAGGCATGAAGGCCGAAACGCTTCTGCTGTCCGACATTCCCTCGTCTCACGAGGCGCATGCTTTCATCCTCAACCTCGGTCCGTGGGAATCCCGTATCTATAAGCAGTAGCGGACGGCACTGCGATCCACTGGGAATTTCAAGCAAATATGCGATTGAACCGAATCGCGCTGAGTCAGCCCTTGGCGTAGCGCTTTCTTTGCGCCCTCACTTCTCCTTCGTCACCGCGATCATCGCATTGGCAGCGAGGATATAGGTCGAGGTCGAGGACACGCTCGCCTCATTCTCGAACCACAGGAACGGCCATTCGATCTTCTGTTCCGGAAAGTCGGGCTTGATCACCAGCACGCCGGGGACCATCGCACCGGGTACGAAACTATAATCGGCGCGGTTATGGGTGTAGTTGACCAGTGTCGACCGCGTTCCCACGGTGGCGACCAGCGACAGATTGGTCACCGGATGGCGGCCGAGAATATAGTCGATCGCGGCGATCGTGTAATCGGGACCGACCATCTCGGGAAACGCCTTATGCAGCAGATACATGTTGGCGCCGAAAGAAGCGACCACTTCAGAGCCCGCCCAAGTGCCGAGTTCTACCGGCACACCGAACGGCGTCTTGGCCAGTTCCGCCTCCAGCGCCGGTTTCGCGGTCTTGACGATCTGCTCGAGACGGGTGCGGTAATCGGCGTCCATATAGGGAAGGGCCCGGGTCGCGTCGCCGGCCAGCCTCTCGAAATTCTTCTCGATCGCCGGTAGCAGCTGTTCAAGCTTAGCTTTGTAGAGCGGGCCGCCCTTGGTCGTGATCACCAGCTCGATCGTCGCCGGCACCGCCGCCAGATCGATATTGACGGGGGTCCACTCACCCCGCGACGCACGGGTGATGCGATCGCCGGGGTTCTGCTGGTTCGCCCACAGCACCTTGGCGGCGGCCAGCGACTGGTCGGCGAGATCGGGATCGATCTCGCCAAGGACACGTGAGGCAGCCGCCAAGGCGGCGGCGGTTGTGTAATCATTGCCCGGCACATCTGACGTGAAAGCCCAGCGGTCATCGGCCTTGCCGGAACTGACCCCATTACTGTCGCTGGGACCCATCGCCGCATCATAGATCATGCGGTCGGTCTCCGAACCCGCATCACCGAGATTGGTGTAGAGCTTGAGCGTCGGCTCGACGATGCCAACGATCGCATGGCCGAACACCTTATATTGCGCCAGCAATTGCAGCACGCCATGACGTATATGCTGTAGCACATCGGGGACACCATCGGGGCGGCGGATTTCGACCGAATGAGCCGCTTCGTCGATCGTGTCCTCGTCCCAATCGGCGCCGAACAATTCGCGCGTCCGCACCAGATCGCGCACCACCCAGCCATTGTCGGGCGTTTGAATGTCGAAATCGCCGGCATCCTGCCAGCCACCGACATTGAGGCCGGGAATATGCTGGCCGGCCACGAAGGACGAATCGAGATTCGGGCCCATGCTGTAGGCGTCGAAATGGGTGATGTTGGGCGGCGCCTGGCGCGCATCGTCCATATGAGACAGACCCTGCCAGGTGCGATATTCCTCGCGGACACTCATATGATCCATCTGCTCGGCGAGATAGGTGTCGAGCGAGGGCTGCCAGATGTGCGAATAGGCATCCTCGGCGATCCGGAACGGGTTGAAGACATGCCCGGCATAGGAGATCGCATAGACGCCCGGTTCGCGCACGCGGGAGAAATCGAAGCGGGCATAGTCATAGCGCGTCCAGCGGCCCCAAGGGTCGATGGTCCCTTCCAACGCAACTTTGGCACCGCCCTCAGCATCGACCTTCAGCAGCTTGATGGCTTTCGGCGCCTTCATATGCGGATCGAGTTCGATGATCGCGACCTTCGAGCGGTCCGGCGTGTAGCCGGCCTGGTTGAATGAGACGACCGGGTCGCGCACCCAATTTTCGATCACATTCGGGTGGATATGCCAGACCAGCGCGTCCTTGGTCTTGCCGGCGGGGATCAGCGTGCGCGCGACGAACCAGCCATTTTGCGCCCGGTTGCGCGCATCATAGAGTGCGATCGGACCTGAGTCCGACGTGATCGTGACGCGGGTGAGCGGATCTTCCGGCGACAGAATAATGGCATCGCCGCCGGATGCCAGCGACACCGGATCGCCGGACCCATCCTTGGCCATAGGTCCATCCGGATTGCGCGGAAACAGCCCGGAGGCGCGGCCTAAGAGATAGCTTTTGCCGAAATAGGCGGTGGGCAGGAAATCGAGATTGAAGCCGGCCTTGCCGATCAGCGAGGCGGGCAGCGGCTGGTCGAGATCGATTGAGACACGAAAGCCACTGCCGCCTTCAGGGGTCACGATGGTGCGGTAGCGGAAGGAGAAGGGTTTGGAATAAGTGCTGGTCACGGTCAACTGATTAGCGCCGGGACCGTGCTCGCGCGTCACGAAGGCCGGCACCGGATCCCATTGTTCGGGTGTCGGATTGAGGCGCAGCGCGCCATCGGTGGCGATCCGGTCGCCATGCAGAATGATCTGAATGCCGGCATTCTTTTCGTCCTCGTTGATCGGTTGGTCCTCGTCGACCGGATGGAAATGCATCTGATCGACGAGGACGCTGAGACCCTGCATCTCCAGCGTCTCGTTCGGGCTGACCACAAGCCCCGGCGACGCAGCCGCAAGGCCGGTTTGAACCAGCAAACCGGCAGCAAACCAAACGGCCCGCATGACGCACCTCATATTAGCGCTAACATTTTTCTTTGAATGTACGACAAGTAGATGTTGAGAGGCGATCTCTTGTCTTGCAAGAGTCTAGCATGATAATGTTATCGCTACCAAATAGAGCGCAACGTGGGCGGCGCATAATCCGGAGAGACGACCATGAAAGCACGCACTCTTGCCCTCGCCTTTTTGCTGGCAGGGATTCATGGTCTCACCGTGTCCAGCGCACAAGTCACGCACGACGCCAGTGCCGGACTGGCGGCAATTCAGCGGGCCGACGGACTGGTCAAGCAAATGACGCTCGATGAAAAGCTGCAGTTTCTGGTTTCGAAGTACCCTTTCCCCGCAGATCCAGCCGGTGGCGCCGGCCTGATTGCAGGGGTACCTCGCCTGAACATCCCGGATGTTGAGATTGCCGATTCGGGAACCGGATCGGCAAGCACGAAAATGTCGAGTTCCACTTTTCCGGCGACGCTTGCCATAGCTGCAAGCTGGGACCGTCAGCTTTCATTCGATTACGCGGGACATATCGCACGTCAACTCCGAGCACAGGGATTCGGGATGGGTTTGGGCGGTGGAGCAAATTTGACTCGCGAACCACGTGGCGGCCGTGGCTTTGAATATTTGGGTGAAGACCCGGAATTGGCCGGTGAAATGATTGCGCAGCGGACATTAGGCACGCAGAGCGAGCATGTGATTGCCACTGTCAAGCACTTTGCCGGCAACGAGCAGGAAACCAACCGCTCGGGCGGCAATACCACGGTGGATGAGCGCACGTTGCGGGAATTGCACCTCCTGCCCTTTGAGATTGCAGTCGAGAAAAGCCACCCCGGGAGTGTCATGTGCAGTTACAACCGGCTCAACGGCGATTACGCCTGCGAGAACGACCACCTGCTCAACGAAGTTCTGAAGCACGACTGGAACTTCCCGGGAATCGTGCAATCCGATTGGGGAGCAACCCATTCCACGGTGAAGGCCATCAAGGCCGGCCTCGACGAAGAGGAAGGCTCCGAACCTGGACCGACCTGGTTCAACCGCCTCGATGTCCTCTTCGCTCTCGCCAATCATGACATCACCGAGGCGAGAATCGATGACATGGTCCGCCGCCATCTTTACGCAATGATCACGACGGGGCTGATCGATGACCCGCCCAAGGGAGACGGCAAGATCGACTTCTCCGCCGCTGCTGCCTTTGCACAGCACGCCGAGGAACAGTCTGTCGTGCTGCTTAAGAATGAGGGCGCACTCCTGCCGCTCAATGCCAGCAAAATCAAGTCGATCGCCGTCGTTGGCGCACACGCTGATGTAGCCGTGGGGACCGGTGGCGGTTCGGCCGATACGCTCAAACCGGTAGCGGGTTTCATTTCAAGTTGCCGCGGGTTGATCTTTGCCCAGCATGGTGGTTGCGACTGGTGGAAGAGTCCCTGGTTGAAGCTCCAAGTGCCGATCGTCAAGGCAATCCAGGAACTGGCTCTCTCGGCCAAAGTGAGCTTTGCCGGCAATCAGGACGAGCGGGAGCCATTCCGTGCCTATTCAAAACCCGAGATCGATGCGGCCGTCACGCTGGCTGCCAAATCCGACGTTGCCATCGTTGTGGTCAACCAACCGGCCGGCGAAGAATTCGGCGACTTGACCTTGCTGGACTTGTCCAATCCCTCCAACCAAGACGAGATGGTCGAAGCAGTGGCAGCGGTCAATCCGCGCACCGTCGTCGTGATCGAGAGCGGCAACCCCGTGCTGATGCCGTGGAAGAACAAGGTGGGCGCGATCGCCGAAGCCTGGTATCCAGGCGAGGGCGGCGGCCGCGCCATCGCCAACATTCTCTTCGGACTTGTGAACCCGTCGGGTAAACTGCCCGTCACCTTTCCCGCGCGCAACGAGGATATTCCCACCTGGGGCCGGGACGGGACAATCGCCAAGGACCCGGTCTATTCCGAGAAGCTGGACATTGGCTACCGCTGGTACGACTCAAAGAAAATCAAGCCGATGTTCGAATTCGGCTTTGGTCTCTCCTACACGCATTTCGCGTATTCGGATCTCACCGTGAAGACGCTCGCCAACAATGCTATGACGATTGTCTTTACGGTGAAGAACGACGGGCCGGTCGCCGGCGCCGAGGTTCCGCAGGTGTATTTGGGAATCCGCGACATGGACGAGCCTCCCAAGCGCCTGGTGGGATGGAGTAAGCTTGATCTCAAGCCCGGCGAATCGCGGAAGGTGTCAATCACCGTCTCGCCACGCCAGCAGAGCATCTGGAGCGTCGACGGCCATGACTGGAAGTTCATCCCCGGCAGCCGCGTGTATGTAGGCGCTTCCTCGCGCGACATCCGGCTCGGTATCAATTGAACACGGCCCCCGGGGCGCCGTCTGGCATTTCTGCACTACGGAAAGTTTCAGCGGCCGATGACATGAATCAATGCCTTATCGGGCACCGTCCACGCCCTTGCCCCACCATGAGTAAATTGATGAGCCGGCTCGGCCCAGTGTAGATGCGTGATTTTGCCTGCGTCCTTTTCTTTTTCATAGACATAAGTCTTTCCGTCATCATCGTACAGAGTGAAATCACTACTCGCTCCTGGATAGATACGTATCGAGGAAATTGCCTGCGCTTGATCGGCGTTTGCGACTTCAGATCCCAGGGGAATGATCGAGCCTGCGCGGACAAAGAGTGGAATCGTATCGATCGGAGCTTCCACTGTGATCGTCTGGCCACCCGCGACTCGTTCATTGGTCCAAAAGTTGTACCAGTCACAGCCCGCAGGCAAATAGACTTCACGATGATTTGCACCCTGGTCCGTTACTGGCGCCACCAGAAAAGCTGGTCCAAACATGTACTCGTCTGGAATGCCGCTGACCTTCGGGTCGTTTGGAAAGTCCATGAACAGCGCGCGTGAATAAGGAGCGCCTGTCTGATAGCTGTGATATGCCTGAGAATAAATGTAAGGCAAGAGTTGGTAACGGAGCCTGAGGTATTTTGCCAGGATCGACTCAGCCTGTTTTCCGTACGACCATACCTCGTTATGCTTTCTTTCACCATGAGCGCGCATAATCGGCTGAAAGACACCCCACTCAAACCAGCGCACGAAAAGCTCCGGGTAGTCGTCATTGTTGCCGACTATATCGCGCGCTTCAGAAGGATCGATCAATGGGGGGCGCGGTGGACGATAATCTGCCGGCCTCTCTGGTAGATAAAAGCCGGCAATATCTGTGTCCCAGTAAGGCATGCCTGAGGCGGTAAAGTTTAATCCAGTTGGTATAGAACGCTTCAGCATGTCCCAAGTGGAAATAATATCGCCGTTCCAGAAGACGGTACCGTTACGCTGGGCTCCGAGATAGGAAGCACGCGCGAGACTCATCACGCGGCGGCTATCACCGAAATCACGCCGAAATCCGTCGTACACCGCCGCAGTGTGGAATAGAGGGTAAATGTTGAAATAGCGGGCACCGGAACCGATCGAAAAATAGTCCTTATATGGATCAATATCCGGCTCCGTCTCGTCGAGCCAGATCCAATCGAAGCCATCTTGCTTTATATAGTTGTCACGTATCTTTTCCCACCACCACCGCGCAGCCTCGGGATTGGTCGTATCTATGTTCGGGCCGATTGTATCGGGGAAATCCCGGCCAGAATCCGGAGTGCCATCCGCATTGCGAATTAGCCAGCCTTTCTGGCGAAGCATGTCAAAATAGCGTGTGTCTGCGGCGAAATGAGGCCAGACGCTGAGTAGGGTCTTGAACCCCATTGCATGCAGCTGGCGGTTCATCGTAGCTGGATCCGGCCAGCGAGACGGATCCAGGTCCATCTGACCCTGCTTGCTCATGTTGAGAAAATCGACCACGAAACCATCGGCTGGGAGCCGACGTTCGCGATACCCATTGGCCGCCGCCATAAGCTCATCCTGCGTGGGGTAGATGGCTTTGCTCTGAATATAACCATAAGCTCCCTTGGGAAGCATATGCGCCACACCCGTGAGCTGGCGGTAGCCTTCATAGATCTCGTCGCTGGTTGCGCCTGCGATAACGAAAAAGGAAACCCTGTCACCGATCTCGGACGACCAAGTGTTTTTCTGGTTGAATCCAAGATCAATTGTAGTTTTCGAGGGATTGTCCCATATCAGCCCGTAGCCACGACTGGAAATCAAGAATGGCACACACACGCTTTGTCCGCCAATGGCGTTGTAATCATGCCAACAGCTAATTTCATGATCGCGTAGATCCAAAAACCCTTGTTGATTTTGCCCAAGGCCGTAGTAGTGCTCGTCATTCGGCGAATCGAACGTTGCAGCTACACGATAGCCGTGATCAGTCGTCAACTGGTTGTCAGCATTGCCTGTTGCATTTCCTGCCCCGTCGGAAGAATTTGGCGCCATCGACCACTCTTGCATTGCCAACAACGTCTTGCCTTGCGGCGTGGCAATACTAAGTGTGTCGTGAGGTGATCCAGGATGGGAATCGTCACCACCAAAGAATTTCTTTCGTGCCGACAAATTCAACTTATCCAGCGGTACAAAATTCGCCAAGGAGGGTCTCTCTGCAGGATGATCCGACGAAATACGAACGACAAGGCGCTCGGAAGCGTAAACATCATTCCCCTGCTCATCCTGTCGATGGCTCCAGCTTGTGGCAGCCGGAGCACCGCTGAATCCGTACCCAGGCCCTTCAGCCGCCTTATCTTTCAGGGGACTCAGAGTCACCCGGATGATGTTTGGACCGTATGGTTCAATTACAATCGTACCGTTGCCTCGGTCTAGAACGAGTCTGTCGTCCTCTGCGCGAACAACCGTACTCCCTAACAACACAATGGCCAGCCCCAACACCGCAATTCGACTCACCCGAAACGTCATTGCCGACCTCCCTCGATCGTCAGGTGGATATCTTTCGCCCTGCCATCACGCCGTTGAGCCGATTTCCGCCGGCGCCACCGCCCGGCGCTCTGCAATCGACCGGTAGCCGGCCTCCACCAGGGCCATTGTCCGCAAGTTGTCGCGCCCGCTAAGTGCCGGTGGGCTGCCGGTCTTCAGCGCGTACTGAAGCTGCTCCATCACGCCTTCGAACCCGTGCGGGAGCCATTGGGTCGTCCAGCGCGGCTGGCGCCACTTGCCCCCGGTTGCTGGGCAGCAATACTCAAGGGTACTCGGGCTTCCTTTTGGGTAATCCGGCCAACCGATCGTGCCACGGGCGACGCCCTTCTCGCCCTCGACCCGCCAGCGGATGTATATGTCCGATTCGAAGCCGGATTCCGTGGGCGAGGCCCAGACGTCGTCGGATCTTCTTTAGCCTCTCGAGATTGGCCTTGCGGATCGCCGGATCCGGATGTACCAGCCGAGCTGAAGCATAAACCCCTCCTACGATGTGCCTATATCGATTCCGAGGTACATGGCTCGGCGCTCTCCGACCTCTTGACAACAAGCCATATGGTACCGCTATCATCGGCAACTTAGCAAATGGTCCACCCTTCATTTACATACTTTCTGGGCTCATAACTCCGCTCATGAGTGATAAAAAACAGCCTCTGCGGGCGACGCGCAAGCGGCGAACTCGCCCGAAGACGGGGCTGACCGTCGCCGATGTGGCACGCGTGGCTAGCGTGTCCCCAATGACGGTCTCCCGGGTCGTCAACGGCGAACTGATGGTGCGTCAACATATGCAAATTCTTGCGAGAGGGTATTTATGCCGCAGCTCCAATTAAGTGCGAGCCAGCTTGATGATTACCGCGCCGCCGGATTTCTGCTGGTGCATGGCTTTCTCGATGCCGAGGAGACGGGACTGCTGCAGGCCACCGCCAAGGCAGGCAAGAGGCTTGATGACCATGCGAACATCATGGATGACGGCGCCGAGCACCCGGTACGGCTTGCCCTTTGGAACCATCCGGGGGATACGGTGTACGGCATGATCGCCCGCTCCAATGCGCTCGTGAACGCGATGGAGCGGGTGCTAGGCGGCGAGGTCTACCACTATCACTCGAAGATGATCCTGAAGGATGCGAAGGTCGGAGGGGCATGGACCTGGAACCAGGACTACGGGTACTGGTATCACAACGGCGTACTCGCACCGCTCCTTGCCAGTGCCTCGATCGCGTTGGATCCCGTCACCCGCGAAAACGGCTGCCTGCAGGCAATCTACTGCATTGTTCCGGGCCCAATCTCTCCGAGCAAGCGCGCTGGTCCATGATCTGTTGCTACAACGCGGCGCGTAATGATCCCTACAAGGAATCGCACCATCCGCGTTATTCACCGCTGGTCAAGGTGGAGGACGCCGCCGTCCTTCAGGCAGGACGGCGGCGCGCGGCGGATTTGCAGGCCATGCAATTCTGGACGAAAACGGACGGAGCATTCGGCAAGGCCCGGCGTCCGGACGAATGACCGCCAGGCGACGCTTAGGGGGATAGCTGGTTCCAGGTGTCGCGCACCCATTTGGCGCAGGCGATATTGTTGGCCAAAATCGAATAGCGAGCGCCACCGCCATAATCAGGGAACGGGATGAACTCCATCGTGACCTGGCCGAGCGGGCTCTTCGGGTCGCGAGCATGATGCGCGAGGACGGCGCGCATTGCCTGTTTCCAGGGATCCAGCCTGCCCGGTTCCCACGCCGAATGCCATTCTCCCGGACCGGGTTCGATGAACGGGTATTGAATGCCACGGCCAGGGCTGCCGTCCGGGTGGTGGGCCCAACGATTCAGCGGGTTCGCAGGCACCGTCGCACGGGCGTGCGCGTGCCGGATCCAGTTTCGCTGCAGCCATTCATAGATGACGCAATTGGCGCTGGCCGGGTCCAGTATCGTGCGGCCGCTGGCAATATCGGCCTGCAGGTCCTGGACGAGCTGCTCGCGCGGGTTGTCAATCTTGAAGATCACATGCGAGTGATCAAGCGTCAGATAGTACGGCGCGCCCCTCCGTTCCACGAGTTCGCCGACTTCGGCCACCCGACTGAACCGTTCGGACCACATGTTGACGTGGACCTCGAGGCAGGGCGTGACGCCGGTGCGCTCGCCCAGTTCGAGTGCACGTAGATACAAGTCGGCAACTTCTTCATTGGACACTGGGTGTCCGTCGGCATGGTGGGTGAAGATCTGAACGTTGTGCACCTGTACGCCGAGGTCCCGCCCGACACGCAGATGCCACATCAGCAGTTCATCGTCACGGCCGAGGCGATAGTAGAAGCCCCCCGCGCGCAGCGGCAGGCCATGACGCTCGCTCGCCGCCCTAAACGCCTCCACCTCGCCGGGTCCTGGCGTCTGGTCGAGGTAATCGAAGACTTGCGTTTCACAGGCCATTTTGAAGCGGGTGTCCAAGTCCACGGTGGTGTTGTCCGGCGACAGCACACCGAGTCCGGTGATACCGATGGGCAGCTCCTTCATTCCGTCTCCGTCACAGCTGCAGCTGTTGCTTGACTTGCCGCCAGTTGGGCCGAGTCGTCGTATGGTTCAAGTACAATCGTGCCGTTGCCTCGGTCCAGAACGAGTCTGTCGTCCTCTGCGCGAACAACCGTACTCCCTAACAACGCAACGGCCAGCCCCAACACCGCAATTCGACTCACCCGAAACGGATCCACTGATTGACTGCTCGGCGCTTCGCCTCGCCCGCTTCCGAGTGATATGGCCAGTCCACGCCTCCATAAGGCGTCAGAGTAGCACCCACTATCTTGATTCCCTTCTCATGAGCGCGCGCTATCAGAGCTTTCATGGCATCGATCAGCCACGTGCACCGGGCCGATCGTCACCGGCGCGATTCCAAATAGGTTGGATAGCCGGACGCGTACACTCGATCCGCTGACGGTCGTCCTGATGACTTGGCGTACAGTCTGTGCGTTGAACGGGGGACCAGCTGAGCACCGAAACTCCACTCAGCCATTCTCATCACGTTGGCTCGTCTCATACCTGGTAAGTCCCTATTGGTGGATTTGTCTCATATCTACTGAACTACCTACTTTCAATCCTGTATTCGCTGCACCGTTTACTTTGCACATATCGACGCACCATCAGTTATATGCAGCGCGGTGAGTCCCGTCCCTGCCTGACGACGCTACGTCAGAGACGATCCCACAGCCGGCCGGAGCGAAGGTCCGGGGCAATCGGCCCCGAGCGGATCATCGCGGTCATCTCGCGATGCCAGCGGACGTCGCGCCACATTCCGTCAAATTGCGGGCCGCAGAAATTGCTCGTCGCGATCCCCAGCCACCGGCCCGAACCCGACGCGGTCTCTGCGCCGATCTTGCACAGATCCTTGATCCACGACCATTCGAGCTTCGGCCAATCCTTATAGTCGACCAGTGCCCAGCATTCGGTGGTGATGAGAGGCTTGTGTACCCTAGCGGCTTGCGCGGCCAGCGCGGTCACGCGCGTGCACAAAAGCCCGGTCCAGTGTTCGGGCCTCGCCCGATAGGCCGGCTCTGCCTTCAGCGCCAGGTTGCGATAGCCCTTCAGATCGAAGCGTTCGTAATTGTAGTCGACCTCCTTGTAAAACTCCTCGCCGTTCTGCTGCGACATCCAGAGGTGGTGTTCGAACAGGTCGAAAAAGCCGAGATCGTGGTCGAGATAGGCCTCGCTATTCTCGTTGCAGAAGGAGAAGAGCAATGGCAGCGCGGGATGCGCGCGGCGGATCGTCTCGATCGCCTCGCGCATATAGGCAAGCGACGCCGGCTGATACCAGTCGCCACTATTGCGCCCCGGCTCGAACCAGGGCACCCACACGTCCAGCGGCCATTCGTTGCAGAGGTCGACATACAGAATCGCCTCCAGAAGGCCCGCGCTTTTCAACAGTTCGAGCGTGCGCAGCCATCCATCGATATGACTTTTACCGGTGATCCCGCTCCGGACGCCTGATGTGTCCTCGCGGAGCCAGGTCGAAAGGGCAACCTTGATCCCGCGAGCGCGGCACTTGCCGATGAAGGAAACAAGGTTAGGCAGCACCACCACGTCGACGAGGCCCGGACTGCCCCAGTCGTTGGTGGTCCAGGCGGGCTCGAGCGTCCAGGTCCGCACCGGATCGACTGCGAGCAGATGTGGGTAGGGATCGATCCGCACCGCATCGTAACCGCGTTCAGCAAGCCCATCGAGTGCGCGGTCCCAATCTTCATAGCCTGCACCCGGCCAACGCCGCTCCAGCCAGGAGAAGTCCCACATCGAGATCGCGAGCGGCGCCTTGGTGCTCGGACGCCGAGCTTTGCTCGCCGCCGCCGCTCCCGGCGCCGTGACGACGCATGCCGCCAGTCCGAGTACACCCGCGAGGAACTGCTGACGAGATATGGTCATGGGAGCGGCTTCGTCCTATGGATCCGATCTAGAGATGGGTGATGGGTTTCGACACAGATCAAACTCCGGGACGGGTAATATGTTGCCGTCCTTGTCGTAGTGAAGCGGGGCAACACAAACACGACGCTCATATGGACTCGGCGAATTCCGACCGAGTGTTTCGAAGCGACCTTCATGCTACTTGCGATCCAGCCGGAAGGCCGCGCCCTGGAAGTCGCCTTGCAGTGCAACCTCGATTCCGTGGCTCATCCACCATGCGCCAGAGGCCTGTGCCGGTGTTCCCTCCGCTGCCTTGCCTTCGATGCTGCCGAGTGCATAGGTCGCCTTGGGGTCCAGCCCCAGCAACTGCAAGCGCGGAAAACTCCGCCCCTCCTGTGTCGAATGGACAAAGGCAAAAAATACAGCCTGTGACTTGTCGGGCGAGACGGTCTCTGTGGCGGAGAATTCGCTGCCATTGGTCGGGGAAATCAGCCGGTACAAATCTCCCTGCGTGATCGTCTTCCGCACTTGGCGATAGGCCGCAATCATACGCTTGGCGGTTGCCATGTCTTCATCGGTCCAATTCTTCAGGTTGCCACCAATACCGAGAACACCCTGCATCGAAACCAGCATCCGATAGCTCATTGAGGTCGTGCGGTTATTGAGCCAGTGCGGCGAGTCTGTTACCCAGGCCGCCATCGTCTGGACCGGATAAGCATGTGTAAAACCGTCCTGCTGGGTCAGCCGGTCCAGCGGATCTGTGTTATCCGAGGGCCACACCTCGTCGGTGTAGTGCAGAATTCCCAGGTCCACACGGCCCCCGCCACCCGAACAGCTTTCGATCTCCACTCCCGGATGCCTGGCTCGCAGCTCGGCTAGGATCGAATACACATTGCGCGGGAACTCGACATAGACTTTCTTTTGTTCGTTCGCGGGGAGCTGATCCCACCCAGGTTCGCTCCAATTTCGATTGTAGTCCCACTTGAGGAAGGCTATATCGTTCTCGGTCAACAGCTTGTCCATCGTATCGAAGACATACTTGCGCACATCTGGCCGGGCCAGGTTCAGGACTAACTCGTTGCGTTGTTCAGTGCGCGGGCGCCCCGGGAAATTCAGGACCCAATTCGGATGACTGCGATAGAGATCCGAGTCGGGATTGACCATCTCCGGCTCGACCCATAAACCGAAATCCATATGTAGGGAATGCACCTTGTCGATCAGAGGCCTGAGCCCATTGGGGAACTTGTCCTTGTTTACATACCAGTCGCCCAACCCGGCGTGATCGGTCTTGCGCTGGCCAAACCAGCCATCATCCATCACGAAGCGGTCGACACCCAGGGCCGCAGCCTTCTCCGCCAGCGACTCCTGTACGCTCTCGGACACATTCCACTCGGTTGCTTCCCAAGAGTTGTAGATCACCGGCCGCAATTTGGGACTTGGCGCTTGGGGCAGGATATGCGTCACCGTAAAGCGGTTCAGTAGTCTCGAAGCGCCGCCCATGCCGTGATCTGTGTATCCCGCGTAGAAGACCGGCGACTCCAACGTCTCGCGCGGCTTGAGGGGATAGCCGAAGTCAAAGGGATTGAAGCCGCCCGTCACGCGCACCTTGTCCACCGCATCCTGTTCGACGGTGATACGCCATGAACCGCTCCACCCAAGCGCCCCAAACCATGTCTCGCCATGCTCTTCACCGGCGTCACCCTTACCGATAGCGAACCATGGATTGAGTTGAGCCCCAGTCGATCCGCGCCGGCTTTCCAGCACTCGCTGTCCTTGGTGAATCCTCTCCTGGTTCAGCGTCCATTCGCCCGCCCAGCGTCCGCTCAAATAGCTCAGTGTGTAATGCGCGGCAGGAAGTGAGAAAGCCGCAGCCGCAGCTTGCTCGATCATGATTGGCTTCGGTTCATGGTTTTCGATGGTCGCCGAGCGTGCGACGATACCCGACTCCGGATCGATATCGTAGTGCAGCGTGACTATCACCGCGCGGTTGATGTCCTTCATGACGACGTCGATAGAACTATCATCATGCTTGCTACTCGAAGCGTAGTGCAGGACTAGGTCGCGATTGCCGTCTGCAAAGGTAACCTTCACAGCCGGTTCTAGATATAGCCCGGCACCCCAACCCGCATACTCCTGTGGCGTGTTGTTGTAGGAGGTGTCGAAGGGGGCTGCCTCTTCTGATTTGGCCGGATCCAAGACGTCATGCCCCCCAAGCCTGCCGCCCCAGTAGAGCTGCTGTAACTCGCCGCGCTCATTCACGCCAAAGGCGTAGGTCGTGTTGCCCCCATCGAGGCGGAATACGGGTTGAGAGCCGGCATGTGACGTCGTATTTGGAGTCTGAGCGTTAGCTGCGGCGGCCGCACCCGAACCCTGGAGCGAAGCTAAGCCAACGCCCACTACACAAGGGTTAAGGAACATGGCAAAAAACAATCTTGGAAAGGTTTTACGAACGATAGAATTCACGAGGTTATCTCCATTCATCGCTCCGATATCCGTCCAAAAATCCACATAATCGAGACGATGGCCACGCTACCTTCACTTCACCGACAAACTCTCCGGCAGGAGGGGCGGCACGGTTCTCCTCACGCGCGTAGAGGCGCATTGCGAAAGGCTGCGGCGATGGCCTGACGCAGCGGCTTGGGCTGATAGTTATCATCGAAGAGCGACGGACGCATGAGCATGCCATCAGGCCGCCTGCCACCGGAATCCGGTTCCTGTAGCCAGGAATAATGGTCCACCATTCCCCAGGCCATCACGTAATCGAGATTGCGATAGCCGAACATGAAATCGAGATAGCGATGCGCCAGACCGGAAATCTGGCGGTCGCGCTCGACAATATCAGACGCTGTGCCGCGCTCACTGACATCGAATTCGGTGATGGCCAGACGCAAGCCCATGCCGCTGGCCGCGTCCAAGAACTGCTTCCAGACCACCTGGTCCGCTGCGTTGAAGGTGTTTGAGCCTAGCGAATCCGGGCTGTAGCTCTGCCCGATATGGCTTTGCACCCCATACACATCCACCGGCACCTTGTTGGCCTTGAGCCGCGACAGAAGCCGCAGGATGCCTTCGCGATACTTGGCATGACCCGCGCCCCAGCTCGCGAAATCGTTATAGACCAGTTTGGCATGGGGCGCTGCTTTATGCGCAGCGTCAAAACAGATGTCGATCGCTTCAGGACCCAGATATTTGGTAAAAACCGTGTCCCACAATTCGCCGGTGAATTCGTTCACCGCCTCGTTCACCACATCATAGGTAAAGACACGCGTTCCGAAATGGGTGCAGACGGTTGTGATGTGATCGCGCAGCAGCCGCTCGGCCTCAGTAGCCGGCCGCGTGCCGAAATCATAATTCACCAGCCATTTGGGGAAATACTGCGTCTGGTTAAACAGCAGCGTGTGACCCCGCACCAGCAGGTTATTGTCACGCGCCCAGTCCACTATGCGATCGGCCTGATAGAAGGTGTATTCCTTGGGATCGGGCCGCACAACCGCCCACTTCATCTCGTTCTCGCAGACCATGATGCCGCATTCGCGGCTGTGAATGGCCCGCACGCCGTCATCATTGAAAGTTGACGCGACATATGGCGCTCCTCCCCCAATTGCGCTGCCAAAGCCGGTAAATCCTTTGGCCTTGGCTAAGGCATCGAGCGAGTCAGATCTTGACGCGCCGGCTGCCGCTGAAGCGGCGGCGACCCCGCCAAGAGAAGCGGCGGCGGCCCCGCTAAGAACCGCCAGCCCCGCAAAAGCGCGACGCGTCAAACCCTCCATGACGTATTCCTTTTTGTCCTTGTAAACGTAACGTTTTTGTCTTTGCGAACCGAACGTTTACCAACCTCCACGAATACCAACCGTATAGAATCGGCCGATGGCACTTTCATTGTACAAAGCGGGGTAAAACCCACCCGGAAATCCTCCGGTGTTAAACGTGTAGAGAGGCGGCTGTTGGTTGGCAATATTTTGCACCGACAAATAAATATTGACATGTCCCTTATCAAAATCGATCCTCCTGCTGATCGTTGCATCAACAGTATCGAAGGCCGCGATACGACCAGGATTGACGTAGACTTGGCTGGCTTGGGTCTGTTGAGAAAAACTGCTGAGCCAATTGTTTTGAATGTTGACCGACCAATTTCCCACGTCGTATTGGGCGAATGTCGTGCTGCGCCCATGGGGCATCACGGTCAGAGTGGGCGTCTCGCCCGGAAGGTTCGTCGTTTTGATATATGGCTGGAACGAATAGAGGCTTCTTAGATTCATCGACCCGGGCAAAGCTTCCCAAATGTTCGCCAAGTCAAATCTATAGTCCAGTTCAAAATCGAGACCTTGCGTCTTTACCGTCGCACTATTGACATTTTCTGATACCAAATATAACGGATAGTTAGCGGGCGACGTATTTGTGGCGGAGATGGGACGAACTATCAGGGCGCACAAGTTCGACGTTCCACCGGAAGCAGTACAAATATTTTGCACTGTCGGATCGGTGCCTGATACGGCGGTAATCGCGTTGGCAATATCGATCTTATAGTAATCCACAGACAACGTTAGGTGGGGCACAAACACGGGCGTTAACACCACTCCCTCGGAATAGGTGCGCGCCACTTCCGGCTTTAGATTTGCATTGCCCTGCGTATGCAGCGTAAGCGTGCCCGAAGTGCCGGTAACAGGGTCAGCGAACCCAAAACCACCCGTAGTCAGAGGCTGGAACAGATCTGTCAGGGTGGGAGCGCGAATGTCTTGAGAGGCTGTACCCCGGAAGCGGATTGAATCATTCATATGATAATCCAATCCCGCTTTCCAGGTTTTCACCATTCCAGACGCGCTGTAGTCCGTTACCCGCCCAGCCAAATCGGCAGAGAGGCTTTGAACGAGGGGCACGTTTGCGAGGATCGGCACATTAATTTCGCCGGCAAACTCCCATACGCTATCCTTTGCGGTCGTGGGGGACACGGTATTGTCGTCATGAAGCTGAATCCCTGGATTGCAATTCCGCAATCCCGTGCAATTGACCGTAGCCGTGGCAGATGTATTGCTATTAATGCCCAAGCCGAGCCAGCGGGCTTCACTTGACAAGGCAGCCTTTACGGGTCCTGCAGGCAGATTAAATATAGGGCCCGCAATATTCCCACCGACATTGTCGAGAGTGTTGGTCTCAACATAGTAGGTCAATTCGTGAGTGTAGTTATACTGAGTGACTGTAGTGGCGCCCTCGCCAAAGACATTAAAAGGCACGCAGCCTGGATAAAGTTTTGCATACGCCGTGGTTGAAACATAACAAACTATATTGCCAGAAGAATTCACTACCGCATCGCTTGCGGCATACATCTTCTGCATATTCATGTTGTAAGGTTCATCCTCCTCCTGCCGGCTACTGCCATGTGTGTAGTGCAGGCGCCAGTCAAACTTACCACGCAAAGTACCAACCAACCCCATCGTCACGCCGAGGTTCCGATCTGTAGATTCCTCAGTGTAATTGGGCGCAGCTCCCCCGCCAACGCCCCCAAGGGTCTCAGTAAGAGCACTCAAATTAAATGTGTTGCCGGGATTTCCCGAATTCAGCTGCCCTTGTACGGCCGGACTCAGAAAGGGATTATTTGTGTAAAAGGTGCTGACCCCATATCCACCGGGGTACACGGACATCGAAGGGGCAAATACAGCGCTATTCGCAGCTAATGCAGCAGTCCCTTGAATGTAGACACTTGTAGTGTCGCTAAGATCATAGCTGAAACGCAAGAAGGCATCCTGGGTGCGTTGTTGTGCTTGATAGGATCCTACATTGTCATAGCCTCCATCCCCCCCGTTGCTTACGCCGCCGTCGGGGGTTGGCGTACCCGGGTTAAAGGGACCAAGCACTCCGGGAGAGACAAATTGCATGTTGTTGGCCGCGCAATTACACGTGACCAATCCGCCAAAACCCTGCGCAGGCTGTCGGCCGTACTGCTCATAGGTGTATGGGTTCGAAGCCGTACCCTGGCCTACTCTAATCCATGCCTGCCCGTTGTCGCCATTAGGCCGGCTACTCATCGACACACCGCCCTGTTCGAAGAAATGCAGAGACCCTTCAATGTGACCTTTTCCGCCAAACAGGTCGGTGCCCATCGCAACACCGATAGAACCCATGGGAGCATCCCCAAAGTTGGATATACCGGTATTGGCCTCGTACTTGATTCCATTGAAATTCTTATCGAGTATGTAATTCACCACACCTGTAACAGCATCAGAGCCGTACACCGCCGACGCGCCGCCGGTTACAACATCCACGCGGCTCATCAGCATTTGCGGCAAAATATCGACATCCACGGTGCCATTGGAGTTGGACGGTGCTACGCGATCACCGTCCAACAAGACCAACGTCCGTTGTGCCCCAAAATTTCTCAGGTTGAGAGTATTGCCTGCGGCATTGGAGCTCGCGTTATTAATAGTGCGCGGCGACGTGGACCCGAAAAATTGGGGCAGCTTGTTTAGGCCATCAGCAATGTCAGTAGGCGTCGTGGCCTCGAGCTGATCAGCCGTCACGACCGTTAATGGGGTAGGTGAATTTGCTACGTCAGAAATAACGCGCGAGCCGGTCACAACAATCGGTTCAATATTCTCACTTGCGGCAGGTGCTTGAGCGAAAGCGGTGGTTGCTAGAGCAAAAACGCTGATTGCGCCAAAAAGCGCGCTATGGAATCTGAGCTTCATGAATTCCCCCCCTTGAGACATGTTTGGCTTCACTTAACTTAAGTGATCGGACCCATCCAGCCGGTCGAGCCGGCCCATATTTGTTACCGGTAACATTAAAACTGTGTGCGGAACATGTCAATGGCTTTGAGACCGTCGTGAAGAATTTGCAGTCTAGGATCTCGCCGGTGCTCAAGCGCGCAGAAGCGATGCGGTCGATGCCTTCAGAGGCTCAGCCGAGGGGGGTGGGAAGTCGTTGGTGGGAATGCACACCGTTCAAGAGATCCAGTCCTGTGTCGGAATCTGGAAGGACGAGAGTGGGCGCATCGATATCGATGCGCTCTGGCACCGCTTCATCTCGGATCAGAAAATCAACGCATGACCCGGCATTCAGGATAAGACGACTTGGATTTCACTCACGTTTTCGGATGAAACTCGATGGCAAGCCAGATGCAGTCGGAATCCGAATAATAGCGGTGCCACGGATAGCTCGGCGACCCATCGGCTCCGATGTGGGCAAATGGGTCGTGGGTATACCCGGGCGCCAGGGAAATTTGCTCGTACATCGTCGCATCATTTCGTTCGTGAAATTTCTGGATGCGCCCTACTCCGTGAATCTGCGTGTGGATTTCAATGAACGGATGCTCGTTGTGAATGTAGCAATCCGTCCCGGTGGGCGACCACCACAGATTCAATCGGATCCCGTATTGGCGGACATCGGCTTGCTGAACGCGCTGATTGGCGAATACGAACGGGTCGAATTGCACATCGCCGATTTCATCGTACGGGGAGATGTACAAGGGCGTCGTCCGCGGAAACTTGGCGAACCGATTGCCGAACCAATCCCATTTGCCGAATACGATACCACCCAGGTTCGTCTCATTGAGCACCCGGATGACCGCCACGCGCTTCGCCGCCTTGATGTGCCCGTTGCACAGCGTCGTCGACTTCCACGGTGGAATGACGCTCGGAACACTCCCGCCAATCTGCATGGGTTCGTCATCGAGATTGATCGTGACCCCGGACTCGACCGTGAAGTCGCGCGCGTTCTCCACGAGAGTCGCATCGATAAAGGGATCGGAAAACGCCAATGGGCGCACACTGTTTATCGCCATCAGCTGACTCCTCGTGTCATCGTTTCATATCGTTCAGAAGCCGCGCTTGTCCACGTACTTCGCCCGCAGGTCTCCGAGGTACGCCGGAACCGTGATGTCCCACCAACCCGTGGGATGCATATTGCTCCAGGGTCGTTCGATGGAACAGATCGCCTCGATAACATACGGCCGCCCGGAACTCAGCGCCCGCTTGACAGCCGCGCCGATTTGCAAGGGGTCCTCTACCCGCTCGGCAGCCGCACCCAGCGACAGCGCGAAATCAGCGATTCGGGGAGCGTAAGGCTTGCCGTCGGGAGTATGGAAACCCGTGATAATTTCGCGGTCCTCGCCAAACATGTTCAGTTGCAAATTGCGGATGGCACCCCACCCGCCATTGTTGATGATCAGAAATATGGCCGGAATACCCAGCATGACCGCCGTGGCAAGCTCCGATCCGGTCTGCAGGAAGGCCCCATCGCCGCAGATCGCGACCACCGGTTGATTGGGTGCGCCGAGCTTGGCGCCAATGGCCGCCGGCAGGGCAAACCCGATGCCGGAGAAGCCACCCGGCGTAATGTGCTGCTTCGGGCCATAGATCGGAAATTCGTTGAATACTTGATTCTGCGGATTGCTCGAATCCGTCACGACGATGCTGTCGCGAGGCAGTACTTTTCGCGCTTCGAACAACACCTGCGAAGCGGTCATCGGCGACCGATTCGCGGTGCGAAGAGGCCTGAGATATTCCTCCCACTCCGCCTTCAGGCCCTGTAGCCGCTTGAACATCGCCGAGTTCTGATAGTCGCGGGCCGCGCCTCGATCGCGCAGTGCCGCGAGCAGCGCCGTCAACACCGGACCGGCGTCACCGACGATTCCAACCTCGGCTGGATAGTTTTTTCCGATCTCAAACCCGTCGATATCAACCTGAATGAGCTTCGTCTTGGGAATATCAAAAGTGACTCCCGGTTGATACGAAGACGTAATCCGATCGCTGAACCGGCAACCGACCGACAGGATGACATCGGCTTCCCGTGTCATTGCATTGCCGGGAATCGACCCGAGGTCGCCGCACGGCCAGGCGTAGAGCGGGTGATCTTCGGCAATCGAACCCTTGCCCATGAACGACGTCGTCACCGCGGCGCCGACATGCTCGGCAATTGCAACCAGCGTCGCGCTGGCGCCGGCGGCAATCACGCCGCCCCCGGCCAAAATGACCGGGCGTTTCGAACTGCTCAACAGCTCCGCCGCCTTTTCGATATCGGTAGGATCGCCATAGAGACGCCCCTGACCGCGATGGCGCTGGGGTGCCGGTAATGCAACCTCCGCCGACTCCGCCTGCAGATCCTGCGGCAGGTTGATGAGGGCAGGACCGCGGCGCCCTTCCAGCATCACGTTGAAGGCCTGGACCATCACACCCGGTATGTGCTCGACATGGGTCGGCTGCCACCATCGCTTCACCGCGGGCTCCGCCATTCTCGTGAAATTGTCCCCGTGCGGCCGGTCCAGTTCCTGCAATACGCCCTTACCCACCATGTAGGTGTGCACGCCGCCGGTAATCAGCAATTGAGGTATCGAGTCCGCAAATGCGGTCGCCACACCCGTCAGAGCATTGGTCGCACCCGGTCCGATTGAGGTACATACGGCGGCAATCTGACCGGTCGCACGATAGTAGCCGTCCGCCATATGCGAGGCACCCTGCTCGTGCATCGCGGGAAGCACCGTAATCTCCTTCGTCCGGTCGACGAAGGCATCCAGAAGAGCGGTGTTGCCGTGACCCGGAATCGCGAAGACATAAGGGACATGTTCGCGCACCAAGTACTCTACGACGATCTGGCCTCCGGTCATCTTTTGCCTATTATCCGACACGTGTTGCTCCTGCGGTCCTAATTTGTTTGCGCCCGATGCTAATGGGTTGCCTGCCTGCCGACGGCGAGAATCTCGAGTATCCCAAAATCCGCTTTGAGCATGTGGTCTGAAGCCCGCAACGCCTGGGCGGCGATCGTCAGTGCCGGATTCACGGCGGCCGACGACGGCAGAAACGAGGCATCGATCACGAACAGATTTTTATGATCGTGGCTGCGGCAGAATGGATCCAAAGCCGACGTTGCCGGGTCGCTGCCAAAGCGAATTGTCCCGCATTGGTGCGATGTCGAATGCTTCAAGAGGGGTTTCGTCAACACGATCGGGTATCCGCATGCTCTCAACAACGACGCCATCTTCTTCACTAACTTGGTGTGGACCTTCAGGTTGTTCCTACGGGTTGCAAGTTGGATCATCCCGCCGCTCAAGACTACTCGATTGTCAGGATCTGGAAGATCTTCAGAGAACGCAATCCAGTCGATGCTATGACGCGCAAGGGTCTGCCCGACGATCTTCGGAAGAAATGGCACGTTGGCTGAGAGCATGCCTCCCTGCAACTTGCCCAGCATCTGTACGTGCCCCAATGGATAGGGGGAGTCCGCTGCGCCAAAGTAAAATTCATTCATCGCCAACGTTTTTTGGAACACCGTAGTGTTCTCCCGTAACGATAGGCCCATGAGCGCCGTCTGGTTATGCGACATGTAATGCCGGCCCACGACATCGGAACTGTTGGCAATTCCTCGTGGCGCTGCATCCGTCGCCGACCGCAGCAGAAGCGCCGCGCTGTTGATCGCACCACAGGCGACGACAACTATCTTCGCCGAAATCCGGTCGATTCGACCGCCGTGATTGATCTCCACCGCCTCGATCAACCTACCGTCTGAACTGGGAACGAGACGCTGGACGAAAACACCTGTCATCAGCGTCACATTCCCCGTCTCG